>Ga0315277_10008780_pt1 | contig 12954 bp, 11 predicted proteins | sample YL17G05_15_MG_FD_203695 | JGI IMG/M metagenome (GOLD analysis project Ga0315277, IMG submission 203695) | Sediment microbial communities from Yellowstone Lake, YNP, Wyoming, USA - YL17G05_15 | ecosystem: Environmental > Aquatic > Freshwater > Lake > Sediment | place: USA: Wyoming | collected...
TGATTTTCCCCTCATAACCCAAGGTTTTCAGATTTTCGATCACCAGGGACCCGGCTCCGAATCGTTCCGAAGCGCCCACGACAGCGATCGATCTGGGACTAAGGAGAGCGCTCAAGTCTTTCATTTATAGGATCTTTCAACTAGGGCCTTCTAGCCTAGACCGTTCTCCAAGGAGATGATACTGCCCTTAATTAACCGACAAACCTCTCAATGAAATTCTCAACTTTCTCTACAGAAGCTTTTTCCCCGTGCCCAATTATATGCTATATTGCGTTGATCGGTTGGTATATTTGGTTGGTATGGCTATTCTTACATGTTGAAAAAGGCTTGTCAAGATTTTACTTGACAAATACCAATGCGACTGATATAAAAATGGCACGATGTTCCACGATGAGGTTTATTGGCTCGATGCCTGTTGCAGGATTCCAAAGGAGAATTGAGGATGCGGCCTAAAGTGAAGAAAGAGGCCTTTGTGCGTGCTTTGGATAAAGCTCTAGGCATCTTGGAGCATTTTGGTCGCATTCGAGATGAGGTCGATCTAGCAACATTGGCGAAACAGACTGGAATGCCTAAGAGTACGCTATTGCGACTTCTGAATACCCTAAAATCACACAACTTTGTTAACCAAAACCATTACTCGCGCAGATATCAACTGGGTTGGGCTCTCATCTATCTCGGAAAAGCAGCAGCCCAATATTACAACCTGCCCGCTATTGTGCATCCTTTTCTCGAACAGTTAGCTGTTCAAACAGGAGAAACCACTTCCCTGGTGGTCTTGGACAAAGACCACGCCATCTACATCGACCAAGTGGCGAGCGATAATCTCATCAGGGGTATTCCTTCTGTGGGCTCAAGACTGGCACTTCACTGCACCGCTTCCGGAAAAGTTCTTTTAAGCGGGTTTTCACACAAGGATTTTCATCGTTTTCTCAGAACTTCCGTATTCGAGAAGAAAACGGATAGAACGATTACTAAGCTTCGGGCACTATCGAATGAAATTCGAAAAGTAAAACGCCAGGGATACGCGGTAGACGATGAAGAAACAGAGGTCGGAGGCAGATGTCTGGGCGCACCCATCTTTGACAAGGAAGGTAGGATCGTGGCAGCTATCTCCGTCATCGGACCCGCCAACCGGATAAAAAAAGGTCTCTTTGGAAAGCTCTCAATTCAAGTGAGAAAAGCGGCGGCCCAAGCTTCGGCTGCCCTGGGACACGAGGGGAAGATCGCTGGTTGATCCCTAGCGATTATCGGAGAAACGTATTGGTTGGCGTGTTGCCATCCGCGCGCTAAAATATCTTGAAGAAAAGAGAGATCGAAGATGAGAAAACCATCAAAGGTTGTCATGAGAATTCTTTCAATGAAAGGAACCTGTGAAGCGAAACATGAGGTCGGACAGGAATTCGACCTTAGCGGAGACTTCACGATCGGCATGTCAGGGCGTCCAAAAACAATCTGCACGGCGTTGTTTTATGCAATCTACCCTAACTATCGCGTGCTGAGATTCGGAGGATCCTTGCCATGGGAAAAGGATCCGGATGTTATCCATGTCGCGTGTCCGGACCCGCTGAATCCTGTCGTCATTCAGCTCATACGGGTTAGGGATTAGTGACTGTGGTAACACCTTGGAGAACAGAGCGAAGAAAGCGGTATTTGCATAATTCAGCATTAGGCAAGCGTCAGAGAGGAGGTGATGCTAACAGTGGTCCGGAGGTACTCATTCCGCACGCTGGGGCTAAGCAGAATGAAAACCTCTGGGTTGTCTTGCACGCACTCAACACCCGGTGAGACAGTTCCATCCATATTTGCATTGGCTGTCAAGTCAGAGAAGTGGTTTTTGTTCTGACACATCGTGTCAACTCAGCAATTAGAAATATGACAACGATGACATTGCTTGACCCGTTCTGTCAGAGGTTGTGGGGAGACTTGGAATGACTGAAATAGACTCCGTACCTAATGAGCTCACGGAAATTCAAGGAGAAGTACGAAAGAGGGAAGTGTACCACCTTTCTTTGCTCAGCGAAGCTGTGCAAATCTCTTTCTCTGACCTCGTGTCGTTTCAATCTTGGGTTGGGCAAAAGATGAAGGGAATCGGTTTGCAAATAGACGAGTTCACTGTGGATCGCGACGAACTCGCTGACCAGCCGGCGTATCAAAAGACACTTCGGGAAAACCCAACTGCACTGAAGTCGGGGCCGAACATAGTTGGAAGATCGTCTGCTGAGAAACATGACGGTGGAATTCTCTTGTTTGCCCATGCGGATAAGTTTCCACAAACATTCGAATGGGGGAAAAAACATCCGCACATGACAGAACGAAACGGAAAACTATTTGCCCCAGGAATCGCTGATGACGTGTCCGGTGTAACAGCCATGTTGAGTGCCATTGAAACTTTCTATCGTTTGAGGTTCGAGCAGAAAAGAAACTTGATGGTGGCCAGTGTTCTGGGTAAGCAGCTGGGAGTATTTGGAACATACGGCTTGATGAAAAGGTACAAACCAATGGATGCGGTCATTTACGTGCATCCTGCTGAGAGTGGATGTGGACTCAATGAAATCCACATGGCGAGCAACGGCATGATTGAATTCTCGATTGAGATAGAAGGAAAGGCTCCTGGTACAACCGATCCTTTCCAAACCGTCTATGCCAAGTCAGCCGTGAATGCAGCGGAGAAAGGCGTCTATCTCTTTCAAGGGTTGCAAACATGGGCTATGGAATCCTCAAAACGGTATCACCATTCGAACCTACAGGAGCTTGTGGGGCAAAGTGTTTCGCTTGTGGTTTCACGTTTCAACGCAGGAGTTGAAAATCAGGTCTACGAAATCCCGCTCCGAGGCATCCTGGAAGGGACAGTTTGTTTTCCACCTCTTTTGGCGCTTAAGACAGTCCAATCTGATTTCAAGGAAACGTTTGAACGGTTGGTCAAACAAGATCCATGGCTTGCACAATCCCATGTTCGCCTTGAATGGGGCGATCTTATAGGGGACTCTGCGCAATCAGAGGAGAGAAGCACGTTTCTCCAAACAACCTCCCAAGTGCTCGCAGAGGTAACAGGAAAGAAGCCGCATTATCAATATGGGTATTCCCTGAGTGACATTCGTTATCCACTCTTATCCTGGAAGGCAGAATCCTTAGGGTTTGGCCCGGTATGCGGAGATATTAATAAGGAGACTGAATGGGTGGATCGAAAGGAATATCTAGATTCCATCGTTGCTCTCACGCTGATCCTAAAACAGGTTCTTTAAGTTTTGTCGAAACAAGGTTTCTTCATTGATCAACTTAAATAAAGGAGGACAAAAATGAAAAAGATTTTGATTCTCGTAATGGCTATGGGACTCCTCGTATGGAGCGTATCTTCTGTTGTTGGAACTGAGAAAATTATCATTAAATGTACTCATAATGGTAACGCGGCACATCCTTTCCAAAGAGGATATGAGACGTTTAAGCAAGTTTTGGAGGCCGAGACGAAAGGCGCCGTCGAAGTTCAGATTTTTCCGAGCGAACAGCTTGGAACTGAAGAACAGTGTGCTCAGATGATCAAACTAGGGACACTGGACGTCAATATAAACGGCACGGGTGGTTTAGCAGGGTTCGTTCCGTCGATTGAACTCTACAATCTTCCTTTTATTTTTAGGGACTTTCAGCATATGTACAGGGTCCTCGATGGTTCCATTGGCCAGAAAATCAGCAAAGATATAGAAACCAACCTCGACGGTATATTTCTTGGTTATTTGAATTCAGGAGTTAGGAACGCATGGAACTCAAAAAGACCCATTAGAACCCCTGAAGATTTGAAGGGTCTCAAGATTCGAGTAATGAATAGCCCTATCTTCGTCGAAACGTGGAATACTCTCGGTGCTCAGGCAACGCCAATGGCCTTCGGTGAGCTTTACTCGGCGCTCCAACAGAAAGTTGTTGACGGAGCAGAATGTGATTTGGTAGATATTCTGGTTGAGAAGTTCTACGAGGTGACCAAGTACGTGTCTTTCACGAAACACATGTTTCTTCCAGCCACGATGGTGTTTAGCAAGAAACGATATGATCGACTTCCTGCAGATGTTCAAAAGGCCGTGATGAAGGCAGCTAGAAATTCAGTCCCTGTCGAGCGAAAAGCTTTGGAAACCCTTACAGATGAAGCTTTGGTACAGCTGAAACAGAAGGGATTGGAGTTCTTCGACGTTAACCAGAAGCTCTTTCAAGACAAAGTCCAACCGGTCTACGAGAAGTATGGTGAAAGAGTTGGTGGCATGGAGTTAATCAAGCAGGTCGCCAAACAATAGTAAAACGGAAGTGTCGTGACAGAAAGGCAGGAAGTGTCCGCATGCGAATGATGTCCTCAGTCCATCGCATTAAGGTGGTCTACACACACCCATTGGAAACGGTCATGTGTGTATTACTATGTGTGGCGGTGTTGGTGGCATTCGCCCAGGTGGTATTCCGATATTTGCTTCATCATTCACTCTCCTGGTCTGAAGAATTGGCGAGGTTTATTTTCATCTGGCTGAGTATGCTTGCTGCAGCCTACGGGTTTAAGACCAAGTCACATTTCGCATTGGTGTTTGTGGTGAAGCGTTTTGGAGAGCGTTGGCGAAGACTTATTAATGTTCTTGTTGTAGCGGTGCTTTCTGCCTTTCTGATTCTATTTGTGCTAAAGTCCCTCGACCTGATCTTTCTTGTCACGATCAACCAGGTAGCTCCAGGTACCCAGATACCCATTGCTGTTCCTTATTCTGCTGCCCCGGTCGGTGGCACTTTAATGCTTTACTATATACTCCGAAACGGATGGGTTGAGTTCCGCAGCCCCCTGAAAACTTAGGGAAATCGGTTAAACAAAACGGAAGAACATGGGATTGTCGGTAGTTGTTACCTTAGGACTATCTCTTCTTTTGTCAGTGCCTATTGCCATGGCCCTTGGGCTGGGAGCTCTTGCAGGGATTCTCTATATCTCTCCAGACCACTTGGTAACTCTTTCACAGAAATTTCTTGCGGGCCTTGATTCGTTTCCACTTCTTGCTATCCCACTCTTCATTTTATCCGGTAGGCTTATGGGGGAGGGAGGCATCGCCAGGCGCATCGTTGCATTGGCAATGGTGATTGTTGGTCGAATCCGTGGCGGACTGGGTCTCGTCTCAGTCGTAGCAACCATCTTCTTCTCGGGGATTTCTGGATCATCGAGCGCAGATACGGCAGCTATCGGCTCCGTGATGCTTCCTGCAATGAAGAAACAGGGGTATCCCGCGGAATTTGCCGCCGCCATTATTGCATCAGCAGGTGGAACAGCAACATTGATTCCACCCTCAATTGATTTCGTCATCATCGGGATTGTAGCCAATATCTCCATCGGCGGCCTTTTTTGTGCGGGGTTAATACCAGGAGCTATCAACGGAATTGCCATCATGCTCCTAATCTATTACTACGCACGCAAGTTAGACCTTCCCGTAGGATTGAAGATGACCCTGAAGGACAAACTAAGGACCATTTGGGAGGGGAGCCTAGCAATGCTGATGGCTGTAATCATTTTGGGTGGCATTCTGGGTGGAATATTCACCCCTACGGAGGCTTCGGCGGTTGCTGTGGTTTACGGGTTTTGTGTCTCCTTCTTTGTCTATAAGGAGCTCAAGTTAGCGGCTTTGCCAAAGGTTCTGTTGGACACTTGCCAACTCACAGGGATTGTTGTGCTCCTTGTAGGGATGGCGAATATTATCTCTTTCGTACTAGCCTTCGAACGGATCCCTTACCTCCTTGGGGAGCTCATTGTCCGGCATTCAGGCAATTGGATTGTTTTCTTAATCTTTGTTAATCTCCTATTTATTTTTCTCGGAATGTTCACAGATGCGTTGCCGGCCCTTATCATTTTGATGCCGATCCTTGTGCCTGCAGCGGTCAAACTCGGCATGGATCCAATTCATTTCGGTGTTCTTGTTGAAGCCAATGTGGGAATTGGTCTGATAACTCCGCCAGTAGGGGTATGCCTTTATGTCGCTTGCGGACTCAGTAAACTTTCAATCGAGTCTGTTATAAGACCGTTAATACCTTTTCTCTTGGTTCTTCTGGCAACGCTTATGCTCATCAGCTATGTCCCACCGATCACGATGTTCATTCCACATGTATTCGGCTGGTAAATGATTCCTATGGAACAATCTCGCTGCAGCAAGTTGGAATTTCGCTATAATAAGTTTTCGATAATATAACACCAAGACTGAGAGTCATCTTCATCTAGAATGCTGCTCTATTCTTACAAGCAGGATGAAAGACTTTTTTTCGAATCATCCGAAAGGAGGAGGAAATCATGATTGGGCACAAAAAAACCCCCCGTCAGAAATTCCGTTTTCGTGATCTGCTCCAAAGTGACTAATGCGCTTCATTCCTAACAATGAGTGTGGGTTTTATGAAATACACCCGGTCTGAGCTGAAAGGAAAGGCACAAACTGTTCTTGGGCTCATCTCTGTAGATGACCTAAAAATCACACTTTCACATGAACACTGTCTTGTTGATCTAACTTGCGATTTTATTGAACCCGGGGAGATCAGCGCAAAGAAAATTGCCCATGAAGCGGTTTCTTTTGCGAATGTGGGCTTTATTCGCCATGGCCATGATAACCTCGATGACATGCAGCTTTCAGACGAAAAACAAGCGATAGATGAGCTTCTTCACTTCAAACACGCGGGTGGCAAGACGATTGTTGATGCCACAAATGTGGACATAGGGAGAGACCCTCTTGCACTGAAGCGGATTTCGCTGGCGACGGAACTGAATATCATCATGGGTTCAGGTTACTATACCAAGAAGGCCCAGCGTCTTCATCAAATGAGTGCACGAACTGAGGAGGACATAGCTGAAGAGATTGTGAGGGATATCTTTCAGGGTGTAGGAAACACAGGCATACATTCTGGCATCATAGGTGAAATTGGATGCACTTGGCCATTGCAAGAGTGCGAAGAAAAGGTACTCAGGGCAGCTGGTATGGCACAAAAAGAGAGTGGAGCGCCGCTTCACATTCACCCCGGCCGCTTTGAAGAAGCCCCGCTAGAAATCATCAAGATACTTAGAGAGGTAGGCGCAGACATCAACCATACAGCGATTAATCACTTCGAACGCACCGTCTTCGCGGCAAAGAACCGGAATAGAATAGCAGATACTGGTTGCTATTTGGAGTATGATTTATGGGGAGTCGAAGGCTATTTCCCAGAATCCTTGGCGGTTATTGATATTCCAAACGATGCCCAACGAATTGCCCAGATTAGGGATCTCATAGCGCATGGATATGGCGGCCAAATTCTTGTTTCACACGACATCTGTCAAAAATGCCATTATGCAGCCTACGGAGGACACGGGTATTCTCACATTCTTCATAACGTGATACCCGCAATGCTAAGACGGGGAATGACTGATGAACAGATAGATAACCTGATAATACAGAATCCTAAGAACTTTCTTGCGTTTAGATGAAGACCTCCCTATGCTGTTCTTATTGGTTGCGCATAACATGATTCTGGTTTCCTAAAAACTCCTTTAAGTCCGTCTGCAACAAAGTATTTGGTCTTGTATTTCTATTCCTCTCCAACCTGAAACATATTTAGCATTTTCTCGCATAGAAGCCTTTTTCTTTAAAATATCCTCCGTAATACTTCGCTTTACTCCACGTGCATCGACCATTGTTGCCTATCGATAGCATTAGAAAAGACAACTCGAAGGGATACTCCAAGAATCAGGGGTTTTATGGAGAATACCTCGATGCAGTGTACCCATCAATGGATGTCACCATGAAGTTCCAAGCGAATTCTAATTCTAAATATGAGGGGCACCATCGCCAATATCAGAATACCGAGGATAGCGAAAGAGAAAGAGAAAGATGATAATTCCGCCAAATATCCAATACCTAGTGGTGTCATCCCCACCCCACAAAAAATGCTCACGGTAACTACGAAGGATATTACCAAACTTCTCAGGTGGTGTGGGAAACAAAACGAGACAGCAGTAAGAGCCGCTGGAAGGAAGCATGCCGAGGAAATTGCTTGCAGGAACACCAATACAGGCGTGAGGAGAGCACCATGAAGAACACCAAGCATTAGTGTGGATATTCCCGTGGTTGTTAGCAATATAGCCATTACGAGTATAGGGCCAATCCGATCAATGATGAGACCGGAGAAAAGGAGGATTACAATTCCAGGGATACGAGAAAAACCCATAATCATATTGGTTAGTTGCCTATCGATTCCAATCTCATTCACGAGAAAGAGCGGAAGCATTGCATATACACCATCCGATGCGCCCACAGAAAGAGCAAATACCGGTAATATGATCCACATAACAGGTTCCCTGAAGATCTTACGCATGGTTTCTGGGGTTGTGGGTTTTCCTTTTTGTTCTCCTTCCCGGGACATCAGGAAAAATAAAGTACCCATCAGAATCGACGATGCACCTATTAGAACAGTAATTCCACGCCATGGGAGAACCCTCAATAGAACTTCAACCAAAAGCGGAGCCGTAACAAGGGCCAAATTTGGAGCCATTTCATGAATAGCAAGTGCCCTTCCCCAGTTTTGTTTTTTTATCAATTCAGTTATTATTGCCATTCCTGATGGCAGGTAAAAACCCGCAGAAACACCGAGTAGCGAGAGGCACACTTTTGAAATACCTGTAGACCGCGAGATAATGAGAACTATGCCTCCCACTCCCATTGCCGACAGAATAACTGTCCGTTTGTGATTTAAAAGAGAAGAGATAAAGGGAGACACCAGAAGTCCAACACAATAACCTATGGCAATAAATAGAAATAATGAGCCAGCCCCGCGATATCCAAGCCCAAATTCAACTTCAAGAATAGGAAGAAGTGGTGCGAGCACTATTCGTGAAAGGAAGTTGAGATAAAATATGCCAACAAGAAGCAGGAATGATCTAAATTGCAATTTGGAATGCAATGCTTATTCTCCCACAATCATAAGACTTCTCGTACATCTACGTATTGCTTCAATATGAGCTGAAGGTACTTCAATGTGAAGATTTTGGAGTATCCGAATTGGGCTAAGCTATTCTAATTTCAGACTCGTAAAACACTTTTCGATAGAATTAGGGATTCCGTTCAATATGGGAATGAAGACTATTTCTTCGGCTCTAAAAAACATTTACAGAGGAGGTTATTTATCTCGACAGAGTCTATGAGTCGATAAGGTCCCCAATTTCCTGGTTCTTGAAATAATACGATAGAATCAGGGTTTCTGTCGGATGGAGCTTCACGTTCTCAAGCAAACGAAAGTGAATCATGCAGCTCGGGGTGATAGCATGTGCTCCCTGGAGACTTAGAATATGGCAACACTTCAAGAATATCACGACGAACCCAGAACAAAGCGGAGACACCCAATGAAAAAGAGACCTGATCAATGAACATCGAGGAATCCCGTCCCTCAGCGGCTAACTCCCAAACAATTCAATCAGCCGATGGTGAATCCATGCGTTAGAGGATCACGCGGATCAATCATAATGTGATTTATTCCAGTAATATGCGCATTTCCCGTAATTTCCGGCACTACAGCATCGAATGATCCCACCCTTGTTGCTTCCACGAGTCTAGAGGAAAAAAGACTGCCCGTGGTGGCACTTTCGTGCACATAGTCCTGCCCTAGTTTTAGAACGCCTCGAACATATAGAACTGCCATCTTGGCACTGCTCCCAGTTCCACAGGGGGAGCGATCAAAACCTAGTGCTCTAGATGTGATTAGGTTCATGCTATCTGCTTTTGGATTCTTCGGAGGTCCGACGAAAGCCACCTGGGGGATCGTTCCAGCGGAACCTAGGATGGGATGAACTGCGGAAACCTTCGAGTTCACTGCCTCCAGTATCAAATCGTTTATTTGCCCAAATCTTTCAAGATTTTCAGTGCAGATTGCAAGCCCGATCTTACTTGCCTCCACAATCACATACCATATGCCGCCGAAGGCAATATCCACGGCAAACCGACCGAAAGGATCAACTTCGATCTCTAGATCCCTGTGGTATACGAAAGAAGGCTGATTTAGAAACGACACCGCCTCAGTCTTACCTTTGGAAACACGAGCCTTCACCTTCATCAAACCGGCGGGCGTCTCCACAGTCACCTGTGTTTCAGGTTCTTTGACCGGAACGATACCCGCCTCAATCACACTGGCAACGGTTCCAATTAGACCGTGGCCACACATGTCCAGGTAGCCAAGGGCACAGGTGATAATCACCCCAAAGTCAGCGTCCTGCGACGTGGGAGCGCAAAGGATGAAAGCATGCATCGCCTTGTGGGCCCTAGGTTCTGCCGTCAGAGTCGTACGCAAGTAGTCATAGTTTTCCGCGAAAAATTTACTCTTCTCGCTAATATTATCTCCCCTGATCGCCGGCAAACCTCCAACCACTAGTCGAGTGGGTTCGCCTCCTGTGTGCGAATCAATGCAGACTATGCTGTCCCGTCTCTTTAGAAGCTTTTGCGTCATGACTATCGACCGATCGGTAAATTCCTTCTTGGCTGCTACCATAAATTTAACTCCTTTTCTTGGCGCTCTGCTCAGATGATTATGAGGCCCAACTGACCCACCCTATTACCTCATAGAGAAAGGGAGACCCAGTAATAGAGCTTCCCATTTTATCGAAAGACTTGTCTTCTGCAAAAGGCTAATCCGTCAAGTCACACCGGAAACCTTTTTCCCCGAAGACGTTTTCGAACTCTAATGGCTCGATGCCCGTCTCATAGATCTCGATGCCCAGGGGGCTTACAACATCTTTTTCGGCTTCACTCCAGTGTTGAGTGCCTGTGCCGCTGGGACAAAGAGAAAGAGCCATTAGCACATCCATCTCCGCATAAAACTCCACGTAGTCCCCCTTCTTGGCGTCGCTGGCTTCGACTGGATGCACTCCACGAGGTTCAAAATGCGTTTTCTGGAAGAGATTGATGTTGTCGTGTAAGTCTTCCGATCCAAGTCCGAAGGGTTTCACCGCCCGCGTTAGATTGCACCAGCAGTTATACTTGGTCACAAACAGATGGTTCTTATCCCTGAGCGCCCAGTACCAAAACGAAGGGTTACAGTGAGCGCCGAAGCAATAGTGGTGTCCTGACGTGGGAAAGGTTGGCTTTGTTTCTACCGTATCTTCGATGATGGTCATCAGGGGCCGAAACATTGGCAGGTTGCTCCAAAGACGGCTGTGAGTCGTCAAAAAGAAAGTCTCCCTGCACAAGGTGTAATCGTTCCAGAACCGCTCTTTGAAATTATTCGCATTCCAGACGCACACATCCGCAATTTGAGCCTGTTCAATGCAGATGATTCTGGCAGAGTAACCCTTCTTGACGATAAACCCCCTTCCTCTCTTCTCAAGATCGATAATAAATTGATCTACCTTCCTGAATTTGGATTTAGCTCTACGAAGATTCTCGTAGAAATCTCGAGGAAACGGCGGCATGGGATGCTTCCATTCGGACATAAAACTCCTCCTTTTCGGGTCTCCTACCCGCTCATTCGTCTAACTGGTCAAATACTTACTCGTTAATGGAGTACTCAAATGTCATTCAAAAAGAGCCTCTAAGTCTCCAAAAAAAACAAGATCAGATTTAAAGAAAGACCAGATTTAAGGGATGTCATGACATCCCTACCAGTTTCTTATAGCCATCGAGATACTGCTTGGCACCTTTTTCCGGGCGGTAGCCTTCAACCTCATACTCTAGACCGATGTTACCTTTGTAACCGATGTCATTCAACCGATCAACAACCCATCGATAGTCCATCTCTCCCTCTCCAAAGAGGGTAGGAATATAGGTACGGTGGATGGGATCGTAGTAAGCATCTTTTAAATGCACCATTTTTATAACATCCCGCATGATCTCGAAGGCTTCTTTGTAATCAACACCAGACTCCACAACCAGATTCAAGGGTTCATATAAAACGCCAATGTGATCAGAAGCAACTTTGTTGCACATCTCAACTAGCGTACGAGGCTGTCCAAGTATTCCTACATCTTCGTTTTCACCAACCATCGTGATCCCTTTTTGTTGTGCATAATTGGTCATCTCCTTGAGCCAAGGAATCATTCTATCGAGTTTTTTGGCATCTTCATCACCGGGCCAGAAACGCACCAGTTTCGAACCGAAGAACTTAGCACAATCAATTGCTCTTTTCGTTTGTTCCAACTCCATTTCCAGTTCTTTTTCATCAACACTGGAGAATCCAATAGGGGTATAGCGGTGTTTGTTGGGGAAATCAAATCCTGGGTGATGTTTCCACGCGTTTGTGCGACCGGAAGCGCCGCCTCCAAAGTAACCATTAATCATATAAATGGCTAAACCATATTTCTCAGCAGTTTTCTTAACGAGTTCATGATTAACTTCATCTGGGAAAACTGACCAATGAGGGTTTCTGTCGATAATGTCGACGTTCTTGTAACCTGCATCTGCAATTATTTTGAATGCGGAATCAATCGGATGATGGATCAGCGCAATGCTAGGAAATGTGATTCGATTAATGTCCTTCATTGTTTTCTCCTCCTGCTGTTCTAATTTGTTAAAATTTATTTGGACTCTATGACCAATTCCTTTAAGGTTCTAACTCTAGAAGTCGCTCAGGATTGGTCTTGACCATCTTACGAATGTCTTCTGCTGGAATGCCCAGATCTAATGCACAAGTGATAAACTGGCGCAGTCCTTCCACCGGGGTTGACAGGGCATAGCGCCCGAAATCCGTAGACAGGATGCAGTGATTTGCACCGAGGCCCTCGATAATATCGGTAACTTCTCTGATCCCACGTGATGAAGTCATGCCTTCATCGATGGAAGCATACTCCTTTTCGACATAATAGTGAGTGAGTGGAATCATCTGTGCAGCCGTATAGGAACCCAAAGAGATTTCAATGAAGGCCCCTTGCGTGGCCATGTGTTTCAGCTGTTGCATTGTTGCAATCTTGGTTACAGAGCTTGAAACAAGAATTCTCTTATAGCCATATCGGTC
>Ga0315277_10008781_pt1 | contig 12954 bp, 14 predicted proteins | sample YL17G05_15_MG_FD_203695 | JGI IMG/M metagenome (GOLD analysis project Ga0315277, IMG submission 203695) | Sediment microbial communities from Yellowstone Lake, YNP, Wyoming, USA - YL17G05_15 | ecosystem: Environmental > Aquatic > Freshwater > Lake > Sediment | place: USA: Wyoming | collected...
GGTTGCCATGCAGAAGAAACGCGTTGTTTTTAATTATCCATCCCACCTTGTGGGTCAACCTGTGATCTCAAAGTTGGTGAAGGATTATGATCTTACGGTTAATATTTTAAGGGCACGAATTACCCCTAAGGAGGAAGGAAGGCTGGTTCTTGAGATGGAGGGGAAAAGGCCGGCCCTTGAGGCCGGACTCAACTATATGAAAGAGATTGGAGTTGATGTCCAGTCTTTAGCCCAGGATGTAAAATGGTATGAGGATAAATGTACCCATTGTACGGCTTGTATTTCCGTCTGTCACCCGCAGGCATTGGACGTCAATAGAAAAACGATGGAGATCTCCTTCAACCGGGACAAGTGCATTGCCTGCGAGCTCTGCATTCCGGTCTGCCCTTATCAAGCCATGGAGATTCTGTTTTAAGAGAAGGATTCGAGGGTTCAAGGATTCAAGGGGTCGAGCTTAAGATATTCAAGGGCACTATCCATATACAGCCTCTGTATATAAAGAGCGGGCATGAAGAAAAGAGTGGTGGTGGCGATGAGCGGCGGAGTCGATTCGAGCACTGCGGCCTGGCTTCTCAAGAATAAGGGCTACGAAGTGATCGGAGCGACGATGTGCATCGGGACACCGGACAGAAGCGAAACAGGGGGGAACCGGTGTTGCGGTTTTTCGGATATAGAGGATGCGAGGCGCGTTGCCCTTCAACTGGAAATCCCCTTTTATGTCTTTCAGTTTAAAGAGGAGTTTGAAAAAGAGATCATCGACTATTTCTGTAAGGAATACAGAGATGGAAGAACGCCCAATCCCTGTATCCTCTGCAATGAAAAGTTGAAGTTTGGGTCATTTTTAAAGAGGGCCATGGAATTGGGGGCGGATTATGTAGCCACAGGCCATTATGCGCGGCTCGAATTTGATGAGGGGGGCGGCCAGTATCTTTTAAAGAAAGGGATCGACCGGCGAAAAGACCAGTCCTATGTCTTATTCTCCCTCAGACAGGATCAACTCCGACATACTCTTTTTCCACTCGGGGAGTTTCAAAAAGAAGAAGTGAGGAAGATGGCATTTGAAACAGGCCTTCGCGTCCATGACAAACCTGAGAGTCAGGAGGTCTGTTTTATTCCCGAGACTTCTTATCACCATTTTTTATCCGAGAGGCTAAAAGAGGCGATCACAGCCGGACCTATACTTGACAGGGAGGGAAATGTCCTCGGAAAACATAAGGGAATCCCTTTCTACACGATCGGACAGAGAAGAGGACTCCGTCTTGCAAAGGGAAAGCCTCTCTATGTGATCGGAATAGACAGAGAGAAGAATGCGGTCATTGTGGGAGAGGAGAGAGAGGTCTATGGGGATACTTTCATTGCCCATTCCCTCAACTGGATTCGATCTCAGGATATGGCTTCACCTATTGTTTGCAAGGTGAAGATACGATACAACCACCCCGGTACGGAGGCCACCCTCTCTTCCATGGGAGGGAATGCATTGGAGGTGAATCTTAAGACTCCGCAGAAGGCCATTACTCCCGGACAGGCTGCTGTCTTCTATGACGGGGAGACCGTTCTCGGAGGAGGATGGATTAAAGAAGTGATGAAGAGTTAAGAGTTATGAATTACGAGTTATGAGTTATTTTGAAACTCGAAATACGAAACTGGAAACCTGAAGCACGCAACACGGAATATGGATCAATTAGCCAAACAGAAGTTGGAGCGATTAAAAGAAATACTTCGCTCTATGAAGAGGGTGGTGGTGGCTTTTTCTGGAGGGGTGGATAGCACGTTCCTACTTAAGATGGCCAGAGATGTTCTCGGAGTTGAAAATGTCCTTGCGGTGACTGCCCTCTCACCCCTTTACCCTGAAAGGGAGTTGAGGGGAGCCAAGAAGATGGCCGAAGAGATGGGAGTGAAACATCTTTTGATCGAATCGAACGAATTGGAGATCGACGGATTCTCAAAGAATCCGCCCGACCGCTGTTATTTATGCAAAAGAGAGCTCTTTGGAGAGTTAAAAAAACTGGCTCAGAAGGAGAACATATCTTCTATCGTAGAAGGCTCGACCCTTGACGATGAGAAGGATTACCGGCCGGGAAAGAAGGCGATCGGAGAGCTGGGAATCCGGAGCCCTCTTGTAGAGGCATCATTTTCTAAGGCAGATGTGAGAGAAGCCTCGAAAAAAATAGGGCTTCCCACCTGGGATAAGCCTTCGTTTGCCTGCCTTGCCTCTCGTTTTCCCTACTGGGAAGAGGTAACAGCAGAAGGATTGAAGAGGGTGAATGAAGCAGAGGATTTCCTGATCGGATTGGGTTTCAAACAGGTCCGGGTCCGGCACTATAAAAACCTTGCGAGGATCGAAATCTTTAAGGAGGAGATCGGAAGGTTACTGGACGAGGCGGTCAGGGAGAAAGTGGTCACCCATCTGAAGAAGATCGGTTATCGATATATTACCCTTGACCTTCAGGGATTCCGTTCGGGATCGATGAATGAGGTTTTGAGATGAAGGCGATTGCCCTCCTCTCCGGAGGCCTTGACAGCACTCTGGCAGCAAGGTTTGTCCTTGACCAGGGGATCGAGCTGGAGGCCCTCAATTTCATGACGGTCTTCTGCACCTGCACGAACCGGGGAGCCACCTGCCTGGCTTCTCAGAAGGCAGTGGAGACCCTTGGCATTCCATTAAGGGTTTTCAATGTCTCCGGAGAGTATCTCAATGTCGTAAGAAATCCCAAACACGGATATGGAAGCAACATGAATCCCTGCATCGACTGCCGGATCTTCATGCTGAAAAAGGCAAAGGTTTATATGGAGGAGTCCGGAGGTTCTTTCATCGTCACCGGCGAGGTATTAGGACAGAGACCGATGTCCCAGAGAAGGGATGCAATGCGTTTGATCGAAAAGGAGGCCGGACTGGAGGGTCTTATTCTACGGCCTCTCTCAGCTCAATTCCTACCCATCACCCTTCCGGAGAGGGAAGGGTGGATCGATCGTGAGAAACTTTTAAATATTCAGGGCCGATCAAGAAAGCCACAGATGAAGTTAGCAGAGCAGTTCAATATCCGTGACTATCCCTGCCCGGCGGGAGGATGCCTTCTCACCGATCCCGGGTTTGCCCGGCGCATCAGAGATCTGATGGAGCATCGATATGATTTTTCTCTCAACGATGTCCATCTTTTGAAGTTCGGAAGGCATTTCCGCCTCTCCTCGAAGGTGAAACTGGTGGTCGGAAGGAATGAAGAGGAGAATCAAAAGATCGAAACCTTTTCACTGGCCGGAGATGTCCTGCTGAAAATGGTTTCTTATCCAGGTCCTGTCTCTCTTCTGAGGGGAGAAGCCAGCGAGACGGAGATGGGTCAGGCGGCCTCCATTACCGCTCGCTACAGCAAGGCGAAAGGAATGGAGAAGGTTGAAGTAAATTACAGGAAAATTGAAGAAGATCAGAGCCAGTCTCTTTTCGCTTCCCCTGTCTTAGAAAGTGATATCAAGAGATTAATGGTGAGTGAATAATTTACCCTTGCCTTCCACCCTGAGGGGGTGGCGAGGGAAAAGAGGGTTGGGGGGAGAAAGGAAGGAAGGTTAGATGGAGTCAGGTTCATCATTTCAGGAGAAGAAGGAGAAGGTATTGGGAGAAAAAAAAGGGAGACCTTCATGGTCGGTTGTCCTTTTAATCGTCGTCGTCATCGCTCTCGGAGGGATTGCCTACTGGCTCATCCAGGGAAATACCGGAGCAAGCCCAAAGGTTTCCTCACAGCCGAAGGTGAGCGGAAAGGTCGATTATATCGGACAGACGGTTAAGATGACTGATGTGGTGGCAAAGGTGGAAAATGGGAAGATTATGATTCCCGTCGATGTAGTCAAAGAAAAGAAGATCGTTCGGTTCGAATATGAAGGGAAGGGGCTTAACATACCTCTCTTAGCCTATCTGACCATGGCGGGAAGAGTAGTCACAGCGATCAGCATGTGCGAACCCTGCAAATCGACCCGTTTTCATATCAAGGACAAATCCATGGTGTGTAATGCCTGCTATACCGAATGGAATCTTGAGACACTCAAAGGGATCAGCGGAGGATGTATGAATTACCCTCCGGAGGTCATCCCTAACACAGTGGAGAAGGATTCAATCGTCATCGATGAGAAGGTTGTTATAAATTGGAAGCCGAGGGTTTAAAGATAAATATCAAATTCCAAAGTTCAAAGTTCAAATGAAATCAAAATAACACAAATGACAAATGGGAAAAATACTTTTTAACACTTGGTCATTGAAAATTTGTTTGACATTTGAACTTTGGCATTTGGATTTTGTAGCTCAATTTTGGTGATATCCATGCGACTTAAGGACATCTCGATCAACAATCTTAAGAGGCGAAAAGGCAAAGTCTTCTTCCTTATTTTGGGGCTTACCATTGGCATTACGACGGTGATCTCTCTGATTTCTATTTCGCGGTTGATGAACGAGGATATTGCGAACAAATTAGATGAATACGGAGCGAATATCCTCATCCTTCCCCGATCGGACGACCTCTCTCTCTCCTATGGAGGAATAAACATTGGGGGGGTGGCGATAGATGCCCGCACACTGAATGATTCCGATGTTACGAAGATCCGCGAGATCGAGGTCCGGGAGAACATCAGCGCTGTTTCACCGAAGTTCGTCGGAGTGGTGGAGATCGAAGGCAAAAAAGTTCCTATGATGGGTGTTCAGTTTCAGGAGGAGTTCCGGCTCAAGAAATGGTGGAAGGTCCACGGAGCCATTCCTAAGAGCAAGGAGGAGGTGCTTCTTGGGAATGAGGTGGCCGTAAGACTTTTTAAGAGTACGAATGACCATTTAACGATTAACGGAAAGAGGGTCAGGATTTCAGGAATACTTGAAGAGACAGGTTCTCAGGACGACTTTCTCATCTACGCTGATCTGGGTTTTGTCCAGGAGGCTCTGAATAAGCCCAAGGCGTTGAGCCTGATTGAAGTCTCCGCCTATTGCAACACATGCCCGATCGAAGAGATCGTGAATCAGATTTCAAAGAAGTTGCCCCATGCCAAGGTAACGGCCATCAAACAGACGCTACAAACCAAGATGGAGGCGCTCGACCATTTTAAAAAGTTCTCCATCGGGATATCAATCATCGTTCTTCTCATCGGGGCACTGATCGTCTTTACCAATATGATGGCATCGGTCAATGAACGGAAGAGGGAGATCGGGATCTTCCGGGCTATCGGGTTCAGAAAATCCCATATCATGAGAATCATCTTTTTAGAGGCGCTGATCGTGGGATTCATCGCGGGAATTACAGGATATCTCCTGGGGCTTGGAATCTCCCATTTCGTCGGGCCGATGGTCCTTGGGATGAAGAACGTCAGATGGGTGATTGACCCGTCTTTAGCCATCGGGGCGATCTTTCTTTCAGCCCTGGTAGGAGTCTTATCGAGCGTCTATCCGGCTCTCCATGCCTCGAAGATGGATCCCACAGAGGCGTTGAGAGCGCTTTAAAAGTGTAAAGGTTGGAGGAGCGTCCCCTTCCGGGGACTTGAGGCTAAAGGCAAAAGAGGTTCTGCCTCAAACACGCCTGCCGGGAGGCAGGGAAGGTAATCCTCAAACCTCAAGTTAAACGCTCCTCAAACGGATTTTATGATGAGCTTGATTGAGATTAAAAACCTATCTAAAACCTACGAAGGCGGAGAAGAAAAAGTGCGCGCCCTTGTCGATGTGGGTCTCCATATCGAGAGGGGAGAATTTATCTCTGTGATGGGCCCTTCCGGTTCGGGAAAATCGACCCTTCTCACGATTCTCGGCGGGCTCAATCATCCCACGGCCGGTGAGGTGGTGGTAGATGATATCCCCATCTATCAACTTCCTTTGGAGAGGCTGGCCGATTTCAGAAGAGAGTATCTGGGCTTCATCTTTCAATCCTTCCAGTTGATACCCTATCTCACCGTCATCGAAAATGTGATGCTTCCCTTATCGATCACGGAGAGATCGAATCGTGAGCAGATTAACATGGCTGAGGAGATACTGGATAGGACAGGATTGAAAAAAAAGGAAAAAAGGCTTCCGGATCAACTCTCAGGAGGAGAGCAAGAGCGGGTTGCCATCGCCAGGGCTCTCGTCAATGCGCCCCCCATTCTTCTTGCGGATGAGCCGACCGGCAACCTGGATACTAAGAATGGAAAGGAGATCATGGAGTTATTTAAATCACTCAACAGTGAGGGACAGACGATCATCATGGTTACCCACAACCCGGAAAATGTCGTTTTTTCATCGAGGACGATCTCTCTTCGAGATGGCCGGGTGGCGAATGGAGGGGAGGATTAAAAAACTTTTAAGAAGTTGTTTAAGAAGTTGTTGACCTTAAAAATTTATTATGTTAGCAGATTCTTGAGTTCTTTAGGGGGGAACATAGAGAAATCTATGCCCCCCTTTTTATTTCTGAGATAAGGAGGTCAAAATGGAGATCAGGAGAAGAGATTTTCTGAAGGTAGGTGTAGCGGCAGGAGCATCCATTGCCCTAAACGGTCTTCCCCTCAATGCCTTTGCCAATGGCAAGGATCAGAAGATGGGAATGGGTGGAACAGAACCTGGTCAATGGATACCCTCAACCTGTCAGGGGTGTACCCAATGGTGCCCTGTTGAGTTCTTTGTCCAGAGCGGAAGGGCAGCTAAGGTAAGAGGGAATCAACTGTGCAAGGCCAATCATGGGTATGTTTGTCCGAGGGGCCATTTAATGCTCCAAGAGCTTTATGACCCGGATAGAGTGAAGGTTCCAATGAAGCGGACCAACCCTCAAAAAGGGAGAGGGATTGACCCGAAATTTGTCCCCATATCTTGGGATGAAGCATTGGATATCATCGCAGACAAAATGATGGAGCTTAGAAAAAATAATGAAACCCATAAATTTTTATTTTTTAGGGGAAGATACTCCCCGACTACAGAAGCCTTAGCCTATGGGACCATACCCAAGATGTTTGGTTCACCCAATAATATTTCACATAGTTCGATCTGTGCAGAGGCCGAGAAATTTGGTCCTTACTATACGGAGGGGTATTGGGGTTACAGGGACTATGACCTCGCAAAGACAAAATACCTCGTCATCTGGGGCTGCGACCCGCTCAGTTCGAATAGAGAAGTCCCTAACACCATTCACAGATTTGGAGAGATTATGGACAGGGGAACGGTAGCGGTTATTGATCCCAGATTAAACGCCTCCGCTGCAAAGGCCCAGGAATGGCTTCCTGTAAAGCCTGGAGAAGATGGCGCTCTTGCTACAGCGATTGCACATGTCATCCTTACGGAAGGTTTCTGGAGCAGAGAGTTCGTGGGAGATTTTAAGGATGGTAAAAATATCTTCAAAGCGGGACAGACTCTTGATGAAACTGCCTTTGTAGAGAAATATACCCATGGGCTGGTCAAATGGTGGAACATAGAACTTAAAGATAGAACACCTGAATGGGCAGCAAAAGTCACTTTGATACCCAAGGAACAAATTTTCCGAGTGGCCAGAGGAATGGGGAAGGCAGCTCCCTATGTTGCTGTATGGCTGGGTCCAGGTCCTGTGATGAGCCCAAGAGGGGCCTATCCCTCCTTTGCAATCCATGCCTTGAACGGACTCCTCGGATCTATTGACCACGAAGGGGGGACATTAAGAAATCCAAGAGTTCCAGAAGATAGCATGCCAAAGCTCGACGCCTATCTCGACGAGATGGCAAAGAAGGGTGGTACACAGAAGAAGATCGATCAGAGAGGGACGAAGGCATTTCCGACCATAGCCGCTGGAAGGGCAGGGAGTGGTGTGATTACCAACAATGTTGCCAATGCCATTCTGGCAAACGACCCTTATGACATTAAAGTGGCCATTGGTTACTGGAACAACTTCAATTTCTCCTGTACAGGCGCTGATCGATGGGATAAGGCCATGGCCAAGATTCCATTTTATGCCCATATCTCAACCAACCCTGCTGAGATGACGCAGTTTGCTGATGTTGTCCTTCCTGCCGCGCACCATGCCACAGAGAAATTGTCTATCGTGACAAACAAAGCGAACCTTTACGCCCATATGTCCATCCAGCAGCCTGTCGTAAAGAGAATGTGGGATGTTAAGGCAGATGAGACAGAAATCATGTGGCTTCTGGCGGAGAAGTTAAAGGCTAAAGGTTTTCCGAACATTTATGACTATTTCTCAAAGGAGTTTAAAGATCCCGAAACCGGAAAAACCCCGTCCAATGGCGAGGAATTCGCTGAAATTGCAGCGAAAATTGTAAGTAAACCGGTCTGGGCCCCCAAGGAGCCTCTTAAAGGTGATAAGCTGAATGGTTGGGAAGATTTCAAGAAAAAAGGCATTTACAACACTGAGCCATATACATTTAAAAAACTGTGGGGCAATTTTGGTACGGTCACCAAGAAGTTCGAGTTCTACAGCGAGACATTGAAAAAAGCTTTGAAAGAGCATGCTGACAAGCATAAGACCACCATCGACGATATTCTCGACGCATCAGGTTACCTTGCCAAAGGGGAGGAGGCGTTTGTTCCCCATTACGAGCGACCTAAGAGATGGGGAGACGAACAGAAATATCCCTTTACCTTTATCGACTATAAATCCAGGCTCAACAGGGAGGGGAGGAGTCAGAATACACCATGGTATCAGGAATTTAAGAAGGTCGATGTGGGAGATGAAAGCTGGGATGATGTGTTAAAGATCAACCCCGTCGATGCCAAAAAGCTTGGAATTAAAACGGGAGATACAGTGAAGGTGACCTCTCAAACCGGGAGTATTATCGTCAATGTCAAACTTTGGGAAGGAGTCCGCCCCGGGACAGTGACCAAATGCTATGGTCAGGGGCACTGGGCTTATGGAAAGGTTGCCGCAAAAGATTATCAGAAGTTCCTTCCCAGGGGTGGTAATAACAACGATCTCATGCCGGATGACTATGAACGTTTGACTGGAAGCACGGCAAGAAATGGTGGTTTCACTGGGGTAAGGGTAGAAAAGGCATAAGAATAAAGAAAGGAGGTAACGATCCATGTCAAAATATGGAATGGTCATAGACTTGCAAAAGTGTGTTGGCTGTGGAGCCTGTGCTATTGCTTGCAAGACAGAGAACAATACCCAGGATAGAAGAAAAGGGCAGACCTTTAACTGGGCAGATTTTATTTATAGGACAGAAGGGAAATTTCCCGATGTAAAATTCGCGGCCATCCCGGTTCTTTGCAATCACTGCACCGATGCCCCATGTGTGAAGGCATGCCCTGTGACGCCCAAGGCCATGCATAAACATAAAAACGGGATGACCATTCACAACCAGGAACGGTGTGTTGGATGCCGTCTCTGTCAGGAGGCCTGCCCTTATAGCACAAAGGATGTGACTGAAGGCAAGGCCGCTTACAGTGTGATCAGTTTCAATGATGATAGTGATGAACCACAAGGGTTTTACAGGGATGATAAAGAGCTCATCAAGGATTGTACGGCATCAGGAGCCGAGATCTCAAAAAGAGCAGGCGATGTCCCGCCCCATCGCACCCTGTATAAGCATTCCGATTATTCGGATGTGAGACGGAAAGGCGTAGTGGAGAAGTGTATTTTCTGCGAGCACAGAGTGCTTCAAGGGGAGCTGCCTTATTGTGTCACAGCCTGCCCGGCAAAGGCGCGTGTTTTCGGAGATCTCGAAGATAAGAACAGCGAGGCGAGTCAGCTCCTTAAAAAACATAAGCCCGCTAACCTGAAAAATAATAAGGGCGATATTTTAAAGCCAGGTGAGAAGGGCACGAAGCCGAATGTTTACTACATACGGAATTTCAAGGGGGCGGCCCAAAAAGCCTGAACCCTTTACCCCGTTAAAAATAATGCCCCGCTGCTCCCTCCGGGCCAGAGGCCCTCTGGGCCGGCGGCTGCAGCGGGGTTTAATGCCCCCACTGGAATTTCTAACGGGGTTTATCCACATTGATGTGAAAGGAAAGATGGGGTTATGATTCACCATAGCCCCATCCTTCCTTTCTGGACGCACAGATTGAGAGGCAGACCTTGGACATAAACGAATCTATTCTGTTCAAAAGGAAGAAGGGGGATTGTTATAAGCTCCTGTCGGCCTGTTTTTATTTGCCCAAAAAAGAGATCTATCTTGAAGAGAGGGTCTTTGAAGGTCTTACATTGCTTCTCAACACCCTATGTCCTGAGGCAATAATCTTTTCCTCCGCGATGGAGGAAACCATCCGGAAATACAGCAATGAAGATTTGGCTGTTGAATATGCCAGACTCTTCGTTGGACCTTATGAACTCAAAGCCCCTCCCTATGGTTCTGTCTATCTGGATGGGGGGAGAAGGGTGATGGGCGATTCCACAATGGAAGTGGTCAGGATCTATGAGAAGGCAGGGCTGGCCATGGATAAGAAATTCAAAGAACTTCCAGACCATATCGCGGTTGAATTGGAATTTATGTACTATTTGATTTATAAGGAAGTGGAAGCTCTGGAGAAGTTGGAAAAAGACAAGGCGCTGGCCCTCGAAGAAACCAGAAACCATTTTTTTAATCGATTTCTCAGCCTATGGGTCCCCTCCTTCTGCCAAAAAATGAAGGAGTCGACCAACAACCTTTTTTACATTGCCCTTGCCGACTGCCTTTCAACCTTTATTACAAACCAAAGTCGATATTGATCAAGAGTTAAAGGCAGCTCTGTTAGGCTACTTAAAAAGAAACTTGGCCGATATTCAAGCGGCCTTTTATCCACCTCTTCAACTTGCTCTGAACAAAGCCTTTTCTGTTATATTTTAAGAGACCTTTGTAACCTGTAGAGCCTACCTTTGTCCTGCAAAATATGACATGTAGAATCGATATGATGGGTTGGAAACATTTATATTGACATCTCTATGGTCATGTCTTACATTGTTTTACATGAAAACCGCCACATTAACCATTCGGCTGGATAAAGATCTCGATCACCTGTTGACGAAAGCAAGCAAGAGGTCAAGGAAAAATCGGAGCGAGATTGCCCGGGAGGCATTGAGACGTCAACTGCGGCTTGAGCAATTTGAAGAATTAAGAAAGAGGATCATGCCTTTTGCTGAAGCCCGAGGTTTACTGACCGACGAGGATATTTTCTCCCAGATCTCATGAGGATATTTCTTGACACCAATGTGTTAGTCAGTGCAGTGGCTACCAGAGGCCTCTGTGCCGATGTATTGAGGGAAATCCTGATTCATCATCAGTTGATTATCTCATATTCATTGATCAAAGAGTTGGAAAGAGCACTTTGTAAGAAGCTTGGCGTGCCAGAAAATTTGACCTCCGAATTAGTCGAAGTCCTGCAAAAGGAATCGGTTTTTTCAACTTCTTCTTCTCTTCCTGATATTGAAATTAAAGATAAAGATGACCTAACCATTTTATCATGTGCCTTAAATGGAAAAGCAGACCTTTTTATCACCGGAGATAAAGAACTTCTCGGGTTAATAAGGATAGGGGATATGGAAATTGTTTCTCCCAGAGCCTTCTGGGAGAAACTGAAGACCCTGGATTAGCATTTTTTGTCAAATCAAATCTGTATGGGTATGGATCTAGGAATAACTGGCTGCTCTAACTTTTTGGGCGGGTGTAGATGGTTTTGTAGCGTTTGGGATCTACGGCGATACAACTGGTGCATTCTTCAGAGGAGAGATCGACAGGCTCAAGAAGGACTTCAAAACCGAGTTCTCTATACTGCTCGAGCATTTCCGATAGACGGGGCTCGTCAATGGTGAAACGTTTCTCCCAGCCTTCTTTTTTCAGTTGTTTTTCTCTCGTCATGATTGGTTGAAACGCAGGCTAAAGCCTGCGGCTACTATTTAAAACTTGAATTCATATTCCGAAATCCGCATTCCGAATTAGAACAGGTCTTCCAGCTCCTGGTCATGCCGCCTGTCCCATTTTCTATTTAGCGAGAATATTGAAGCTTCCATCCATCGGAGTGAGAGATGGCCCTGGGTTCGCAGGCGGCGGCACAGGGGGGTGGCTCCGATCGGTAACCGGGTTTGCAGGGAGCGCAGGAATATCTCACTTTTTTCCGCTCATCGTGTTTCACAAATGCTACGGGTTCCTCACGGTAGATGTCAATTTCATCCGGACCGACTTCCAATATCTTTTCAGGGCAGACCTCCACGCACTTTCTGCAACCGTTACACTTATCGGTGTCGATAGTGACGTACCAGTCGCCTGAACCATCCTTAAAACCGTAATTGGCAATCATATCTTTCCCCAATCACCAATAACCAAATCTCAAACACCAAATAAGTTTCAATAACCAAACAGCTGCATTCAACAGTGAAGTGCAACACATAAGCCCAAAACTTCATTGGGCGTTCGATAATTGAGGCATTTTCGTGGCCTCGTGTTAAGTAACGTTTCAACGCGTTTGACTTGTTCATTAGTAACCAAATCAAAATCCGTCTTCTTGGGGAAGAAGCGTCGGATCAGCCCGATGGCATTTTCGATGGACGCCTTCTCCCAACTGTGGAAGGGTTCACAGAAGTAGGATTGGGTTCCCAACACCTTGTTAGTATACTCATGCTCCACGTTTTCGCAACCATTATCATAGGTGATAGAGCGGAGAAGGGGTTGGGGGTAGCGGCTGAGTCTGCGGGTGAGGGCACATCGCAAGCCCTGTGAGGTCTTGGCAGGTAGTTTGGCCAAGTGCAGGTACCTCGTGGTTCTCTCCAGGGCGACCGCTAAAGCGGCCTTACTTCGGCGGGAGATTAACGTATCGGCTTCCCAATGGCCGGGTTGGATCCGAGCCTGGACCTCCGAGGGGCGCTCTTTGATGGAGACCCGTCGTGGAATATGGAGGGTCTTATGCCGGTGCGAATGGGTACGGAGTCTACGCCGCTTGTGAACCCGAGTGAGATAGGGCACTAGGTTATGCCTCGTACGGATCGATTGATCATAGATAAATTGATAAATGGCCTCATGGCTGATACGAAGTTTTGGATATTCTAAAGCAAGTCTTCCTGAGATCAGTTC
>Ga0315277_10008785_pt1 | contig 12950 bp, 15 predicted proteins | sample YL17G05_15_MG_FD_203695 | JGI IMG/M metagenome (GOLD analysis project Ga0315277, IMG submission 203695) | Sediment microbial communities from Yellowstone Lake, YNP, Wyoming, USA - YL17G05_15 | ecosystem: Environmental > Aquatic > Freshwater > Lake > Sediment | place: USA: Wyoming | collected...
ACGCAGCTTGCCGAGGCCCTGAACGAGATGGAGAGCTGGAAACCGGCTCCCGCGGAGAGCGAGGCGGACTACTTTCACCAGCGTTGCCTGTTCTATGTGGCGCTGGTCGAATTGACGCCGCCGGGCGTGAGGCGGGACAACGTTATCGCGGCCTTTCTCGGTTTTCTCTCGAACTCCCCGATCCAGCGCGAGAGTCCGGCCGAGTGGCTGGCGCGCGGCGCCGAGATCCTGTCGCGGCTGCGCCTGTCCGGGGACAGTGACGCGGAGCGGCTTCTGGAGGCCTTCGCCAGTTCGGGCAACCCGGCGCTGGCGCTCATGGCGCGGCTGGAGCGCCTGGCGCCGCAGTCCCCGCTGGCCGCGCCGCGGTGATACCTTGGTTTGGGAGATCCGAATGACCGAGCGGCAGTTGATCGACGACTTCCTGGCGCAGAAGCGCATAGCCGTTATTGGCGTTTCGCGGAACCCGCGCGACTTCACCCGGGCGATATTCAACGAGTTCATTCAGCGCGGCTACGACGCCGTTCCGGTGAATCCGAATGCCGCCGAGATCGATGGCCGTAAATCCTTCGCGCGCGCCGGCCAGATCGACCCGCAGGCGGACGCGGCGCTCATCATGACGCCGGCAAAGCAGTCCGAGGCGATCGCGCGCGAGTGCGCCGAGGCGGGCATCCAGCGGATCTGGTTCTACCGCGCCGCGGGCCGCGCGGTAGATTTCTGCGAATCGCGCGGCATGCACGTCGTCGCCGGCCGCTGCCCGTTCATGTTTTTCCCCAACCCGGGCGCCCACGGGTGGCACGCCTTCTTCCTGAAGCTGTTCGGCCGCTACCCGCGCTAAGACCGGAGTGGCACGGCCTTCAGGCCGTGCAGAGACACACACAGCCTCTCCAGAAACCCACCCGCAACTCCTTGATTCTGCTGAGCCGTCGCAAATGGGTTTCTGACCCTGGTGACGGGCCGCACCGGGCCGTCTATGCTGAAGGCTGTGCCACCATTCCGGTTTCAGCGCGCCAGGTGCGAGTACAGCATCGTGATCAGCCCGATGGCCGACGCCAAGATGAGGCTGTGTTTCAGCGTGAATCGGAACAGCTTCGCCTCGTCCTCGGACGCCATGCCGGTGGCGGCGGCGGCCACCGCGATGCTCTGAAGGCTGATCATTTTCCCCATCACGCCGCCGCTGGAGTTCGACGCGGCCATCAACACGGAGTCCAGGCCAAGCCGTCCCGCGGTCACCACCTGCAGGTTGCCGAACAGCGCGTTGGCCGAGGTGTCGATGCCGGTCAGAAACACGCCCAGCCAGCCCAGCAGCGAGCTGAAGAATGGGAACAGCACGCCGGTGGCGGCGAACGCCAGGCCCAGCGTCGCGGTCGCGCCCGAGTAGTTCATCAGGAACGCCAGCGCCAGGACCGCCGCGATGGTCAGGATCGAGACCGCAAGCTGCTTGGCCGTCGCGGCCAGAACCTTCAGGAACTGCCCGATGGACATGCGCAACAGCAGCGCCGACAGCAGCGAGGCAATCAGGCACGCGGTGCCCGAGGCCGACAGCCAGTCGAAGCGATACACCGCGCCGTAGGGCGTGGACTTGGCCACCACGGGCTGCGTCTGCAGGATCTGCTTGTCCAGGCCGGGCCACGGGAAAACGAAGCTCACCTTGCTCAACTCGGTCTTGTAGAAACCCCAGATCAGCACCATGACCACCAGGATCGCGTAGGGCGCCCAGGCCAGCAACAACTCGCCCATGGGGTGACGCTTGGCTGCCACCTGCGGCGCCGAGTGACCCTCCAGATCGAAGTGGTCCTTCGGCTTCCACAGCAGGAACAGCAGCACCAGCGAGCCGATAGCGGCCAGCGAACTCAAGATATCGGTCAGCTCCGGGCCGATGAAGTTGGAGACCAGAATCTGGGTCGTGGCGAAGGAAACGCCGCACACGACGGCTCCGAGCAGCACGCCCTTCAGCGCGCGCCAGCCCCCCATGACCGCGAGCAGGTAGGCCGGCACGATCAGCGAAATGGGAGCGCAGATGCGGCCCACCCACGCGCTCAACGCTTCCTTCGGCAGCCCCGTCACGGTGTGGAGCGCCAGAATGGGCGTGCCGATGGATCCGAACGCAACCGGCGCGGTGTTGGCCAGCAGACAGATCGCCGCGGAGTAGAACGGCGAGAAGCCCAGGCCCGTCAACATGGCCGCCGAGACCGCCACGGGCGTGCCGAAACCGGCCGCGCCTTCGATAAACGCGCCGAAGGCGAAGGCGATCAGCAACGCTTGCAGGCGGCGGTCGTCGGTCAGGCTGCCGACCGAGTCCTTGACGAGTTCGAACTTCCCGGTCGCCAGCGTGATCCGGTAAAGCAGAATCGCGCAAAAGACGACCCAGGCGATGGGGAACAGTCCGAACGCGGCGCCATAGCCCACCGCGCTCAGCATCGTTCCGGCCGGCATGCGGTAGGCAAGCAGCGCCACCAGCGCGGCGGCCGCAAGCCCGGAGAGCGCCGCGATCCACGCCGGCTTGCGTTTGACGCCAAGCAGGTAAAGCAAGGTGAATACCGGCAGGGCGGCCACCAGGGCCGAAAAGCCCAGGCTCCCCGCGATGGGAGTATAGTTTTGTTGCCACATGGTCGAGTAACCTTCATAATAGACCGCGCGGGCTCCTGTCAAGCGGAGTGTGATTCAATAGACCCTGTATGACCTCCGAATTCACTCGCCGAAGCTTGCTTCAGTCTTTCGCCGCCGTGTGGGCGCAGGATACACTTCCGCCCGTGCGGGCCATCACGCGCGGGCCGAAATACCACTGGTTCGGCTACTACGACAAGCTCCAGTTCGACCCGGCCGGCCGCTACGCGCTGGGGATGGAAGTGGACTTCGAACACCGCTCGCCGCGCGCCGAGGACGCGATCAAGATCGGCATGGTCGACCTGAAGGACAGCCACCGCTGGATCGAGCTGGGCCAGAGCCGCGCCTGGAACTGGCAGCAGGGATGCATGTTGCAGTGGGTTCCAGGATCGAAGAGCGAGGTCCTGTGGAACGACCGCGAGGAGGGCCGCTTCGTCTGCCACGTCCTCGACGTCAATACGCGCAAGCGGCGCACGCTGCCCAACCCGGTCTATGCGCTGAGTCCGGACGGACGCTGGGGCGTGGCGCCCGATTTCCGCCGCTTGAACGATTGCCGGCCCGGCTACGGCTACGCCGGCCTGCCCGATCCGAACCGGGACGTCGCGGTTCCGGACAACGCCGGCCTCTGGCGCATCGACATGCAGACCGGCAGGCAGAAGCTGATGTTCTCCTTCGCAGACGCCGTGAAAGTGCCGAACCCGCACGAGGAGATGTCGGGCGCCAAACACTGGTTCAACCACCTGCTGTTCAACACCGATGGTTCGCGCTTCATCTTCCTGCACCGCTGGCGCGCCGCCGGGCACAAGCAGAGTTTCGCCACCCGCATGTTCACCATCGGGCGCGACGGCGAAGACCCGTACGTGCTCGACCCCTACGGCAAAACTTCGCACTTCATCTGGCGCGATCGCGAGCACGTGCTCGCCTGGGCGTGGCACCCGTCAAACAAAGACAAGTTCTACCTGTACCAAGACCGGACCGAAAAGGTGGAGGCGGTCGGCCCGGAGGTCATGACCGTGAACGGCCACTGCACCTACCTGCCGGGCAACCGGTGGATCCTGAACGACACCTACCCCGACAAAGAGCGCAACCAGAACGTGTATCTGTATGAGCCGGCCACCAACCGCCGCGTCTGGCTGGGCCACTTCCACTCGCCCACCGAGTACACGGGCGAGTGGCGCTGCGATACGCACCCGCGGTTCAGCCCGGACGGAAACCTCGTGTGCATCGACTCGGCGCACGTGGGCGGCCGGCAGATGTACCTGATCGACATCCGCGGGATGGCGGGGTGAGGCTGCTGACCGAAGCCGCGCTTTTGGGACTGGCCTCCGGGCCGGCCTGCCTGGCCTCCTGCGGGCCGGTGCTGGCCCCCTGGCTGGTGGCCGAGCGCCCGGGATGGCGCCGCGCCCTCGGGCTGCTGTCGGTCTTCCTGGGCGGGCGGCTGGCCGGCTACCTGCTGTTCGCGGTCGCGGCCGGTTTGGCTGGCACAACCATGCCGCTGGAAGCGCGCGCCCGCGCGCTGCTGTTCGCTGCGGCGCACCTGGGCCTGGCGGCGACGCTGATCGTCTACGGACTGCGCCCCCGGCGCCGCCGTGCCGAGCCGCCGCTGGTCACTATCGCTCCGGCGCGGCGCTCGTGGATGCCGGTGTTGCTGGGCCTGTTCACCGGAGTGAATCTCTGCCCGCCGTTCGTCGTCGCGGCCGTGCGCGCGATGGAAACCGGGAGCGTAACGGGAGCGGTCCTGTTCTTTCTCGCTTTCTTCACCGGCACGGCGGTCTGGTTCGTGCCGTTCGCCGCCCTCGGCGCGCTGCGCGTCGCCGAAACCGCCGCCACCGTGGCGCGGTTCACCATGCTGGCGCTGGCCGCCTATTATGCGTATCTTGGAATACTGACCCTGTTAGGGAGGTTGTTGCATGGCTGACGTTGCTCCAGCCGCCGTCGCGGCGCCGGAGGGCCGGGGGATTGGACGATCCCTGCTGCTGACCCTTCCCGTCGCGCTGTGGGCGTTGCTGATGTTTTCGCGCGCGCTGGGTGTGCCCGGCGTCGCCGTCAAAGTGGCGGCGGTGCTCACGCTGATCTTCCTGGTGACGCTGTTTTTCCTGATGGTAAGAACGCGGAAAACCAACCGCTGGCGCCGCCTGTTTTTCGCGACGCTGGGCTTCCTGTTCCCCATCGGCTTCGTCTGGGAGCTGATCGCCCTGCGCGGCTCGATGAGCATCCCGATCGAGAAGATGATCGCCGGCGACACGCCCTTTTGCTTCATGGTCATCCCCATGATTCTGCTGCCGGCGGCGCTGACGCGGACGGTGATCTTCCCTGGGGCAATCCTGCCCACGGCCTCGAACCCGCACTCGATCGCGGTCATGATCGGTCTGTGGGCGGCCGCCACGCTGGTGCTCGGCAAAGGCTGGTGCGCTTACGGGTGCTTCTTCGGCGGCATCGAGGAGGGCGTCGCGGCGATGCCGCGCAAGGCGCGCATCCGCAAGATCGACGGCCGCTGGCGGCTGGTCCCGTGGGCCGTTCTGGCAGCCATTGTCCTGCTTTCGCTGGCCACTTTCACCCCAACCTACTGCGCATGGCTGTGCCCGTTCAAGACCGTCACCGAGTACTCGGAAGTGCGTTCGATCGAGACCGCCATCCAGGCCGGCATCTTCCTGAGCCTGTTCTTCGGCCTGGTCATCGTGATGCCCTGGCTCACCAAGAAGCGCACCCAATGCGCCTTCTTCTGCCCCTTCGGCGCCTTCCAGTCGCTGTTCAACAAGATCCACATCTTCGACATCCGCATCCGGCGCGACCAGTGCAAGGACTGCGTCTCGTGCCAGAACAGTTGCCCGACCATGGCGCTGAACAAGCAGTCCGTCGCCGACGGCAAGACGCTGATCAATTGCATGCACTGCGGCGCCTGCGTGGACATCTGTCACAAGGACGCCGCGGTGTGGCACATCAAGGGCACGCCCGTGGGCGCGGCGCCCGAGCGCGCCCGCCTGCTGCACCTGTACGCCGCCTGGGGCTTCGCCACCATGTTCGGCGGCAGCATCATCGCCGGCACACTCACCAAGATGCTGGGGTTTCTGGGTTAAGGAGGCTCTCATGACGCGCATGAAATCGATCCTCGGTTACACCGCCGCGGCGCTCACCATCGCCGCCGCCCTGCTCGCGCCGTTCCTGCTCATGAATCTCTTCACCCGGGGCGCGGCCGCCATCGGCCTGCGCATCGACCCGGTCTACACCGGCGGCGAAGTCGCGCGAGAGATCGCGCGCGACGGTTACCGCGTGCGCGTGCACCGCGCGGTGTATCCTAACACACCGCTGCAGCGCATCGAGCCGTTCGTACAACTGGACTGGACGCCCGCCTCCGCGCTGCCCGCGCAGATCTCCGAAGAGGTCGATCTGGACGGCGACGGCCAGCCCGACCTGCGCGCCCGCTTCCGTGTGCCCCGCGACCCCAACGCCGAACTTCGCGTGGACATCGAGCCGCTCGGCCCCCGCGTGAAACCGCTGCGCGGCGCCGGCAAGGAGTCCTTCTACGCCATGATCGCCCGGGTGGGCGAAGCCGTCGTCGTGCGCGTGCCGCTGGGGACCGGTGCGCGGTAGCTGGAGCGGCCGGCGCCCGCGCCGCTTCGCGCCCTGCTGTTTTCAGCAAGAGGGGGTAGGCCATGCCGAATCGAAGCTGCGATTGGCTTCTCCAGGCCGAAAGAGACCTGGAACCGGCGCGCGATTCCCGCGACGCCGCGCGGCATGAGTGGGCGTGTTTTGCGGCGCAGCAGGCGGCCGAGAGGGCGGTCGTGGCGTTGCACCTGAGCGTGGGACAGGATGCCTGGGGCCATGCGATTGCGCGGCTGCTCCGGGAACTTCCGCCGGGCGCCGGCGCGCCGGAGGATCTGTTCGACAAGGCGCGCGTTCTGGACGCCTATTACATCCCGGCGCGCTATCCCAACGGCCACCCGGAAGGCGCGCCCTTCGAGCATTACGGCCCGCTTCAGAGCGGAGAGGCGATACGCTATGCCGGTGAGATCCTTGAATTCGTCCGTGCTCGTATAGCCTGACGCCCAGGCGGTGGACCGCGCGGTCCGGCGGTGGACGATCAAGCAGGGCCGCCTGCATCCCGAGGTGTCGCGGATTGGGTACTTCGGTTCCTACGCGCGCGGGGATTGGGGTGTCGGAAGCGACCTGGATCTTATACTTGTCGTTGACGCCGCGCACGAGCCGTTCGAACGCCGCGCGGCATGCTGGGACGCCACCGACATCCCGGTCCCCGCCGACATCCTGGTTTACACTTCCGCGGAGTGGAACGCTTTGCCGCCGGATTCCCGCTTCGCCCGAACGCTCCGGCAGGAAACCGTTTGGGTGTACGAGAGAGACGCCGCCGGGATTGAATCCCGGGATTGAAGCGCGGGGCGCCGAATCCGAATTCGCGTGTATTCGCGTTTATTCGCGGCTCATAATAATCTCGGCATGGCGTGCGAAACCGTAACCTGGCCGGAAGTGCAGTCTGTCCGGAGAACAACGCCGTGGTTGCTATAACCTCAAGAAAGTTGTAGTATTGTGTTATGGCCCAGTCTCACCGCGAAGCGTCGCGGCGGCTCTTCGAGTTCGCCGGGCAGCAGCAAGGCTTCTTCAGCGCGAAGCAGGCCAAGGCCGCCGGATTCGCCGAGAACACACACCCCTATCATGTGCAGGTAGGGAACTGGATCCGCGAACGCCGCGGCATTTACCGGCTCGCTCTTTTTCCGCCGGCCGATCGGCCCGACCTCGTCCTTTGGGCGCTCTGGTCTCGGAACCGGAACGAGGAAGTCGAGGGGGTCTACAGCCATCAGACGGCGCTCAGCCTTCACGATCTGTCGGATCTCAACCCGGCGAAGCTCCACATGACGGTGCCTGCGCATTTCCGGCGCAGCCGCGATATCCCCGGCATCCTGGTACTGCATTACGCCGGCCTTCACGAGGGCGACGTACAGACGGCGCAAGGCTTCCGGTTTACTCGCCCGCTGAGGACGATTCTCGACCTGATCGAGGCCGGCACCATCGAGCGGAGTTTCATGCGCCAGGCACTGAGGCAGGCTGTCGACCGCGGTCTAATCGGTCGCCCGCAGATTCGGAGCGCGCAACTGAGCGGACCTGCGCGCAAGATCGTCGAAGAAGTCCTGCGGCGGGCTGCGTAATGGCAACGCCGAGAAAATATCCAAACGCCGGAGCATTCCGAATGGCGCTCGCAGAACGCCTGAAGAGCAGATCTCAGGCCGATCGGATCGACGTCAATCGCCTCAGGCGCCAGGTGTCGTTCGACCGTTTGCTGGCCAGACTCTTCCGGGAGGAGCCAGTTCCCTGGGCGTTGAAGGGCGGCTACGCTATGGAACTTCGTTTCACGGCCGCCCGATCGACGGTGGACATCGATTTGACCTTGCAGCAAATGCCCGCGGCAACAGCGGAAAGCAGTGACACAACCCGCCGGGTGCGGGAGATGCTGCAGAACGCCGCCGCCGTCCCCCTCGGCGACTGGTTCGAGTACCGGATCGGACCGCCCGTGATGGATCTGGACGCAGCGCCGTACGGAGGCGCGCGCTATCCCGTCGAGGCTCGCATGGACGCGAGAATCTTCGCTCGATTCCATCTGGACGCCGGCATCGGTGACGTGGTCATGCAGCCGCTGGAGACAATCGAGTGCCGGGACTGGCTCGGATTCGCCGGTATTGAAAGACCGCGAGTCCAGATGATCGCTCGTGAACAGCAGTTCGCTGAAAAAATCCACGCCTACACGCTTCCGCGGAACGCCTCGAACAGCAGGGTGAAGGACTTGGTGGATCTGGCGCTGTTGAGCGGCGCTGGCGGACTGGATCGGCAGAGGATTCTCGACGCCTTGCGTCTGACTTTTGAGAGGAGGGGAACGCACCCTTTGCCCGTAGCTTTGGACGCACCGCCAGCGGACTGGGAGATTCCGTTCCGGACACTGGCCGGCGAATGCGGACTCCCGGCCGATATCGCCGCGGTTTTTGCGCGAGTGCGGGAGTTCCTTGAAGAAGTGCTGGCCGGCAGCGGGGAGCGGTAAACCCGGCTTGACCGAGAATTCACGTGTATTCACGTTTTATCGCGGCTCATAATAATCCCGCCGCGTTGCGGCTTACAATGGAAGGGAATGATCGAACATGTTCGTCCGGGCGTGACCGCTGCGCGCGCCCGGGTTGTGTTATTTGATTTCGACGGAACGCTGTCGCTGATCCGGGCGGGCTGGGTCGAGGTGATGGTCCCGATGATGGTCGAGATCCTCGGGGACACCAAGACCGGCGAGAGGGAAGACGACCTACGCGCGATCGTCGAAGAGTTCGTCGGCCGGCTGACGGGCAAGCAGACCATCTACCAGATGATGGAGCTGGCCGGCCACGTCGAGCGGCGCGGCGCCAGGCCGCTGGACCCGCTGGCCTACAAACACATGTACCTGGACCGGCTGTGGAAGAAGATCGAGCACCGCGTCGAAGAACTCCGACGCGGCCAGGCCTCGCCGGACAAGTACCTGGTGCCCGGCTCGCGCGCGCTGCTGGAGGCGCTCAAGGACCGCGGCCTCAAGATGTACCTGGCCAGCGGCACCGACGAGCCCTACATGAAAGAAGAGGCGCGCCTGCTGGATGTTACCAGGTACTTCGAGGGCGGCGTTTTCGGCGCGCTGGACGACTACAAGAGCTTCTCCAAGGCCATCCTCATCCAGCGCATCATCGCGGGCGCCGAGGCCAGGGGCGAGGAGTTGCTGGGCTTCGGGGACGGCTACGTCGAGATCGAAAACGTCAAACAGGTGGGCGGCGTCGCCGTGGGCGTAGCGACGGCCGAACCCGACTGTTTGGTGGTGGACGAGTGGAAGCGCAAGCGCCTGGCCGGCGTGGGCGCCGACTACATCATCCCCAACTTCCTGTGCCACGACGAACTGCTCAAAACCCTGTTCCCGGCAAACTGACGATGAAATCGAAATACGAAGTCTTCGACCGCTCGCGATTGCTGATCAAACCGCTGGCCGAGCGTGTGCACGATCTGACGCTCGACAACTGGCTGGCGCTGGACGACCCGACGCCGGAGTTCGCGCACCCGCAACTGGCGGATGTCGCGCGGCGCATCCGGGCGGCGCGGGAGAGCGGCGCGGCGCGCATTCTCATGATGGGCGCGCACGTCATTCGCGCCGGGGTCAACCGGCACATCATCGACCTGCTGGAACGGGGCGCCATCGACCACCTTGCGCTGAACGGCGCGGGCGCGATCCACGATTACGAGCTGGCCCGCATCGGCGCGACCTCGGAGAGCGTGGCGCGCTACATCCGCACCGGCGAATTCGGCCTGTGGAGGGAGACGGGCGAGCTGAACGACTGGATCCGCCAGGCGGCGACGCTGGAGCTCGGCTTGGGCGAGAATATCGGACGCCGAATTGCCGGGAGCGATTACCCGCACCGCGACTTGAGCCTGCTGGCGGCCGCCTACCGGTTGTCGGTGCCCGTGACCGTGCACGTCGGCGTCGGCTACGACATCCTGCACCAGCATCCGAACTGCGACGGCGCGGCGCTGGGCGCGGCGAGCTATCGCGATTTCCTGATCTACACGCGCACGGTCGAGCGTCTGGAAGGCGGCGTGATGCTGAGTTTCGGCTCGGCCATCATGGCGCCCGAAGTCTACCTGAAGGCGCTCGCAATGTCGCGAAACGTGGCGCACCAGCAGGGGCGCGTCATCCGCAGCTTCACCACTGCGGTCTTCGACCTGGTGCCCATTCGCGGCGACATCCACGCGGTGCTGGACAAGTCCGACGCGAGCTACTACTTCCGCCCGCACAAGACCATTCTGGTCCGAACGGTTGCCGACGGCGGCGAGAGTTTTTACTTCCGCGGCGATCATCGGGGCACCTTGCCCGCGTTGCGGCGCGCTATCCTCGAACAGTCATGACCGTCCCGGATATTCTCGCGGCCCTCCCAACGCTTTCCGCTTTGGTGGTGGGCGACATCTGTCTGGACCGCTGGTGCACGTACGATCCCGCGACGGCGGAACCGTCGCGGGAGACCGGGATTCCGCGCATCGGCGTGGTCCGGACCGAGGTCACTCCGGGCGCCGGCGGCACGGTGGCGAACAACCTGGCCGCGCTGGGCGTGGGCCGCGTCGCGGTTCTGGGCGCGGTGGGCGACGACGGGTTCGGCTTCGAGCTTCGCCGGGCGCTCGAGGCGCGCCGCATCCGCGCGAAACATCTGGTCACGGTTCCGGACTTGCAGACGTTCACTTATACAAAAGTGATCAACGGCGCCACGGGCGTCGAAGACCATCCCCGGCTGGATTTTATCAGCACGCGGCCGCTGGCCCGCGGCGTGGAACAGCGCATTGCCGCCGATCTCGGAACGCTGGTGTCCCAGTTCGACGCGATCCTGGTTGCCGATCAGGCCGAGACGGATCAAGGCGGCGTGGTCACGCCCGCCGTGCGCGAGGCGATCGCCGGGTTGGCTGCAAGGGCGCCGGGCAAGGTGTTCTGGGTGGACTCGCGCATGCGCCCGGAGCTGTTCCGGCGCGTGATCGTCAAACCCAACCAGCAGGAGGCCGACGCCGCCTGCCTGCGCCGGTTCGGGCGGGTGGACTACCAGGCGCTCCGGCGCGAGATCGAGGCCCCGTTGCTGGTGGTGACGCACGGCGGCGACGGCGCGCTGTTGCTCTCCGGGGATGGCGAGCAGTGGATCAAGACGCGGAAGGTCGTCAAACCGGTGGACATCTGCGGGGCGGGCGACAGCTTCTCGGCGGGCGCGGCGATGGCGCTGGCGGCGGGCGGCTCCCCGGCCCAGGCCGCGCGGTTCGGCAACCTGGTGGCTTCGATCACGATCATGAAGAAGGGCACGGGCACGGCATCGCCCGAAGAGGTTTTGCAGGCGGATGAACACGCTCGCGATTGACATCGGCGGCACGAAGTTCTCGATCGCAGCGTTCGAGGGCGACCGCATAACGCGGCGCGAATCGCGCGCCACCGATCGCGAGGGCGGCCGCGACTGGATGCTCGGCCAGGTAGCCGCGATTGCCGCGGCGTGGCGGCGGGAAGCCGCTTTTGACCTTTGCGGGATCGGCTTCGGCGGGCCGGTGGACTTTGCCGGACAGCGCGTGGCGCTGTCCACCCACGTCGGCGGCTGGCAGGACTTCGCGCTCTCCGAGTGGGTCGAGCGCGCCATCGGCCTGACCGCCGTGATGGACAACGACGCCAACGTGGGCGCCCTCGGCGAGGCCGTCCACGGCGCCGGGCAGGGGGCCAGACCGCTTTTCTACTTGCAGCTCTCGACTGGCATCGGGGGCGGAATTATCGTGGACGACCGGATCTACCGGGGCGCGGATTCCTACGCCGGAGAGATCGGTCACCTGACCATTCGCCCCGACGGGCCGGAGTGCCTGTGCGGAGCGCGCGGCTGCTTCGAGCGCCTCTGCTGCGGCCTGTGGCTGGAGCGGGATCACGGCCGGCCGGCCAAGGAACTGATGCGGGATCCCGCCTTCGTCGAGCGCTATGTGGTGGATGTGGCGCTGGGGCTGAAGACGGCCATCATGCTGCTGAACCCGGCGCGCGTGGTGGTCGGCGGCGGCATCGGCAAGGCCGGCGAGGCGTTGCTCGGACCACTGCGGCGCGAGATGGGCCGGCAGATTACCGCCTGGTCGCGCGCCCGGATCGACATCGTCCCGGCGGCGCTGGGCGACGACAGCGTGCTCTACGGCGCGCTCGCGCTGGCGCGCCAGGCCCAAGGATTATGAACTTCACCGCGGACTACAAAGCTGAACTGCTGAAGGCGATCGAGACCATCGACCTCGAGCGCGTGGGGCAGGCGATTGATTGGTTTCGCGAGGCGCGCGAGGCTGACCGGCAGATTTTCGTCTGCGGCAACGGCGGCAGCGCGTCGACGGCTTCGCACTTCGCCTGCGACATGGTCAAGGGAGCCAGCTACCAGCGTCAGAAGCGCTTCCGGCTGATGGCGCTGACCGATTCGCTCCCGACCGTCACGGCTTACAGCAACGACGTCGGCTACGACGTCGTTTTCGAGGAGCAGCTCAAGAACTTCGCCCGCCCGGACGACCTGGTCCTGGCCATTTCGGGCTCCGGCAATTCGCCGAACGTGGTGCGAGCGGTCGAGTACGCCAACTCGATCGGATGCCGCACCATTGCGCTCACCGGCCGCGACGGGGGCGAGTTGGGCCGTCTGGCGCAACTTAACGTCCAGGTCCCGGTCGCGCACATGGGGCGGATCGAAGACGCGCACCTGATCGTCTGCCACATGATCGCCTACGCCTTCATGGAAGAAAATAATGGGGACAGTAACAAATAACCCCTTTTCCAAGGTGGCACGGCCTTCAGGCCGTGAACATAG
>Ga0315277_10008787_pt1 | contig 12945 bp, 14 predicted proteins | sample YL17G05_15_MG_FD_203695 | JGI IMG/M metagenome (GOLD analysis project Ga0315277, IMG submission 203695) | Sediment microbial communities from Yellowstone Lake, YNP, Wyoming, USA - YL17G05_15 | ecosystem: Environmental > Aquatic > Freshwater > Lake > Sediment | place: USA: Wyoming | collected...
GACGTTCGGGTGGGTTCAGGGCGGACTTCTGTTCACCGGAACCGCTGCCCGAGTCTTCAAGTATGATTTTGAGGTCCGTTTCAGGTCAGAGAGCCAGCTGGAGATCGAGGAAGCCTGGGTGGGCTTCGGCCCTTCAGATTCCTTCGCGCTTAAGCTCGGCTTCTATCTTGTCCCGTTCGGAAAGTACAACACGGCCAATCGCCCTCATCAAAACCCATTTATCCAGACACCTCTGCCGCAGGCGTATATCTATCCGCCGAGCTGGCGGGACGTCGGGATCCTGATGGACGGCAAGTGGGGGCCCTTGCTCTATTCCGTATACCTGGGCAACGGACTGGCCGAAGGCCAGGACCTTACGGACGGCCAGCAGTTCAAGGACAACAACGGCGATCCGGCCGCTGGCGGGCGGTTCGCCCTTTTGCTGAGCCAGAGCTTTGAAGTCGGGTTCTCCTATTATCGAGGCCGCTATGACGACGAAGGCCTAAGGAACCTCGAGCTCCAGGGCGCCGACGTCAGCTGGAAATCCGAGTCTATCCTTTTTGCTTACGAGTACGAGAGGGCCTATCTCGATAATCCGGAAGGATACGGGCGCGGACTGGCGGAGGGCCATTTTGTCCTCGCTTCCCTGACCATGGGGCAGCTCCGGCCCTTCGTCAGTTATCAGACTCTCGTCTATAAGGATCCCTATCACGGGGAGGATCCTGTTCTTATCGGCATAACCCAGGATATCAGCCGCTGGGCGGCCGGCGTGGCTTTATCGCCCGCGCCCAATTTCATGTTCAAAGTGGAATATGACTTCAACGAAGAAGCCGTGGTCAATCTTGACAATGACACCCTTCTGGCCCAGGTATCGTTCCTGTTCTGAACTAAAGGTGAACTGAGAAAGGAATCAGATGGCCAACGTTGTCGTTCTCGGCACCCAGTGGGGGGACGAAGGCAAGGGCAAGATCGTCGACCTGATAGCGCCTTCATTCGATGTGATCGCGCGCTATCAGGGAGGCCATAACGCCGGCCACACGGTCTGTCTCCCCGGCCGGAAGATCGTCCTTCACTTGATCCCGTCCGGCATCCTCCATCCGGGGAAGCTGTGCGTCATCGGCAACGGCGTAGCCTTCAGCCCTCCGGCCTTTCTGAAAGAGGCGGCGGCGCTCGAGGAGTTCGGCGTCTCCCTCGACGACCGTCTGGTCATCAGCCGTGGCGCGCATCTTATCCTTCCCTACCACCCCGTGATCGAGAAGATCGCCGAGGAGCGGAAGGGCGCACTGAAGATCGGGACGACGAGTCTGGGCATAGGGCCCTCTTATGAGGACAAGGCGGCCCGCTGCGGCATCCGCGCCGGTGACCTCCTCGACCTTGAAGTCTTCAGGGAAAAGCTCTTCTCCAACCTGGCCGAGAAAAACGTTCTTTTCCGGGCGGCCGGCCTTCCGGCACTCGATGGCGAAAAAGTCTATGAGGAATTCGCCGGATATGCTTCCCGGATCTCCCGTTATATCGGCGATGTCTCGCTCCTCCTCCATCGGAGGATGCAGGAAGGGAATTCGGTCCTGTTTGAAGGCGCCCAGGGCGCGCTCCTCGACATCGACCACGGCACCTACCCCTTTGTTACGTCCTCCAACTCGACGGCCGGCGGTGTCGCCACGGGATTGGGGATCGGCCCGACCCGGATCGACGCGGTCCTTGGAGTCGCCAAAGCCTATACGACACGAGTGGGGAGCGGCCCCTTCCCCACAGAGTGTCAAGACGCACGCGGCCGGCTTATCTCGGAGCGGGGCAACGAGTTCGGCGCCACCACGGGCCGGCCCCGCCGCTGCGGCTGGTTCGACACCCTGGCCGTGGCCTACAGCTGCCGGGTCAATGGGATTGAGCGGATCGTCCTGACGAAGCCGGATATCCTGGACGCTCTTGAGGAGATCCCGGTCTGTGTCGGCTATGATTATAAGGGATCGAGCCTGAGCGTCTTCCCCGCCGAACCTTGGATCCTGGAGAAGGTCGTTCCTCGGTACAGAACGATGAAGGGGTGGAAGTCGCCCATCCAGCACCTGACCGACCGGAGTCGACTTCCGGCCGCGTTCAACGACTATGTCAGGTTCATCGAGGATTCGGTCGAAGCCAGAGTCTGCCTCATATCGACCGGTGTAGAGAGGAAGGATTCTCTCCTCATAGACGAGGAGCTCGAAGGCCTGGTCGACCTCGGCCTGATAAGAAAGGGACTGGCTTAAGAGGCTTTCGGACGGAGACCCTGAAAAGGAGGGTGGAATGAGAATCGGCTCTCACACGAAATTCGACGATCTGGTTAAGAAATACCCTTTTCTTTTGGATTTTCTGGCCGGGCTGTCTCCCCGTTTTGCCAAGCTTCGGAGCCCGATCATGCGGAAGACGATCGGGCGGGTGGCGACCCTTCATCAGGTTGCCGGCTTCGGCGACCTGCCGCTGGCCGAGCTTCTGACCAAGATCCAGGCGGAGATAAAGAGAGCGGCCAAGGAGGACGTCGAGGTCGACGCCGGCGCTGCCTCGCCGGAGCCCATCGACACCGCAGAAGCCCGGCTGGAAGTGCTCAAGGACATCATCCGGGAGCTCCATGAGGGCGGTGACCTGGAGGAACAGAAGAAGCGCTTCGCCGGCCTGATCAAGAACATCAGTCCGACCGAGATATCGGAGATGGAACAGAAATTGATCGAGGATGGCCTCCCCGAGGAGGAGGTCAAGCGGCTCTGCGATGTCCACGTCCAGGTTTTTAAAGAGTCCCTGGAAGGCCAGCCGCTTGCGTCCGCGATCCCCGGACATCCGCTCCACACCTTGATTGAGGAGAACCGGGCCCTCGAGAGGATCCTGGCTGATTTCAGAGGGCTCCTGGATAGGGTCGAGCCGAGGGACGGCGGTATCAGCTTGGAAAAGATCCGGGACGAGATCAGGTCTTCTCTCGAAGAGATCGCCCAAGTGGAGAAGCACTATCTCAAGAAGGAGAACCAGCTCTTCCCGATCCTCGAGTCGAAGGGAGTGGGCGGTCCTTCCAAGGTCATGTGGGCCATCCATGACGATATCCGGATGATGATCCGGGAATTCCGCGGGCTCCTCGTCGATGAGAGGGCCGCCGAACTCGTGGCTATGGGACGGCGGCTTTCCGAGATGATGGCCGATATGATCTACAAAGAAGAGAAGATCCTGCTGCCGATGAGCCTGGAAGCCCTGGAGGCGAGGGACTGGGCACGCGTGAAGAAAGGGGAGGAGGAGATCGGCTTCGCCTGGATAGTCCCGGGCGACGATTGGAAGTCTGGGGTCGGCGGAGAGGAGGTGACTCCAGCCCCGTCCTACCGCCGGCCGGCGGAGACACTGGAACTCGACACGGGCGCGCTTACTCCCAAGCAAGTCAACCTCCTGCTCAAGAACCTCCCCGTCGATGTCACCTTCGTCGACGAGTTGGACACGGTCCGCTATTTTTCGGCCGGAGCCGAGCGCATCTTTCCCCGCAGCCCGGGGATCATCGGCCGGAAGGTCCAGAATTGCCACCCGCCGGACAGCGTCCATGTGGTCAACCGTATCCTGGAAGCCTTAAGGAAGGGGGAGAGGGACGTTGCCGAGTTCTGGATCCAGTCAAGGAACCGGTTCATCCAGATACGCTACTTTGCCCTCCGGAACAAGGCCGGCGACTACAGGGGGTGTCTGGAGGTCAGCCAGGATGTCACGGCCGCCCGCGGCCTCGAGGGCGAAAAGCGCCTCCTGGACTGGGAATAATATCACTCAAAGGAGGGTTGTCATGCCAGCCAAAACCAAGAAAAAGGCGGTTAAGAAGGCGAAGAAAGGCGAGTCTTATCAGTGCGGCGTCTGCGGCTACCGCATAATCGTCGACGAAGCCTGCGGCTGCGCGGAGGAGCATATCTTCGTCTGCTGCAACATGCCGATGAAGAAGAAGATCTAAAAGGTCAGGAGCCTGGCGAGCGACGAATAGGCTCTGTGGCCTGCCCCTGCGCGGCGGCTTCAAGAGAAACCGGAGAGGTGAAAAATGCGTGGACTGGCCTTCTCTATCGTTGATGTCTTTGCCGAAAACAAGTATGCCGGAAATCAACTGGCCGTCGTGCGTCAGGCAGAAGGCCTGGCGGGGGAGGATATGCAGAAGATCGCCCGCGAATTCAATTTCTCCGAGACGGCGTTTATCTTGGGCGACCGGGCGCGCCGCGGGGGCTTTGATGTCCGCATCTTTACGCCCATCAGGGAGCTGCCTTTCGCCGGGCATCCGACGCTCGGCACCGCTTTTGTGATCCGGCAGGACCTGATCAGGCAGCCGGTCCCGGAAGTCACCCTCAACCTCAAGGTCGGACCCATCCCGGTCACTTTTACTTATCGCGGCCGGACGCCCGATGTCCTGTGGATGAGGCAGATCACGCCGCGGTTCGGTTTCACTCTGGAGCCCTTCCGCGTGGCCCCGGTCTTGAGTTTGAGGCCGGATGACCTGGACTCGAGGTTCCCGGTCCAAGAGGTCTCGACCGGCATCCCCTTCGTCATCGTCCCCGTCAGGACGCTGGAGGCGCTCCGAAAGAGCGCCCTCCGGGTGGAAAAGCTGGCCGGGCTGACCGCCAAAGGGAAGGCATTCCTCCTTTTTGCTCCCCAGGTCTATCGACGGGGAAACGACCTCAACGTCAGGGTGTTCGCTCAGGGATACGGAGTGGACGAGGACCCGGCCACTGGAAGCGCCAACGGATGTCTAGCCGGTTACCTCGTCCGCCACCGTTATTTCGGAGGGCCGCGGGTCGATATCCGAGTCGAGCAGGGGTATGAGATCGGGCGTCCCTCGCTCCTCCTTCTACGGGCGGCGGAGAAAGGGAGAAAGATCGAAGTTCTTGTCGGCGGCCGGGTCATCCTGGTGGCGAGGGGGAGGCTCATCTAACGAAAGCGGGCCGACAAATCTTACTAATCCTATAGAAATATGGTATATTAATACAATAAGGAGTATCATAAGCGGCCAGGCCGGGACTGATTGAGGTCCTGAAGAATATGGAACGGAACGAGCGATCGATGATCAAAGACCTCTCGGTCATGATTGCCGGCAAGGCCGGAGACGGCGTGCTTTTTACGGGCAACGTCCTGGCCAAACTGCTCAAGCGTCACGGCTGGGAGATCGTCACCTCCCGCGATTTTCCCTCCAACATCCGGGGGGAGGCCACCTGCTACACGGTCAGGGCCTCTTTAGACAAGATCTATGGGCTGGGCGATCAGGTGAACATCCTCCTGGCTTTTGACTGCGAAGCGATCTTGGCCCATCTTCCCGAGATCGCCGAGAACGGGATCGTCTTCTGTGATGGTGAGGGTGTGCAAACTCCGTCTCCGGAGCAGGCGCGGGGCAAAACCTTCCACCGGTTATTCCTACGGGCTTTGGCCAAGGAGAGGTTCGGCCAGGAAATCTTCAAGAATGTCATGGCCCTCGGCGCGCTGAGCTATGTCCTTGACCTCGACCCTTCCCTTCTCGACGGGATAATCTCCGAGATGTTCCTGAAGCGCAAGGGGGAAGAGGTCGTCCGCAAGAACACCGAAGCAGCCCGTACAGGCTTCGAGAAGGCGAGGGAGATAACCGCCGAGAAAGAATGTCATCCGCTGACAAGAAGGCCGGATGAAAACCGCGTTCTCATCTCCGGGGACGAAGCGATCGGGTTCGGCGCCCTGGCGGCAGGCTGCCGCTATTTCGCTGCCTACCCGATCTGCCCCGCCTCTGAGATATGGCAGTGGCTCGTTCACTACCTGCCGGACTTCGGCGGCGCCGTGGTTCAGACCGAGGACGAGCTGGCCGCGCTCAACATGGCGCTCGGGGCCTCTTTCGCCGGCGCCCGGGCGATGACCAGCACTTCCGGGCCCGGCGCCTCGCTCATGATGGAGGCTTTTAGCCTGGCCGGCATGGCCGAGATCCCGGTCGTCATTGCGCATGTCCAACGCCTGGGGCCGGCCACGGGAATGCCGACAAAGAGCCAGCAGGGCGATGTCCTGCAGTGGATCTTCGGTTCGCACGGCGAATTTCCGCGCATCGTCCTGGCCCCCGGGACGGTCGGGGAGTGCTTTGACCTCACGGTCGGAGCGTTCAACCTGGCGGACAAATATCAATGCCCGGTCATCATCCTCACCGAGCTCGACATGGGCCAGAACTTCCGCACGTCCCGGGCCTTCGATTTTTCCCAGGTCGCGATCGAGCGCGGAAAGTTCCTCAGCCCCGGTGAGCTCCTGGGTATCCCGGATTTCAAGAGGTACGAGATCACGGACGACGGGATCTCGCCCCGGTCCCTGCCCTCCTGGAAGAATGGAGTCCATCTGGTCGAGAGTCTCGAGCACGATGAGAAAGGCTACCGGGATGAAGACCCTCTGAACCGCAACCGGATGGTGGAAAAGCGCATGCGCAAGCTGGACCATGCTTCTCCGGACCTTTTCGCTCCTCGGACCTGGGGCTGCCAAAAGGCCGATGTGGGGTTCATCGGATTCGGGTCGACACTCGGCGCGATCCTCGAGGCTATGGAGCAGCTGAGGGCAAATAACATCCCCTCCCGCTTCCTCCAGCTCCGGACCCTCTGGCCATTCCCGGCCGCCGAAGTCAGGCAGTTCCTGGCGGAAATCCGGGAACCCTTTGTCGTCGAACATAACTTTTCCGGCCAGCTGGCCACCCTGATCAAGAGCCAGATCAGCCCTTGTGTTGAGCTCAAGAACATACTCAATTATTCGACCCGGCCTTTCATTCCCGGGGATATCGTCGAGCCGGTCCTGAGGTCACGTCGATGAAAGCCAAGGAATTCTACCACCGTCTCAACCCGACGTGGTGCAAGGGCTGCGGCCTGTTCGGTGTCTTCGATGCCCTTAAAAGGGCAGCGGCAGCACTCGATGTCGAATCCGAGGACCTGGTGATCGTCACGGGGATAGGCTGCCACGGCCGGCTGAACAACTATTTTCAGGCCTACGGTTTCCACGGACTTCACGGCCGCGCCATGCCCGTAGCCGCCGGGATCAAGCTGGTTAATCCGCGGCTCCAGGTCGTGGCCGTGAGCGGCGACGGGGATGCCTACTCGATCGGGCTGGGCCATTTTATCCATGCCCTCCGCAAGAACGTCGGCCTTACTTACATCGTCGTCGACAACCGCCTCTTTGCTTTAACTCAGGGTCAGGCCTCGCCGACCACGGACTTCGGCATGGTGACGCTGTCCACTCCGCTCGGGTCCAAGGATTTCCCGATCGACGGGCCTTCTCTCGCCCTGGCCGCCGGCGGGACTTTCATCGCCCGTGGGTTTTCCGGCGAGGTGGCCCACTTGTCTTCCCTTATCGAGCGGGGGATGAAACACGACGGGTTCGCCCTGATCGATATCCTCAGCCCCTGCGTCACCCACAACAAGGTCAATTCCTATGATTGGTACAAAAAGCATATCTCCCATGTTGAGGACCTGCCGGGCTACAACCCCGGGGACAAAGCCAAAGCCTGGGAAGTTTTAGCCCACCCGGAGAAGATCGCCGTCGGCCTGATCTACGAGGAGGCCAAGCCTTCTTTCGAAAGTCTCGTCCTCCCCGACAGGGAAAAGCCTATCGCCTCCCTCGACCTCGGGGTGGACGCTCAGCGGCTCCGGAAGATCATGGACTGGTTTCGCTGAGACGGCAATCATGGTAAAATGCCTGGAAAGGAGATTTTTGAGATGAAAGAGAAAGTCGAGGCCGCTTTAGAAAAAGTCCGGCCCGCCCTGAGGGCCGATGGAGGAGATGTTGAGCTGGTGGATGTCCAGGACGGGGTCGTCAAAGTGAGACTGACGGGCGCCTGCGGCGGCTGTCCGATGTCTCAAATGACCCTGAAGATGGGCATCGAACGGCTCCTCAAGAAGGAGATCCCGGAGGTCAAAGAGGTCGTCGCCGTCTGAATCGAGGCCTCATTCCCGGATCAAGATTATGCGCCAGGTTTATCTTGACCACATCGCCGCCACTCCCCTGGACCCTCAGGCGCTGGAGGCCATGCTCCCTTTTTTGCAGGATAAGTTCGGCAATCCTCAGAGCCTCCACTCGGCCGGCCAGGAAGCGCTTGGCGCTCTTGAGGACGCTCGTTCGCGGGTGGCGGGGCTCATCGGCGCGGAGGATTCTGAAGTCTACTTTACCTCCAACGGGTCCGAGGCCAATAACTTTGCCCTCAAGGGGATGGCCATGGCGCGGCGAGACAAGGGCAACCATCTCGTTCTTTCCGCCATCGAGCATCAGTCCATCCTTCATTCCGCCAAGAGCCTGGAGAGATCCGGGTTCTGCTCAACCCTGGTTCCGGTCGACAAGAACGGGGTTGTCGACCCGGAGGACGTCAAAAATGCGATCCGGAAAGACACGGTCCTGGTCTCCGTGATCCTGGCTTCTAGTGAGGTGGGGACGGTCGAACCTGTGGCCGAGATCGGACGCTTCTGCCGGGCCGCCGGAGTCTCTCTCCACACCGATGCCGTGGCCGCCGTCGGAAACATTCCGGTGGATGTCAGGGATCTCGGAGTGGATGCGCTGAGCCTGGCCGCCGACCAATTCTATGGTCCAAAGGGAAGCGGGGCCCTCTTTGTGAGAAAGGGCGTCCGCATCCTCCCGTTCATCGACGGCGGCATCCAGGAGGGCGGACGCCGCGCTGGAACCGAGAACGTCGCCGGGATCGTCGGGATGGGCAAAGCGGCCGAGATCGCCCGGATGAAAATGCCGGAGCGGCAGGACAGGATGAAAGTCCTTCGGGATCGTCTGATCGAGACGCTTCCCAAGAGAGTGGACCGGGCGTATCTCACCGGACATCCGGAGAAACGACTTCCCCATCACGCGAGTTTCTGTGTTGAGTTCATCGAGGGCGAAGGCATGCTCCTGCACCTGGACATGAAGGGTATTGCCGTCTCCAGCGGATCGGCCTGCACCTCGCGGGCCCTCAAGGCCTCGCACGTCTTGTTGGCCATGGGCATCGACCACGCTCTGGCCCAGGGCTCTCTTGTCTTCAGTCTGATCGACCGCACCACTTCCGAAGATATCGACTATCTCCTGGACGTTTTGCCGCCGGTCATCGACCGGCTGAGAAAGATGTCCCCCCTCTACACGAAATTCCTGGAGGATAATCAGAAATGATCTACACCGATAAAGTCATGGACCATTTTCAGAATCCCCGCAACGTCGGGGTGATCAAGGACGCCGACGGCACGGGAAAGGTCGGGAACCCGGTCTGCGGCGATATGATGACCTTCACGATCAAGGTCAAGGACGATAAGCTGGACGACATCAAGTTCCAGACCTTCGGCTGCGGGGCCGCCATCGCCGTCTCCAGCATCGTCAGCGAGATAGCCATGGGCAAAACCCTGAACGAGGCCATGAAGATCACCAATGAGCTCGTGGCCGAGGAGCTCGGCGGACTGCCCAAGAACAAGCTTCACTGTTCGAACCTGGGCGCCGACGCCCTGCATGCCGCGATCGCTGATTACCGGAAAAAGCAGGTCCCCGGAAAGACCGAGGTGTCCCAGGAATCCGAGAAATGCTATTGCCCTTATTGCGAGGGCCCCGTCGAAGGGCTGGAAACGGCCTGCACAGCGTGCCATATCGAGCTGGAGGAATGCCCGCATTGCGGAGGCCTGACCAAGAAGGGCGAAGAGAAATGCGCCAAGTGCGGGGCCGACCTCGAGCCGGTCTGAGAGCGGGTTCGGGAGAAGATCGCAAGCGGTCCTCTCTCGTGGGCTGGACCAGAGATCCGAGGAGAGAAAATGAAGCCGGACGCTAAGCTGGACTGCTTTGGGCTTCTTTGCCCGATGCCCATCATCCAGACGGCCAAAAAGATAAAGGAGCTCCGGGTCGGCGAGGTGCTGGAAATCCTCTCGACCGACGACGGCATACTCGGAGATATGCCCGCCTGGTGCCGGATGTCCGGCCAGGAGTACCTGGGTTTTGAGAAAGACGGCGATGCCTATCGCGTCTTCATCCGGAAGCTCAAGGATTGAAGGGTGGGGGAAAGTTCATGACCAAGGCCGAGGTTCTCAGCCGGATCGCCGCGCTCCGGAAGGAGCGGAAAGCGGTCATCCTCGCCCATAACTATCAGATCGGCGAAGTCCAGGACATCGCGGACTATACCGGGGATTCCCTAGGACTCAGCCAGGAGGCGGCGCGGAGCGGAGCCGAGGTCATCGTCTTTTGCGGCGTCCATTTCATGGCCGAGACGGCGGCCATCCTCTCTCCCCAAAACACCGTGCTTTTACCGGACCTCCAGGCTGGCTGCCCCATGGCCGACATGATCACCGCTCAGGAGCTCCGGGACTGGAAGGCTCGCTACCCCGGCCGGCCGGTCGTCAGCTATGTCAACACCACGGCCGAGGTCAAGGCCGAGTCCGACATCTGCTGCACCTCATCTAATGCTGTCCAGGTAGTGGATTCTCTTCCCGATGATGAAATCCTGTTCGCCCCGGACAAGAACCTGGCCGCTTATGTCGCCCGCAGGACAAGAAAAAAGATCATCGCCTGGGACGGCTACTGCCATGTCCACAACCGGATCCTGGCCGCCGACGTCCTGGCCAAAAAGAAAAGGCATCCGCAAGCCGAGGTCTGGGTCCATCCCGAGTGCCGGCCCGAAGTCATCGACCTGGCCGACCGGGTCATCTCCACCGGGTACATGGTCAAGGCGGCGCGGGAAACTTCGGCCGGGGAAGTCCTTGTCGGGACAGAGGCCGGCATTCTCCACAGGCTGCGCAAGGAGAATCCGCGGACCGCCTTTTTCCCGGTCAGGGACCTGGCTTTTTGTTCGAATATGAAGAAAATCACCCTCATCAAGGTCTGGAAGGCCTTGGAGGAGATGAAATTCCGGGTTGAGGTCCCCGCCGCTATCAGCCAACGGGCGCGGGGAGCCATCGAGAAAATGATTAAAATTTAAAGGAGAGTCAGATGAAAAAAATGACCGAAGAGAACGTGAAGGGCGCCTTTGCCGGCGAGAGCCAGGCCCACCTGAAGTACATGGCCTTCGCCGACGCGGCCGAGAAAGAGTTACTGGCCAACATCGCCCGCCTATTCCGGGCCAACAGCTTTGCCGAGCAGATCCATGCTACCAACCATCTGCGCACGCTCGGCGGCATTCGGAAGACCGCCGAAAATCTCCAGGGGGCTATAGAAGGCGAGACCTTCGAGGTCACGGAGATGTATCCGGCCTATATCAAGGTCGGTGAAGAGCAGGGAGAGAAAGCGGCCGTTATGTGGTTCAACGCGGCCCTGGTCGCCGAGAAAGTCCATGCCGGGCTCTACAAGAGGGCCAAGGAATCCCTGGGCAAGGGCAAAGACATCGAATATTTCCCAGTCCAGGTCTGCGGCGTCTGCGGCTTTACGGCGGAGGGCGAAGCCCCCGACAAGTGCCCGGTCTGCGGCGCACCTAAGGATAAATTCGTCAAGTTTTAGGCAGCCCTGATCAAGAGTCGGAGCGCTCATCCCGTTCGGAAAGAGCGCCCCAGGGAGGGATTAAATGGCCTTAGACAGCAAGCTTTATCCTCACGAGGTCCTGGCCGTGGCCATCCGGGCGGAGATCGAGGCGGCCGATTTTTACGGCCGGCTGCTGGGACAGGTTAAGAACATCCTGTTACAGCAGAAACTGGCGTTCCTGGTCACGGAAGAGAAAAAGCACCGTCAGATCCTGGAGAGGCTGCATGGCCAGCGCTTTCCCGGGGTCGAGCTCAAGATCCCGGACAAGCCGGCCCGGCCGAAGACGGCCTCCGCCTGGGACGAGGAGGCTTCGGTCCTCGACCTTTTCAAGGTTGCCCTCGACGCGGAGAGGCTGGCCGAGCAATATTACAAGGACGCCCGCGGAGTCGTTGCCGACGCGGGCAGCAAGAAGATGCTTGAGTACCTGAGCCGGGTGGAGCGCAGCCATTACTTCCTGATCAAGTCTGAGATCGACCTGCTCAGCCGCTTCCCCGATTACTATGACGCCGAGGATTTCCACCTGGGCGAGGACCTCTTTCACGTCGGGCCCTAGGCGGACCATGGCTCCGGCAAAAGAGCGGATCGGGAAGATCATCCGGATCCTCCGCCGGGAATATCCGCGGAGCCGAACGGCGCTCGAATTCCAGACGCCGCTCCAGATCCTGGTGGCGACCATCCTGGCGGCCCAATGCACGGACGAGAGGGTCAACAAGATCACGCCGGCCCTTTTCCGGAAGTATCCGACGGCGGCGGCCTTCGCCGCGGCCGACCGGGAAGAGCTCGAGGCCGAGATCCGGCCGGCCGGCTTTTTCCGCAACAAGGCGAAAAGCATCAGCGGCGCCGCCCGCAAGATCGTCGAGGACTTCGGCGGCGAGGTGCCTGGGAACATGGCCGACCTCATCACCCTTCCCGGTGTCGCCCGCAAGACCGCCAACATCGTTCTGTCTTCGGGTTACGGCATCGCCGAAGGGATCGCCGTCGACACCCATGTCAGGCGTCTTTCCGGCCGGCTCGGGCTGAGCCGGCAGCCTGACCCCGAGAAGATCGAAAAGGACCTGCTGAAGCTCGTCCCCAGAAAAGATTGGCTCGACTTTAACTACCTGCTGGTCAACCACGGCCGGAAGATTTGCCAGGCCCGGAAACCCCGCTGCCCGGAGTGTCCCCTCCAGAAATTGTGCCCCTCGGCGGCAAAGATCTTCCCCGAGCCCAAAAAATAAAAAAAGCGGGATCTGGAATCGCTTCGAATTTATTATCCTGCTCTTCCGTTTCTTGCTATAATCCGTAACGGCCCTGAATTCTTGAGCCGAGGAACAGAAAATGATCCGAGAGGCGGTGCTCTGGCGGGCCGGGGAAGAGGGGAGGGTCGAGTGTTTCCTCTGCGCCCACCATTGCGTCATTGCTCCAACCAAGTTTGGCGTTTGTAGCGTGCGGCAGAACCGGGAAGGCAAACTCGTCACCCATGTCTACGGAGAGGTCATCGCCGCCCACATCGACCCGATCGAGAAAAAACCCCTCTATCATTTTTTGCCCGGGACGACTTCGTTT
>Ga0315277_10008789_pt1 | contig 12944 bp, 12 predicted proteins | sample YL17G05_15_MG_FD_203695 | JGI IMG/M metagenome (GOLD analysis project Ga0315277, IMG submission 203695) | Sediment microbial communities from Yellowstone Lake, YNP, Wyoming, USA - YL17G05_15 | ecosystem: Environmental > Aquatic > Freshwater > Lake > Sediment | place: USA: Wyoming | collected...
ACCGCCTGGGCATTCCCGCCCATGGCGAACATCCCGTCCTCATCGAAGTCGTGAGGAAAAGGGGAGAGGTGGATATGGACCCTGTAGAATCCTTTGCCCTCCTGCCACAGATTTCGGTCGGCGGCTTCGCGGAGGGCGGCCGCCTTTCTCAGCCACAAGTCGGCCTTTTCCTGGACTCCGAGCGCCGAGAACATGGCGGCCAGCTCTCGGCAGGCTTCATAAGACATGCTCTGATCGTAGATATCGACAGTCCAATGCGTCTTTTCATCCACGTAGATGGCCTTCTGATCGGCGTCCTCCGGGTCGACATCCCCCCAGTCTGCGGTGTGGGCGCCGGAGATGAGCCCGTGTTCCCGGTCGAACCGGTTTTGGAACAGGAATTTCACGGCCTTTTCGAGACGGCTGATCACCGCCTCGCCGCCGACCTTTTTTTCGAGCCAGACCTTCCCCTTGAGAAGAAAGACTTGGTAGGCTGAATGGACTGCGCTCGCCTCCTGGTCCGTCTCGACGGTGTTCTTGTCCGAACGGCCGCGGGCGTCAATCCAATCCTCCAGGCCGCCGTTGGGCTTCTGGAAGGCCAGGTGCTCCTCGAGCCAGGAAACCAGGAAAGCGTCCGGATAATAGAAACGGGAGGCCGGAATGATCGTGGCCGAATCGCGGAGCCAGACCTGCGGGTAACCGGCGCCGGCCGCGAACCCGCTGATTTTGCCGGTTTTGCCCTTGAACTCGACGACGTCGTTGTCGAGCGTGAGCCGGATGAGCTTCTGGAGCTCCATGAACTCGGGGACGCTCGACTCGATCTTCGTCTCTTCGGGCCAATTCTTTTTTTCCACCTGGAGCGGAATGATGAGGGTCGGGCTGCCGGAGTCTTTAAACCAGGCTACTCCCTCGCGCAGGAGGTCGAACTCGAGGCGGTAGTTCCCCTTCTTTAGCGGCGCCTTGACCCGGACCCCAACGGAGATTTCCTCACCCGGCCGGACGGCGTGTGGAAGGACGGTCCTGGCGTTATCGAACTTCAGGACTTCTCCCGCTTCATCGAAGAGGTGGTAAGATACGAGACACGGGTTGCCGGCCTGCGATGACCATTTTTGTTTTCCTGAGTTCCGGAGGCGCAGTCCCACCTCGGCGGTCCCGCCCTCATAAGCGCGAAGCCCTGCGATAGAGCTCTTGATGCTCGCCGCATAATCGTCCGCGCTGGCTCGGCCTTCGGTTTTCCGGTCAGATGAACAGCCGGGCCAGAGCAGCCAGGAGACGAGAAGATAGATCAGCGGGAGAGTCGTTTTTCGTCGTCCGTTCTCAGCCATAGCTTCGATCAACAGATGCGGGGCAGCAGTTCCGAGGTCAGCGGCTCCAGAAGGCGCAGTCCTCCTGTCATCGTGGAGAGGAGGAGTTCGCCCGGCCGTCCGGTCTGGTCATCAACCTGCCCGATGATGGCCGCCCGTCTCCCCAAGGGGCTCTTCCGGATCTGGCTGAGCATTGCGTCGGCCTTTTGCCGGGGCGCCACGATGACGGCCCGGCCCTCGCAGGCCAGGTAGAGCGGGTCGATGCCCAGCAATTCGCTCGCTCCCCGCACGGCAGGCGATAGCGGGATTTTTTCTTCCTCCATGAGGAGCGCATGGGGAATCTTTTCAGCCAGCTCGGAAAGGATGGTGGCCAGTCCACCCCGGGTGATGTCGCGCATCCAGAGCGCCCCCATCTCCCAGAGCGGAAGAAGATAGGTCAGGGGAGCGCAGTCGCTCCGGACCCGGGATTCGAGCCCGAATTCTTCCCGAGCTAACATGACGGCCAGGCTGTGTTCGCCCAGCGTGCCGGTCAAGATAATCCGGTCGCCCGGACGGATGAGAGAAGTCCTTGGCCGGGCCAATGTCAACCCGACGCCCGAGGTGTTGATGTAGATCTTGTCGGCCTGGCCGCGGCGGACAACCTTGGTGTCTCCGCCGGCCACCCGGACATCGGCTTTTGAGGCCGCCCGCTTGATCGACCTCAGGATCCTTTCCAGGTCCACCCAGGGCAGTCCCTCCTCAAGGATGAGGGCGAGGGAAAGAAAACGGGGCAGCGCGCCCGAAACAACCAGGTCGTTTACCGTCCCATTAACGGCTAGGCTGCCGATGTCCCCTCCGGGAAAAAAGACGGGATCGACAACGTAGCTGTCCGTAGTGAAGGCCACACCCATGGGCAGATGGCTGGCATCGCCGAGGTCATCGAGAAAAGGGTTGTGGAAGGCGGGGACGATATGGCGGGCGATGAAATCCCGCATTCGCTTCCCGCCGCTCCCGAGCTCGAGGCTGACCGCCTTTTCCTCGGTCGTCATAATCTTACCCACTTCCTCTCCGGCGATGGTACTTGTGATAGATGAAACAGGCGCCTTCGAAAGAGACCATGCAGGGCCCAAACGGTGAATCCGGTCCGCACCTCTTGCCGAACAGAGGACATTGAGGAGGGGAGATCAGGCCGCGAAGAACTTCGCCGCAGCGGCACCCGGGAAGGTCCCCTGATCCTTCCTCTATGCTGAGGGCGTGTTTGGCTCGGGCGTCATAGGCTCGGTACGGCTCTTTGAGGCTTAGGCCGCTCCGGGGGATGCGGCCCAAACCCCTCCAGAACGCATCCCGCGGCTCGAGCATCTCCTCCATCACTGCCTGGGCGACCGGGTTCCCGCGGGGCTTGACCACGCGTCCGTATTCGAGATAGACCCCCGGCCGTCCTTCAAGGATCTGGTCCAGGATCGCACTGATCCCGAGGAGGATGTCGTTGGGCTCGAACCCGGCGACAGCTCCCGGCACGCCGTATTCCTCGGCAATGAACCGATAGGGTTCGAGGCCGATGATGGCGCTGACATGCCCGGGATAGAGGAAGCCGGAGACCGCGGTCTCTCCGGCCCGCAGGATGGCCCGGAGGGCGGGCGGGATCAGCCAGAGGGCGGAAAGTAGCGAAAAATTCGGCACCCCTTCCTCGGCGGCCCTTTTTACGGTCAGGGCGATCCCCGGGATGGTGGTCTCGAAACCGACGCCGAAAAAAACCACTTCCTTGGCCGGGTCTCCCCTCGCCATGGCCAGCGCCTCTTCAGGTGAATAGACAATCTTGACCCGCGAGGAGGGGGCGGGAACGGCGGTCTGCAACGACCCCTTTCCCGTGGGAACCCGGGTCATGTCTCCGAACGAGGCCAGGATGAGCCTTTCTCTTTTCGTAACCAGGTCTATGCAGGCTTCATGGAGCTCGTTGGGCGTGATACACACCGGACAGCCAGGACCGGAAACTACGTCCACCCCGGCCTCCTCAAGCAGAGTTTTCAGGCCGTAGCGGTGGACGGTCATGGTGTGGGTACCGCAGACCTCCATGATCCGAACCGGCCGGTCCAGGCCGGAGGTTTTGCTCCCGATCCGGCCGAGAAGAGCGCGGGTTATGGACCCGTCACGAAACTCTTTCCTCAAGCCGGGCAACTCTCATTCCCCCTGGGCCCGGACGATTTCGCGGAGGAGGGTCAGGGTCTCCTGGGCTTCCTCTTCGTCGAGCCTGGTGATGGCGAACCCGGCATGGACGATAACCCAATCGCCCGGCTGAACATCTTCCAATAGGGAAAAATCGACCTTCACCTTGGTGCCCAAATAATCGACCTTCCCCTGTTTGGAAGCGTCTATCTGGGTAACTTTAGCAGGTATTCCTAAACACATCCTAAGCGATTCTCCATTTTGTATTCCTAGATTACCAGATCGACCCCATTCGGTCTAGTTCCTTGATAGCTTTAATTGCGGGGGGCGTGCCTTCTTTGACAATTGGAGGGAGTAGCCCTTATAATGAGGCTGTGGACATCGACCTCAAAGGTTTTGTTTCTCCAGGGAGCGAGGAGGAAAAACTCGTCCGGCAGCTGGACCTTTCCCGGCTCCCGCGGCACGTGGCCGTGATCATGGACGGCAACGGCCGCTGGGCAGAGAAGCGGCGAAGGCCGCGGATCGAGGGGCATCGGGCCGGGGCCAAAGCGGTCCAGGAAGTCGTCGAATCCTGTGCCCGGCTGGGCATCCGGTTCCTGACCCTCTACGCCTTTTCAATGGAAAATTGGAAGAGGCCTAAGAAGGAGGTCGCCCTGCTCTGGAGGTTGCTAGAGGACTACCTTCGAAAGCAGGATAAAGATTTGATAAAAAATAAGATCCGAGTCGTGGTCATCGGCCGGAGAGAGGGTATTCCCGAGTCCACTGAAAAAGAGCTGGAGAGGGTGGAAGCCCTTACCCGCTCCTTCGACCGGCTGACCATCGTGCTGGCCCTCAACTATAGCGGTCGGGCAGAAATCGTCGACGCGGCGAAGAAAATACTGGAGGAGGGAGATTTGGACTCGGCCCGCTTGGACGAAGACGCCTTTTCCAGGCGCCTGTACACGGCCGGGATCCCCGACCCCGACCTCCTCATCAGGACGAGCGGTGAGCTGCGGGTTTCCAATTTCCTGCTCTGGCAAATCGCCTATTCTGAGATCTGGATCACGCCTGTTTTCTGGCCGGATTTCCGGCGGCGGGACATCCTCCAGGCCCTGGTCGACTTTCAAAAAAGAGAAAGGAGGTTCGGCGCCGTCCATGCCCGCCCGTCCGAGGGTGCTTAGCCGGGCTGCGGCGTCCGCCAGCCTCGTCCCATGAACCTCCTCAAACGCCTGCGCACCGCCGTCCTGCTTCTGGTCCCTCTCTTTCTGGTCATCCAGTATGGTTCCCGCCTCCTCCTTTTTATTGTCCTCCAGGTATTCATCCTGGCTGCGCTCTTCGAATTCTTCAGTCTGGCACGGAAGAAAAGGCTTCAGCCCCAAGTCCCGCTCGGTCTAGTTATCGCCCTGATCATCAGCCTTTCTTTTCTCTTCCGGGCTTCTTTTCCGCTCGATGCGGCCCTCTTCGCGGCTTTTCTCCTGACGGCCGTCTTTTTCGTCGTCTCTTTCCGGCGCGTCGAACAGCTTCCGTTCTACACGCAGTCCATCACCGTGACCTTTTTCGGAGCGTTCTATATCAGTTTTCCGATGAACTATATTTATCTGATCGCGTTCGAACGGGGAGTCTATGCCTTCTATTTTCTCTGCGCCGTCATTTTCCTCGGGGACACCGGGGCCTATTTTTTCGGTAAGCTTATCGGACGGCACAAGATGACTCCTCTGGCCAGCCCCAACAAGACATGGGAAGGGAGCGTGGGCGGCATCGTTTTCGGCGTCCTCGGCGCTTTGGCCGCCCGACAGCTCCTGCTCAGGGACATCGGGCTCGGGACGGCGCTCGTCTGCGGCGCCCTGGTCCATGCGGTTGCCCAGGTCAGCGACCCGCTCGAATCCCTGTTTAAAAGGGCGGTCGGGGTGAAGGATTCTTCCAACTTCCTTCCCGGGCACGGCGGGTTTCTCGACCGGATCGACAGCTTAATCCTGGCGGCCCCCGTTTTCTATTACTTCATCAAGTTTTTCTGGAAATGAAGAAGATCGCCGTCCTGGGTTCGACCGGTTCCATCGGTGCCAGCACCCTGGAAATCGTGAGCCGGATGGCCGATGAGTTCTCTGTTGTCGGCCTGGCCGCCGGGTCCAACACCCCTCTTCTTCACGAGCAGGTCCAGAGGTTTTGTCCGAAGATTGTCTCTATCAAGACTCAGACCGACGCTGCCAAGCTCAGAGCAGACCTCAGCGGGCTTCCCATCCGCGTGGTGCACGGGCCCGAGGGAGCGGAAGCGGTCGCCCGTTTCGAGGAGAACGAGATCGTGGTCGCGGCCATCACGGGCATCGAGGGGCTGCGGCCGACCGTCGCTGCCGTGGAGATGGGTGCGCGGGTCGCCCTGGCCAACAAGGAAACGATGGTCGTGGCCGGCGCCATCCTAAAGTCCCGAGCGGCTTTCTCCGGGGCCGAGATCATTCCCGTGGACAGCGAGCACAGCGGGGTCTTTCAATGCCTGGCCAAAGAGCGGAAGGAGGACGTCCGGAAGGCGATCCTGACTGCCTCGGGCGGACCCTTTTTCCGGACCCCACTCGCCGAGATCAAGAGCAAGACGGTCGAAGAGGCGCTGGCCCATCCGCGCTGGAAGATGGGCCGGAAAGTGACAATCGACTCGGCAACCCTGATGAACAAGGGGCTGGAGCTCATCGAGGCGCGCTGGCTTTTCGGCTTGAAGGCGTCTCAACTCGATATTCTCATCCATCCCCAGAGCATCGTCCATTCCCTGGTCGAGATGCGCGACGGGTCCACACTCGCCCAGCTGAGCATCACCGATATGCGAATCCCGATCCAGTACGCTCTGACCTATCCGGAAAGGCAGGACTCGGGACTGTCGTCCCTCGAGCTAAGTCGGGTCCGGTCGCTCGAGTTCTTCGAGGTGGAAGAGGAGCGCTACCCGCTCATCGCCTTCGCCAAATGGGCTCTGGAGACTGAGAAAAGTCTGCCCGTCGTGCTCAACGCCGCTAACGAAGTAGCCGTAGAGGCTTTTCTAAGTCACCGGATCGGTTTCGTCGATATCTCCGTTGTCATCAGCGAGGTCATGGAGCGGCATCGGGTCTGCGAGGCAGATACGCTGGAAGCGGTCTTCGCAATCGACCACGAGACCCGGGCGCAGAGCGAAAATTTCCTGAGGCAAAGGTATTAGATATGGGCACATTGTTCGGCACGATTTTCTCTTTCCTGGTCGTCTTCGGCGTCCTCGTCTTCATCCATGAGTTCGGCCATTTCTTCACCGCCAAGCTGGTCGGCATCCGCGTGGAGACGTTCTCGTTTGGCTACGGCAAGCGGCTGTTCGGCATCCGGGGAAAGGTGACGGACTACCGCGTCAGCCTGATTCCGATGGGAGGATATGTCAAGTTTCTGGGCGAAGGAGAGATATTCGCGGAAGGCGGGAAGATGAGCCTGCCCTCCGACCACTTCCTGGCCAAGACACGCTGGGAGCGTTTCCTGGTAATGGTCATGGGCTCCGCGATGAACATCGTGCTCGCCGTCCTTATTTTCACGGCCATTAACATGGTCGGGGTCACTGTCCCGGCCTACCAGGACGAGACGCCCGTCATCGGCTACATCGAGCCCGGGTCGCCGGCCGAGAAATCGGGTTTCCGGCTTGATGACGAGATCCTCATCGTGGACAACGAAAAGGTCAAGACCTGGAGCGATGTCGAGTTGGCCGTGGGCAGCAAGCCGGACCGGCTGATAACTGTTGCCATCCGGAGGGGAGGGGAGGCCCGGGAGATTCGACTCCGGACGGAAAAGAGGACTCGCTATGCCCTGGGATATGCCGGTTTCACGGGCAAGTTTCTGACCCAGATCCGGATGGTCAAACCGGGCTCGCCGGCCGAGAAGGCGGGTCTACGGCAGGGCGATGTCATACTTTCCGTCGACGGCCGCCCGATCTACCTCTATCAGTTCGTCGAATTCCTGGAAAAAAATTCCAACCGGGAGCTGGAGTTCGTAGTGAACCGGAAAGGAGAAACCCTCAACCTCCGGGTCACGCCGCGGCTCGAGGGCAAGGTCGGAAAGATCGGCGCCTATACTGAGGCCCAGTCGGTGGAAAAGAAATACGGCCCCATCAGAGCCCTCGTCCAGAGCGTCAAGGACAACGTCAAGAACACCTTCCTGATCGTCCGCTTCGTCAAGGATCTGATCCTCCGGCGCGCCTCGACTCAGCAGCTGGGCGGGCCGTTGGAGATCGCCAGTTTCTCTTATGCGGCCTGGAAGATGGGTTTCCTGGCCATGCTGAGCTGGATCGGGCTCATCAGCCTTCAGCTCGGAGTCATCAACCTTTTCCCGATCCCGGTCTTCGACGGGGGCCAGATCTTCGTCCTGGCCCTGGAGGCCCTTCTCCGGCGCGATTTCAGCCCCAAGGTCCGGCAGATCTGGATGCAGGTAGGGTTTGTCATCTTCATCTTCCTTATCGTCTTCATCATCCTCAACGACATCGTCAAGAGGATGCCGAACGGCTGGGAGAGCCTCATTCCGTGGTAGATAGGGCTGTTCTCGCCTTTCCTCGGCGAAAAACCAAGCGGATTATGGTCGGCCGTGTGCCGATCGGGGGAGGGGCTCCGGTTGTCGTTCAGTCGATGGCCAAGACCCTGACCCATCAGGTCGGCCGGACGGTCGCTCAGGTCAAGCGGCTGGAGAGGGCGGGCTGTGAGATCGTCCGCTTGGCCGTGCCCGATGAGCGGTCGGCCGAAGCCTTAAAGACAATCCGGAAGCGCATCACGATTCCGGTCATCGCCGATATCCATTTCGATCACAGGCTGGCCTTGGCCGCACTCCGGGCGGGGGTTGACGGACTGAGGCTCAATCCCGGGACAATCGGCTTGAAGGAGAAGGTGCGCGAAGTCGTCAGGGCCTCCCGCGAGCAGAGAGTACCCATCCGGATCGGGGTGAATTCCGGGTCGCTGGAAAAAGACCTCCTGGCGAAGCATGGGGAGGCCTCCGCCGAGGCGATGGTGGAGAGCGCTCTGCGCCACATTCGCCTCCTCGAGGACCTTGGCTTCGACCTGATCAAGGTGTCCTTAAAAGCCTCGGATGTCGGCCGGACCGTCGCCGCCTATAAGCTCCTCGCCGAAAAGGTGGACTATCCCTTTCATGCCGGGATCACCGAGGCCGGAAGCGTGTCCTCCGGGACCGTGAAGTCGGCCGTGGGACTGGGCATCCTCCTGAGCGAGGGGCTGGCCGACACGGTCCGCGTGTCCCTGACCGCTCCCCCCGAGGAGGAGGTCCGGGCAGCCTATCTCATTCTCGAAAGCCTCGGCCTGCGCTCCAGAGGCGTCAACATCATTTCTTGTCCGATCTGCGGCCGGGCCGAGGTGGACATGATGAAGATTGTCCCCGAGATCGAGAAGCGCCTGGCCGCCATCCATGTCCCTCTGAAGGTGGCGCTTATGGGCTGCATGGTCAACGGGCCGGGGGAAGCGCGAGAGGCGGACATCGGGATCGCCTGCGGACGGGGAGTGGGAATCCTATTCAAGAAGGGCCGTCTGGTTCGCCGGATTGAGGAGAGAAGGATCATTCCCGAGATCATCCGGGAAGTGAAAAGAATGGCGCAGGGCCGAGAGAAGGACCTGAGGTGAAAGAGATGACAGCAAAGAACCAGGTCGCGAACTCCACGACGAAGAAGGATGACAGACTCCGGCGCATCCTCCGCCGGATGGGAAGGGTCCTGGTCGCGTTCTCGGGAGGCGTGGACAGCACCTTTCTGCTCAAGGTGGCTTCCGAAGAGCTCGGAGCAAACGTGCTGGCCGTTATCGCCCGCTCTGAGACCTATCCGGAGAGAGAGGTCCGGGCCGCCGCCAGGCTGGCCCGGGAGCTCGGCATCAAGCATCTCCTCATCAAGACGGAGGAGATCAAAAACCCCAAGTTCGCGGAGAACTCCCCCCTGCGTTGCTACCACTGCAAACGGGAGCTCTTTTCCCGCCTTGCGGAGATGGCCTCGGCTAGGTCCATCCCTTATGTGCTCGATGGATCGAACCATGATGACCGGGGCGATTATCGTCCCGGCTCCAAAGCCGGCCGGGAGCTCGGGGTGCGCTCTCCTCTGCGTGAGGCCAGGTTGACCAAGGCGGAGATCAGGCTTCTCTCCAAGCAGATGGGACTTCCCACTTGGGATAAGCCGTCGCTGGCCTGTTTGGCTTCCCGGTTTCCGTATTACACCGCGATCGAACGCCGGACGTTACTCAAGGTCGGCCGGGCCGAAGATGTCGTTAGAAGACTCGGCCTCACCCAGGTTAGAGTCCGGCACCACGGGGAGATCGCCCGGCTCGAGGTCAGGCCAGAGGAGTTCAGAAAGCTCATGACAGAGAGCGCGCGGAAAAAAGTGATCGCGGGGCTTAGGAAGCTCGGCTATGCCTACGTTACCCTTGACCTCGAGGGCTATCGCACCGGCAGCCTCAACGAACCGCTGCGCAAGGCCGCTAAGCCCCGCCGCACTTAAGCCGCCCGTCCCCAGCGGCCGAAGCGACCATAGAAGGTTTAGCTCCTTTCCGAAACGCCTCCAAGAATCTATTTTCATATATTAATCCCCCTTATCCCCCTTGACCAATCAAGGGGGAAGTAAAGCAGGTCGGCGTTTCGGGAAAAGGTCGAAGGGTGTGGGTGAGGAAGTCCGTGGACGACTGAGCGGGCACGGTTTCTCGACTGAAAGGAGAGAAGAGCGAAGGAGGATGCGGAGCGAGTTTCCTCGCTGGGGAAACGAGCGGGCTGACGAATCCCATACCCGAGCCTTCACGGCGTTAAAAACCTGATAGGGAGAGAGACCGCTCGGGACGGGCAGCCAAAAGGCAAAAGGTTCAGGTGATGAGGTTGTCCGGGCGCTCGCCGCGGAGCCCCTGGACGAGGTTCCTGGCTGCCGACATGGCCATACGCGACCGCGTCTCGTAGGTCGCGCTGCCGATGTGGGGGAGGAGAACGACGTTGTCCAGGTGGAGCAGCCCTTCCTCGATCTCCGGCTCTCTCTCGTAGACATCGAGGCCCGCTCCCCAGAGCTCGCCTTTGGCCAGTGCCTCTGCCAGGGCCGCTTCATCGACGATCGGGCCGCGGGCGACATTGACGAGGATGGCCGTCTTCTTCATGAGCTTGAGCTTTTCCGCCGAGAGAAGATGGTGGGTCTCCGGGTTCAGAGAGGCATGGATGGTAACGATATCGGCAGAGGAGAGGAGTTCGTCGAGGGGGAGATAATTGAGTCCATTGCCCCGCTCTTCCCCTTCGGCCAGACGCTTGGGGTCATAGTAGACGACCTCCATCCGGAAGGCCCGCGCCCGCTCGGCCACGGCCTTCCCGATCCTTCCCAGTCCGATGATCCCCAGACGACGGCCGGTGACCTCCCGGCCGAGGAAGAGGTCGAGCTCCCAGCCGGTGAAGCGCTTTTCTTTAGCGAATCGATCGGCCTGTGGGATTTTGCGTGCGACGGCCAGGATGAGGGCCCAGGTCAAGTCGGCCGTCGCCTCGGTCAGGACTCCCGGCGTGTTGGTCACGAGGATCCCCCTTTCCCGGGCGTACCCGACATCGATGTTGTCGAATCCGACGGCGCAATTGGCTATGACCCTGAGCTGCCGGCCGGCGGAGATGACCTCCCGGTCGATCCGGTCGACGAGAAGACAGAAAAGACCATCCTTGTCCTCGATTCTTTGCTTGAGTTCCCTCTGGGTCAAACCTCCGGTCTCCCTGCCCCCTTCGACCCAGGCATGCTCCTCCAGATAGGCCAAAGCGTCGGGGAGCAGTTTCCTGGTGACCAGAACCTTCGGTCTCATCGGCCTTTCCATTTGTGCACCGATGATGTTGAGGCTTGGGATGGGATTCTGAGAAAAGCCGCGAGGCGAGAGGACGATATTGAGTCCGCCTTCTCGCCTTGGGTCAATGGTTCGAAGTCAACACTCAAGCTCGGACAGGCTATCCGCCTTTTTCGGTCTTCACCTCGGTGATGATGCCCATGATCTCAATGCCGGCATCCTTGACCACCTGGATGACGTCCACGATCTTCCCGTATTCGAGTTCTTGGTCCGCCTTGAGATAAAGCTTCTTCTCGCTGGCCCTCAGGAAGGCCTCTTCGAGCAGCGTCTGGAGGTTATCCATCGTGGCCTGGTCCTGGTTGACGTACATCGTGCCGTCTCGGCGCATGGCCAGGACGACCTCGGGATTTTCGGGCATTGCGATCGTGTTCAGGGCCGTCGGGAGCCTGACATCCACGCCTTTTTGGACGAGCGGCGTCACCACCATGAAAATTATCAGCAGGACGAGCAGGACGTCGCACAGGGGGACGACGTTGGGTTCGGATTTGACCTTTTCTTTGCCGCCGATTGAAATTGCCATTTTTATGCCTCTTTTCCTGAGCCGGGAGGCCCGGCTCGGACGACATTCGCTCTCAGTGCGGCTTACCCGACTTGCTTGCGGATAAAGAAGTCGACGATCTGGGAGCTGGTGTTGGACATCTCGGCGTCGTAGACTTCGATTTTCGTGTTCAGAGAGTTATAGCACCACAGGGCGATGATGGCGACACCGATCCCGAACGCTGTGGTGACCAGGGCTTCGGAGATACCGGAAGCCACGGCGCCGATACCACCCGATCCCGTCAGGGCCATGCCGCGGAAGGCGTTGATGATTCCGGCGATGGTTCCGAACAGGCCGATGAAGGGGGCGGAGGTGGCGATCGTGGCCAGCGTGCTCAAACCTCTCTTCAGCTCCTGATTGAAGATCGTGGAGGCTCGCTCGCAGCCTCTCTGGGCGGTCTCAATCTGCTCTTCCATGGAGAGGTTGGCCTCTTTCCCTTCCAGGAACTCCTGGATGCCGGCCGCGGTTACGCGGGCCAGGTGGCTTCCCCTATTCTCTTTCTTGGTGGAAAGAGTCAAGGCTTCCTTGATCTGTCCCTTCTTCAGCAAGTCCGCCAGCTTCGGGGCGACCTGCTTGGACTTGCTACGGGCCTTGCGGAAAACGAGTTGTCTCTCGACGAAAAGATAGAGCGAGACGATGGAGAGGGCGACGAGCAAGAAGGTCACACCTTTGGCTACAGGACCCATGGCCTGCCACATTTCGATCAGACCGAATTGCATGTTCAATACCTCCTTTTAATATCGAAAGCCATATTCTAGCTTTTCTACTTAAGCTGGAATCTCACCGTAACGGTGAAGATGACCCCCCGGGGCCGGCCGTTGATGATCATCGGTTCATAGACCCATTGCCGGACGGCGTCGATGGCCGACTGGTCGAGCAGGGGAATGGAGCGCAGGACCTTGACTTGTTGCACCCGTCCGTAGATATCGGTCGTGGCTTCGACGATGACGACGCCTTCGACACGAGCCTGGCGGGCGATTTCGGGATAAGTGGGATCGACCTTCTTGAGGAGCCGGGGAGGCTTGATCTCTCCGATGGCCCGGACCGGAGCTTCGACCTCACCCACGACTCCACCGAGGACGCCGCCGACAACTCCACCGAGGACGCCGCCGACGACTCCACCCTCGACTCCGCCTTCAACGCCGCCTTCGACACCGAAATCCGTGACCTGCTCAT
>Ga0315277_10008792_pt1 | contig 12942 bp, 9 predicted proteins | sample YL17G05_15_MG_FD_203695 | JGI IMG/M metagenome (GOLD analysis project Ga0315277, IMG submission 203695) | Sediment microbial communities from Yellowstone Lake, YNP, Wyoming, USA - YL17G05_15 | ecosystem: Environmental > Aquatic > Freshwater > Lake > Sediment | place: USA: Wyoming | collected...
TGCCGCATCCGTTTGCTGACGATACGGCGGCCCATCACGAAACCCACCAATGGGAAGAGGGACCAGGGGATGACCGGGAAGTAGCCGGTGAGGAAGAAACCCTGCGCGATGTCCTTGAACCGCCAGACCACCTCGAACTCCTTGGCCGGGTCGAGCATGATGCCGGGGAGGTAGCGGGAGATCACCGGCACTTGGACGAACTGCCCTCCCCACACCGCATTGAAGTCGACCCCCCCACGCAGCCAGGGGGTGCATAATGCCAAGGCGACGACGATCACCAGGATGGACCAGGAGGGCAGGAAGCGGCAGAAGAACAGCAGGATGGTGGCGAAGCCCATCAGGGTCAGGATGTCCCACTGCCAGATCTGGTAAGGGCCCCAGGCAATGGCCAGCATGAGTAGGCCCACCAGGAAGATGAAGCCTCCGCGGATGAGGGCCCGCTTGAAGAGGATCCGGTTGCTCTCGTCCTTGTGTTTCTCTCCCGATAACACCTGACTCATGCCCATCATCATCAGGAAACAGGCCGCCCCCCAGTCGCCGAGGACGTGGTTGAGGATGAAATAAGGCCAGGTATCCGCGGCGCCTTCGTTGCCGTAGAAGATCACGAAATGGACCAGCACCATGCAGATGAGGGCGAACCCGCGCATCACATCTATGGAGAGGATGCGTTCCGCTCGTTGACTTGTATCCTCGCTCATCTCTCCTCCGAATGTGGTCAGACACCCTCACGTTTCAACTGTTCTGATGCATATTTCATCAAAACGAGAAAGAAAACCTTTCTATTTAGCAACACCTTGGGGCCTGACCCCAAGGTGTTGCCCTGAACCTCTGCCTGAACGGCTAAGTTAACAGATTCTCGACAATATCCCCATAAATCATTAGCGTGGGGAGCCCAGAGTCGGGCCAAAGAAAATATAAACATGCACACCTGGAGGGAGAAGAGGAGATAAAGCAACCGGACCGCAGGGAGTTCATCCTGCAATGCTCTCGTTGGGTGGCTGGAGCGGGAGCGCTCTATCTGGCAGGCGCGTTCATATCATGCTCGAGTAAGGAGAAAAGCACCGAGGTCGTCTCGGATCAAGACTCAGTGACCGCAGGAGGCAGCACTTCTGCTACTGAAGATGGCCAGGCTTCCGTGACTGAAGACCGGGGATCTTCGAACAACATAATGAAGGTGAACAGGGAATGCATCGGTTGCGGGAAGCGCGCGCGCGCGGCATATGTCCTTATGACGCCATCAGCCTAAAAGGAGACCGGGCCGTTATCAGCGAGGCCTGCCGCGGTTGCGGTAGATGTATAGAGGCCTGTACCGTGGGGGCCATCCAACCTGCCGGCACCGCCACATGATGCCGATCATATGTTCGGCAAGCGCTGCGCGAACAATGACGTTCCTCCAAGCGTAATGAGATTAGAACGATGCGAATATGGCAAGAATCCTTGATGACGCAGGTCAAGGTCATGCGGAACCCGGGGTGAGATAATCAGCTAAAGGAGAGAAGCTTTGCAACAGATGGATAGAAGAAAGTTTCTAGGCAAGGCGGGCAGCGTCGCTGTGGGTCTGGGTGCGCTATACCTGGCGTCTACCATACCCGGCTGCGGCAACAACGCCAGCGATACCTGTCCCGTCGATGAGGGCCCGGGGGCCACGGCGGAGGAGATACCGTCCCCCGTACAGACCGCACCTCCTTCCGGGCTGGTGGTGGTGAAGGGCGCAGACCCGGCCATGATGCTGAGAAAAGGCCTGGAGGTATGGGGAGGCCTTACGGCTCTTAACCTGGCCGGCAAGAAGGTGCTCATCAAGGTGAATGCCGCCTTTGCGCGGCCGCCTGAGGACGCCACGACCACTAACCCCGAGCTGGTGGCGGAGGCGGTGCGGCAGTTCCTGGCGGCGGGAGCGTCCAAGGTGACCGTCTTCGATCATATCCTGCAGGACCTGGTAGATCAGACCCTGGAGGCGAACGGCATCGGGCAGGCAGCCAAGGGCGCAGGCGCCGAGGTGGTAGTCTACGCGGTGAGGAAACCTGGGCAGTCACGCACAGTACAGATCCCCGGGGCGACCGCCTTGCCATCGGCCGGCATCCTGGAGGAGATCTTTCAGGCCGACGTCATCATCAACATGCCCAAGATAAAGCATCACGGAGGGGCGAAGTTGTCCCTGGCTATGAAGAACTTCATCGGTATCACCCAGAACATGGGCAACTTCCACAATATAGAACTGCACCGGGCCATCGCGGAGATAAACACGGCGGTAAGACCATCCCTGGTGATCGCCGACGCCACCAGCATCCTCCTGGACCACGGCCCGGGAGGACCCGGAAACGTCGCCAAGCCAGGCCAGGTGATCATAGCTACGGACCCCGTGGCCGCCGACTCATATGCCTGCGGGCTCTTCGGGATGGCGCCGGCGAACATCGGCTATATCGTCTACGGCGAGCAACTGGGCGTGGGGACCACGGACTTCAACTCCCTGGGCCTTAAAGAGGTAAGCGCGTGAAAGCGCGCAGGCGCCATGCCGTGCATTGGATACGCCGGGTAGTGCAACTGGCTTTCATCGCCCTTTTCATCCTTATGGCGTGGGCCGCCACGTATCCGCCTTCCACCACCCTCGACGAGAACCTCTTTCTGCGCGTGGACCCGCTGGCCGGGATCGTGGCTGGGTGGGAGAGCGGGCTCTGGCTCTACCTGCTTCCCGCCTGGATACTACTGGGGCTGACGCTGGTGAGCGGACGCTTTTTCTGCGGCTGGATCTGTCCCCTGGGCTCCGGCCTGGAGATGGTCCCCTCCCTTGAGAACAGGCGCAGGAGGAAGCTTTCCCGCCTGCGTCCCAAGGATGTCCTCAGCCGGACCATAGATAGAGGAGACCTCCGCCTGCGGTTGAAATATGTGTTCCTGGGTGTACTGCTGCTGCTTTTCCTGGTGGGGATAAACGCGATCTGGATCTTCGATCCGCTGGTGATCGCCAACCGCGCGGTGGTCTTCGTGTTCATGGGCACCGTTCCTGTCCTCCTCATCGTCCTGGTCGTGCTGGCGGTGGTGGTGGGGCCGCGCTTCTGGTGCCAGGAGATGTGCCCCCTCGGCGCCTGCCTCTCCCTCGCGAGCATGCCCGGGTCACGTCTCCCGGCCAAGGCCAGCCCCCTGGCGTTGGTGAAGGACAACGAGGCCTGCACCCACTGCGGCAAATGCGCCCTTGCTTGCCCCTTCGGCATCACCGAGGTGGCGGACAGCGAGAAGACAGGGCGGCTGGCCATGGCGGACTGCGCCCTCTGTGGTGAGTGCGTATCCGAGTGCCCGGAGAGGGGAGCGCTGTCGCTGCGCGTGATGGGAGCGCGGGTGCTTGGTTCGGGCAGGGCACGGGAGGGGCAAAAAACCCTGGAGGAAGTGGTAGCGTGCGAGACCTGAGGATCGGCAGGCGGGATTTTCTAGCCCTGGGGGTGACCGGAGCCGCGGTGTTCCTCGCCTACGGCCTGCGGCGCGGCGAGGGCGGGGCCGTGCTCCTGCGGCCTCCCGGAGCCCAGGACGAGAACGCATTCGTCACCCGCTGCCTGCGTTGCCAGGAGTGCGTGCGCTCCTGCCTGACCGACTGCCTGGAGCCGGCGGCCAGGGAGTTCGGCACGACCAAGCTGTGGACGCCACGCTTCAACCCGGCCCTGGCCAAATGCGAGTTCGAGTTGTGCGACCGCGCCTGTGCGCAGGCCTGCCCGGTGGGGGCCATCCGACGCCCTCCCGACGACGAGGTGCGCATCGGTACCGCGGCGGTGAACAGGGCGCTGTGCATAGCCTGGGCCGACGGCAAGGATTGCCTGGTCTGCTACGAACGCTGTTCCTACCAGGCCATAGAGTCCGACTCTCGCGGCAGGCCCCGGGTGGTGCCGGAGAAGTGCACGGGGTGTGGCGCATGCCAGAACACCTGCGTCACCTGCCCCTACCCCGCTATCGTGGTCTATCCCACAACCGGCAAGGATTAGATAGAATAGATAAGACGATCGAAAGACAGGAGCGCCGCTGCGCATGAAAGGAGCGCCATGGACGTCCAGGCCATCATAGGCGAGTGCCTGCAGCTCTGGAGGGATCCCTATCCCCACCTGGCGCGGTTGCGACCTGCGGGGGAGAAGCCCGTGGCCGTGTTCTGCTCCTATACCCCGGAGGAGATCCTGCACGCGGCGGGACTGACGCCGGTGCGCCTCATGGGCGCGGTGCGCACCATCACCTACGCCGACGCTCATCTCCAGTCCTACTGCTGCTCCCTGGCCCGCACCGACCTTGACATGGCCTTGGCCGGCGAGCTGGACTACCTGGAGGGAGCGGTCTTTGTGCAGACCTGCGACACCATGATGCGCCTCTCGGATATCTGGCGCCGCAACACGGAGTTTCCCTTCCACGGCGACATGGTGCTCCCCATCCGTATGGGCGAGGAGACGTCCCTGCCCTTCCTGGTGGAGGAGGTGCGGCGCTTCCGCCACAGCGTGGAGGAGTTCACGGGGGAGACGATCTGGGACGACGCCCTCGAGGAGAGCATCCACATCTATAACCGGAACCGCCGGCTGGCGGACCGCTTGTACAAGCTGCGCGCCACGCACCCCGGCGTCATCGACGGGCTCTCCGCCACCGCCTGCCTGGCGGCCGGGTTCTGGATGCGGCGCGAGAAGCACAACGAGCTCCTGCACGAACTGCTGGAAGGGCTGGATACGGGCAAGTCGCAAGCCGACGGCAGAACGCCCCTCCTGGTAAGCGGCAGCGTCTGCACCACCCCGGACCTCATGGAGCTACTCCTGGAGCTGGGGGCGGATGTAGTGGACGACGATCTCTGCAGCGGCCACCGTTACTTCGACAACTACGTCGATGAAGCCGACTCCCCGGAGGAAGCCCTTGCCGGGCGCATGTGGGGGAGGGTCAACTGCCCGGCCAAGCACCAGTGCATTGAGGACCGCGTCGAGCATCTCCTGAGGCAAGTGCAGGACAGCGGCGCGGCCGGGGTGGTCTTCTACCTGCAGTCCTTTTGTGAGCCCCACCTCTTCGACGTACCTTATCTGCGGGAGCGCCTGCAGGACGAGTTGGAGGTGCCGTCCCTGGTGCTGGAGAGCGAGCTGCAATCCTTCTCGCGCGGACAGATGCGTACGCGCCTGCAGGCCTTCATCGAGACCATAAGCGGCATATAAGAAGGGGGTCAGGTCTTGTTTTTTGCATGCAAGGCCCTTGTATATTCCTTCCAAAGCGGCACTTGCTCGTAATAAGATACCCCGGTATGCAAAAAACAAGACCTGACCCCTGAAGGATGTGACCCTGATAAAGGAGGGTTTGGGATGAGCGGCAACGGCAACGAACTCACCGATCAGGAAAAGGCGGACAAAGAGCGGCGCAAGATAAAATCGGCCGGTGCCATGCGCGACCTCATGACCAAGTATTACATCGAGGCCAAGGGAGCGGAGGGCACGGATCGCCCTATCGCCTGGATAACCAGCGGCGCCCCGGTCGAACCCCTCATCGCCTTCGACGTCATCCCCGTATATCCCGAGAACCACGGGGCCATGTGCGGCGCGGCCCACATGAACGTGGAGCTGTGCGAGGTGGCCGAGGGGCGCGGCTTCTCCCGCGACCTCTGCTCCTACGCCCGCGGCGACATCGGCAGCGCCATGACCAAGGGAGGGCCCATCGGCGGCCTGCCCCGCCCCACCTTCCTGGTCGCCTGTAACAACATCTGCAACACCGTATTCAAGTGGTACGAGGAGCTGGCACGCTTTTTCGACGTGCCCCTGTTCATCTACGACACCCCCTTCGTGCGCGGCGAGCTCCCCAAGCACCTTTCCGAGTACTCCCTGCGCCAGATGGAGGAGTACATGGCCTTCCTGGAAAAAACCACCGGCAAGGCATACGACGAGCAGCGCTTCGTGAACGTGGCCGCTAAATCGCTCTTCGCCTCCGGCTTGTGGAGCGAGGTGCTGGCCTGCAACGAGCACAAGCCCGCGCCCATGACCTGCTTCGACGAGTTCATCCTCATGGCCCCCATCGTCACCCTGCGCGGGACCCAGGAAGTGGTGGATTTCTACCAGGGCGTGCTCGATGAGATGAAGAACCGCATCGAGGAAGGCATCGGTATCCTCCCCTCCGAGAAGTACCGCCTCCTATGGGATAATATTCCAGTATGGTACGAGATGCGCAACCTGGGCAGGCTGTTCATGGAGCTGGAGACCTGCCTGGTGGCCGACACCTATACCAGCGCATGGACCTTCGCGGGAGTCGAGGCGGATAGGCCCCTGGCGAGCATGGCCAACATCTACGCCGAAGTCTACCTCAACATCAACCTGGAGCGCATGGCGGATAAGATCGAGCTGCTGGCCACGCGCTTCGGCGTGGACGGCATGATCATGCACTCCAACCGCAGCTGCAAACCATACTCGCTGGGCCAGTACGACCTGGCGAAGGAGTTCTCCAAGCGCACCGGCAAACCGGCGCTGATCATCGAGGCGGACCACACCGACTCGCGCTGGTACGACCGCGCCCAGGTGGAGAACCGTATCCGCGACTTTGTGGAGAACCTTCTGGGCGAAAGCATAATGGTCTGAGCATCAGAACTCGCTCGTCATCTTAGTGCCCTTACGGCTCGATGACGAGGAACGAAACGAAAACGTCATTGCGAGGAGCCGCAGGCGACGCGGCAACCTCGAAGTGCCAGCTCCGGCCGGATGGTGCCTGTAGGGATCTATCTGAACAGTTGATAAGGGAGGCTGGCTATCCATGAGGAAACGGCGATTGCGGCGTACGGCTTTTCTTGCCTTTTTCTTATGCCTGGTATTTCTTGCCGCTCTTGGAACAGCCCTGGCGGCCTCATCTCAGGCGCCGGCCTCTCCCCCGCACCGCGGGCTCACCCCCTTAAGCAATAATCTCCGCAGCGCCATCGCGGTCGGGGACACATGGCGCCAGGACAGCTCAACGGAAAAGAGCTGGGAGTTCGAGCGCTTCGATTCCGACATCAACATAAACGACAACGGCTCCTTCGACGTGCGCGAGACCCAGGTGGTAAACTTCACCGGCAGTTTCACCTTTATCACCCGCGACCTCTCTACCCAGATGGCCAAGGACGTCACCGAGGGCAGGACATACGGCAAGGTACGCATCAAGGACGTCGAGGTCTACGACCTGGACGGCACCCCCTACGACAGCGACCTCTGGGAAGTGGATTCCTATCAGGGCGGCAAGAAGGTGCGCATCGAGTTCCAGGCCCAGGACGAACAACGGGGCTGGATCATCAGCTACCGCATGTGCGGTGCCATCATCTACGCCGAGGATTACGACCGCCTCTACTGGAACGCCGTCTCCTACTATCGGGACGTCCCCATCAACTCCTCTCGTATCACCGTCACCCTTCCCCCGGGGACCGATATGGCCGAGGTGGAGGCCACCGATTACTACCAGCCCGTGATGACCGACAGTTACTACGCCTCCGGCCGCGACGGAGACGTTCTCTGGTGGGAAGCGGAGGACATCTGGCCCTACCGCGACTTCACCATCGATGTCGCCGTCCCCAAAGGGGTGATAGATAAGCCGTACCCTTATCGCTCATCCACCTTCTGGCTGGTGTTCGCCCTGGCCTTCGCCATCCTGCTGGGGACCCTGGCGTTCATGCTCGTCTTCTGGTGGTTCAAGGGGAGAGACGCTTCCGCGGATCCCGTCATGGGGGTCAGTTACGAGGCGCCGCGGGAACTCAGGCCGGCGGTGATGGGCATGCTCGTCAATCAACAGCCGCGCATCGACGACATATCCGCCACCGTCGTGGACCTGGCGGTGCGCGGCAAGTTGCGCATCATCGAGGAGCCGGAGGAGGTCCACCCTGGCGTGACCGAGTTCTCCTTCGAGAGGAAAGACACCTCCACGCGGGACCTGCTCCCATACGAAGCCAAGCTGATGAAGGCGATGTTCGGGAAGAAAACCCGCGTCGAGGAGAGCGATCTGGACCTCTTCGGAGACGCTATGCAGATCATGAACGGCGTGAGGAAGGAAGTGAAAAAGCGCAAGCTCTTCCACAACGAGCCGGAAAAGACCGCGGGAAGATATTTCCGTTGGGGGATAGCGGTGACCATCCTCCCGCCCGTCGTCATGTTCATCCTGCACTTCTTCCTCGACCTGGGATGGTTCTGGTTCCTGCTGGTGGGCCTGGTGCCCGCGGGCATCATCATCGCGGTCATCGGCCGGGCCATGCCGAAACGCACCCCTGAGGGTTCCAGGCTGTTCTGGCAGGCCATGGGTTTCAGGGAGTACCTGAAGACGGCGGAGGCGGGGGAGCCGGAATCGATGACCCCTCAGAACTTCCAGGACAACCTGCCTTATGCCATAGTGCTGGGGATGGCCGAGAAATGGGCGCAGCTCTTCGCGGATATCTACACCACCGCTCCCGACTGGTATTCGGGAACCGGGCCCGGCTTCAGCACCACCAGGCTAGCCTCCAGCCTCAAGGAGATGGGCTGGGGCCTGTACGGGACCAGCGGCAGCTCCTCCTCGGGTTCGGGGGGGAGTTTCAGCAGCAGTAGTAGTGGGGGCTTCGGGGGAGGTTCCTCCGGTGGCGGCTTCGGCGGGGGCGGCTCTTCAGCGGGCTGAGCATCGCCGCGGTATATTCCTGGCTCGAGCCTGTTGCCGGATTGAAATCCGTACACGATTATAGTAGTATTCATATGTACATACGTTCATATATTAGTGGCGGAGGAGATAACGAGTGACACAGGAACGGATACCGGAGACCCTGCACGCTGGCAAGGATGTCATCGAGAAGGTCGTCGGCGGGATAAGATCCGACGAGATAATCCGCAAGACCTCCGAGCTGTTCGGGGTCTTGAGCGACCCCACCCGGGTAAAGATCATCATCGCCCTCTCCAAGGCGGAGCTGTGCGTAGGGGACCTGGCCTTTATCGTGGGCGCGAGCGATTCGGCGGTATCACACCAGCTGCGCATCCTGCGCAACATGGGATTGGTAGACCATCGCAAGGAGGGCAAGCTGGCGTTCTACTCGCTGAGTGACGAGCACCTTGAGACGATACTCGAGCAGAGCCTCGACCACGTGAGCGAGTGAGGGTGGTACTAATTTTTTGGCCATTATATGAAGAAGTGAACATATATTCAAAAGAGTAACTATGGTTGATGAACATGCCCTGGCGTCGATCAGCGGCCTCTCCGAAGAGGAGGCCGCCCGCAGGCTGAAGGAAGAAGGACCTAACAACATCCCATCCGGCAAGAAGCGCACCGTCTTCCGTATCGCCTTCGACATATTGAAGGAACCCATGTTCCTCCTCCTGGTCGGCGCGGGTACCATCTACCTCGTCCTCGGCGACCTGCAGGAAGCCCTCATCCTTTTGAGCTTCGTTTTCCTGGTCATGGGGATAACCTTTTTCCAGGAAGAGAGGACGGAGAAAGCCCTGGAGGCGCTGAAGGATCTCTCCAGCCCCCGCGCCCTGGTCATCCGCGGCGGCCGGCAGCTACGCATAGCCGGCGTCGAGGTCGTACGCGAAGACATCCTCGTGCTCGCGGAAGGCGACCGGGTCCCGGCTGACGCCGTGCTATTAGATTGCTCCAACCTCTTGGTGGACGAATCGCTCCTTACGGGCGAATCGGTGGCGGTGCGCAAGCTCCCTTGCGACGGACCCATGGAGATGGGAAAACCGGGAGGGGATGATCGGCCCTTCGTCTTCGCCGGTACCCTGGTGGTGAAGGGGCATGGGCTCGCCCAGGTGAAGGCGACCGGCTTCGGGACCGAGATGGGGAAGATCGGCAAGGCCCTGGAGGATATCGAGCCCGAGACGACCCTGCTCCAGAAGGAGACCCGGCGGGTGGTCCTCAACATCGCCCTCCTGGGGCTGGCCCTCTGCACCATGGTTTTCATCGTGTACGGGGCGACACGGCATGACTGGCTCGAAAGCTTGCTGGTGGGGATCACCCTGGCTATGGCCATGCTGCCCGAGGAGTTTCCGGTCGTGCTCATCATCTTTCTGACCCTGGGCGCCTGGCGCATCTCCAAGAACCACGTCCTCACCCGCAAGATGCCGGCGGTGGAGACGCTGGGCTCGGCCACCGTACTTTGCGTGGACAAAACAGGCACCCTCACCGTCAACCGCATGACGGTCGCTAAGATCATGGCCGGCGGCAACTTCTGGGAGCTGGCCGGACCCGCTCCCCGCGTCCTGCCGGAGGAGTTCCACGAGCTGGTGGAGTTCAGCGTCCTGGCCTCCCAAAAGGACCCCTTCGACCCGGTGGAGATGGCCATCACCCAACTTGGGGACCAAGCCCTCAACAACACCGAACACCTGCATGACGACTGGCTCATGGAGCGGGAATACCCGCTGTCCCCGGAATTGCTGGCCCTTTCGCATGTGTGGAGCTCTCCCGACGGCAAGGAATATATCATCGCCGCCAAGGGCGCCCCGGAGGCGATAGCGGACCTCTGCCATCTCGACGATGCGAAGAAAGAGGAGCTCTGGTGGGATATCGATGCGCTGGCCGGAGAGGGATTGCGCCTGCTGGGCGTCGCCAAAGCCTCCTTCACCCTGGAATTCCTGCCCAAGGAACAGCACGACTTCACATTCGAGTTCCTGGGCCTGGTCGGGCTCGAGGACCCGGTGCGTCCCACCGTGAGCAACTCCATCAAGGAGTGTTACCAGGCCGGGATCAGGGTGATCATGATCACGGGTGATTATCCGGGCACCGCCCAGCATATCGCCCGGGAGATCGGCCTGAAGCCCAGCGACCGCTTCATAACCGGCCCTGAGCTCGACGGCATGGATGACGGGGAGTTGCAGGAACGCATCAAGTCGGTGAGCATATTCGCCCGGGTCGTGCCCGAGCAGAAACTGCGCATCGTCAGGGCATTGAAGGCCGACGGCGAGATCGTGGCGATGACCGGGGACGGGGTCAACGACGCCCCGGCCCTCAAGGCCGCCAACATCGGCGTGGCCATGGGTGAGAGGGGCACCGACGTAGCGCGCGAGTCCGCCGCCCTGGTCCTGCTGGATGACGATTTCTCCTCCATCGAGACGGCGGTGAAGATGGGGAGGAGGATCTACGACAACCTCAAGAAGGCGATGTCCTACATCATCGCCATCCACGTGCCCATCGCCGGCATGTCCATCATCCCGGTGTTGTTCAAGCTGCCGCTGGTGTTCTCGCCCATACTCATCGCTTTCCTGGAGATCATCATCGATCCCGCCTGCTCCCTGGTCTTCGAGGCGGAGCCTGAGGAGGACGATGTCATGGAGCGCCCGCCGCGCCGGCCCGACCAGCGTATCTTCAACAAGCGCAACGTGGTGATAAGCCTGCTGCAGGGGCTGAGCGTGCTGCTTATCGTCGCGGCCGTGTTCTCCATCGCCCACATAAGGAACATGGATGAGATGGAGGTGCGAGCGCTTACCTTCACCACCCTGGTCATCGCCAACCTGGGGCTCATCCTGACCAACCGTTCCTGGGAGCACACCATCTGGCGATCGCGGCGCCAACCCAATCCCGCCCTGTGGTGGATATTGGGTGGGGCGCTGGCCCTGTTAGGCTTCGTCCTCTACGCGCCCTTCATGCGCGAACTCTTCAAGTTCGCATTCCTGACCCCCGTGGACCTGGTCATCTGCCTGGGGGCGGGGACCCTCTCCGTGATGTGGTTCGAGGTCCTCAAGTCAATCACCCACCGCCGCAAATCCCCCCACTAATGGGGTCAGCCCTTCATTTTCCACACCGGGGGCCAGGCCTCCACTTGGGGTCAGCCGTCCAATCGACACACGGGGCCAGGTGTCCAAACGGGGTCAGCCGTCCAATCGAATAGGATTTAGAACCGCTATCAGGCACCTATGTGTCCGAGAGATTCCGAATCGACTTGCCCTCAAGCCCGGATCATGATGAGCATCATCTTGAAGCGCTGCACCGCGTTCAGGGCATGGGGCACGTTGGCGGGCATGATCACCATGTCGCCGGTGCCCAGGCGCAGGGGTTCCCCGGCGATGACCACCTCGGCCTCCCCGTCCAGGATGAACACGGTGGCGTCGAAGGGCGCGGTATGCTCGCTCAGCCCCTGTCCCGCATCGAAGGAGAAGACGGTCACCGTGCCCTTCTCCCCCCGCACGACCTCGCGACTCACCACCGCACCGTCCTGGTAATCCACCAACGAGGCCGCTTCGAGGACCCGTCCCACGAGGTCCTCCTGGCCTTTCTTCGCTTTACTTTCCTCCATCGGCTTCACCTCCTCGCTCTCAACGATTCTATCCGTTGGCGGCGGCGCTTGGAAATGAGATAGAATGTGTGCTCGTACGGAGACCATGGAAAGGAACGGAGATGGGTACGTATAAAGAGCGACCGGCCGGCGCGATAGAGGTCATCCTGCTCACCCCCGGCTTAAAAGAGCAAGCGGCTGGTGTCATCGTGGAGGCCTTCAAGACCGAGGAGACCACCACCTATCACCTGGATATGGAACATGCCGCGACGGTCCGCCGCTACGCCTGCCTGGTCGATACGTTCCTCGAGTTGTACCTGGCCGCCGGACGCCCCCTCTTCGCGGCGGTCCTGGACGGGCGCGTAGCGGGAATGGGCATGGTGCGCGATCCCCGCAGACCTATCCCCGCAAAGTCAGTGATCTCGACGCTTCTTCCCCGGCTGCCCCGTTTGACAGCCCTCTTCTCCAAACACCCCATTAAAGCTCTCCGCATCATAAGGTCAGCGAGTCATCCGAAGGGGATGACCAAGCCCTACTTCACCTTTGAGGTGCTAGGGGTCCACCCGGACTACCAGGGCAAGGGGGTTGGCAGGCAAATAATGGAGGAGGTCCAGTCCTTCGCCGCCAAGGACCCCGCCATATCGGGGATCTACCTCAATACCGGAAGCGTTAAGAACCAGGAGTTCTACGAACGACGCGGCTACCTCACCTTGAAGGTCGTCGACCTGGACGTTGCGAAGGTCTATCACATGTTCTGGCAGAACCCGGCC
>Ga0315277_10008793_pt1 | contig 12941 bp, 10 predicted proteins | sample YL17G05_15_MG_FD_203695 | JGI IMG/M metagenome (GOLD analysis project Ga0315277, IMG submission 203695) | Sediment microbial communities from Yellowstone Lake, YNP, Wyoming, USA - YL17G05_15 | ecosystem: Environmental > Aquatic > Freshwater > Lake > Sediment | place: USA: Wyoming | collected...
CTTTAAGTTATTCTGTGCCTAATTATTATCGTTCCGGCACTATTACTGACCCGGTTTTCTACCAAGATGTTGTTTCCGCCGGCGCACCCGGAGGATTCACCCAGTCCTCCTATGCTTCTAATAATGGATATCTTGGCAGCGTCCAAACTGTGGCGGTAGGCAACGGCTGGGAAGACCATTTAAATCTTTATAGCAACGATGCAACGAATAGATGGAATTTCTTGGTTGATAACGGGTGGAGCGATACGCTCAGGATAGCCTATAACGGAGGTAGTGTGGAGGCGATGGATATTTTGAACGACGGCCGCGTCGGCATTGGGACAAATTGGCCGAATTATAAATTGGATGTTAACGGCGAAGCAAATTTCTCCGGTAATGTGCGAATATCTGGTGATTATCCTTTTTTAAATTATTCTGCGACAAATCGTAGTACGCTTTTAGGGAATTGGCCGGGTTCCTATTATTGGGGAATAGGAAATGGTGCTGGTAATCATGAAGTCAGGATAGGCGCGACTGATTATACCGGAGCATGGGTGGGGACAGGTGATACAAATCTTTTTGTGGACGGCACCGTCACTGCTACAACTTTTTCGGGGTCTATCAGCAATGCTGATGCAGTTGGCGGTGTTGATATATCTCGCATCGTTTACGGCGATTCTGGCCATAAGACGACGGCTCTCGGCACTGATATTAGTACTGATCAAAGTTCTGGTTTTTATGATAGTTATCAATATAGCGGCGGTCCAGTTGGCGCTAATTGGACTCACTATCTAATTAATGAACATAGAAGCGGAGGTTATCAAATGATTTTGGCTCAGCCTTTTTGGACCGACCAATTATATGTTCAACGTGTTGATAATAGCGGAAAACATGCCTGGCGGGCAATCATAGATTCCGGCAATATCGGTTCGCAGACCGTTAGTAACTCTGACATGGTTGACAGCCTTCATGTAACTTCTAGCGGTCGAAATAACGAGGCTAGTAAGGTGGTAAAGACAGATGGCAACGGCTATCTTCAAACAGGGTATATAAATTCAAGTAATGGAGATGAAAATAATGCCTCAAATCCAAATAGGGTTTGGGGAACCAATGGGTCAGACTCATATTTAAGAACTTACCGGACCAGTTCTTTGTCGGTTAGTTACGCCGCTACCGCTGGTAACGTTAATGATCTTTCTGGTACTTGGGATACGGGTGATAATTATTTCCTGTCAAATGAGGGCGCCAGTGCTCACATTTCAGACGGTAGCCGGGCCTTTAATCTTGAAGCATATTCAACTGACCATGGCCCCGCCGGTATGTCTTTCCATAGGTCTGGAGATTATGCGGTAAACATGGGCCTTGATCATGATAATGTCTTTAGGATCGGTGGCTGGTCGGCTCCCGTTGACAGATGGCAACTTGATATGAACGGAAACGAATGGTCGGCTGGAAACCAATGGCTGGGCGGCAACTTAACCATGAATAATGGTTCGCCGACGATTTTTTTCCAGGATACAGACCATCGCAGCGCCATGATTCATAACAACAGTAATATATTCTATGTTTTAAGAGGTTGTGGAAATAATAGCACCTCTTGGTGTACATATAATAGCAGATGGCCGCTGGAGATTAATTTAGAAAACAATAGGGCCACTTTCGGCGGAAGCGTTTATGCGACTGCTCCTGCCTATAACTATACCGACGGCTCCATTGGCGGTTGGTTTGTAGCTGATACTTCTGGTTATGGCGGCGGCGAAGGACCCGACTCTGGTGGCGTTTATGGCACTGGCGGTGACTGGGGCGTTTGGGGCACTGGCCCCCGTATCGGCGTGTATGGTAGTAGTACCGGGGGTGGTACTGGTGTTTCCGGCTACGGCAGCACTGGTGTTAGGGGCTATGGTACTTGGGGTTTGTATGGCCAGACCTATGACAATTCTGGTCGTGGTGTTTATGGTTGGGCTGGCGCTGACAGTTCTAGCGCTGTCGGCGTTTATGGCATGGCTTGGTATGCCGAGCAGTTAAACGCTTATGCCGGTTATTTTAATGGCAAGGTAGACATGATTAATACGCAACTTGCTATTCAACCACCATCAGGAAGACCCGGGTTATTTACTATAAGGCCCAGCGGTAATGGTAGTTGGTGGAATATTGCAAATACTTATAACGGTTCATATCTTATGTTTAGAACCGCGGACGCAAGAACATGGAACGATACTACAAGTTGGGGGACTGTTAATAACCAAATGATGTTGTCAACTGCAGGTTCTCTGACCATGTACAACGGCGTTCAATATAAGCCCAGTGGCGGTTCTTGGACGGCTTCTTCGGACTTACGGTTAAAGAAAGATGTATCCAGTATTTCTGGAACCGAGGCTCTTGATAAACTTTCCCGATTAAACGGCATAACGTATAAATGGATTAATCCGGAGGAACATAACAATGATACTAGCCAGCGGGCCGCTATTATGGCTCAGAATTTACAGCAGGTTTTTCCCGATTGGGTTTCTAAAAGTGATCCGACCGGCAAAGATCAGAATTTAATCCCGGCTGGCGACAGTGTTCTTAATGTAACCTATCCGAACGATTTTAACGCTTACTTGATTGAGGCCATAAAGGAATTAAAAAAGCAAAATGATGATTTGAAAGCCAGGTTGGACAAATTGGAGCAGGTGGTCAAATAAGTTTGCAATAATTTGCGGAAATGAATATATAAAAGCGGCCCGCCGGAATTCGGCGGGCCGCTTTTTGTTTAAATTCCCCTCCTTGCGAAGGGAGGAAATGAGGAAATTTTGTCCCCCTCCTTGCGAAGGAGGGGTTAGGGGAGGTAATGAATTTTAAACCCCTCCCAACCTCCCCTTACGAAGGGGAGGGAATCTCGTCACCCTCCTTCGCAAGGAGGGTCCGCCAGCTGGCGGAAGGGGAGGTTTTGTTTTGGCAAAAAACAGGGTTTTTGTGGTATAATTATAAAAGGGGATATTTATCTGTGCTCGCTTGGAAATAATCTCCGCGCGGCGCAGGATTGCTTCACCCACTTGATTGTTAACAGATTAAAAATTGCTTAAAATAGTCAGCTTTTCTATGGAAAATAAAAAAGAAAAAAGAGCGCTGGTTCCGCTGGAAATAATCGCTTTGGTTTTTGTTTTTTTTGCTTTTCTTTTTTTCCGCGGCAGTATTAATGTTGCCTGGGGCGGAGGTAATAGCAGCAATGTTGCTGGTTGGGCTTGGAGTTCTAATTTTGGCTGGGCCAGTTTTAATTGCGATAATCCTCCTTATCCCAGTACCTGCGGTATCAGTAATTACGGCGTAAAAATAAATCCGAGCGGAAATTATGTTTTTAATTTTGAAGGCTATGCTTGGAGCGCTAATGCCGGCTGGATAAGTTTTAATGAAACCGGTGCGCCGGATTATAGCTTTAACGCTTATTGTGAAAGTTTTTGTGATTCTTCTTCAGTTCCTCCCTGCACCGCTTGTTACAGTCCTTATGATGGTAAAATTTACGGCTGGGCCAAAGTTTTAAGTTTTGGCGATAACGGCTGGATAAATTTGCGCGGCACGACTACGGCCGGCGTGGAGTTTGGAGTTTCCATTGATCAAGATAGTGCTTCCGGCACATTCAACGGCTGGGCTTGGAATGGAAACACAGAGAAAGGTAAAGGCTTAGGCTGGCTTAGCTTTGATTGCCATAATCCGGAAGTTAGTTCTTGCGGTTCTTCGGATTATTCCGTACACTTAGCCTCCTCTCATCTTCCGGTGCCGATAAATTTATCGGCCCCCAATTACAGCACTACCACCGCTTGCGCCCTGCAAAGCGCTTTGGGCGCGAATTTAGGCTGGGTTTTTTCCGATCAGGATGCTGACCAAACCCAATTGGCTTATCAGGTAATTATGAACGATCAGAATGTCACCAGCAGCCCGCTGCTTGATACCGGTAAAGTCATAGCTCTTGACGGGCCGTTCCAGCAAGTCGTTACCAATGCCGGCCATATTTTTGATTATTTTACCAGATATTATTGGTGGGTGCGCGTCTGGGATAGTTTTGGTTTTCGTTCAAAATGGGTGCAATTTGATACCAATACACCGGGCCACGTCTTAACCGACAACAGGCCTCCTAATGCAAACCATACCAAAACTTTTACAACTTATTACCGTGAATTTCCTCTTCCTTATTTTAGCCGAGTGCCGAAAAAACCGATTGCCGATGCGCCGGTAACCACAACCGACAGATCTTTTTATTCTTTGGATGAAGAGCCGGGGGATAATGATCCGAGCGTCCGGCATGCTTGCGATGAGGATCATTGCCAGTGGCTTTGGAGCAGTACCGACGCTTTAACTATCAGCTCCACAACTGCCTCCAGTACAGTGATGACTTTTCCTTATAATCCTGCCGAAGAAATATTTTTGAAGGTTACCGATAACGGCCTTGATAATTATTCTTGCGTAACTTCTACAGTGTTTAAAGTAGATAAGCTGCCGATTTGGATAGAAAAAAAGGCGGAGTAATTTTTACAACTGGAGTCATGCTATTTAAAGTAAACAACTAAAATCATAACATGTTATGTGTCTTAAATATCGAATACGAAATACGAAATACGAAATACGAAATACTAAAAGTGGTTTTACCCTTCTAGAAGTTATCGTTACCCTTTTTATTATCACTTTGTTGACATCCCTTTTTTTGACTAATTACAGGGCTGGCAGCCGCAATACCGATTTAACTTTTGCGATGCAGAAATTAGTGAGCGATATCCGGACAGCGCAGAATAATTCCCTCGGTTCGGTTTTTTATAACGCGACGACAACTCTCGGCGGCTGGGGGGTGCATTTTGACATTGCCGCCGGCAACAACACTGCTTATTTTATTTTTGCCGACCAGAATAATAATAAGGTATACGATAACGGCGAAGCCGTTGAGACTGCCGGCGGCCAAACTATTACCTTGCCCGCCAATATTGTTATTGACAGGCTTATTGATAGCAGCGGTGCCGGAGATAGCCACTTCCGGCTCGACATAACTTTTTTGCCCCCCGATCCGGTCACCAGAATTTATTGGGATGGCAATTCCTCTTCCTCTAAAGCGACTATTGGATTAAGGGAAACGGTCCAGGAACAAACCAAGAGCTTGATTGTTAATAAATTGGGGCTGATAGAAATCAATAATCCATAGCACGCAACACTTAATAAGCGACATATTATGCCCTGTAAATATTGGATACGAAATACGAATTCGGGTTTCACTATTCTGGAGATTACCATCGTTATTTTTATAATTGTTATGGGAATGATGGGAGTTTTGTCGTTGGTTAATCAAAATATCCAGGTGGAATATGTTAATAAAAATATGATTATTGCCTCCCAATTATCACAGGAAGGCTTGGAATTGGTGCGGAATAAGCGCGATATAAATTGGCTGAAAGAAGAAAACTGGAAGTATAGCTCTTCTACCGCCTTTGATATAATTCAGGACCAAACTTACACTATTGATTATACCGGGGCGATCAATGCGGAACCTGAGGATATTAGCGAGGCGGGAACAAAACTATACAAGGATAGCAATGGTTTCTATACTAATACTATTACGGATAATACGCCGACGATTTTTTCCCGTTTAATTACGGTTGATACCGAAAGCGACGCCTCCACGACCATCAGTTGTTGGGTGCAATGGAAAAAGGGGACTAACACTTATAATTTTACCGCCCAAACGGTTTTATATGATTGGAGGTAATTATTCGTATTTCGTCTTTGGTATTTCGTATTTAGTTGATAAAAAATATACGAAATACGAGATATGAGATATGAAATACAAAAATGATAATTTGTGGAAATATAATAAAAAATAAATCCGGTGTTAGCTTGTTGGAGCTGATGGTTGCTGTTTCACTTTTTGCCATGACCATTCTTTTAGCTTCCACTATTTTTCAGTCTGTTATTAAAAGCCAGCGTGAAGCGATTGTTTCCCAGGAAATGCAGGAAAATATGCGCTATAGTTTTGAAAAGTTGGGCAAAGAAATCAGAACGGCGCAAAAAGACAAGGATAAAACTTGTATTCCTTCGGGCCGTATTTATTGGACGGATGGAACCAAACTGATATTTTTAAATTACCACAAGGAGTGTGTTTGTTATTATCTTGATAGCGGCCGTTTAATGATTTCCGATCAGGCTTGCGCATTCGGCTTGCCACTTACTCCGGGGAAAATAGTCGTCAGTAATTTGGCTTTTCAAGTGACAGATAGCTCGCCGGAAATACAAGCGGTTGTGACGATGAAAATGCATATAAACGTTTTTGTTCAAGGGACGATTAATGAAAACATTGATATGCAGACCAGTTTGTCGTCAAGATTTTATGAATAGACTTGCTATTTAATCAACACTTAACTTAACATATTATGCCTCGTAAATATAATATTTCATACTCTATGTTCCAAAAAAGCGGTACGGCTCTGCTGATGACAATTTTGATTTTAAACAGTATTGTTTTAATTTCTCTAGCCGCCGCTAAATTGGTGATTTCCGGAGTGAAGATGGGCGGAACGCAGGCTAAATCCACTAAGGCTTATTTTGCCGCTGAAGCCGGCGCAGAAGAAGTATTGTGGCAATACCGCAAGGCCGGCGGTGACTGCGATGTCATGAAACATGGGGAAAATTTTTGTAATTTTAGCAAAGTTTTGCCGAACGGAACTTCCTACCAGGTTAATTACGTGCCAGAGTCCAAAACTAAATTTGTTTCTATTGGCGCTTTTTCCGGGTTAAAAAGAAGCGTCGAGTTAAGTTTTAAGTATTAACAATAATCCACTTGCCTTTTTTTAAAAAAGTTGTATAATATAAATATCTTAAAAATAATAAAACTAAGACTAAAAAACTATGAAGATTAACAAAACCGCCTGTACTATTATCGTTTTAATCATTTGGACCGTTTTTTCAATCGGTTACATTTGCGTCTTTAAAGTGAACGAGTTTAAACTCAATCAGATGAATGGCGCGGCTCAACAGGGTTATCAGCAAGCCATTATTGATGTTGGTGCGGCAGCCAACAAGTGCGACAGCAACGGCGTTCCGTTAAATGTTGGCACTGACAAGGATGGCAAAGTTATCACCGTGACTATTGTCGGTGTTTCTTGCTTACAACAACAGCAACCGGCAGCTGCTACTCCGGCTACTCCGGCAGCTACGAAAAAGTAAGGTAAATTAAGGACAATAAAGATAAAAAAGCCGCTGGAAATTCCGGCGGTTTTTTGGTAGAATAATGGTAGCTACTATGAATAAACAAGAAATCAAGCAAAGAATATTAAAACTCCGTAAAGAAATCAACCATTACCGTTATCAATATCATGTTCTGGATAAATCGGAAATTTCTGATGCGGCTTTGGATTCCCTGAAAAATGAATTGCAAAAATTGGAGCAGGCTAATCCGGAATTGATCACGCCTGATTCGCCGACGCAAAGAGTGGGCGGAGCGCCTTTGGATAAATTTGAAAAATTCACTCATCGGGAACCGATGCGGTCTTTATTTGACGCCTTTAATGAACAGGATATGCGCGATTGGGAGAAGCGGAATAAAAATATTTTGAATAAAGATTATGAATATTTTGTCGAGCTGAAAGTCGATGGTTTGGCCATGAGCTTAAAATATACGCGGGGAAGTTTTATCGTGGGCGCGACCCGCGGCGACGGAGTGAATGGAGAAAATGTTACGGCTAATTTAAAAACTATTGAAAGCATTCCTTTGGTTTTAAATGAATTTTCCGTTAGCGACGCGAAAAAAGCCGGTTTTAGCCCCGAGCAAATTAAAAAAATAAATTCATCGGTTGCTGGCGATATTTTTATCCGCGGTGAAGTGGTGATGACGACAAAAGTTTTTGAAGAGTTAAATAAAAAATATCTTAAAGAAGGCCGCCAGCCTCTGGCTAACCCGCGTAATGGCGCCGCCGGCTCTATCCGACAATTGGATCCGAAGATTTCAGCCGAAAGAAAATTGGCTTTTTATGCCTATGAAATGATTGGTGATTTTGGCCTTAAAAAACAAAGTGAAAAAAGGGAGCTTTTGCAGCTCTTAGGCTTTAAGGCGATCAAGGAAAACAAAATTTGCCGTAATCTGGAAGAAGTTTTTAAGTTTTATAAAGAAATTGGCGAGAGGCGGGAAAAATTGCTCTTTGAAATCGACGGTACGGTGGTTAAGGTTAATGATTTATCCGCTTGGCAAACCTTGGGAATTGTCGGCAAGGGCCCGAGATACATGATGGCTTTTAAATTTCCGGCCATGCAAACAACAACAATCGTTAAAAAAGTTAACTGGCAAGTCGGGCGTACCGGAACTTTAACGCCGGTGGCGGAATTAGAGCCGGTAGAGGTTGGCGGCGTGACCGTTTCGCACGCGACCCTGCATAACTTTGACGAAATAAGGCGGTTAGGCTTAAAGGTTGGGGATACGGTTATTATTGAGCGGGCCGGCGACGTTATTCCAAAAGTGATTGAAGTTTTACCAAAAATGCGGACAGGAATTGAAAAAAAAATTAACCCGCCGAACAAATGTCCGATTTGCGGGGGCGCGGTGGCGCAAGTTGGCGAAGATGTGGCTTGGCGCTGTTTGAATAAAAATTGTTATGCCGTTGTTTTGCGGTCGCTGATTCATTTTGTTGCCAAAGGCGCGGCCGATATTGAAGGCTTGGGCAAAAAAATTGTGGAACAATTAGTCCAGGAAGGATTGGTTTCCGATATTGCCGATTTTTATTCTTTGACCGAGGGCGATTTAAAACCCCTGGAACGTTTTGCGGAAAAGAAAGCGCAAAATATCGTTGAATCGATCAGCGCCCGTAAAGTTTTGGATTTGTCGCGGCTTATTTATGGTTTAGGAATAAGGCATGTTGGCGAAGAAACCGCCATCACCTTGTCTAAAAAATTCATTTCCCAGCTATCAATTCCAACTCTCCAACTGTCCATTAGCAAGATTGTTAAATATTTCCGCGGCTTAGCAAAAGAAGAAATCGAAAAGACCGAAGACATCGGCCCAATCGTGGCGGAAAGTATTTATGAGTGGTGGCATAATCCTAAAAATTTGGCGATGCTGGAAAAATTAGAAAATAACGGTGTGGCGCTAAAAACAGAAGCGCGTCTGGCTTCGGCCGGAAAATTGGCCGGCCAATCCTTTGTTTTAACCGGAACTTTAGCCGGTTTGACACGGGATGAGGCAAAAGATAAAATTAGGCAGTTGGGCGGTGAAGTTTCCGAATCCGTCAGTAAAAAGACCGATTTTGTCGTGGCTGGCGTTGAGGCGGGAAGCAAGCGCGAGAAGGCGCTGAAGCTTGGAATTAAGATTTTAGATGAAAAAGGTTTTTTAAAAATGCTCAAATAGTAGTATGTAGCAGGTAGTATGTAGTATGGTTTTTAAAAAAGAACTATATTCCCATACTGCATACTACATATACCATACTACATATGTTAACCAAAAAAGACGTTAAGAAAGTTGCACAATTGGCCCGCTTAGAGCTGACTGAAGAAGAGGTCAGCGTGCTGACGCCGCAGCTTTCGAATATTCTCGGTTTTATCGGCCAATTGAAAGAAGTTGATACGACTGGCGTGGAGCCGACGGCGCAAGTCACCGGTTTGTCCGATGTTTGGCGTGCCGACGAATATGAAAATTGGGATAAGGCCGAAATTGCTGCCGCCCTGAAACAAGCGCCCGCCGGTTTGGAAGGAAATCAGATAAAAGTTAAAAAAGTTTTAGAGCAAGATTAAAAATTCCCCTCCCCAGGAGGGGTGGCGCCGCCTCGGCGACGGGGTGGGTTTCCAGTAATTTTATGAAATTAAACGAATTAACAATAAAACAGGCGGTTGAAAAATTAGATGAAGGCGTTATTACCGCTGTTGATTTAGCGCATGCTTGTTTGGACAGAATTAAGGAGGTTGATGAAAAAGTAAAAGCGCTTTTAACGGTTTGTAAAAATGAAGCGATAGATGAGGCGGAAAAGGCGGATAAACGCCGGGCCAAAGGCGAGAAAGGCGGCCTTTTAGGAATTCCTTATATCGCTAAAGATAACATTTTAACCAAGGGGATCCGCACGACCGCGGCTTCAAAAATTTTGGAAAATTATATCGCTCCGTTTGACGCGACGGTTATCAAGAAATTAAAAAAAGCCGGCGCCGTGCTTTTGGGTAAATCCAATTTAGATGAATTTGCTCACGGCGGTTCTACGGAAAATAGCGCTTTTGGTCCGACACACAATCCTTGGAATCAGGAATTAGTTCCTGGCGGTTCTTCGGGCGGTTCTGGCGCGGCCGTGGCTTCGGATATGTGTTTATTCGCTCTGGGCACTGATACGGGCGGTTCGGTTCGCTGTCCGGCAGCTTTTTGCGGCGTGGTTGGCCTGAAGCCGACTTATGGCCGGTCTTCGCGTTTTGGCTTGATGGCCATGACTTCTTCCACCGATGTTCCCGGAACTTTAACTAAAACCGTGGAAGACGCGGCGCTTGTTTTGCAAGCGATAGCCGGCCATGATAAGTATGATGCCTCAACCCCGGATGAAATAGTGGGGGATTATTCTCAAAAAATAAACCAAGATATAAAAGGGTTAAAGATCGGTTTGCCGGTTGAATATTATGGTGAAGGTTTGAGTCCGGCGGTTCGCTCGGCAATGAATGAGGCAAGGAAAAAATTTATTGAGCTGGGCGCGGAAATAAAAGAAGTCAGTTTGCCGCACGCCAAATACGCCGTGCCGGTTTATTATATTATTACGCCCTCGGAAGTTTCTTCTAATCTCGCGCGTTTTGACGGCATTAAATACGGCTTGTCGGTTAAAGGCGAAGATTTGCTGGAAGTTTATTTAAAATCGCGCGGCCAGGGTTTCGGTCGGGAAGCGAAGAGAAGGATTATGCTTGGCACTTATGCTTTGTCGGCCGGCTACAGGGATGCTTATTATCTGCAGGCGCAAAAAGTTCGCACCAAAATTAAAGAAGAAGTGGACGCTGTTTTAACCGAGGTTGATGTTATTTTAACGCCAACCCAGCCGACTGCGGCTTACAAAATCGGTTCATATGACGCCGATCCGTTGCAGATGTATTTGGAAGACATTTTCGTCATTCCGGCCTCGTTAGCCGGCTTGCCGGCGATTTCCATCCCTTGCGGTTTTGCTAAGGGTTTGCCCCTTGGTCTGCAATTAATCGGCGCCAGATTTGATGAAAACAAATTATTTCAGGCAGGGTATCAATATCAGCAAAATACCGATTGGCATCTGAAGAAACCGATAATATAATTTTTTCCCCTTATAAAGGGGGAGGGTTTAAGACTTTTGGAGAGTTCGCATAGTGGTCTAGTGCACATGCTTGGAAAGCATGCATGTCGAAAGGCATCGAGGGTTCAAATCCCTCACTCTCCGCTAAAATAAAATCCTGACTTTACGTCAGGATTTTATTTTAGTAGAATAGACAAGAAGGGATTTGAACAAGGCAGGAGCGAGACAAATTTTTTGTCGCATTTTCGGCGACAAGAAATGCGGTCGAGCGTCAGACGACGTGCCCTAAGGCACGTTGGCTCTGCCTCTGGACGAGAGAGCGAGGCGGAAGCGGAGCGACCGTGACCAAATCCCTCATTCTCCGCGGAGCTAAAAATAAGGCTAAAATTAGGAATTATTTTTTGATACTCAGAAGATGTTTCGAGTTGTGACGTTCTTGACAAAAAGAATAAACAATGCTACTATATTAGCATAATTCTGATTTAAGATTGTTGTTTAAAATTCATTCAAAACCATTAACTAAAAGGAGATAAGTTATGAAAAAGCTTATCGAGTGTCTGTTGTTATTGTTTTTTTGTTTTGGAATCACTTCGGCCGCTCCGACAAGTTGTAGCGGAACGATTTATAGTTTGGTTAATTCTCCCAACAATGCTTATCGTGTAAATGAGGATTTGGTGCCGGGCTGTATTCCCGAAAGTTATCCGGGTCAATTTCCTTCGCCTATTTATAGTATGAAATACACTTCCGGCGTTAATGCTGGCGTGTCAGTTGGTATTTTGGAAACACAGGCTGGGACAGGCGGAACACCGCCGACAATGTACGATAAAATTTGGATCGGCGCATTAATACCAGACGGGACGATTGTTGGCGATAGTTTTGATTTGTACTTAAATGGTGAGCAATTGCCCTTATCTTCTTCTGTGAAGAAGCCAGTAATGAAAACGCCTTCTTTCCAGAAAGTTTTCGCCCAGAATGTTTTTTATGACATCATGGGCCGGAAAATCGCCAATGCCAATCGGGCGGCTTATGGACTCAACCTGATCCGTTTGCCGAACGGAACAATGGTAAAAAATTTGAACCTTAACCGGCTTCACTAAAAAGCGATTGCCGCAAAACAATGTGAGCCGAGAACGAAACTTCGTTCCCGGCTCTTTTTATTTTAATAGGTATGGTGAGTAGCGGGGCGGGGTAGTTTAATTGATTTTCGCCAAATCTAATGATAAACTGGATATAAAGAATCAAGTACTAATTGCCTGAAAATAAGTTCCAACTACGTCCCACGCCCCCCGCATTTTTTAAATATCGCCATTTGGGCGATATTTTGTTATTATGACAAATATGACTAAATTATCGGCAGAATTTATCAAAGGCGTGGTCGGGGAGGATAAGGTTTTAGATAACAATTTCCCCCAAATCGCTTTTATCGGCCGTTCCAATGTGGGCAAATCCAGCCTTATTAATTCTTTGGTTAAGCAAAAAGATTTGGCCAAAACCAGTTCTTTTCCCGGCCGCACCCAGGAAATAAATATTTTCTTGCTGAACAATTCTTTTTACTTGGTGGATTTGCCCGGCTATGGTTTTGCTAGCACATCCAAGGCCGATCAGGTTTGGCTTTTTAAATTGATTAATTGGTATCTGTTTAATTCTGATTATCAGCAAAAAAAGATTGTCATGATTATTGACGCTAAAATCGGCGTGACAAGCGCTGACTTGGAAATGCTGGAGGCCCTGGAA
>Ga0315277_10008795_pt1 | contig 12939 bp, 11 predicted proteins | sample YL17G05_15_MG_FD_203695 | JGI IMG/M metagenome (GOLD analysis project Ga0315277, IMG submission 203695) | Sediment microbial communities from Yellowstone Lake, YNP, Wyoming, USA - YL17G05_15 | ecosystem: Environmental > Aquatic > Freshwater > Lake > Sediment | place: USA: Wyoming | collected...
AACAGCAATCTTGAATTCATCACTTACTTCTCCATAACCGTCTGTTACTCCAATCATTGCATTAAACAAAGGAACTCCAGATTTTATTTCTATAAGTATATGCTCTAAAGAGTCTAACAAATCCTTTTCAAGTTTTTTAATTCTCCTCATTGCTACAAATTTAGGATACCTCATAAGATAAGAAAATACGAAAAGAGAAAATATTCCTCCAACAGTTAAAGGAAGAAAAAAGTCAGGCTTCCTTATTGCTATATAGCCTACAAGAAATATTACAGGCGTCATTATGAAAAAATAAAACACAGTTGTCAAAGCTACTATAGAAGCATATACCTTCGGATGCATTGGTATTTCAGCTTGAAAAAGGTCTAACTTAAGTGACGGTTTGGACTTGGCAATAACAGCACCTACTCTTTCGAATACTTTTGCCTCCTTTATTGCTTTTTTCAAAGGAAATGGTACAAAAGGTATCATCATATTAAACAGCTGTTTTTAATTCTTCTGCGAGAGCTCTTCCAATAATTTCTTCAGGCTTTCCCTTAGATTTGACAATTTTTAGTATTTTATTCTTATCATGATAATATTCTGCAACAACCTTTCCTACTGTGTTAACAGTTCTTACATTGTTGTCAAGCATCCATTGGAGTATTGATTCCTTTTCTTTAAGGTCATCCTCCATTTGGTCATCTGTCATTCCTGTGTGCAACCTTATTTCGTTTATTAATCTTATGCTGCTTCTTGCTTTTTCTATTGTATCAGTGGTTGGTTTCCATCTGTACAGAATTTCTAATCTTGATCCAAATTTACCTGATTCGCCAGGGATGAATTCTGCTACTTCTAAAGTTCTTCTGATTCCAAGTCTTCTATGCCTATATTGGACTATGACAAGATGTAAAGATTCTAGAAGACTTTCTGGAATATCTATAGGTGGGTTTGTTAGTCTCCTTATTACCTGTTCTGCTCTATCAGCGTGTAATGTCGCATAGACACTATGACCAGTGTGCATTGCTTCAAATAGCACTTCTGCTTCCCTCTGTCTTCTTATCTCTCCTACCACGACTCTATCAGGTCTCATTCTAAGCGAGTTGATTAACAAGTCAAGCATCGAAACTTCACCTTTTCCTTCAGGATTCGGTTCTCTTGTTGTTAGAGGTATCCAGTGTAAGAAATCAGGTAAACGAAGCTCACGTGTATCTTCTATACTAATAATTCTATGGTTTGGAGGTATGAAAGGCATAAGGGCGTTTAAGACAGATGTTTTACCTGAAGCAGTTCCTCCTGCAACTAGTATATTCAATTCATACTGCATGCATAACCATAGCAGTGCAGCAATTTCCTTTGTCATTGTTTTTTGAGTAGGATCAATAAAATGAACTATGGTCCAAGGTTCTCTTCTGAACTTTCTTATTGTTATTGTATTTCCTTTTGTTGATATTGGGAATAAAGTAGCATTGACCCTGTCTCCTGTTATTAGGTGTGCGTCCATTAATGGATTTAAGTTTGAAATTTGTCTTCCAACTTTTCTACCAATTATACTTGCATAGTTGTATATCTGCTCTTCTGTTGGAACAATGATATTTGTCTTTAGCCAACCCCATTTTTTATGAAATACCCAAACGGACTCTGAAGAGTTGTTAATGACAACTTCTTCAAGGTCATCATCATTTAATACAATCTCTAATTTTCCCATTCCAAGCATTTCATGAATCAAAGTCCCGGCTAAAATATTTTTTTCCTTATCAGGAACTGCTGGTAGCTCTTGTGTTATTGCATTCTTGGCGCTTTCTAAGAATCTGTTCTTTATATCTTCCATTACCTTAGGATCAAGAATCTCAGAAATCTCGATTTTTACTACTTCTATTAGTCTTTCCTTTAAAGACTCTAAAACAGCTTGGGTAGCAGGTTCTATTGTTGGGAATTTTACGTCATAAACTGGAGTATATTCTTCAGGTCTTTTTACTATATCAACTCTTGCAGGAACATTGTCAGCGACAATAACATAGCTTTGTAAAGTTTCCATCAGTTCACCTTTTCAAAAATTTGAAGAATTTTTTATTTTGAATTTTATCCTTCTTTTCGCCTACAATACTTTTCATTTTTAATGCCTTTTCATGCATCTCTTTTCTTTTTTGATTAAGTTCTTCTGTCTTTTCTTTATGCCTGGCAAAAATATTTTTTAAACCATCCATTGGAACCGAAATCTGCTTGTTTGCTAGTAATTTAATTAGTTTCATTTCAGTCTCCAAACTTACTATCTCACTCTCTATAGTTTTTTTGTTTTCATTCAAACTTTTAATATCATTCTCATGTTCTTCCATCGCTTTAATGTGCTCATTTATCCTGTTTTCCATTTGGGTTATGTTAGATTTTATGTTCTCTACTTCATTGCTTACAGAGTCTGACAAATTTTTTATCTCATCAGCTTTTTTAACTATCTCTTGTTTTTTACCTTCAAGCTCATCTATATTTTTTAGATTCTTCTCCAAGTCCTTTAATTTAGTCTTTAGTTCGGTGTCCAGCTTAGAGAATTCCTTACTACTTAACTCTACCTTTTCCTCGACGATATCAATATTTTTTTCAAATTCTTCGGTCTTTTCCTCAACCTCTTCTTTTCTATCTTTAAGTTCCTTCTCCTTTTTTATCAAATCCCTTTTCTCTAAACTCTTAAGAATTATCTGGGGCTCACCTAATGCAGGATAAACTAGCTCCACATAGCCGCTATCTTCAAGAATTTTTACCCAGCTCTCTACTTGTTTTTCATTTGTCTTTAATAGCTTAGCAGCCTCGTTTAGTGTTAATTTTTTCTTTTCAGCTAATATTCTTGCAAGCTCGTCTATAGCTGTTTCTATTAACATATCTGCCATATATTTTCCCTAATCAAATTAGTTCTTTTATCCCATATAAAATTAAGTTTTACTACAGTTAACTTAATATTTAATATAAGAACAAAATATCTTTATGAGAAAAAGGTACTTGATAATTATAATAATCTTAGTCTTAGTTGTTTCAACATTTTCAATTATGTATTATTTAAGTTTACCGACAACTTTTCCTAATATTTTTAATGAACCACAAAATCAAGGAAATGATTCTCAAGGAGATAAAGGCTTTTTAGGATTACCTTTTAAACTTCCTTGGCAGACTACAACACAAACTGCCTCAAATGAAAGTTCAGGCGGTGGAGGCGGACAACAAGGTGGCGGAGGTGGCGGCACAGTAGGCAATATAACTAATCCAACACCACCTGCACTAGAAGTTTATACATTAAGTATAAATTCCATTCCAGCTAGTTTGAGAATTTATGCAGGTTATTACATTAATAATGTGGTGTCATCTTCAGCATCTGATACTCCTTATAGTTTAGGAGTAGATACTAATTCGGTTGCTTGTGTTATACCAGCATTTGTAATTAATGGAAGTTTAAGATGGTCAGTAGATGGACAAGCTTGTCAGTTTGCTGTATGTGAGGAATTTTCTTATAATAGAACAGAAATTTTATATACCGATTATGGTTGTTTAATAAATATGAATTCTGATCGTTCAGTTACTTTATATTATAATCCGGCTTGATCGTATAATTTCTTGTTGACTGCATTATTCAATATTTTTAATTTTAGCAAGTCGTATCGAGTGAACTATTTATGTTATAATCAGTTGCACCTGAACAGCTGATTCTAAACCAATTATAAATAGGATCAAGTGGAGGATCGTAATCTATAGAATGATTTAGAAGATATCCTGGTATGTTTGTCCAATATTCATAGTCTAAATCGCTTAATGAGGGATTAGAACTTGCAAGTTCTGGTAAATAAATAAAAGATTCTAAACCGTATAAAGATGAAATAACTTTACCTTCAAGTCTATTCAAGAAGCTCGGACCATTTGTAGAACTATGGTAATATCGGTTGAAGACATCAGACGTTAGATTACTTAAGTTTGTTGGCGGATTTGAAATTTTACTAAATGGAGATTTTTTTATAGTTCTAAAAATTGTTCCATTTGTTTTAATTTGATATAACGGATCTTGTATATTCTCTATGGATATTGCTTCAGCTATTGACATATTTTTTAAAATGCTCATTCCGGCTCTGATATCAGAAATATTTATATAAACTGTGGTGCTGAACAGTACGCTAAAACTGTCATTCTGAGCTACATCAAGAGATATGAGTGTTAAGTTTATATCAAAACCAGATTTCAATGCAATGTCATTGATATTTTTTTCCCATACCGAAAAATTCTTCTGATCAGCAAAGGTCTGATTTCCATACAAAGTTCCATTTTCTATCACTTCAATTAGTCTTAATGATGCGTTGTCCAAACCAATTCCATTTGATACTGAAGCATTAACTGCAGCAACCAGAGCCCTTTTACCATTTATCTGTAGAAATCTTGACAAGTCTTCTTTTATACTTTCTGAAAAATATTGCAATTCGTCTGCTCTTATTTTAGTAGCAATATTTTGAGGGATTGCGGTCTGTGAGTAAAATAATATTAATGCTAAAATAGGTATTATAAGCAAAGCTATCATAATACTATAAAACAATCCTTTCATGACCAAACCCTTACCTTTATAATAGATGGACCCCACATATACGGAACTTTTTTAATAGTATTATTTTGGAAAGTTATTTCGTTGTTAGTAAAGCTCACATAACCACCAATTGATTCGTTAAGTCTTTGATAAGCTTCATTTATTGCGCCATCGCAAGTTTCGTTTATACCTCCATAGCCAACAGCTCCTTTAACTCTTATGGTATAGATGACTCTATCATCAGGAGAACCACCGCTTTTTTCAGTAATATTAGGGCTGATTCCTGTCTCAATTCTTGCCGAGTTGTTTCCTGACGAAATGTCATTGACTGGTATATGAATTATGAACGGGTCTCCTAACTGTGTATAATCACTTCCATATTTTGTGAGATTATACACTTCTTTCCAAATTCCAGTAGCACTAGAATTTATCCAGAGCATATCAGTCCAATTATCAGATGAATAAGAAGTTATTTTTGCATTTACAACTTTAACTTTATCAGAGACGTTAAACCAACCTTCTTTGTACGGTTTGCTAATAGTATCTCCTGTCAGGTTTTTTAGTCTTGGCGTTTCTACAGTTAAAGATATTTCTCCATATTCATATGGAATTATAAGTGGTGAATATTGGAGGTCTATATAAGAATCTGGATAAAGAACATTGTTGATTTTTGCGTTACTACTTATGTTTGCCTTTTGGGTCGTATAACCTAAATTTACGAACCACTGTCCAAATCCTTGGTATATTTGTGTGAGTTCGTCTACATTACCACTTTGGGCATACCTTACAGCTTTGCAATCAGCTTGAGTTCCATTTGGGAGAGTTACATTACCTATCCAACAGGGCGAATATGAACTAAAATTATTTTCACATGTGCCAATTACAGTTTCTATTATTTTTAAGTCATCTACCCAAAAACTTTTTGAATTATCAGAGCTCCAGCTACCGCCTCTAAATCTAACAGCAAAACCAGGATGAAAATATTTTGAGTCTGTTATTTTTGTTACATTATTATTCCACGTATCTTCTGTGCTTGAAGACAAGTCTTTTATTGAATTCCATTTACCAGTACTATCATTAAATTCTAAAGTAACTTCATTAGCGACAGTTAGATGATATCTATACCAAAAGTCAACATAAATTGCTGTCGCATAAGAAGTATCAACTGCACGTGAAGTTAAATTTCCAGCACCAGTCCTCGTTGCTTTTTTTCCAGAACGTGAACCTGAATGTCGCTGGTCATTTACTCTTGTCCATATACCACTTGGTGAAACAGTCCAATTAGTTCCTATATCAACTTCAAACCCATCATTAAAAATAGTTTTGTTAGTGACTGTAGAATTCCAATAACATTCTGGAGACAGGCAACTTGCTTGAGTAGGAAACTGATCACAGTCTAAGATTCTACATGCGCTACAGTTCCAACAAGCTATTCTTTGAAGCGTAAAGTTATCTGCGCTGGTACTAAAGCCTACCGAAAAAACAGTATAGTTCTTACTTCTTGCTTCGCATGACTTGTTTAACGCTTCTAACTTTGCAGGATAGTTAGGATCAGGACTAGCTGCACTTGGATTTGTTGGTCCTCCGTAGATACCACACATACTGTGGTTAGTGGCGTTCAAGCATTGATTCGCAAAACCATCACTCATTAATAACATTCCCTTAAATCTTGATTCTAATACAGAATCTAATATTTGAGTTGCGGCTGATATGCCACAGGACATACATGTAGAGCCACCGGCACTATATGCAGTAATGTTACCCTTTAAAGCTGCTGAATTATTGCTTAAAGGATGTGTATCCGAAAGAGTGGTTTCATAACTTACTAATCCAATTCTATTTCCAGAAGTAGCTAAAACTATATCAACAAATATTTTATCTACAACTTTAGCTACAGCTAATCTTTGTTGGTTTCCAGGTAGAATATCATTAGTACCCATACTTCCAGAAACATCTGTAATTAATACTGCGTCTGCAATTCCAACTCCTGGTTTCAATTCAAATCCTTCTACTCCAAACCTTAAAGGAACGGTTTTGTTGCTAACATTATTAATTAAATTTTGTTGACTAGTAAAATTTTGCCATATGCTACTATAAGATAAATTAATCTTTTGTTCTCCTGTGGCGTTGCTTCTAAAAACTTTAACATTGCCGATAGTAAGGTAAGCAGTAGCATTTAATGTAATGTTATTGAAATAATGAAGATAGGATGTCATATTAATCAGCGTACCAGGAACATAGAATGAGTCATAAAGATTAAAGAATCCACTAATCCCAGGGAACCAATAAATATCTTTACCAACTTGTTCTTGAGGAGCTAATTGAGTGGTATTGTAAGTTACTCTGAAGTAACCTCCTCCTACGAAAGAATTATTTCCAGTAAAGTTAAAATTTATAGTGTTATTACCTCCAATGAAATTAGAACAATTTTTGTTAGCTACATTTACATCAGATTCATAATACGGATTATAATTAGGATCTTTACATATGACCCACTTATCAGCTCTCATTGATCCACCTCCAGCAGTACCATTGCTATAATTTCCTGAATAATTGCCGTTTATATAAAGAGTAAAGTTGCTACCAGCATTCATTTCCATATATGATTCTAATATTTTGTCAAAGGACGGCAAAGTTATATTCGTAGTTATATTTCCATCGCCAACATATCCTCCAAAATAGACATAAGATGAGTCTTTCTTTCCTTTTATGCTAGTTACATATGCCATGGCAACGCAACCACTTACGGTCTTATTAGATTCATATCCCGAGGCTATTCTTCCTGAAGAAATTCCTGCTTCCGAAGTTGACTCTGACATATCAGATAAGTAGATATTATCATCTTCTATAAGAAGTTGGTAGCCTACATTATTAGGCAGAATGTTTCCTAAAATATCTTTTGTTATCTCGGCTGCTGCTGAGCTTGATGACGCATTATTTTCAGCCCATAACATTCCTATGACATCTATTGCCTTATCATTCCAATAATTTTCATTCAAAATTCCACTTTGATTTAAATCAATAAGTAAAGTTTGATTTGTGATAATTTCCTTAAGGGTTGACTTTGAAAGTACGTTTAGAGAATCTTCTGATAAGGAATGTAGTTGTTGAGCTGTTAAAAAAGGTGATATTGATTCTGTTCTAAAGAATATTAAAAGAGAAATTATCGAAATCATCAATAGCATTGCTATTATAGCATCTAAGGTTAGGACAATGCCTTTCACAACCATAGTATAACCTCCATTGTCACTTTTGTTACACTATCTTCAAGGTTAACTACTCCTAATCTTTTAACTAGAACTAATTGCTCAGCATCATCTGGTGAAGTACCATATGTATAGAAATATGTAGGATCACTTGGTTTCTGTAGTATTTTTTCCGTATTATTTTCTGTTAATGTTATATTAAAATTGTAAGCTCCAACACCAAGCATTGTTTTTACAGTTTGCTTATTCATTTTTTTTAACTCTTCAAATTTTGTTAAATTAAATCTACCATCATCATAAAGACCGATAACTTCTACATTAGTAGAGTTCCAGTATTGAGGCTGACCATTTGTAGTAGCTAATAGGCTTCCGATATCAATAGCTTTAGTATTCATGTCATTCCTTAAATCAGTTTCATAGACATCAGTTTGAAGATTTTGATAATAAAAAGTAATTATTATCAAGACTGAGAGAAATATAAAGAAACTTATCATAAAATCTGAAGAAAACAACTCAGCTTTCATTTATTTTCACCATACCATCTTCTCTTTTAATTTTGTTCATTCCTGCAGTTATGTTACCTTGAGTGTTGTTTGTGTATATGTAGGACATAAGATTCTTTCCTTCATCCCATTCGATTTTAACCATTCTTAAGTCTTTGTAGATTGTTATGTTATAATCATTTCCATTTACAAGTTTTTCAGGTATATAGAATTCTCTATAATAGCCTTCAATCCTAGAGGCCGTATTAATCTCATTTGTTATAACATTCAAAATATTTTCTGCATTTTTAAAGACTGTTGACTCGTCTATATCTCTTAATTTTACTCCACTTATTCCAATGAAAAAAACAAAAAATACTAATATAATTCCTATAAAAATAACGAATTCAATGGATGCTTCAGCCTTCTGTAATGTTAACATAAGATTCTCCAGTAACATAATTTTTTTCAGCATTTACTTTTATTCTTCTTGTTCCAGATGAAGTTGAAATAAAACCTTGCAGCGGTGCTTTAGACATTGCAAAAACATCGGTACTACTAGAGCTTACACTAATTCTCATAATCATCATTTTTCCAGAAAATTCTATAGAATAAACTTTTTCAGGAATGTAAACTGAGAAAGTTATTGTTGATGGTTTTCCTTGAGTATAAACTATGTTAGCAGCTTCAGCAATTTTGTTCACAGCAATTACAGCATTAGACATTATGATCTCTTCTCTATTCCTTTCAGTTATATCTTGAGCATAAGATGTCAGAATAGCAAGAATCCCAAATACTAAAGAAAATAGCAATAAGTACTCAATAGCAGTCTGCCCTTTCATAGGTAAAAATTGTTAAACCTTTAAGAAAAAGATTACTCATAGTTAAATATATGAGTCCTGATATGAAAAATCCTTGGTTTTACTTGAAGGAAGCAATAGCAAAAGCACTAGACGTTGAAATAAGTGAGATAGAAGAGTCTTTAGAATACGGAGATTTTGCCTATCCTTGTTTTTCTTTATCCAAAAAGCTTGGTAAGAATCCAAATGAAATAGCAAAAGAATTTTCAGAAAGATTAAAAATAGATTTTATAGATGTTAAACCAATAGGTCCTTACTTGAATTTTTACGTTAAATGGAACGAGCTTGGAAAAGAAATTTTAGATGAAGTTAATGACAAGTACGGATTTAACAAGGCTAAAAAAACATCTGTTATTGACATGTCTTCTCCAAATCCTGCTCATCCTTTTCATATGGGAACAACTCGTTCTACAATACTTGGTGAAGCCTTGTCAAGAGTTCTAGAAAGCCAAGGATGGAATGTTAAGAGATTTTGCTATATAAATGACTTGGGAAAACAATTTTCAATTCTTTTACTAGGTTATCAGATGCTTGGAAATAATGAAACACCTAAAGGCAAGCCTGACAAGTGGCTTGGAGATATTTACTTTAAGATAAATGAAAAAATAAGTGAAGACCCTACTTTAGAACAAAAAGCAGAAGAACTGTTAAAAAAGTATGAGAAAGGAGACAAGGAAATCAAGAAGCTTGCTGAAAAAGTTTTAAAATGGTGCTTAGATGGATTTAAGGAGAACTGGGAAAATCTTGGAATAAAGTTTAAAGACATATTCTTAGAGTCTTCTACTAAGGAGGAAAGCCGTAAAATAATAGAACAATTAAAGTCTAAAAATCTAGTTTTCGATTCTGACAATGCAACTGTTTTGAAACTTGAACCAGAACTTCCTAATACAATCATTCTAAGATCAGACGGAACAGGCCTTTACCTGACGAGGGACATAGCTACAACCTTATGGAAATTTAAGCAGTACAAGCCAGACTTGAATATATGGGTTGTTGCAGAAGATCAAAAATTACATTTCCAACAACAATTCAAAACCATCGCATTGCTAGGACATGAGGATTTATCTAAAAAATGTTTTCATTTAGCTTATTCTATGGTTCTCTTAGAAGGAAAGAAAATGTCAGCAAGAAAAGGTCATATGGTCCTTTGGGACGACATAATTGATGAAGGTTATCAAAGAGCTTTGCAAGAAGTTGAGAACAGATGGAAACTAGATGAAAAAGAAAAGAAAAAAAGAGCAAAAGCAATAGCCTTGGGCTCTATAGTTTACTTTATAGTGAAATACTCTCCTGAAAAAATAGTTAATTTCTCTTGGGAGAACGCACTTAGATTTGAAGGAGACACTGGACCGTACTTGCAATACACTTATGCAAGAGCAAACTCTATTTTAAGCAAAGCTAAAGTAAAAAGCTTTGACACAAAAAATCTAAAAGATGAGAAAGAACTAAAATTAATAAAGTTTATTTCCAAATATCCAACAATTTTAGAAAAGTCTGCAGCTGAATTAAAGCCTCATATACTAGCAAACTATCTGTATGACTTGGCTGATGCATTTAATAAGTTTTACCAATTTCTACCAGTTTTAAAAGCTGAAGAAAATTTAAAAAATGCTAGATTAAAACTAGTCGAATCTGTTAGAACTATATTTAAATCAGGTTTGTATTTATTAGGTATACCGATTCTAGAAAAAATGTAATCAAGTAAACTTCAATAAGGATTGAACTTTTTCCATAGAACTAAAGATATTATTCAAGTTCACTCCGATGATTGGAATTTGGAAATTCTTTTTTTGCATTTCCTTTTCCAATTCTTCAATAAAAATTCCTTTTCCAGGAACACTTCTCCTTCCATTTCTTATCTGATAGACACTGCAAGTAGAAGTTAGTTCAACACCTATAATCCCTAGGACACTATAACTTTTTCTTAAATAGTTTTCTATCATTTGTATTATGTCAATAGATAACTTTTGACAATTTATCCTAAACCCGTTTGTATCATAAGATTCCTTAGATTTTGACTTTCTATCAAGTCCTTCATTAAATTCTAATTGAGGACAAGGTATCTGGACAATGCCGACACCAGATTCAGCAAACAGTTCTAATAAATCTTTTACAGAACCAGGATATTTTTCGCCACCTATGGGTCTTGCATTTTGGTTCAGGATACAATGTGAAACGAAAATCAATTTTTTGCTCCTTTCCATATTTATTAATTTTGTGACGCTATTTTATAAACTTACTCGCAATCAGTAGTAAAAGTAAAAGAATCAACGACAATTAACGTTTTTTCATAAGTTAGTATAAGATTTATAAAATTTCAAAGAGTACTCCAAGTTAGGAGTTAAATCGTACTAAAGTGAAAAATATGGAGTCTCCAGAGTCTCTGTTAAGGCAATTAGGCTTAACAGAATATGAAACAAAGGCATGTATGGTTTTAATTAAACTTGGAAAGTCAAATGCAGAAAAAGTATCTTCTGTTGGCGGCATACCTCTTCCAAGAGTTTATGATACTATGGAAAGTTTAGCTAGAAGAGGCTTGATTTCAGTTTCAAAAGCAAGACCTCAAACATTTGAAATAATTAATTTAAAAAAATTTTTTGAGATTTTAAAATACGATGAGAAAAGAGAGGTAGAAGAAAGGATTAGAAGCATAGAGGACATTTCTTCAAAGTTCTTAAAAGTAGTTTCGTCAATGCCACAGCCAAAACAAGAATTAGCTGATACCAGTTCGATATTAACTTTAACCAGGAGGAGCGCTAATATTGAAGAGATATGGAATAGGCTTCATGGTGAAACGAAAAAAGAATTCCTAGTTTTTGCTGGAGATGTTTCTTGGATAAATCGTAGAGCGCCTGAAATAAAAAAGCTTACAAGCAAAAACATAAAATATAAGATAATTTGGTTCAAATGCATAAAGGAAGTTTTACCAAATATTAGAAAGGCAATTAGAGTAGGTGCTGAGTTAAGATGTTATGATGACTTTTCAAATGACTTGAGAGGAATAGTCTCTGATGTAAATAAGATATATCTCATACAGAAATTACCAAAGCCTGGTATGGATTTCACTGTTAGAGAAGGAGCCTTGTGGAATGAAGAGTTTGCTAATTATACTGGAACTCTAATAACAAGTGGTACAATAGCAAAAGTTTTTAGAGAATATTTTTATTTTCTGTGGGAAAAATCAACGCCTGTTGAAGAAGTTTTTAAAAAATTCAAATAGTTGTTTTATATGGCAGCCAATAATGAAAAACCAATAGGGACGGGTACCGGCTTTACTTTACCTGGTACTGCTGTAAGAGAATTTGCAGCAGATAGCATGGGATATGTAATGCTTAATTTGGACAGAACTGTTTCTAGACTTCCTTTGATTAATAATTCTGCAATAAATATTGCAAAAGGAATACCTGAAATGAGTTCATTAATAATGGCTGGACGTTTTGGTGGAAGATTTATCAAAGATGACATTGATGAATACGAAGCCATTCTAGTAGGATTAAAAGAAAAAGAAGTAGTTATGGGAACTTATTTAGAGTATCAGAATAAGATGTTGACAGCACATCATGATGTAGATTATGCTGCAGGTTTGTTGGATAAAAGCTTAGCAAGAGAAGAAGAAACAGATTATCGTAATAATAAAAAAACTGAATTTTTAAAACAATTAAATAAAACCTTCCAAGCTTCAAGTATGAAAACTTATCCTGATATGCACACAGATTCTATATTTTTTGATAAGCGATTAAAAGAGATGCATAGAGACGCTGAAGAAAAAAGAATAAGAAACGAAGAAGAATATGCAAAATTTATAGAACTAAAAGACAAGATTGTTAAACCTATTTTAGACGAGAGAGCAACAAAAAAAG
>Ga0315277_10008796_pt1 | contig 12938 bp, 15 predicted proteins | sample YL17G05_15_MG_FD_203695 | JGI IMG/M metagenome (GOLD analysis project Ga0315277, IMG submission 203695) | Sediment microbial communities from Yellowstone Lake, YNP, Wyoming, USA - YL17G05_15 | ecosystem: Environmental > Aquatic > Freshwater > Lake > Sediment | place: USA: Wyoming | collected...
TCTGATATAAAGGACATAAATTATGAAGATATTGCTCTTCCCGGAGAGTTTCCCTACACACGGGGGTTTGATCCTCTTCGGTATCAAGTCCAGGGTTGGATGATGCGGCAGCCTGTTGCGCTGGGATCAACCAAAGATACCCGGGAAAGGGCGAATTTCCTGGAGCGTTTAGGCTGGGGGCTCTATATAGGAGAAGAGGAAAAGAATAAGCGAGCTTATGTCGGCCCGGCTCTTGATATTCCATCTCAGCAGGGGTATGACCCCGATGCTCCGGAGGCTCGGGGCAGGGTTGGCCGTGATGGCGTATCATTATCTACCATGTGGGATATCGAGAAGCTTTACGAAGGCAGAAACCTCGAGAGGACTGAAATGTTTTGGGCGACCCCTGATGGTACACTGCCTTGCGTTGCTCAGTATATTGTTTATGCTGAAAGACACGGAGTGGCTCAAGAGAAGTTGCGCTTTAAAGCTGGAAATACGACGTATCGCCAGTGGTACTGGGACAGCGCCGCTTATCCTCCTAAAGAAGCCATAAAATTAGCTCCTGAGCTCATCTCCTATTTAATTAAGCACGTCCCAATGGCACAGGTGCAAACTATTGAGGGGTATAATCCTGCGGAGGCTGGGGCTACCCCCGTTCAGGAGGTAGCGTTTGGTTTGGCGACGGCAATAGCCATTACTGAAGAATGCATCAAGGTTGGGCTCAACCCGGATGACTTTGTCCCAAACTTCCATGGTCATGACCATACCAGTCTTGACTTATTTGAGACGGTGGCCAAGTTACGGGCGAAGAGAAGGATGTGGGCTAAAATCTTCAAGGAGAGGTTCAGTTGTAAGAACCCTGAGTCATTGAGGCTAAAGAATTATCCGCAGACGGGTGGCTCTTTGTTGCGCCGCAATGAGCCTGAAAATAACATCATTAGGGTTACTATTATGGCTTTAGCTCAGGTATTGGCTGGGTCAGATGGGGCATGGACTGCTTCTTACGACGAATGTTCCAATATTCCCTCAGAAAAGGCAGCTCAGATAGCTCTTAGGACTCAGCAGATTATCTATCATGAGACCAATATCCCTGCGGTGGTTGATCCTTTGGGTGGGTCCTATTATGTAGAGTGGCTTACCAAGCAGATAGAAGACGAGGCGTACAGTTTGCTTGAGGAGATAGACCGAAGGGGAGGATACTTAAAGTGTTGGGAGTCTGGGTGGTTAAGGAGTGAGCTGGCCAGAGAGGCTAGGAAGTGGCAAGAGGCGATAGACAAGGGAGAGAAGGTTGTAGTGGGGGTCAATAAATATGTTGTGGACAAGGGAGACCATTTACCGCTGTTTAGGGTTGATCCTAAAGTGGAAGAAGAGGCGATAGGGAGAGTGAGAGCCTTCAGGGCCCAGCGGGATAATGAGAGGGTGAAGGTTGCTTTGGATGCCTTACGAGGGGCGCTTATCAGGATAAAGGGGGATTGGCCGGCCTCGTGTGGTATTTTTATGCCGGCGCTCATTGACGCCTTTAGGGCGGATTGTACTATAGGCGAAGCTCAAGGGATGATGAAAGAGGTATTAGGCTATGGGTATACATAATAAAAGAATCAAAGTGCTTTTGGCTAAATCAGATCAGGATGCGCATGACAGGGGTATAAGATATATAGCAGAGGTGCTCCGGGACGCGGGTATGGAGGTCATTTTCATAAGGTATCGGATTTGCGACCAGGTGGCCAGGGTAGCTTTGGAAGAGGATGTGGATGTGATTGGGATGAGTTTTTATAGTTCGGGGTACACGTATGATATTCCAGTAGTATTGAAGTTGCTCAATGAAAAAGGCAAGAAGGTCAAGTTCATATTGGGTGGTATTATTCCGAGTGATGAAGTGCCTCGGCTGACGGAGATGGGCGTGAGTGGTGTGTTTGGGCCAGACACACCGACTAATAAGGTCATCCAATGTATCACTTCTTAGGGACCAGGAATCTTATTCATTTAGTTGGATTTGTAAAAAGATAGAGCTCTAATTCGGAAGAACAGTACTTTTTATGCAGAAATTAGTAAAAGATATGCTGCAAGGAGATTTTTATGCACTGAGCCGACTTATGACAATGGCAGAAGATAACTCGGATGAGCTTCCAGAGATTATGCAGGAAATCGATCGCTATTCAGGCAATTCCTACCGTATAGGCATCACTGGACCTCCGGGGTGTGGAAAAAGCACATTGATTGGAAAATTAACAACAAAAATCCGAGAACAAGGGGCTACCGTCGGAATAATAGCTTGTGATCCAAGTAGTCCCTTCAGCGGTGGCGCCCTACTTGGTGACCGTATTAGGCTGCAATCACACTTCCTTGATAATGGGGTCTTTATTCGGAGTATGGCTACTCGAGGCAAGATTGGAGGATTGTCAAGGAAAATCTATGTAATAGCGAGACTATTAGATTCCTTTGGGAAAGATTTTATAATAATTGAGACAGTAGGTGTGGGACAAACGGAAGTAGACATTTATGGGATTGCCGATACCACTATATTAGTTTTGACACCAATGGTTGGAGATTACATACAAGCTATGAAGGCAGGAGTCATGGAGATAGCTGACATCTTCATCATCAATAAGACAGATATTGGGGAAGCTGATGTGATTGCAGAAGATATTGCCTCTGTGCTGGCTAGGCGAAGAAAGCCTGGGGATTGGAAGCCATTTATCTTAAAGACTCAGGCAAAAAATGACGTTGGCATCAAAGAAATTGATGAAGCAATAAAATCTCATCGAAAATTCTTAAACGAAACCGGTCTTGCTTCGCAGCGCCGTGAGCAAAGCCGAAAACAAGAATTTCTTGAAATTATAAAAGAAAAGGTTTTAGATCAGCTAACCAAATTATTGGGGGAAAAGGAACACTTTGAAGCTTACTTGCGGAAAATAGAGAAAGGGGAAATGAACCCGTATCGGGCTTGTGATGGAATACTCGGTGATAAGAGAATTTGGGAAGCACTGTTTTCTAAGGTCTCTAGCCATTCATAGATTCTTGCACTTGGAGCTGAGTTAATAGCTCCCCGTAGAAGGCCTTCTAAAGTTTCACGAAGGGAAATAGAGCATAGAAGAAATCATCACCTTAATGGTGACGAGATTGGGAGAAGATGGAACAACATAGCACTGAAGTGCACAAACTAATGTTTGTGTGTACTATCAATCGTTATCGGAGTGTCATAGGAGAATACCTTTTTAAGAATATGGTTGAGGAAAGAGATAAGAAACTTGCGCAAAGGATAGAAGTATCGTCAGCAGGAATTGTTACCAAGGAGCAGAGATTGGAAATAAAGGAAAGAGGGATTAGTATACCGAAACCCCTCTTTGGATATCGTCCAATGCCGTGTGTCATCCTCTATATGCAGAAGACAGCAAGAATAGATGTTTCTGAATATAGATCCAAGGTGATAAATGGAACCATGGCAAAGAAGGCAGACTTAATTATAACGATGAGTGAGAATCACAAAGATGCTATCCTTATCTCTTATTCAGTGACAAAAGGGAAAGTTTTAACTTTATCGGAATTATCTCGCCCGTTTCAATTTCCAAATATTGTTGAAGAACCGCCAGGTCTAATGGTCCCACCCCAATTTTGTATGCTTAAATGTGACCATTGGTCCCTTACCGATGAGATAATATTAGAGATAAAAGATCGCTTGGAAGAAGCGATGAGCAAAATTCTTTTTCGGTTAGATTTATAAACTATTTCATGTTAGGAGCTAAGAAGTGGGTTTGAGTAGTGGTAAGAATCAATTCCTGTGGTGTCTTATAAAAAGAGATTGAGCGTTGCTATAAAATGTAGGTCTATGAGAATTTAGGCCCATTAAAAGTGGAGGGAGGCGGGTATATGGATAGTATTAAGGACAAGGTTGCTATCATCGGTATGGGCTGCATTAAGTTTGGAGAACTCTGGACTAAGAACCCGTATGACTTAATGGTCGATGCTTGTTATGAAGCATTTGAAGATGCAGGTATAGAGGCGAGGGATATTCAACAAGCTTGGTTTGCCAGTTTGGTTTCTGGTTTTACAGGAGCCCGTCTAGCCACTGCTCTAAAGCTGGACAATATACCCATAACAAGGGTTGAGAACTTCTGCTCCGGTGGGACCCATGCACTGGCAAATGCTTGCTACGCCGTAGCCGCCGGAGTTTGCGATATTGCTTTAGCCTGTGGCGTTGAGAAACTGAAAGACAGAGCTTCGGGGTTTGCATATCCTAATCCTGAACCCTTTGATAGTAGCAAGGTATGTGGTGAATTCAACCCAATTAATATGTTTTCTCAACTGGCGGTAAGGATTTTTCTTCACAACCGTTGGACATACGAGGAGGGCAAAAGAATACTAGCTCAGATTGCGGTAAAAAACCACTACAATGGTGCCTTAAATCCTAAGGCCCACTTTCGGAAGAAAGTAACCATAGAGGAAGTGATGAATGCTCCAATTATTGCCTATCCATTAGGATTGTTGGATTGTTGTCCTGTGAGTGATGGGGCCGCAGCTGTTATTGTAACCCGTGCTGATATAGCAAAGAGCTTTAAGGATGACTATGTTTTAGTAAAGGGCCTGGGATTTGCCAATGGCCCAGGCTATGCGCTCCTTCGGGACGACTTTGATTTTATTCATCAAGATGAAAGTATTATTGCTGGTAAGAGAGCTTATGAGCAAGCAGGTATCAAAGACCCTCGGCATGAGATAAATGTCGCAGTGGTTCATGATTGCTTCACTATTCACGAATTTGAGATCTACGAGGAACTAGGCTTCAGTCGACCTGGAAAAGCCAGGGAGGATGTTGAAACTGGGACTTTTACTTTAGACGGAGAATTACCTGTAAATACAGATGGCGGACTGAAGTGTTTTGGACATCCCATATCAGCGAGTGGGCTACGTATGGCATATGAGATATATAAACAGCTTCAAGGGAAGGCAGGACCACGGCAAGTGAAAAATGCCTATATTGGTCTAACCCACAATGCTGGTGGCATAGTTGGGGCTCTCAATGCAGCTGTTGCTATTTTTGGCCGGCGTGACTAATTATAAGAATACGCCCGTGGCATACCAGAGAGACATGCCCTGTTCATTTGTTTCCAATCCAACTTAGAAGTTTAATTAGGATTGGTGATAGAGAATATCTAAGAGAGGAGTATCAAGGATGGAAAGAAGGTTTTGGAATGAAGCAGCTGAAGCTATGTCCCGAGATGAACTCAAGAAACTTCAGTGGGAAAAACTAAAAAAGCAAATGTGCTATATCTACGATAAGTCCGAGCTTTACCGAAAAAAGTTTGTTGAAATTGGCGTTCATCCGGATGATGTTAGAGATATTGAAGAATTTAGAGAATTACCCATATTCATAAATAAGATGATCGATAGAGAGACCCAGGAAGTAAGTCGAGAAAAATATGGTCATCCTTTTGGTGAATATTTATGTGTGGCACCTGAAGATGTCCGTGCCATACATTCAACCTCTGGTACCACAGGGCTACCTGTGTTTGAGGCCTTTTCTAAGCATGACATCGCTGTGCAGAACGAAGTACTCGCACGAACTTTTTGGAGAGCTGGTCTTAGACCTGGCGACTATGTTTTACATATTACTGGGCTCAGTATGTGGCTAGCTGGCATAGTACCCTTGAGGGCTTATGAATATATGGGCATCGCAGGTATACCAGTGGGAGCAGAATCTGGAGTAGCAAGGGTTCTTGAGTTTGCGAAGTTAGTTAGGGCAAAGGGTATGTTCTGTATCCCTTCTTTTGTTGAATACATCATTCGGAAAGCACCAGAAGTAGCTGGTAAAGAAGCACGAGAATTTGGAATTCAAATCATAATAGCTGTCGGTGAACCAGGAGCCGGTATCCCGGAAACCAGAAGAAGGCTCATTGATGGTTTTAATGCGAAGGTGTATGACAGCACTGGTGGGCTTTGGGGGTTTGCCGCAGTTTCATGTGACTCTGAAGACTACCAAGGAATGCATCTCGTTTGCGAAGATTATCACTATCTGGACATTGTAGATCCAGAGACCAAAAAACCAATAGACATGTCGGGAGGGGGAGGAGTCGGTGAGTTAGTCCATACAGCTTTGGAATGGGAAGCAGCACCGTCTTTTCGCTATGCATTGGGTGACATGATAGAACTGACGACAGAGCCCTGCCCATGCGGAATGCCAGGTATGAGAATGAAATTTATAGGCAGAGTAGATGACCTTGTTATCGTGAAAGGTGTTAACGTCTATCCTGCGGCAATCAAGGGTATTGTTGACTCATTTATTCCGAAGGTAACCGGTGAAATGCGTATAGTGCTGAATACACCGCCTCCTAGAGTCGAACCACCACTAAGGATGAAGGTAGAATATGGGGCTAACATAGATAGCAGCGAGCTAGCCAAACTTAGGGAGGAGCTGGAGAATACTATATCAGCCAAGCTAAGAGTTCATCCTGCTATTGAGCTAGTCCCACCGAACAGTCTATTTAAAGACCCTTCTAAGAAAGCTAAGCTAATCGAAAAGAACTATTAGGAGTTTGATTAAACTATAAATAAAGCTGGGGAATTAACTGGAAATCACTCATGTTTAAATAGCTAAAAGCCGTATAATCCAATCCCTAAAATCATAATAAAGGAGGATAAGAATGGTAGATTATGGATTACCGGCATTTGGGCTTGAGCTTGATTTCCAGGTGGATTTGGAAAAGTTCAAGTTCTGGATATTTCATGCCGATGCATTATGAGTAATGGCAAACATGATCCAAACGCCGAAGCAAGTCTTATTTATTTGTATTTTTAATAGAAGTAGGAGTGTAACTGCAGAGTATCTTATGCGTGACATGCTCACCCGTGAGCGTAATTACACAATGGATGTGAAAGTGACCTCAGCGGGTTTAATTGGCAAAAAATTGTCCCATTGGTTCCAGAGTAATAATATTTCTTTACCTGTTCCTCTGTTCAATCAACCTCCGTCTCAGGAAGCTCAAACTGTGTTGTTAAGGAAAGGTATAGACATATCCCAATACCGCTCAAGGCCAGTAAACAGGGCAATCTTAGAAAGCTCTGATTTGATTATCCCTTTGGTCTCTGTTTTAAAGGATGAAGTCATCTTACTCTCTCCTAAGATAAAGGGGAGAGTATTTCTACCTAAAGAACTGTTGGGAGGAAATCTGTCCTTTTTTTGGGATGACCCATTCGTGGCTCCTTTTGATGAGCATTATCTTGATTTTGTGCATGAGAATATGAGTTATGTTAGTTCTATCATCAACGAAATAGATAAATTTCTTCAGCAGGCATACCCCAAAATCCTTTCTAATCTACAAGATAAGGAGTAGTAGTCTTTTTATACTGTAGGTCATTGACTTTGTCTTAAAGATGCGAATAGATGGGCTAAAAACCAGGTTATGAGTTCTGAAATCGTAGTCTGGTTGGAGGTGACAAAGTGAAAGCAAAGAGCATAGTAGTCATCGGCACTTTAGATACCAAGGGCGAGCTCATACTCTTTCTAAAAAATTGCATTGAAGAAAGGGGACATGAGGCAATTGTTGTTGATCTAAGTATGGGGGGGGAGCCTTCATTTCATGCTAATATAACGCCTGGAGAAATCGCCCAAGCTGGGGGAAAAACCCTCGAAGAGATCAGAGCATCAAGAGATAGAGCTATGGCAACCCAGGTTATGGAAACCGGAGCGATTGAAAAGATCCGCCAATTACACCCTGCTGGTAAAATAGATGGAATTATTGCAATAGGGGGTGCCAGCATGGCTCTAATGGGCTCACACATAATGAAAGCACTTCCTTCTTGGTTCGGCATACCCAAAATCATAGTATGTCCAGCAGCAATGCCAGTTTACATAGCCCATTGGTTTAACACAATGGATATAGCTGTTATGCAAACCGTAGTGGACTTCGCCGGACTTAACGATTTGGTTAAGAATGCACTGGGCAGTGCTGCCGGCGCAATTTGTGGAATGGTGGAAAAAGCTGGAGTTATTCCCCAACTTTCCAAGAGATCAATTGCCATAACTCAATGGGGCTTCTCGGAAAATTGCGCCAAATATGTCAGACAATACCTGGAGAAAAGAGGGTACACTGTTTATCCATTTTCGGCTAATGGGATAAGTGACCGGGCTATGGATGACCTAATAGCTCAGGGCTATTTCGACGGCGTTATAGATATAGCTCCAGGGGGGGTTATCGAGGAAATTTTCGAAGGTAATCGTGCTGCTGGCCACGAGAGAATGGAAGCAGCTGGGAAGAGAGGTATTCCCCAGGTTATAGCTCCCAGTGGTGTAAACAGTACGGGTTGCGGACCTACAAGAAAGCATTATGAGAAGTATGCCTTCCGAGAAAAGGTGACCAAAGTAGATGAGCTGCGGGCAGGGACAAGGTATAACACCGAAGAGTTGAAGATTGGGGCCAGAGCTTATGCTGAGAAGTTGAACAAGGCAAATGGGCCGGTGAGTATTTTAATCCCCCTTCGGGGCTGGTCTGGAGTAGATAGGGAGGGTTCCGTTTTATATGACCCTGAAGAGGATAGAGTATTCGTTGAAGAACTGAGAAGAAATATTACGCCAGAAATAGAGATTGAGGAGATTGATTGTAATTTGGAAGACCTTGAATTTGGCTTAGCATTAGTGGAAAAGTTTGATAAATTAATGGGAACTAAGGGGGGGAAAAAAAACTCGCCAGTCTGAAGAAGAAAAAGTTGGAAATACCCATCATAATCGGATAGACTCCCTTAATTTGACGTTCAAAACAACAAAAGGAAGGACACAATGCAATTTGATCTGAGTTTCTTCTATATTATTGTTCAGGTTATTTTCTTAGAGGGCATCCTCTCCATTGATAACGCTGCTGTTCTGGGTGCTTTGGTGTCCGTGCTTCCGGCAAAGGAGATGGTACCCTGGCCCGGCCCCCTCAAATTCCTCGGCCCTCCAGTCCACCGCATCTTGGGCGGCCAACGCGCTGCAGCCCTCAAAGTGGGGCTTCTGGGAGCTTATCTTGGTCGGGCTCTCATGCTTGTCCTCGCTAATTTCGTCATCCACAACCACTATCTTAAGATCTTGGGTGCAGCCTATCTCATTAAACTCGCGTTTGAGAATCTGGGGGAACCAGAATCTGGTGAGGGGGATCAGGTCAGAACCAAGAAGGTGGAGGGCAAAGGTTTCTGGAGCGTGGTTATAGCCGTGGAGTTAGCCGATTTGGCCTTTTCCCTTGATAATGTGGTGGCTGTGGTCGCACTCTCTGATAACTTATACATTGTAATGTTTGGTGTGGCCATTGGTATCATCACCATGCGCTTTGCAGCGGGTATATTTACATGGATGATCCTCAGAGAGCCCATTCTCAAACCAGCGGCTTACCTGGTGGTCTTCAATATCGGTGCAGAGTTGCTGCTGGATGAATTTCTGGGGATAGAGGTTGGTGCCGGGCTGAAGTTCACGATCTCTGCGGGTACCCTGATCCTGTTTGTGATTTATGCTCACCTCAAGCCGTTGCATGTCTTTCAACCCGTCTTCAATTGGTTGGCCGAGGGCATGGCCAATATCAACGAGCTTCTTGATTGGGTTTTAATCCCTGTGGTGCTTGTCGTTAAAATCTTCTTGAAGGGCATCATCTTTGTTATCCGTCCTATTGCCAACTCTAGTCGATCTTAAATGATAAATTCTATCAGAGAAAGATCAAGCGGCTTTCTATGTAGAATGCAATAAGGGAAAAAAGGAAACAATTATACCATAGCCTACTTCTTGCCTATTTTCATTTTGTGGAAATAAACTTTAAATGAGTACTTCGTATTAATGTCTCATTTTTGGATTAGAAAAATCTTTCGCCTTTAGGCGATTAATTTAATATAATTTGTGGCGTGCAATTTTATAGAATCACGTCGCATACCCGATATGACTTCAAGCTGCATTTTGTTTGGATCACGAAGTATCGAAGGCCAATATTGACAGAGGACGTAGCGATCCGAGTTCGGGAATTGGTCATGGAGATCTGTTCGGCCAATGAGGTCCAGATACTGAGAGGGCGTGTTTCTAGGGATTATGTGCATCTGTTTGTGTCGGTGCCTCCGAGTCTTTCGGCTAGTAAACTGATGCAGTATATCAAGGGAGAGACCTCTCGGAAAGTGCTGATGGAGTTTCCCCACATAAGGAAGAAGTTTTGGGGAGGACATATCTGGGGCAGAGGATATTTTGTGGCAAGTTCTGGAAATGTGACGGATGAAGTGATTCTGGAGTGCATAGAGTCCCAAGAAAAAGAGCCCCAAATGGATGATGGGTTCAAGATTAGCACCTTACATAGGCTTATACCTGAAGTCGGCTTGCAGTCGATTTACAACCTACCGCCTTCAGGCGGTAGTAGTTGAGTGTGGTCGGGTTTAAGTAAGACGATTGCTAAAACATTACTAAAGGAGGTTTTTATGTCATCAAAATTAATGGAGTACTTCAACAAACAGCCGAGGCTGGGATGCATGAGTACGTCGGGGAAAGAGGGAAAGGTAAATGTTGCCTGTTTTGGATCTCCCCAGATGGTCGATGAAAAGACGGTCGTTATGGGACTTGGTAAAAATCGTACGTTTGATAATCTCCAGGAGAATCCCAATGCGGTGTTCATTATTATGGAGCCAGGAAAAACGGCTTCTGAGTGGAAAGGGGTTAGGGTGTATTTGAAGATGAAGGAATGCGTGACCTCTGGAGAAAAGCTTGAAAAGATGAGGACCCAAATCGCAAAGGTTGCCGGTGAGGCAGGAGCTAAGAAAATTCATTCGGTAGTTACCTTTGGAATCGACGAAGTGCGGCCCATCATCGATTTTGGACAGGAGTGGGAGCAATCGATTTGAAAAGGGAATTTATTGGGTTCAAACGGCTCTCGTGTCCGGAGTCTTGGATGAAACAGACGATCGCTACCTTTCGATGGAAAATGGTCCAGATCGCGGGCCAGATCGTGAAGCACGCTGGCAAGACGGTTCTGAAGCTGATGATCGATCTGGAACAGTTGGAATTGTTTAAAGGAATCAGGCGTAAGTCCTTTGAACTGAGTTTATGCCCAGGTGAGTGAAAACAGAGACGAATACAACGGAAAGAGAAAGCTCAAGGGGGTAGTTTGCTCAAAAGCTGAGGAATAACCATTTCCCGTTGGGGCGTTCTTTTAATGATACGGGATAAAGAGACGATTTGAAGAATCAGGAATCCTCACTTTAAAAAAAATCTCTCTAAACCCTTAAGGTTAGCTACGTCTATTTTTTCTATATCGGGATTTGGGTAAAGGATGGAACTTGAAATTAAATTTGATCTATTATATAAATGGACGATGATTTAATAACAAAAAGTTAATAATTTCTCAAAACCCATAACTTACTAATCAAGCGAGGTTAGAAAGATGGGAATCCAACACATAAGTTCAAGTGAGACTATAGAATCTCTATCCAACGAAATTGAACATATAGCTGAATTTGTAAAATTCGATAGCTTAATTATATTAATGTATACTGCTAGTGTTGTGGAAAAGTATTTAAATATTTCCACAAAAAAATATGGCCAAGATCAAACAAGGTTAAATATCTTGTATCTATTGGTAGGATTAGGTGGCAGTGCTACACCTACAATTATAAGTAAAAGAGTTTATCGCTCCAAACACGCAATTACAAGAGCCATTGACCTTCTTGAGAAAGGCAGTTTAATAAAAAGAGAAAGAACTAGTGTTGATCGTAGATCAATAAATATTACCATAACACAGAATGGACTACAGCTTGTAAAAAGAAGCCTCCCTGAATTACAACGGGCTACATCTGAAGCTATCTCGTGCCTAAATAATACACAGCTAATGGAATTTAAAGCTATATTAAAAAAACTTAGGTACAAATTGCTTAACCTGATTGACGAATCTGACTAAAACCTAAAAAGATCAATTTTTCGAGTATCATGTTAAATCACCCCTTTAGAGGGGTTTAGGATCATCTCATTAAACCCATACCCACTCAGTATCGCATTGATTCTGTCACCTTCTTCCCCAAGGAGATAATTCCGATCCAATCTCGTATCAATTTTCAAATGGCAAATGACCGGCTCTATGGTTGCTTGTCGCCTCAACCACCGCCATGCCGATCGGCTGAGACTCCTCTTCTTCTTGTTCGTTACATGCATTGTGGTCTCTCCAACTTCCCCCCCACCCCTCGATGCCCTCAATCACAATAAGCATCAGAAGGGGGCTACCCCGCCACCCGTTCCGTCTGTTCTATCGACTGCTCCAACGTATGCCCATCGTAAGGATTCCCATGTATCGCATCCGCCGCCACCACCCAATTCTCTTTTGAAGTGCTGACCAACACCACCTTACACCCAAACTCATACCGCTTATGAACCTCCCCCTTCGAAATATACTCTACCTCAGGAGCATGAATACTATACACCTTGTGATGATCCACCTTCTTCTCCTCTAAGATCCGATTCGCTAATGAAAATAAATGCTGTAACACTTCACCCGGTTTCGGACACTTCCTCTGGAGGTCTCGCAACACCCGACCCAAATAAACCCTCAGTTTCTTCGTCTCTCTCTTTGCCCGCTTCATCTACCGAGCATGACTATAGCGCCCCTGCATCTGTAACACCCTCTTACTTAACCGCTCAAAACTCTGACGCAACTCAATCCCCTCTCGCTTTGCTACCCGTACCAACGCCCGCCGCATCTTGTGATACAACCGGGCATCTGTCGGAAACGCCACTGCCTTCTCCTGTACCGTCGTATCCATATTGACCCGCTTCACGTGGCTCGCCTTCAAAAAACGTTTGCGTTTTGCAGTTTCAAATGTCTCCTTTAACAACTTCTCCATCCCCTCCGAGTCGTCTAGGACAATAGCACTTTAAAACGTATTGCCCAGCGATTGTCCCGAAGTTTAAATACCACTGGATCAAATCGACTCTGGATCGATGAAAACAACGTCTGGCCTCTCAATATGACTTCCCA
>Ga0315277_10008797_pt1 | contig 12936 bp, 11 predicted proteins | sample YL17G05_15_MG_FD_203695 | JGI IMG/M metagenome (GOLD analysis project Ga0315277, IMG submission 203695) | Sediment microbial communities from Yellowstone Lake, YNP, Wyoming, USA - YL17G05_15 | ecosystem: Environmental > Aquatic > Freshwater > Lake > Sediment | place: USA: Wyoming | collected...
GTTCCATGAGGAGATTCGACCGGAGGCGTGGAAACGAGTCGAGGCGGAGATGGAGCTGCTCGGGTTGGACGAACTGCGGGACAACGCATTTACCCAGCTCTCCACCGGTGAGCAGATGAGGGCGCTGCGCATGAGTCCGGTCTAAGCTCTGACGTTACCACTACTTACAAGCACTTCTGCGCTGTGAGCGAGTCTGTTTTGCCAAATGTTTTGCCAACGGCGGGGCCGATTCCCTCGGTCCCGCCTTTTCCTTTGCCGTCCCATGAGGACCCAAGTTGTGGTCCCAACTCAAGCCTACGGCCGGCAAACGGGCCGATTTTGCCCGATCTCGGTCAGAGTCGATAAATCGGGCGCAGACCTCACCCTAAAGGATCCCGGGCGGGCTCGACCAGCGCACGGAAGGCCCGTTCTGCGCGCCAGAGTGCTTGTGGCGCGGGGTCTGGCGAAAAAAGGAGGTCGTTACCGTGTCAGAGGCCATCAAATTTGCCAGAGCACGCGCCACGAGCCAACGGCGCTGAAAAGCCCCCCATCCATTGAGGGTTTTGGCGACGAACGGTGAAGATACGGCCTGCCGTAGGGTCCGGCCCGGGACCGCCGATTCTACGGCGTTTTGGGGACCGTAGGCTTGACTTACAAGGCCAAGTCTGGCCCGCGTCGAACGCCAACGGGCTGACAATGGTAGATCGCGCGGTTGTGACCCCGGCATGAGGTCAGAAAGGCCCCTGGCATCGTCCGTGGCGCTGCGAGGCGAAGAAACCAGGCAACGCCCGGCACTGGCGGGCGGTCAACTGCTGACATGGGCATCTGGCGAGATTCGGTAGTGGTTCACTTTGAATCTACGTTCTGTCCGCACGATTGATGCGCCCATGACACTTGTTCTGACTCTCTCTTGCCACCAGCATACTCACTAAATCCTCGATTTTCCACACCCTATCCGTCACGCCGATTAGGTGCAACTGCGCCGTTTCCGGTCTACCAGATCAAGGGATTCTAATGCCTCGGCCACCTCATCTCTCATTTTCCAGATGAAATACTTGCCCGGAGCACCTTCGTTCGCAATGACTGACCACCAGTTTGCCTCTGGGTCATCTCCCCAGAGCGGGCCGATCCTCAGGGTGTTGGCAAGCACCCTTCCGGCAGAGCCGATCCTTAGACATGCTCCACCATGAGCCCTATAGCCCATCTTTTTAGCTACTTGGCCAGCAGTAGCAGCATGACCACGAAAGCTATAGAGTGTCTGCATAGCCCTGAGCATTGCCTTTGTGAGACATCCGCTCTTGATTGTGCTGGTGATTGCAGAGGCGTACGCCGTCGCCAGCGGAGCACTACTTCGCTTTGATCTCATAGGTATCCTCCTACACAAAAGCCGTCCTATGATACCAAAGCGCTGCACCCGATTCTATGACATACTGTGTCGGATATTGTGAAACTTACTCGCAGAAATGGGCAAATTCAAAGTGAACCAGTACCCGAGATTCTATTCAGCCTTGCGACACAGGCAAAGCACAAAGAAGCCCCCGCGCTTTTGGAGGGAGAGAAGCGAGACTACGCGGGGGCTTGTAGGCCACTACTTTTTTCGAGGCTTGATCCATTTTTGCGCCTTATCTCTCATGGTCTGAATGGCTGCTTCTTGTGTTATGCCATATGTCTCATGAGGGCCATGCGTTAGCGGCGTCGACCTACCCTGCTTATAGACCGTGGCACTTGCATAATGACGAAGCATTCCGTGAAGTGGTGAACTGACAAGGCCCGTGTGGATTTCTATTCTATATTCACCACTCTCCACGGGAGCGATATAGATTGATTCATCCTTCTTTGATTCTGTCATGGTTCGACTCCTTCCAAGAACTTCACTTCAACACGCAGCGTAAGCAATACTAAGGCTCAGGCTGACTATGGCCTCGTCCTCGCGAACGAATTGTGGTTCAGCGGGTGACTCAGTGGGTTAATACTGAGCGGGCGATAGTGGCGATAGTTGGGCCTCCATCTTACTGATTGGAGCGTCAATCGTTCCCAAGTCGAGCACTTGGCCGCTCGCCCAGCGCAGGTACAATCGCCCGGATACTGTATCAAGCACATAGACTGGCGCATCGGAGCGATCCCCATTGCATACTGCAATCTGATACCGCCCTACCTGCGAGCCAAGGGCGAGTACGATTAAGGCGCACGCCACAACCAATGCCAAGCTCACGATTCGTAAAAAACGCATAATCTCACCTCCAATAAGGTTGTCAGACATAGAGTATTTCGCATGGTCATTCTCCCTTCTCAAGACGTTCTCTCGCCGCGTCCGTTCGCATCATCCGGGGGTCCGTTCCACTGCCCGCTATTGTAAACCTCCCAGAAAAGGAATTCAAGAAAATCTGCGATTACTCCTTGAGTAGGCCGAGCGGTTGATGGCTCAAGTGCGGCCAAGATGTCGTCGATAGGTTCTTCGACTCAGTGACGCGCAAGCTTGACTTCGGCGGGAAACGGCTGTAGGATGCGGGTGTGGACACGATGAAAACAACACTGGAATCCTGCCAACGATCGCGCTCGGGCCATCGTGTCCACAACACCGCTTGGGCGCGATTTCTTTCCCCCAGGAAGCAGGGTCCAACATGAGCAAGGGACTCGGACAATTCGAGCGCTGGATTCTGATTCACACGTATCTCAAGACCGTCAAGAAGGAACTACCGGCGGACTGGAAATATCCGCGCGGATATCAACGCGCGAAGGACCGATATGCCAACCCGAGGTGGGCAGACCTGCGGCCCCGTTTGGATATCCACTTTTCGGTTTGGAGTGAGCATCTGATGCGGGCGGAGATTCTGCGCAACTACTTCGATTTGGAGCTTTCCAACAGACAGTCGGCTGATGATATCGTGAAAGAGTGCTTTCGTCAGACCCCAGCTTATAGGGCAGCACTGGCAAGTCTGCTGCGGACACTGAAGCGCCTCGAACGGAAGGGTCTCATTGAGTGGCACAGGTGGCGGCTGGATCACTTCCCGAAAGACTGCTTTTGCTATGGCAATCAGTGGGACGGCTGCCAGTTGACGCCCAACGGTGTAGCCGCAGCGGAGAAGTTCCTAAGCGCTAACCCGTGGCAAAACTGCCACAAGTTAACACTTACGGACAATGACAGATAAGCGTTAACTGGCGGAACCAGTTCCACAAGTTGGCGCATAACATCTGGGAAGGGAAACTGACATGGCAGAGGAAACCGAAAAGAAGGCCGGGGAGCAGGCAAATACGGTGAAGTGGGTGCGGCTGGTAGTCTCGTCTGACGGTTCCTATTTGGGGGTTCTCGACGACGATGGCAAGGTAGTGGTCGAATCACGTGATTCCGGCCGGACTTGGCAGCCAGTAGAGAAGCCTGTCCCTTTGACCGAGCGGCAACATGGCGCAGACTAAGGAGTCAGGTTTACAAAGCCGGCAGAGCAAAACCAAGCGTGCTGAGACGCAGACCACGCAGCCAGCCAGTGACGCTCCAGAACAGCCACGGAACCCGGTAAAGGAAATACTCGTGGCCGATCCAGTGAAGGCCGCGAAGGAATGGGTTTGGCAGTTCTTGGAGGTCCTTGCAGACATCGCCGGCGGTCTGAGCATCATCGGCGGCTTTGACTCTTTTCACGAGCGACAATTTGCGGCGGACCCCAATAAGTGGAAAGGAGCAGACCCCTTCGGGTGGCTGCGAAGCGTTTGTAGGTTTGACCTCCGTGGCCTCTGGTTCGCTACGATAGACGAGACTGTCAGCCTGCACCGGATTCTGCATCACGGGAGGGACCGTATTTACGGGGCAGGCTTGCCCTTAGAGGAAGTGAAGGACCAGATTGAGTGGGCAATGGACATCCTGTTGGATGTCAGCGTGGCGGGAGAGGCCATGCGCCGCGAATGGCGGGATATCGTGGCCCGACGGACCGGAGTCACAGTGCAGGACTTGGTCAATGAGATACTCCCGGGGGCGGACGAATTCGCGCAACATGTCAGGTGCCTGCAATCTGAGTCAAAGTTGAAGGAAGTGATATGCCACTTGCGGGGATATGCTGTGCGGGGGCGCACGAGAAAGAAGCCTTGGGACAAATCCCGCAAAGGTTTTATACCTCTGACACTCGCGCATCAGAGATACTGCACAAGCGGGATAGCCCCAAAACTGCCATACTTGAGCAAGTGCTGTAAGCCCGATGGCCCCTTTGACTACATGAGAAAACCAGGCAAGGGCGTTCTTGTGGACGAGCAGCAATTCGCGGCTCGGGCGACGGAGAAGAATTACACCGAAGAGTCGGTGCAAAAAGCCAAAGCCCTGGTGGTGACCCACGAAAAAAGCTCAGCGGGACTCAGGGACCGTCTACGACAAGAGCATGACATGGACTGGGGGAAGGTGTACCGCGACGAAAGGAAGTAGCGAACTCCTGCGGCACTTTCCGCGCACTTTCCAACACGGTGGAAAGTGACTTGTGAATCTCCATTCTTGCCCACCAGAAGGCCGCTTTTTCACATTCCTATTTCCGCCCCACTTTCCTGATCCAGCAACCCATACCTGCCGTCGCTGGCTGCTGGAACGTGTGCGAGGGCACGCCAGGGTCACAGGGTAGACGGTCAATAAGGCATACGCGCAAACGCCGGGCACCGGCGACAATTGAGGAAGCACCTTGAGGGTTGAGAATCGGCGCCCGGCCCGCCGTCCGGGCCAATGGAGGGAAAGGAAGCGAGACTATGCGGGGGCTTGTAGGCTCAGGTTGCAATTGTCCTACAGGATTGTGTGTCTGTCAATATGAGTAGCGATGTTTGGGCGGAATGCTCTCTTGAGGGCAATACTTGCACCTGCGGCAGGGGCATAGTCAAATGAATTCCGAGTCCAGTAAGTCGAGCAATAGATGACGGCCATGCTTGACATAGTCGGAAGCGGTACAATTCGCAAGGCACACGGCGTTTTAGTTACCCCGGCCTTTTCTCTTTACCTTTGCGGGCTGACGCGGATAATACTCCCCTATGAAGAAATCACTGGCCCATCTGCCGAAGCATAAGCGCGAGGAATTGAAGCTCGTCACCGAGACCATTCTCGACGAGTGCCCGACTGTCTTGATGGTCATCCTGTTCGGCTCCTACGCGCGGGGCGATTGGGTGGAAGATACCTACATCGAGGACGGTATCACCTACGAATATGCCTCCGACTTCGATATCCTCGTGATCGTCCGCTCCGGCAAGATCGTCAACAGCACAGACACCTGGCGACGCGCGGAGGCCAGAGCCAGACGCTTTCCGGTACGGACCTGGACGAATCTCATCGTTGAGTCTATCGAGTTCGTCAATACGCACATCGCCAAGGGCAACTACTTTTTCAACGACATCAGGAAGGAAGGCATCCTGCTCTATGACACGGGCGAATTCAAGCTTGCCCGTCGGCGAGAGTTGAATCCGAAGGAACGCAAAGGTCAAGCCAAAGCCCACTTCAATGAGTGGTTCACCAGCGCCAAGGATGCATATCGCCAGTACGAACACGCCTTGCATGATCGATCATACAAGTGGGCGGCTTTTGACCTTCATCAAGCCACAGAGTGCTTCTATGGCGCGATTCTGCTGGTCTTCACCAACTACAAGCCCAAGATGCACGATTTGGAGAAGCTTAGTCACATGGTCGCAGGCTACGACCCTGCCCTTATGGCCGTTTTCCCGCAGGCGACGCAGGAGCAAAAGGAGTCCTTCGATCTGCTCAGACGTGCCTACGTGGAGGCTCGCTACAATCCCCGCTACCGAATCACCAAGGGGCAGCTTGAATACCTCGCCGAGCGGGTAAAGAAGCTCCAACGGCTCACCAAGAAAATCTGCCAGGCGAGGATTGAATCGTACATATCCGGCTGAGCCGGGCCGTGTACGAAGGTCCAAGCATCCCGACGATTTCGGCTATTGGCGGCACAGGCGCTCTCTGACTGGCGGCGGCGGACATTTATCGGCCCCGACCGGCCTGTTTTGGCTTGCAGAATGCCCTTGTTTCTGCCGATGTAAGAGGGTAGGATTCAGGCGAGTCCATGAGTGTTTACAAGGTTGAGAGGCCGCGACGTGGCGGAAAAATTGCCGGTCATCATCGATAACCGGGGGGACAATACCGTTCTGCGCGTCTTTCCGCCGTTGTCACGGCCCTGGCTATCGCCTAATCGAACATGATGAGTAAGGGACGAATCCGATTATGCCAACAGCAAACAATGGGGCCAATCTCGGCTTTGAACGGCAATTATGGCAGGCCGCCGACGCGCTTCGCTCCAACATGGACGCCGCCGAGTACAAGCACGTTGTCCTTGGCCTGATCTTCCTCAAGTACATTTCGGACGCCTTTGAGGAGCACCACGCGAAGCTTGATGCCCAACGCGGGCAAGGAGCAGACCCGGAGGACCCGGACGAATACCGGGCCATCAACGTGTTCTGGGTGCCCCCCGAAGCCCGCTGGCAATATTTGCGTGGCAGAGGCAAGGACCCGAAGATCGGCAAGATCGTTGATGACGCCATGCTTGCCATCGAACGCGACAACTCGTCCCTCAAGGGTGTCCTGCCGAAGGACTACGCTCACCCGCGTCTGGACAAGCAGCGTCTCGGTCAACTCATCGACATGATCGGCAACATCGGTCTGGGCGACAAGGAGAGCCGCTCCAAGGACGTTCTCGGTCGCGTGTACGAGTATTTCCTGTCCCAATTCGCCAGTGCCGAAGGCAAAAAAGGCGGTCAGTTCTACACTCCCCGATGCGTGGTCCGCGTGTTGGTCGAAATGCTCGCCCCCTACAAGGGCCGGGTCTTTGATCCGTGTTGTGGCTCTGGTGGTATGTTCGTCCAGTCCATCAAGTTCGTTCAGGCACATCGAAACGGCAACGGCAATGGAGGCAAGGCCAAGGGCGACATCAGCGTCTATGGCCAAGAGTCCAACCATACGACGTGGCGGTTGGCGAAAATGAACCTTGCCATTCGGGGTATCGACGGCAATCTTGGTGCCGAGCACGCCGATAGCTTCCACCACGACCTGCATCCCGACCTCAAGGCCGATTACGTGCTGGCGAATCCACCGTTCAACGATAGTGACTGGCGAGGCGATCTGCTCAAGGACGATAAGCGATGGAAGTACGGCAAACCGCCCGCCGGGAATGCCAACTACGCCTGGGTGCAGCACTTCATCTATCATCTCGCCCCAACCGGTACGGCCGGATTTGTACTGGCTAACGGCTCGATGTCGTCCAACCAGTCGGGCGAAGGTGAAATCCGCAAGGCCATCATCGAGGCAGACTTGGTCGATTGCATGGTTGCCCTGCCCGGACAGCTTTTCTATTCCACGCAGATTCCTGTATGCCTGTGGTTCATCGCCCGCGACAAGAAGAACAGCCGGTTCCGTGACCGCCGGGGCCATACCTTATTCATCGATGCCCGCAAGCTCGGTACGCTGATCGACCGCGTTCACCGGGAACTGACCGATGAGGACATTCAGAAGGTTGCCGGCACCTACCATGCGTGGCGCGGCGACAAGAACTGTGACCAGCAATACGAGGATATCCCCGGTTTCTGCAAGTCGGCTATGTTGGACGATATCCGGCACCACGACCACATGCTTACGCCCGGTCGGTATGTTGGAGCCGCCGAGGTCGAGGACGATGGCGAGCCATTCGAGGAAAAGATGACCCGGCTTACGACTGCTCTGCGGGAACAGATGGACGGCGCCGCCAAGCTCGACAAGGTTATCTGGGCCAACATGGAGGACATCGGGTATGGTGGATGAGTGGATCGATGCTCGCCTAAGTGAGGTCGCAGCGGATAGAAATCATGCTTTTGCGATGGGTCCCTTTGGCTCCAATATCCGTGCGGAGAACTACCGGGATTCTGGAGTACCAGTCATACGTGGCACGAACCTTGGGCAGCCCGGCGAACCACGCTTTAGATCGGATGAATATGTCTATCTTTCGGAAGGGAAGGCAGATGAGTTGGCCAGTTCCAGTGCCCACCCGAATGACATAGTATTCGTTGCCCAAGGAACAATTGGCAAGGTAGGCATCATCCCGACAGGTACCGGTCATCAGCGATTCATCCTGTCACAAAATCTGATGAAGGTGACTATTGATCCAGATCGTGCTGATCCCCTCTATGTCTTCTACTTCTTTAGGTCTTCGCTCGGCCAGCAGGAGATTCTTTCCCGCGTCAATCCGACAGGTGTGCCCTGCATAAGCAAGCCGCTTACGTCTCTTCGCGGGTTCAATGTCAGACTTCCTCGCAATGTTGCCACACAGCAGGCCATTGCCTGCATCCTGGGTGCCTTGGATGACAAGATTGACTTGAACCAGCGGATGAATTTGACATTGGAGGCGACTGCGCGGGCGATTTTCAAAAGTTGGTTTGTGGATTTCGACCCCGTTCGGGCCAAAGCCGCCGGGCAACAGCCGCCCAGCCTGAAACCCGATCTGGCCGCCCTGTTCCCCGACGCCTTCGAGGATTCTGAGTTGGGGGAGATTCCGAGGGGGTGGGGTGTTTCACTTCTTGGTGAAGTATGCGAATTGGCGTACGGGAAGGCCCTTAAGGCGGAGGATCGCAAACCTGGCAGCGTAGCCGTGATGGGTTCCAACGGGCAGGTTGGATGGCATGATACGGCGCTTGTACCGGGACCAGGGGTAGTCGTTGGCCGAAAGGGGAATCCGGGCGTTGTCACATGGACGAATGACGCCTTTTTTCCCATTGATACGACGTTCTATGTAGTGCCCAAGACTTCCATGCCGCTGACGTATCTCTATGACGCACTCGTCCGCCTTGATCTCCCTCGTCTCGGTGCAGACTCGGCCGTGCCTGGTTTGAATCGGAATATCGCATATATGTCGCCAATCCTGGTGCCTCAACCTGAAATAGCGGGTGTTTTTGATCTCTATGCCAAGGCCATTTGCGACCGGATAGGGGCGATAGGTAGGGAGAACGGAATGTTGGCTGGGCTGCGAGATGCCCTGTTGCCCAAACTGGTTTCCGGCGAGTTGCGGGTGCCGGATGCCGAGCGGATTGTTGGGAGGGCAGTATGAGTAACGGTCTGAAACCTTGGGCGTATGGTCCCTTTGAGCTTCTCCTTCATGCAGAGCTTCATCTACGAGACGGTGAGGACTTTGACCGCCGTATTGCTCTAATCAGCTTCGACAACGCCATTGAGGTCGCCATCACGACCTACTTGTCCCTGCATCCTATCCAGCGCCAAAACCGAACTTACACAAAAGCCCAGATTGACCAGTGGTTTGAGAATTATCACACCAAGATCGATTTCTTCATGCTGGAGGTTCAGCAGCGAAACCTGACGGTTGAGTGTGAGAAGTGCGACATCGTGTGGTACCATGACGTGCGCAACGGGCAGTATCACGGTGGGGGCGCGACCGTCCCGCAGGAGCGGGAGCTTCAAGGGATTAGGAAAGTGGCATTGTGGGTGTTCTCAGTGCTTTTCGACGTTCAGAACGTTGAGCAGTTGGTCGAGAGCCATGTCACTCGCCGGCTGAACGGGGACTTACCCGCTAAGACCGACGAGTACGACAAGCTAATAGATGGCGAGTATGGCTTGTGTGAGGTCGGTGGTGAGAAATACTATACCAGCGAGACCCTATATGCCATCGACCCCATTGCGTACAGCGAGGAAGGTGCGAGGTTGAAAGGACTTGGGGGCCAATCGGCCACGCCGGAAACCGGAATATGACTGAGAATACGCGATTTGCTGAGTCTGTCGTTGAGGAAGCAGCCCTGGCATGGCTGGAAGGTCTCGGTTACACCGTCCTGCATGGTCCCGAAATTGCACCCGGCGAACTGTATGCCGAGCGTGCCGACTACGGGCAGGTGGTCTTGGAGCAGCGGCTACGGCAGGCGCTCCAACGCCTGAATCCGCAAGTGCCAGCGGATGCCCTGGAGGAGGTTTTCCGCAAGCTCACCCGGCCGGACCTGCCGTCCCTGGCGGCCAACAATCACATCATCCACAAGTACCTTGTTGACGGAGTGCCCATTGAGTACCAGAGGCCGGACGGCTCTATCGGGGGTGATCTTGTGCGTGTGCTGGACTACGATAGCCCGGAGAACAACGAGTTCCTGGCGGTCAACCAATACACGGTTGTTGAGGATCAACATGAGCGCCGACCGGATATCGTCCTGTTCATCAACGGATTACCATTGGCGGTCATCGAACTAAAGAACGCCGCTGACGAGCAGGCAGACATCTGGAAGGCATTTCGCCAGCTTCAAACCTACAAGCAGCAAATCCCATCGCTGTTCGTATTCAACGAAGCGATGATGATCTCGGATGGTGTGCAGGCCCGCATCGGGACGCTGACAGCCAACCACGAGTGGTTCATGCCCTGGCGGACCATTGAAGGTGAAGAACTGGCCGATACGCGACTGCCGCAGTTGCAGGTGGTGCTTGAGGGTGCTTTCGACAAACGCCGTTTCCTGGACCTGATTCGACATTTCATCGTGTTCGAGGATGTCGGCGGCGGTGTGCTGGTCAAGAAGATGGCGGGATATCATCAGTACCATGCGGTGAACGCGGCTGTGGAATCAACGGTCGAAGCAGCGGACCCCAAGGGGGACCGGCGTATCGGCGTGGTCTGGCACACGCAGGGATCGGGCAAGAGCCTGACGATGGCGTTTTATGCCGGACGGGTGGTACTGCATCCGGCGATGGAGAACCCGACCATTGTCGTAATCACCGACCGCAACGACTTGGACGATCAACTCTTCGGGACGTTCGCACGCTGCTGCGAGCTACTACGACAACCGCCGGTACAGGCAGAGAGTCGGGCAGACTTGAGAGAGAAGCTCCGAGTGGCTTCCGGCGGTGTCGTGTTTACCACGGTTCAGAAGTTTTTCCCCACCGAAGGGGAAGACCAGCACCCGCTTCTATCTGACCGGCGAAATATCGTGGTGATCGCCGATGAAGCCCATCGCAGCCAATATGACTTCATCGACGGTTTCGCCCGGCACATGCGCGATGCGTTGCCGAACGCCTCGTTCATCGGATTCACGGGTACGCCGATTGAGCTAACTGATAAGAACACCCGTGCGGTGTTCGGTGACTACATCAGCGTCTATGACATCGAGCGTGCGGTGAAGGACGGAGCAACCGTCGCCATCTACTACGAGAGCCGCCTTGCCAAGCTGGAATTGAAGGACACCGAGCGACCGAAGCTTGATGCAGAATTCGAGGAAGCGACTGAGGGTGAGGAGATTGAGCATAAGGAGCGCCTCAAGACCAAATGGGCACAGCTTGAGGCTATTGTCGGCACGGAGAAACGCATCGGGCTGATTGCCCAAGACATCGTACAGCACTTTGGGAAACGCGCTGAAGCCATGCTCCGGCAGACAGGCGATGAAGGCAAGGCCATGATCGTCTGCATGAGCCGCCGTATCTGCGTGGAGTTGTACGACGCCATCAAAGGTATCCGCCCGGACTGGCATCATGCCGATGACGACAAGGGGATCATCAAGATCGTTATGACCGGATCGGCGTCGGACCCGGAAGGTTGGCAACCGCACATACGCAACAAACCCCGGCGTGAGGAGTTGGCCAAGCGGTTCAAGGACCCGGCTGATCCGTTCAAGGTCGTGATCGTTCGTGATATGTGGTTGACAGGATTCGACGCACCGAGCCTGCACTCAATGTACGTGGACAAGCCGATGCGCGGCCACGGGCTGATGCAGGCCATTGCACGGGTGAACCGGGTGTTCAAGGAGAAGCCCGGCGGTCTGGTGGTGGATTACCTTGGACTGGCCCATGAATTGAAGAAGTCGCTGGCGGACTATACGGAAAGTGGCGGAAAAGGGCAAACGGCCATCGACCAAGAGGAGGCTGTCGCGGCGATGATGGAGAAGTATGAGGTTTGTTGCGGCATCTTCCACGGTTTCAATTGGTCAACGTGGGTGACAGGCAGTCCGCAGGAACGTCTGTCGGTGCTGCCGGCGGCCCAAGAGCACGTGCTCAAGCAGAAGGATGGCAAGAGCCGCGTGGTGAACGCCGTTGCGGACCTGTCGAAGGCATTTGCTCTCGCGGTGCCGCACGAGACGGCGATGGAGATCAGGGACGATCTGGTCTTCTTCCAGGCGGTGAAGTCCGTCTTGACCAAGAGCGTGACGGATCGGCGGCGCAGTCCCGAGGAAATCGAATTCGCGATTCGCCAGATCGTGTCCAAGGCAGTGGCTTCGGATGAGGTAGTTGACATCTTTGCGGCGGCCGGTTTGAAGAGGCCGGATATCTCTATCCTGTCCGATGAGTTTTTGGCCGAAGTGCGTGATCTTCCGCAGCGTAATCTGGCCGTCGAGATGCTCCGGAAGCTGCTGGACGGGGAGATCAGGACCCGCAGCCGCAAGAATATCGTGCAGGCCCGGTCCTTCGCCGAGATGTTGGAGAAATCCATCATTCGGTATCAGAATCGGGCTATCGAGACCGCCCAGGTCATCGAGGAGCTAATCGCACTGGCGAAGGAGTTGCGGGAAGCCGACCGACGGGGAGAAGAGCTTGGACTGACTGAGGAGGAGATTGCGTTCTACGATGCGCTGGAGGTCAACGACAGTGCCGTGCAGGTCCTTGGCGATAAGACGTTGAGGACTATCGCCCAGGAGCTTGTGAAGGCCGTCCACAACAGCGTGAAGATTGATTGGACCTTACGTGAGAACGTGCGGGCGCAGATGCGGGTGATGATTAAGCGTATTCTTCGTCGGTACGGGTATCCGCCGGACAAGCAGGCCCGTGCGACCGAGCTTGTCCTTGAGCAGGCAGAGGTTCTTTGCAGGGACCGAGCAGAAGACAACGTGTGACATCGGCAAAGACGAGAGATGGTACTGCCTTTGCTGTTACCGGCAGTAATCGAGATCATGAATCAGATCGACAAAACCATCGCCGCCACCGGCGGCTGGCCCATCAACTGAGTGCAGGTGAACCTATGGACAAGAGAGACACGGTCTATTTGTCACAGCTTG
>Ga0315277_10008798_pt1 | contig 12935 bp, 12 predicted proteins | sample YL17G05_15_MG_FD_203695 | JGI IMG/M metagenome (GOLD analysis project Ga0315277, IMG submission 203695) | Sediment microbial communities from Yellowstone Lake, YNP, Wyoming, USA - YL17G05_15 | ecosystem: Environmental > Aquatic > Freshwater > Lake > Sediment | place: USA: Wyoming | collected...
GCCACCCACCCCGTGGACTGCGCCCATTGCCCGGCCAACAAAGCCTGCGAGCTTCAGAAGATGTCTGCGCACCTTGGCGTGAAGCTGAATTCGAAGCGCTTCAGAAAGATTCTGCGCGACCTCCCTATCGATTCGAGCCACCCTGAATTCACGTACGACCCTAACAAGTGCGTGCTGTGCGGCAAGTGTGTCTGGGCGTGTAGACACCGTCTGGGCATCGGCGTGCTGGGCTTCGCGCAGCGCGGCTTCAAACGTGTGGTCACGACGTTCGACAACAGGCCCCTCGCCGAGACAAACTGTCTGGGCTGCGGCGATTGCGTCGCAGTCTGTCCAGTCGGGGCGCTATTCTTCAAGGGCCATAGCAAGGCTGAGGCGAGGCGCGAGACGGTGAAAGCCCGGGTGGGGGCGTTCGGCCGGACGCCCTCTCTGGCCAAGGGAGACTGCGGAGACGAGATTCTTCGCCCACAGGGCTCAGAATGATCATGCCTGTCGCCACAGGCACCATGAAGGATGAAAACGGTACTACCGAAACGGCGTCTCGTACAAGCCCGTTCGTGGTGAGCCTGTCGAACCATGAACGGGCCCTTCGACAAGCCTGCCCTGAGCAAAGTCGAAGGGCTCAGGGCGAACGGCCAGAGGGGCCTTTTTCGTAGCAATGACACAGGGGACCGGTTGCGAGGACCGGAATGCCGAAGAAGGCAGCGGCGCTCGACTATGAGAAGTGCCAGCCCGACAAGTGCGGCAACGGCTTGTGCCTGGCTTCGCTGGAATGCGAGCGCGGCAGCCTGGTGCAGAGCAGCCCGAACGAACCGCCGGAGATCAATCCTGGCCGGTGGTGTCGGGGCTGCGCCAAGTGTGCCGCGGCCTGTCCTTTCAAGGCTATCAGGATGCTCTGACAGGACCCCTAACCTCGGTGGAGAAGGCGCATGAAAATATCGGTCTGTGGCAAGGGTGGCAGCGGCAAGAGCGTCATAACGGCGATGCTTGCGGGGGTCATGGCAGACAGGGGCCATCGAGTTCTGGTGATCGATTCCGACGAGTCCAACGCAGGGCTCCACCGGATGCTGGGCTTCGAGAAGCCACCCATCCCGCTTCTCGACCTTGCCGGCGGGAAGCAGCAGATCAGGAACATCTTCCCCAAGACGCCCCAGGGCCAGGCGGGCCACGGCACGAACGTGTTGTCGAGCCCAGAGATATGTCTGGACGACATACCTGCCGCTCACGTCGTCCGGATGGATAACGTGAGTCTGGTCACCATCGGAAAGATACTCCGCCCCCTGGAGGGCTGTGCTTGCCCCATGGGAGTGCTCGGCGGCGAATTCTTGAGCAAGCTGCGTCTCCAGACCGATGAGGTGGCCGTGGCCGACATGGAGGCGGGAGTCGAGCACTTCGGCAGGGGGGTGGAAAGGGGCATCGACTGCGTGCTCATCGTGGTGGACCCATCGTTCGAGTCGGTCCTGCTCGCAGGCAGAGTGAACAGCATGGCCGTAGAGATGGGGATAAGCCGGACATGGGCTGTTCTGAACAGAGTCACGTCGGATGGGATGGCCTCAAAGCTGCGGGGCGACCTGGGAACGAAAGGCGTAACCACCATCGGCGCCGTCCCATACGACGCGGACGTCTTCGATGCATGCTTTGAAGGACGCCCAGTGCGACCCGGGCAGGTGGTGGACGAGATAGCGCGAATCGTAGATAGACTGCTTGACAGCGGCCCGGCGCTGACCATACAGCGAAAACCCGAATCTCGAAGCACGAAACCCGAGACAAATCCAAAACCCAAATGACGCAAACTCAACGCGCTTGTCCCGCCTGAATCTTAGCCATTCGGTATTGTTTAGGGTTTAGGACTTAGGATTCCGTATTTGGGATTCGGTGGGGGGCCGAGCGGGGACGGCCGAGACCCACCCACAATGCGGGGGAGGTGCAAAGATGTGTCTCGCGGCAGCCTACAAAGGAACTGAGAACGAGCAGCCCATCCTGCGGGACATAGCCCGCGTGAGGGCCAACGGGCATGAAATCGAACTGGAGACCCTTTTCGGCGAGAAGAAGGTGCTCAAGGGGAGGGTCAAAGAGATAGACTTCATGACCTCAAGGCTCATCATTGAGCAATAGAGCTAGCTCCAGGTCGTCGGAGGCATTCAGAAATGCAGCCGGGTTGCGGAGAAGAAAGAGAGCGCTTGAGGATGGCCGAGGAAGACCTCGTCCAGGAACGCGTTGACCCTGACGGCAGCCTCTGGAGGAAGGTCTACTTCGGTGGAGGGCCACATTTCCGGAACTGGCTCGAGCAGAGCATCGAGGTGGCTGGTGAGCAGAACGTACGGGTCGAGGAGACCGACTCGCGCGGGCTGGCCTGCTTCGAAGAGGCCGGAGAGAACATGTACCGCATTTGGGTAAGGGTATCGAAGGAATCTAGTTGACATAACGGTGCAGGCGCGTGGCTTGCTCCGCGGGGTGTGGCTGCCAAATACGAAATGCAAAGCACCAAATCCTAAACAAGCTCAAATGGCCGAAACCCGAAGCTCGAAACCCACCCGGCGGATGGCCGTCGTCCCCCGTCAGACCGGGCGATTGCCGCGGCGCCTGCGGCGCCTCGCAAAGACATGCAACCATCTGGCGGTTGCTTCTCCATTTGAGCCTTGAGGTTTTGAATTTGTTTGGAGCTTCGAGCTTGGGATTTCGTGTTTGGCCATCCCACGCGAAGCAACGTTCTGTAGAAAGGGGACCTTGATGGGAAGGAAGATTGTATCAACGGGCAGGGGCGGCACCGGCAAGACGACGTTCACGGCGCTGGCTGCCAGCCAACTGGCGCGCCCGCTGCTCCTCATAGACATAGACCCCGACCAGAGCCTGGCCGATATGCTGGGAGTGGACCTGGAGAAAGCGGGGGCGCGTACTGTTCTGGACGTACTCTACGACATCCAGAAGAAATCGGGCTACGAGGAACTCGAGTCCATGCCTCTCCCTGAGAAGATACAGTACCTGCTCACGACGGAGTGCCTGTATGAATCAGAGGAGTTCGACATGATTGCTCTGGGGACGAAGTGGACCGAGGGGTGCTACTGCTTCCCCAACAACGTCATCAGAGGTATCATCCCGCAGATTGCTCAGAACTACGCCTACACCCTGATAGATGCCCCCGCCGGTCTGGAGCACCTCAACAGGAACGTAACCTCGGACGTGGACGACCTCTTCCTTGTGCTTGACCCATCGCTCAAGTCACTGAAGAACATAGACAGAATCAGGAGACTCGCCCGTGAAGTCGGCATCACCTACCACAACTTCTACATGGTGGCGAATTACAGATTCGACGGCGAGTCGGAGAAACGATTCCAGGCCGCTGGCCCGGGGTATCTGGGCAGAATCGACCACGACCCACAGGTTGAAGAATCCAATCTGGACGGAAAGTCCCTGCTCGAATTGCCCGCTGAGTCACCCGCTGCGGTTTCCGTCACCAGGATTCTCAAGAAGGCGGGGTACACGCTCAGGTCGTAGCTCAGGGGATTGCTTCGCCTCGTCCTTCGCGCAGCGAAGGACGATGGGCTGGCAAAGACATCATGACCAACATGTCATTGCGAGGAGTCCTTCCCACAGGGAAGGGCGACGCGGCAATCGCCCGGTACCCCAGCGGCCGGCAACAGCCTTTCCGTGTTCCACCCGGCGGTTGCCACGCCTGGCCCTACCTCTTCACTCCGTTCAAAGTCAGGGCCATGGCTCGCAACTACAGTTTGGACAACAGGCCCCACGGCAGCAACCCACGAGAAGGAGCTAGCCGCCCTTGCCACCTTCAGGCAACCTCTTGAGGCTTTCGTAGGCCCGCCTGACCTCATCCACCGAGGTCTCGTCTTCGAGCGTTGTGAGGTCGCCGGGACTCTTGCCCAGAGCCACCGCCTTGAGCACACGGCGCATGATCTTGCCGCTCCTGGTCTTGGGCAGCGACTCGACGAAGTAGACCTCATCAGGGGTTGCGATGGGGCCGATGTTGCGCCGCAGCTGGTCGCTGATCTCCTTCTTCAAGGCCGCTGAAGGCAAGACGCCTTTCTTCAGGGTCACGAAGAGTACAATGCTCTCGCCCTTCACCTCGTCGGGCTTGCCCGCCACGGCCGCCTCAGCAACTGCGGGGTGAGATATGGCCGCGTCCTCAAGCTCCGCAGTTCCCATGCGATGGCCCGCGACCTTGAGTACCTCATCGGCCCTGCCCAGCATCCAGAAGTAGCCTTCGTCGTCGCGCATCGCGAAGTCGCCCGTGTAAAAGGCGTTGGGAAAGCGTGACCAGTAGGACTCCTTGTAGCGCTGCGGGTCCCCGTAGATGTCGAGGAGCAGGCCCGGCCACGGCTTCCTGATAATGAGGAAGCCCGTCTGGCCCGCCGCCATCTCCTTCCCGTCGCCGTCAACCACAGCAGCGTCGATTCCGGGCAGCGGGAAGGTCGCCGACCCCGGTTTGAGGGGTATCGGCTCAATACCAGGGGTTGGGGAAATCATGATGCCGCCGGTCTCGGTTTGCCACCACGTGTCTACGATAGGGCACCTTTCCCTGCCTATGTTCTTGTAGTACCAGTGCCAGGCCTCGGGGTTTATCGGCTCGCCCACACTCCCCAGAAGCTCCAGGCTGGACAGGTCGTGCTTCGCCGGCCATTGCTCCCCGTGGCGCATGAACATGCGAACCGCCGTCGGAGACGTATAGAAAATGCTGACGCCGTATTTCTCCACGATATCCCACCACCGGTCCACCGTGGGGTAGTCAGGCGCCCCCTCGTAAAGCACGATGGCTGCGCCATGAGACAACGGCGCATACACAATCGAACTGTGGCCGGTTACCCAGCCCACATCGGCGGTGCACCAGTAGACCGACTCCTCCTTGATGTCGAACACCCACTTGTATGCCGAGTGGTTGAAAACGAGATAGCCGCCTGTGCTGTGCACCACCCCCTTGGGTTTCCCCGTGGTACCTGAGGTGTACAGGATATACAGCGGGTGCGTAGACTCCACTGGCTCCGGCCTGACTGCAATCTCCGCCTTGTCGAGCAGCGTCTGCAGCCACACATCCCTGCCTTCCTTCATGGGTACCGGCTCCCCCGTCCTCTTGACCACTACAATCTTCTCTATGGACGGGCAGAGCCTCGCTGCCTCGTCGGCTATCTCCTTCAGGCAGACCACCTTGCCCCGGCGATAGCCGCCGTCGGCGGTGACCACTACCTTGGCCTGCGTGTCGCCTACCCTGTCGCACATAGCCTGAGCACTGAATCCTGAGAAGATGACAGTGTGCACCGCCCCGATTCGTGCGCAAGCCAGCATGAAGATGGGCAGCTCGGGAACCATCGGCAGATACAGCGCAATCCTGTCGCCCTTCTTCACACCGAGTTGCCTCAGCGCCGAGGCATAGCGGTTGACTTCGCGGAAGAGGGTGGAATAGCTCAACACCCTCGTCTCGCCGCGCTCCCCCTCCCAGTAGATAGCGACCTTGCTTCTCCGCCACGTTTTCACATGACGGTCGACGCACTGATAGCAAGCGTTGAGCCTGCCGCCCACGAACCAGCGCGCGTATGGCGGGTTCCACTCCAGGACGCGGTCCCACGTCTTGTACCAGTCGAGCCGACGCGCCTCCTCGGCCCAGAAACCTTCGGGGTTCTCCAGCGACCGCCGGTGCATCTCAACGTATCGCTTCGACGGCCACATCCGCGAACCGGTGGGAAGTGACGCCGCCCCACCCGCTTCACTCGCCTCAGTCATATGCTCCCTCCTCCCGCATCATCGCAGCTCCGACTCATCGTACAAACAGGATGCGAGGGCGCATGGCCATGCGCCCCTACAAAGGCCGCCCCTCAGTCCTCGCGGAATCCCCCTTTGGAAAAGGGGATACAGACGGTCTTCTTCTATAGATGCGTCAGCCCAACAAGGTCCTTGGCGTGCATGTGTACGGATTCGTCTATCCTGAGCCCTTCCTCGATTAGATCCAGAACCAGCCGCTTCTCCTCAGGGAGCCTGTATCCCCCGTAGTCCTGCTTGAACAGCGTCTGTCGACGTGCGCTGTCCCTGTACCAGCCGTTGAGGAAATGATCGAAGCACAATCTGCCCGTAACATCCAGGTTCTCGACCATCACTTTCAGTTCGCGCAAGCGCTCGTGGGGCGACGAGAGCTCGAAGACCCCCTTCGCGTAATCCTCATACAGCGGCAGTCCCGGCCCGACCACCAGGGGCCTCAGCCTGATGAAATCCGGATTCGTTTCGTTCAGCACCCGGGCCGTGTTCTTCGCGTGTTGCTCCCACATGGCCCTGCCCCCGAGGCCAGGCATCACATACTCGGAGAGCTCGAAGCCAGCCTCCTTGGCCTTCTTGCCCGCAACTATCTGTTCGGCCGACGTGACGCCCTTGTCCACGTAGGCCAGCACTTCGTCGTCTCCAGTTTCGAGACCAACGTGAAGTCGCGAAAGACCCGCCCGCTGCAACTCCTTCAGTTCCTCGAGGGACTTCTTGGCAAGCGTCTTCGCCCTGGCATACGAGGTGATCCGCTCCACTGTGGGGAAGGCAGTCTTCAAGTACCTGACGATCTCCAACAGTTGGTCAGTGGGCATTATCAGGGTATTGCCATCCTGCAGGAAGACCGTTCTTCCGCCAAAGTAGAGCCAGTTGAACACCATAACGAAGCAGTTGTTGCCATCGAGAGCCGGATCGCTTTCTACGATTGCCGAACCCACGGCACGGTTCAGCGCGCCGCCGTACCCCATCTTCCACGATACGGCCCCTATCCCATCCGCTATCGCCCTGGCGCTGTCTAAATCCTTCTTCACGTCCTCCACAGTGCGAAGCTCGAACCTCTCGCGGTTGTAGGGCATGCCGTAGCAGAATCTGCACCTGTTCCAGGAACAGTTACGCGTTGCCCTGATAAGCAGCGAGTGACTTCCACCCTCACTGGGCGGCCTGATGGGCCCAACCTCAAAGGAATACTCGCTAAGCTTCCGTACGTCCGGTCCTGGCAGTCCGGACCCGCTTCCCGGCGCCACGTACCTCATTCTTCCTCACCTCAGCCCGAATGGAAAAGGCACCTTCTTGCCGCGCCCCATCTGCTTCATCAACCTCTGCACCTCGCGGTGCTGGTTGAGCAACTGGTTCACATCCTGGGTAGTCGTGCCGCTGCCCCGGGCGATGCGCCGCCGTCTGCTGCCATCGATCGTCCCGGGGTTGCGCCGTTCCTCAGGCGTCATGGACAGAATCATAGCCTCCACTTTCTTCAGTTGCTTCTCGTCAGCGCCCTGGGGCAGCTTCCGGGAAAGCGCCGAAATGCCGGGGACCATTTCCAGAAGCTGGCCGATAGGCCCCATGTTCTTTATCTGCTGAAGCTGCTCCAGAAAGTCCTCCAGATCGAAATCCCCCCGGCGAATCTTGCGCTCAATTTCCCGCTTCTTCTGCTCGTCCGCCGCCGTCTCGACCCTTTCGATAAAGGTCAGAACGTCTCCCATGCCCAGTATGCGAGAAGCCATGCGGTCGGGATAGAAGGGTTCGATGGCGTCCACCTTCTCGCCGGTCCCGATGAACTTGATAGGCACGCCACTCACCGCTGCGATGGAAAGGGCCGCACCACCGCGCGCGTCCCCATCCATCTTGCTCAGCACAACGCCGGTGAGCCCCACCGCCGCATTAAACAGCTCGGCTATCCTCACAGCCTCCTGGCCCGTCATGGCATCGGCCACCAGGAGCACCTCGGCCGGCGACGTCTTCCGGCTGAGCTCCTTCAGTTCTGCCATCAACTCCTCATCCACGTGGAGGCGCCCGGCCGTGTCGACGATAACCGTCGTAGCGGCCAGCTCCCGCGCTCGCTTCATCGCGCCGGAGCAGATGGCAACCGCTGACTCGCCTTCGCCGTAAACCGAGATGTCAAGTTGCCTGCCCAGCGTAGCGAGTTGCTCCTTGGCCGCGGGACGGTAGGGGTCGGCCGCTACCATCAGCAGGCGCTGTCCACCCTTCCTCAAATGGAGAGCCAGCTTCGCCGTCGTAGTGGTCTTGCCCGCGCCCTGAAGTCCCACCATCAGGATGACCGTGGGCGGCTGGTCGGCTTGCTTAAGCTTGCGCTGCCCTCCACCCAGGGTCTTCACCAGTTCCTCGTTGACAATCTTGATGACCTGCTGGGCCGGAGTCAGGCTTTGCAGTACCTCCACACCCACCGCACGCTCCCTCACCCGGCCCACGAAGTCCTTGACCACCTTGAAGTTGACGTCAGCTTCCAGCAGCGCCAGCCTGACCTCGCGCAGCGCTTCGTCAACGTCCTTTTCAGTCAGCTTCCCCTTGCCGGAGAGCTTCTTGAAGACCGCGCTCAGCTTATCGGAAAGAGTCTCGAACATGTGTCCTCTCGAAGGCTATTGTATCTGTCGCCCAGCAGGCGGTCAACCCGCATTCTCGTGCCGACGACACGCCGGCTCTGGTGCTTGCCACCAATCGCCGCTTCTGACGCCGGCAAGGTTGACATGGACAGACGCAGAGTGTTAGACTCGCCTCACACCGGCAAAACAAGTGTGGAGGGTAGTCATGCTTAAGAAAACGGCCACTCTGTTTCTCGCCATCTCCCTGGTGTTGGCTCTTCTGCTGCCGACCGCATGCGCCGGCCCGCCGGTGAGCACAGCGGACCCAGTCAAACTGGTGCCGGCAAACGCTAACATCCTCGCGTATGCGAACGTAGGCGCGATCCTGGCTGACGAGTTGCTCCCCCGCGCCTACGCCTTGCTGCCCAAGGATGAGAGCGATCCCCAGACCTGGGAAGCCATGCTTGCCATGTTCGCGCAGCAGATAGGGCTCGAGCTGGAGCGTTTCCGCGAGCTGTGGTTCTTCGGCGACACCGCGGACATGGCGAAGAGAAGCGGTTACTTCGCCGTCATCGTCAAGGGCAACTACACCGAACCCCAATTGCTGGACCCCATCGGGCAGGCCATAGGCACGCACCTGACCCCCATCGATTACCGGGGGCGCACAATATACACCTTCGGCGAGCAGACGTGGGGCGTCAGCATGCTGTCACCTGACACATTCGTCGCCGGAGGAATGGCGCCCATCATGGACGTTATCTCCATAATGGACGGCCGCGCCGCCGCGGTAAGTGGCAAAGTCCTCGACCTGTACAATGGGTTGGGCGGCGGTCTCTTCAAGCTGTCGGCCTACCTGCCTGAAGGGCTCCGGGCGTCAGTCAAAGAGCAACTGGACAAGACGGTGCCATACCTCCCCATCAACCTCCCCGCCATAGCCGAAATGGACACCGCCGGCATCGTCGTTGCGTTGAACGGGGAACAGGTGTTGTTCGACTCCAAATTCTGCTTCACCAACGAGAAGTCCGCGCAGGACATCGAGCTCCTTGTTAAGTCCGCGAGCGCACTCATGAACTGGATGGGGCTGACGGACAAGATGCAGGAGTTTGGCAAGATCGTCGAGAAGATCAAGGTCGAGAGAAGCGGTTCCTGCGTGGATGTCAGCCTCGACGTGCCCAGGTCCGAGATCGAGAAGCTGCTTTCCGGATAGACATCTCTTGCGGACAAGCTATTGCAGCCGCTGCCTGCGCCCTGTCGACCTGCCAGGGGCCGCAAGCGGCGGCTAGACGTTGAACAGGATGGTCATCACGTCACCATCCTGAACCACGTAGGTCTTGCCTTCGACACGCAGCAGTCCCTGCCGGCGCGCCTCAGCCATACTGCCGCACTTGGCCAGGTCGGTGAAGGCGACGACCTCCGCCCTGATAAAGCCACGCTCCATGTCGGTGTGTATCTTGCCCGCCGCCTTCTGGGCGGTAGTATTGTGGCGGACGGTCCACGCCTTCACTTCATCCGAGGCGGTGGTGAAGAACGACATGAGACCCAGCAGGCCACACGATAGACGAATCATCCGGCCCAGACCGGACTCGCCCACCCCCAGAGAGGCGCGAAACTCCTGAGCGTCGGCATCCCCCAACTGCGCGAGTTCCATTTCAAGTTGGCCGCAGATGGCAGCCACGTCGCATCCCTGCCCCCTGTGACGCGTCGCGAGACTCGCCTCGAGCGACGCAGCCTCCCGAATCTGCGCTTCGCCGATGTTCAGCAGCAGCAGCAAAGGCTTGGCGGTGAGAAACTGGAAGTTCTCACTGGCCTTGTGCTCAGCCTCCGAGAGGTTCTGGTCCCTCACAAGGACGTCGCCTTCCAGGGCGGACTTGATCTTGCTCAAGAGCGCCTGTTCCCGCGAAATCGCGTCTCTCTCCTGGGACTTCGCCCCTTTCAATGAGTCTTTGAGACGCTCCAGCCTCCTCTCGATGATTGCGAGGTCAGAAAAGGCGAGCTCGAGATTGACGGAGCCTACGTCGCGCTCCGGGCCCACGCTTCCTTCGGAATGCGGGATTCTGTCATCCTGGAAGACGCGAACGACATGGGCAAGGGCATCCACCTTGCTGATATAGGCAAGGAACTGCCCGCTTGGGCCCTCGCCTTTGCCCAGCCCCCTGGCGGGCAAGGCTACGTCGACGTAGGTTACTTCGGCTGGGACGGTGCGCTTCGGCCTGAGGAGTTCCGTGAGCTTGTCAAGCCTGGGGTCGGGCACTTTCACGACCCCGATGTTGGGGGTCAGAGCCGGAGAGGAGTAGGCGCCCGTTTGGGCCTGGCCCCTGGTAAGCGCGTTGAATACGGTCGTCTTACCGCTCTTGGGAAGGCCAATGATGCCGATCTCCATAACGAAGCCTCCCGTTCACCGAGGCGAGACATGCCGGCAGCTCGCTGAAACCCGCCTGTGCCCGCCTGGGCATGGGTTCAAAACCGCCCCACCTCAGTGCTATAATTATACCCCAGTCAGTCCACGCTGTTCGGACGAGTCACCATAGGTCGGAGGTTGAAGGCCGGTTTGTTCTACATCCTTTACGGTGAGGACGATTTCTCTCTCAGAGAGGCTCTGAGCGACATCAGGAAGCGTCTGGGAGACGAGGAGTGGCTCGCGACGAGCACGTCGGTATTCCAGGGAGCAAGTCTGGTGCCGGAGCAGCTTGTAGCCGCCTGCGATACGGTCCCCTTTCTCGCCCCATACCGTCTGGTGATCGTCGAGGGTTTGCTTACCCTGTTTGAGCGGCAGGAGAAGGGCAAGCAGCCGGGCAGAGGCAGGACTTCCCAGTGGGCTGTGCTCAAGGACTACGTCAAGCGCGTGCCCGAAACCACAGTCCTGGTGCTCATCGACGGCAAACTCAAAAAGGACAACCCCCTGCTCCGAGAGCTGGCCCCGCAGGCTGAGGCAAGGGAGTTCAAGCCACTTCAAGACGAGAGGCTGAAGGCCTGGATGGGAAGGAGGGCGGCAGAGCGCGGCGTCAGTCTGTCGCCGGGCGCGCTCGCCCACCTCGAACAGCTAGTCGGAGGCAACCTCTGGGCGCTTTCCAACGAGATCGACAAACTCAGTCTCTATGCTCGCGGCAGGACGGTCGAGAAGAAGGATGTGATGGCGGTGGTCAGTGAAGCTCGCGAGTTCAGCATCTTCGACCTGGTGGACGCGATTCTGGCGCGCAACTCCACTGAAGCGATGCGCCTCCTCCACAAGCTCGAGGATGAGGGCGACGCGCCGTCATACATCCTGTTCATGCTGACCAGGCAGTTGCGCCTTGTTGTGCAGGTCAAGGACCTCTCGCAACAGAAGCGTCCACCCGATGAGATCAAGCGAAGTCTGGCTATCAAGGACTTCGTACTGCAGAAGACGTTGAGGCAGGCCAAAGCACGGTCGGGGAAAGAGCTGGAGGCGGTGTACCGCAAGCTGCTTGATACCGACATCGCGATCAAGACGGGCAGGTTCAAAGCGGAGAAGGGAGAAAGGGGCGGGCTGGCCCTCGACCTTCTGGTCACCGAGTTGTGCGCGGAGCCTTCGTAGCCAAGTCCGTCGACAGCCAGCTCCGGCGGAACTCACCGCAAATCCACTGCCCGGTATCGCCCCGCCTTCAGTTCCGTCAGGAGTTCTTCAAGGCTCCCGATGCGCCTTTCAAACTCGGTGGCGCACGTCGGGATGTCCGTGAAGGAGTGGGCATCGCTGCCGCCAACGCCTTTCAGGGCGAGCCTCCGGGACAGCTCGAGTGCAAAGTTGTTGTCTTTGTCACTGGAGCGGCTGTTGAGGACCTCGACGGCATCAACCAGACTGAAGACCGGGTTATGGCAGGCTGCCTCGAGCAGCTCCTGCGGCGCCGGGTTATAGTGTACCTGCCTCTTGTAGGGATGCGCCATGATAATCACGCCCCCCACCTCGTCCACAAGCTTCCTGATGAACTCGGCGTGATGCATGCCGAACTTGTACTCGCCAAGGCCAAAGACCAGGAGGTGCCCCTCGTCCGAGCTTATCTCCATGCCCCGGAAGATGGGAAAGTCGAGGTCGCGGCTGAGCCGCGAGATGTCTTCGTCTGTCCAGTGCCAATCGTGCTCCGTGACGCAGACGCCGTCGAGGCCGGTCTGCTTCGCCTGGAGGATGAGTTCAACGGGGCTGAGGTCGCTATCGTCAGAGCGAGGCCTGCTGTGCGCGTGGAGGTCAATGATCATGAGCCTGTTTCTACATTATAACCCCACTCCAGCCGACAGTAACCCCAACGTTTGACCGGTCTCGCCCCGTGACCGTGAGACTCCGTCACCGGCCCCGGGTAGCGTCAACGGGCCACCGTGGGACTCCTGACGACGACGGTTTTGACGTTCACGAACTCCTTGAGCCCATAGTGCGACAACTCGCGACCGTACCCGCTGCTCTTCGTCCCGCCGAACGGCAGACGGGGGTCTGACTTCACGGAGGCGTTTACGAAGCAGGAGCCCGCTTCGATCTCAGTCGTTGCGATTCTCTCGCCCCTGTCCAGGTCTCCGGTGAAAACGGCTGCGCCCAGGCCGAAACATGAGTCATTCGCCACCCTGATCCCCTCCTCCTCGTCCTGCACCGGGATGATCGCGGCCACGGGCCCGAAAAGCTCCTCTTCGTAGGCCGGCATT
>Ga0315277_10008799_pt1 | contig 12933 bp, 12 predicted proteins | sample YL17G05_15_MG_FD_203695 | JGI IMG/M metagenome (GOLD analysis project Ga0315277, IMG submission 203695) | Sediment microbial communities from Yellowstone Lake, YNP, Wyoming, USA - YL17G05_15 | ecosystem: Environmental > Aquatic > Freshwater > Lake > Sediment | place: USA: Wyoming | collected...
GCTCTGCTCCACATGTTTTGGCTGTGCTAGACGGGGAACTAGCGGTGCCCTGTAACCTGCAATCCGCTCCAGCAGGGTTGAATTCCTGCCCGAGGTCTTTTCCTCACCCGGTTCTTTCCTCACGGACGATGATGAAAGTTCGAGCTCTGTGCAATGGTCGTCTGCCGAACCCCGTCAGGACCGGAAGGTAGCAGCGGTAGGCGGTGTGACCATGTGCCGCAGTCAGCTTGGCTGGAGTCGCCTGTTTGGACAAGGCACTGGATCGCAGGAGGATCAAAGGCGGGTGCACAGCCATTTTTTACAACGGATCGAAATTATCTATGTCATACCTGGTTCTTGCAAGAAAGTGGCGGCCTCAAACCTGGGATGAAGTCGTCGCACAACAACACGTCACGGGCACGCTGCGCAATGCCATTCAGTACAACCGCCTGGCGCATGCCTACCTGTTCTGCGGTCCGCGCGGGGTCGGCAAAACCAGCGCCGCCCGGATTCTGGCCAAAGCGCTGAACTGCCAAAAAGGTCCGACCGTCAATCCGTGCAACGCCTGTTCGAGCTGCAATGAAATCACCGAAAGCCGGAGCATGGACGTTCTCGAAATCGACGGTGCATCCAACCGCGGCATCGAGGATGTCCGGAATCTGCGGGAAAGCGTCCGATACACGCCTGTGTCCGGCAAGTACAAGGTCTACATCATCGATGAAGTGCACATGCTGACCAACGAAGCGTTCAATGCACTGCTCAAAACGCTTGAAGAGCCGCCGGAACATGCCATTTTCATTTTTGCCACGACCGAACCCCAAAAGGTGCCCGCCACCATTGTGTCACGCTGCCAGCGCTTCGATTTCCACAGGGCAAGCATCCAGGATACTGTCGACCTCCTGCGGCGAATCGCCCAAAGTGAAAAGATCGACATCGAAGACGACGCCTTGCTCCTGATCGCGAAAAAATCCGACGGCAGCCTTCGGGACGGACAATCGGTGTTGGATCAAATCGTCTCCTACACGAGCGCCAGAATTACCGCTGCCGAAGTCGTGCAGGCGCTGGGGATGATCGATCAGGAGGTTTATTTCCACGCGGGCCAGAGTATTGCCGACAAGAACATCCCCGGGAGTCTGGATCTGGTGGAAAAAATTTTCATGGAGGGGTACAGCGTCGAGGAGTTTCTCTCCGGGCTCGTCGAACATTTCCGGAACCTACTGGTGGTCCGGGGAGCGGGAAATGCGGATCTTCTGGAAACGTCCGACCTGTACAAAAAACAATATGCAGAGCATTCCAAATTGTTTCAGGTTGAAGACTTGCTCAGGCTCATTCGAATCGCTACGGATTCATTGAATTCGTTGAAGCAAGGCATCAATCCGCGGTTTGTCCTTGAACTGGCTTTTGTCAAGATGGCCAAAATGGACAAATCCGTGGTGGTGGACGACCTGTTGGCCTCCATCGCGAAACTCAAACCGCAAGAGCCGGTGCATGCGGTTCCTGCTGCAATTCCCGAAAAGAAGGACGTTTCCGGACCCGCATCAAATTCTGCAGTAACCACTGAACCGGTTGCCGCTTCCCCTCCCGAACCCGCGGCCGCCGTTTCGCTGGAGGAGGTTCAGAACCGTTGGAACGAATTCCTTCAGGAAGTCAAACTCGGCAAAGTGACGGCGGGAACCTTTCTTCAGGAAGGTGCGCCGGTAGGCATGGAGGGCAATACGGTCATCATCGGATTCCGGATGTGCAACGGATTTCACATCGATGCCATTATGCGCGCCGAGGACATTATCCAGGCGGCATTGAGAAAAGTCTACGGCAGGAACATGCATTTCCGCTGCGTGAAGGGGGAATTCGCCCAACTTGAAAATGGCAAAGGGCTGACCAAGGAACAACAGCTCCAGCGGCTCAAGGAGACGAATCCTGCCGTGGATTTGCTTTCGAAGGAACTGGGGGCGGAATTGGTATGACATCCACAGGGTTATCCATCAGGAGGCAAGGGTATGGCGAAGCCGAACATGGCTGAACTTTTCAAACAAGCGCAAAAAATGCAGCAGGAGTTGGCCGATGCCCAGGAAGCACTTGGAAACATGACCACGGAAGGTTCGGCCGGAGGCGGAGCCGTGACCGTCACGGTAACCGGAAAACAAAAAGTCCAATCCATCAAAATCGACCCGGAGGTGGTCAAATCCGGCGATGTGGAAATGCTCGAAGATTTAATCGTGGTTGCGACCAATCAGGCACTGGACCAAAGCCAGGAAATGGCGAAAGAGGAGCTGCAAAAGGTGGGTGGCGGGATGGTGGGCAGCCTTATGTCCGGCGGCCTGAAATTGCCCGGTTTCGGAGTGTAGGCGGGGAGTCGGGTTGGAATACACATCCAAAACGCTGGAACACGTCATTGAATCGTTTTCCAAACTGCCCGGAATCGGGGAAAAGTCCGCGCAGCGCATTGCGCTTTTTTTGTTGCGGGAAGGGTCGGATGAAGCGGAGCGGCTGGCCACGAACATCAGGAGTTTAAAGACCACGGTGCGCTTCTGCTCCATTTGCTTCAACCTGACGGAAGAGGATCCCTGCAACCTCTGCCGCGATCCGAAACGCGATTCGCGGCTGCTCTGTGTGGTCGAGGATTTGAAAGACTTCATGGCCATCGAGCGCACGGGCACCTACCGCGGCCTGTACCATATCCTCGGCGGCGTACTGTCCCCTTTGGAAGGTATCGGCGAGGCCGAACTCCACATCCGGGAGCTCCTGGCCCGCGTCCAGGACGGGGTTGAAGAGGTCATTCTGGCCACCAATCCGACGGTTGAAGGGGAAATGACCGCGGCACACCTGGTGAAACTTCTGAAACCCAAAGGAATCAAGGTGACGCGCATCGCGCGGGGGATTCCCTTCGGCGGCGCCCTGGAATTCAACGACGCCGTGACCGTGGCCAAGGCCATGGAAGGACGGTTGCGAATGGATTGACGGGAATCTGGACGTTCCCGAGTTGAATACGACAAACCCTGGATAAACGGGTATGATGTGATGATGAGTTTGCCGAACCAATTGTCCCTGCTGCGTATTTTATTGACGCCGATCTTCGTCGCGCTGCTTTTTCTTGACAGCATGACGTTCAAGATCCTGTCGTTTGTCGTTTTCACTTCAGCTTCCATCACGGATTATTACGACGGCTATGCGGCACGGAAATACAACATCATCACCATGTGGGGACAATTTCTGGATCCCCTGGCAGACAAGATCCTGGTTTCTTCGGCGTTGATCTGTTTCAGCAATCTGGGTTATGTTCCCTACTGGATGGCACTGGTCATTGTGGTGCGTGATTTTATGATTACCGGGCTTCGTTCGTGGGCCATCCTCAAGGGCAAACCGATCTCCACGAGTCGGTTGGCGAAAGTGAAAACCTACCTCCAATTCGTCGTGTTGTACTATGTTTTTCTGCAATACCTTCTGGTTTCCAGCCGGTTGACGGGAACTGCAGGAGCGGCGGTCCAGCGCATCGTCGAATGGAATCTGATTTATCCGCTCTCCCTGAGCATCACCTTGCTGACGGTTTTGACCGGCGCCATTTACCTGATCGGCAATTTCTCGCACGTGCGCATGATCGCAGGCAGTATCTACCGGATTTTCGCCCCCAACGATGTCTAAAAATCCGTCCGATACTCCGATGCGATGGCTGTTCCGCCTGATTGCCACCGGGATGTATTCGGGTTTTTCTCCGATCGCTCCGGGAACCGTCGGCAGCCTGATTGCGGTTCTGATTGCCCGGCTCATTCCCGTTTTGAATCCGTGGATTGGTCTTTCGGCCATCGTTCTGTTTTTTTTCGCAGGCGTCCGGGCTTCCGGAGAAGTGGAAAAAAACCACGGCCACGATGCATCCGTCATCAACATCGACGAAATGGTCGGTATGTGGATTTCACTGTTTGCCCTGCCGTTTCATTCCGCCTGGTTCTGGCCGGTTGGGGCCTTCCTGCTGTTCCGGGTCTGCGACATTGTCAAACCGTTTCCGGCCGGAGTGTCGCAGAAACTTCCCAGGGGATGGGGCGTGATGGTCGACGACGTGGTTGCAGGCGTGTACGCCAACCTGGGTCTCCGCCTGATTCACTGGTTGGTCCTGAAGGTGCATTGACATGCATGCAGAAATCATCAGCGTGGGGGATGAACTGCTCACCGGATTGGTCGTCAACACCAATGCCGCGTTCATCGCAGAACAGCTGACCCGGGCCGGTCATGAAGTCCGATGGATTACCACGGTCGGCGATCGTCACGATGATTTGTTTCAGGCATTTCAGCAGGCCGATACCAGGGCCCAACTCATCGTGGTCACCGGCGGGCTGGGTCCCACACACGACGACATCACCAAGAGAACCGCCGCCCGTTTTTTCGGGTCGGAGCTCGTTTTCCGGAAAGACCTGCTGGACCGCATCGACGTTTTTTTTCGCAAACGCGGAAGGACCATGTCTCCCTCCAACGAGGAGCAGGCCTGGGTTCCCGAAAAGGCCGAGGTACTCGAAAATGAAAACGGAACGGCACCGGGTCTGCTGTTCCGCCGGGGGGAAAACCTCTGTTTTATTCTGCCCGGCGTTCCCTCGGAGGCCGAGCACATGATGCAAACCTGCGTCAAGACACGGTTTGATGCGGTAGGAGACGGCCCGATTTTTCGTTCCCGGATTTTGAGAACCAGCGGGATTCCCGAATCGGACCTGTACGGTAAAATCGCCGATTTTCCGGACCGATTCCCCGGGGTCAAACTCGCCTTCCTGCCTCAGACTTCCGGGGTGGCCGTGCGTCTGGTCGTGTTCGGAATTGACGCCGCGGTCTGCGAGCGGCTGATCGGGGAGGGTGAGCGGTTCATCCGGGGAAGAGCCGGAAAATACATCTACGGACAGGACGACGATACCCTGCAGAAGGCCGTTGCCGAACTGCTCTTTTCAAGGAAAATGACGCTGTCCGTGGCGGAGTCCTGCACGGGCGGGCTCGTCGCAAACAAACTGACCGACATTCCGGGTAGTTCCGGATATTTTGAAAGGGGTGTTGTGGCATACAGCAACGCTTCCAAAATCCGAGTCCTGGGTGTACCCGAAAAAACGATTCGGGAGCATGGTGCAGTCAGTGCGGAAACGGCTTCGGCCATGGCCGTGGGCATCCGGAACCTCAGCGGAACCGACATCGGGCTGTCCACCACGGGAATCGCAGGTCCCGGCGGGGGGTCGGATTCAAAACCAGTCGGTCTGGTGTACATCGGATACAGCGATTCCAGGCAGACGCTCGTCGAGAAACACATTTTTCTTAGGGATCGGCTCTGGAACAAAGAGCGTTCCGCCATGGCCGCACTCGATCTGGTCAGGCGGCTGTTGTCCGAATAAAATCTGTTTTTTGCTTGATTTTCTTCGAAATTTTATTAGTTTTGTGTAGAAAACCATGAAACGTTCATGAACGAAACGGTCAGAACATTCGTCGCGGTCCTGCTTCCCGATGCGGTGAAACAACGCATCGGGGTGTTTCTGGAGGATGTGATCCGGATGCGAGCAGACGTCAAGTGGGTCAAACCGGACAACATTCACATCACCCTCAAATTCCTCGGCGACGTGGACAACCACAAGATCGGTGAAGTCTCCGCATGCGTGCAGGAAGCTGTCCGACCGTTTGTCCGGTTCACCATCGGCATTGCCGGTACGGGAATGTTTCCAAACGACCGAAGACCCAGCGTGCTTTGGATTGCCGTGCGTGAAGGAGCCGAAACCCTGATTCAAATGGCAGGCTGTATGGATTCGGCGCTTGCACGGGTGGGATTTCAGAAGGAGCGGCGGCCGTTTTCCCCGCATCTGACCATTGGTCGAGTCCGGTCGTCAAAACGAATTGAGGACACGGTCACCTTCATGCAAAAATCCGAATGGAATGCAGGATCGTTCGAGGCGGATGCCGTTGCCGTGATGAAAAGCGACCTTCGGCCGGCCGGAGCCTTGTACACACCGCTCGCCACCATCAAACTACAAGGATGACAGAACCATGGAAGAAAAAAACAACGAGAAGCGGAAGGCATTGGACTTGGCCCTGGGACAGATCGACCGACAGTTCGGCAAAGGATCGGTCATGCGTTTGGGGGAAAGGCCGGGTTCGGATACCATCGAGGTCATCCCGACGGGCTCCCTGTCGCTGGATGCAGCGCTCGGTGTGGGCGGCATTCCGCGCGGACGGGTGGTGGAAATTTACGGACCCGAATCGTCCGGAAAAACGACGCTGGCCCTCCACATCATCGCCGAAGCGCAGAAACGGGACGGCATCGCCGCGTTCATCGATGCGGAACATGCCATGGACGCGACCTATGCAAAAGCCCTGGGCGTGAACACGGACGACCTTCTTGTTTCGCAGCCCGATACCGGGGAACAGGCTCTGGAGATCACGGAGACCCTGGTCCGCAGCGGAGCCCTGGACGTCGTCGTCATCGACTCGGTGGCTGCCCTGGTTCCCCGCGCCGAAATCGAGGGGGAAATGGGGGACGCGCAGATGGGGCTGCAGGCGAGGCTGATGTCGCAGGCTCTTCGCAAGCTCACCGGCGCCATCAGCAAATCCCACACGTCGGTGATCTTCATCAACCAGATCCGCGAAAAGATCGGGGTCGTGTTCGGCAATCCCGAAACCACCACGGGAGGGAGGGCGCTGAAATTTTACGCCTCGATCCGGATGGACATCCGCAGGATCAATCCGATCAAGGAGGGCAACGACCTCATCGGCAGCCGGACCAAGGTCAAGGTCGTCAAAAACAAGGTTGCGCCTCCCTTCAAGGAAGCGGAATTCGACATCATGTACGGTACGGGAATTTCCAAATCCGGAGACGTGCTGGATTTGGGCGTGGATTTGGGCGTCGTTGAAAAAAGCGGGACCTGGTATTCGTTCGGCCAGGAGCGCATCGGTCAGGGAAGGGAAAACGTCAAAAAGTTTTTGGAGCAGAAGGAAAACCAGGACCTCCTGGAGAAGATGGAAAAAGCGGTCCGGGAAAAAACGGGAATGATCAGGGCCGAATCCCAACAGAAGACCGCATAGCATTTCAACGGGCGGATCATGTCGGAAACCGTCTACCGCATCACGCAGATCGAGCCGCAGAAACACGCCGCGGAGCGGTTCAGCATCTACCTGGACGGCGCGTTTGCCTTCGGTCTGGACGGCGAGGTGGTCCTTCGGCACCATCTCCACGAAGGGGACGAACTCTCCGAAAGCGTGATCGACGGCGTTCTTCTCTCGGAGGAACGGTCCCGCGCGAAAAAGAAGGCCCTGTCTTTGCTTGCCCGATCCGCCCGGAGCGTTCACGAACTTCGGAACCGGCTGCTCCAATACGAATTTTCTCCACGCACCGTGGATCGCCTCGTACAGGATTTTATCCGCGTCGGGCTGCTGGACGACAAAACGTTTGCACTGATGTACGCCCGGTCGCGTCTGGCCCAGCGTTCCATGGGAAAGCGGTTTTTGAAACAGGAACTGCTGCAAAAAGGGATTGACGAAACCCTGGCGGAGTCGGCTGTTTCGGAAGCGTACGGATCCGTGGCGGAGGACGAGCTGGCCAGACGGCTGGTGGATAAAAAAATCCGTCAAATGGACACAAAGGACAAACGTGCCATTCAACACAAGCTGTCCGCATTCCTGTTCCGAAGGGGATTTAACTGGGACGTGATCGCTCCGATCGTCCAGGAAAAGACATGGGAAACCGAAGACTGAAGAAGATGGGATTTTCGACCCGGTCGGTGCACGCGGGAAAGCCGAAAACAAATGCGGTCCGGTCCCACGCGGTCCCGATCTACCAGACGGTCAATTTCGAATACCGCAATTTTGACGAGCTGGTCCGCGTCGGGCAGGAGAAACAGAAAGGGTATTTTTACAGCCGGTACGGCAATCCCACCCTCGATGCCCTGAACGGCGCCATGGCCGAACTCGAGGAAGGCGAGGCGGCGTTCGCTTTTGCCTCCGGCATGGCAGCCATCACGTCCGCGTTTCTCTCGCTGACGAAGCCGGGCGATCACGTGCTTTCCTCTTCGCTGCTCTACGGCGGATCCCACCGTTTCCTTTCGGAAACGCTTCCCGGTCTCGGGGTGGAGGTGACGTTTGTCCATCCGTTCGCAACGGATGCCCTCGAAAAAGGATTTCGTTGGAACACCAAGGTGCTGTACGCCGAGCCCCTCGTCAATCCCACGCTCGGCGTGGTGGACATCCGGCGGTGGGCAGAATCCGCGGAGCACCACCGCGTTTTTTTTCTGGTGGACAACACGTTCACACCGCCTCCGCTTTTTCAGCCGTTGCGGCACGGAGTGCACGGCGTGGTGCACAGCACGACCAAATACATCGAGGGGCACGGCGACACCCTGGGCGGTACGGCCGTCGGACAAGCGGATTGGATCGGACGGATCCGGGACATCGGCAAAATATACGGCGGCATCATGAGTCCATTCAACGCATGGCTCACACTGAGGGGGTTGCGGACACTTTCGATCCGGATGCACAGTTCCTCCGGCAACGCTTCGGTTCTGGCGGACTTTTTGCAAGGCCATTCGAAGGTGATCCGGGTCCATTACCCGGGACTCGCCGGCCACCCGCAGCACGAACTCGCCAAGAGCCAGTTCAAGGGATTTGGCGCCATGGTGGCATTCGAAATCCAAGGCGGATTGAAGGCGGTACGGATGCTGTGCGATGCCTTCAGGATCATCACTTCCACTGTCAGCCTGGGGGAGGTGGACACCATCGTGTCGCATCCCGCCTCCTCCTCGCATGCGGGCATGAGCAGTGAAGAGCGCGTACGGGTCGGCATCCCGGACGGGCTGCTCCGCCTTTCCGTCGGCATCGAAGATGTCGACGATCTGATCGGGGATTTGGAACAGGCGTTGGGGAAAGTGTGATGTTTGGGCCTTGTCTAGATTCTATTTAAAAGGATTTGTCTATGAACGGTATTGAGAGCAAAGGGAGAAGCCCTTTCTTTCCTGATCAACCGGTTCCAGTTGAGTTATTCAGCGGGAGACAGGCGCAAATTGATTATTTAATGAGCCGTGCTGTCGGGCAAGTGACCCACGGAAAACCTGTCACTGTATTTCTCGAAGGTGAATACGGCATCGGCAAGACATCCATCGCACGTTTTATACAATGGACAGCAGAGCGGCAAAAAGGCCTGATCGGAATTTATGCAACCTTGGATCGGGCTGAAAGCCTGGATGATGTCGGTGCTTCAATACTTGAAGCAACTCTTCGAACAGGCATATACAATCCCAAACTCGGAGAAAAGATTAGAAATGGAATGGCCAAATATGTCGGTCAGCAACTATTGTTTGGATCCTTTACACTTCATGCAGAAGCGTTAAAAAAAGATGCTCCAAATATAACGCGTGGTTTATTGCCATTTTTAAAAGAAATACTCGACCGCGTCCGAGATGACGGTATTCAGGGTGTTTTTTTAGTGTTGGACGAAATAAATGGTATCGTCAATAATCCGAAATTTGCTTATTTCCTCAAAAGTCTAGTCGATTCCAACGCCGCTGTTTCACTGGAAAAGCCTTCTTTACCTCTCCTGCTTATGTTGTGCGGCATTGAAGACCGACGCAGAGAATTAATAGCTCATCACGAACCAGTCAGTCGAATTTTTGATATCGTGCAAATAGAAAGGATGAACAAAGAAGAGATGAATGGTTTCTTCAAAAAAGCATTTGAATCTGTCCATATGACGGTGGACGAAGATGCAATGAATAGGATGACCCATTATGCGGCGGGTTTCCCCAAAATTATGCACCTCATCGGGAATGCTGCCTACTGGAGTGATCGAGATGGCAGAATTGATTTAACGGATGCCTCCATGGCTGTTATGAATGCCGCAGAAGAAGTCGGTAAAAGATATGTTGATCAACAAGTGTATGCTGCATTAAGGAGTCCCGATTATCGATCCATTCTTAACAAAATAGCACGGATGGGTCCTAATGAAATGAATTTCAAGAAAACAGAGGTTGCCTCAGGTCTGACCGATGCTGAAAAGAAAAAATTCCATAATTTCCTCCGAAAAATGAAATCGTTGAATGTCCTTCGATCGGGTGATATTGCAGGTGAATATATTTTTGACGTTAAAATAGTACGGTTGTATATCTGGCTTCAAGAACAGTATAGCAAGAAGAAAAAAATTGAATGATGAACGCTTCCGACATCCGTCAATCTTTTCTCGACTTTTTTGAACAACGCGGGCACAGGATCGTCCCGAGCTCGCCGGTGGCACCGTTGGAGGACCCGACTTTGCTTTTCACCAACGCCGGCATGAACCAGTTCAAGGACGTTTTTCTCGGGACGGGTTCGCGCCCCTACAAACGGGCGGTGGATTCACAGAAATGCATCCGTGTCAGCGGAAAGCACAACGACCTGGAACAGGTCGGGCACGACTCCTACCACCACACGTTCTTCGAGATGCTGGGCAACTGGTCCTTCGGGGACTATTATAAAGAGGAAGCCATCCTCTGGGCATGGGAGCTGGTCACCCGAATCTGGGGAATCCCCAAAGGCAGGCTGTGGGCCACGGTGTTTCACAACGACGGTGAAGCCGAAAAACTGTGGAAAAAGGTGACCGACATCGCGCCTTCCCGGATCCTCCGTTTCGGCGAAAAGGAAAACTTTTGGGAAATGGGCGAGACCGGTCCGTGCGGACCCTGCTCCGAAATCCACATCGACCGCGGCGAGGGATTCTGCGACAAATCCCGCGATGCCGGCCATGCCTGCGCCGTCAACGGCGGCTGCGCCCGGTTCATCGAATTGTGGAACCTGGTTTTCATCCAGTACGACCGCAACGCCATGGGAAAACTCTCATTGCTTCCCGCGAAACACGTGGACACCGGATTGGGGCTGGAACGCGTCGTGGCCGTGGTTCAAAATAAAAAGTCCAATTACGAAACCGATCTTTTCACTCCCCTGCTTGACGCGGTGCAGGACATCACGGGGAAACCGCAAACGGAACCGACGCTCCTGCCCGCTTTCCGCGTGATCGCGGACCATGTCCGCGCCCTGACCTTCGCCGTGACGGACGGCGTGCTTCCCTCCAACGACGGGCGAGGGTACGTGCTCCGCCGCCTGTTGCGGCGGGCCTCCCGGTACGGCCGGCAGCTCGGCATGCGCGAACCGTTCATCTACCGGCTGGTATCGGTGGTCGTGGATGCCATGGGCAGGGCTTATCCCGAATTGGGGAAACGGGCTCAGCATGTGACCATGGTCATCAAGAGCGAGGAAGAACGCTTCAACGACGTTCTCGACCGGGGCATCGATCTGTTTGAAGAAATTGCAGCGGGCGTGGAGAAGGGGAAGGGAACCGCCATCCCCGGAGCCGACGTGTTCAAATTGTACGACACGTACGGTTTCCCGTTGGACCTGACCCAGCTCATGGCGCGGGAGAAAGGACTGGAGGTGGACCAGGACGGATTCGATAAGGAAATGGAACGCCAGAGGGAACGGGGGAGGGAAAGCAGCAAATTCGTACAGGAGGACGAATCGTCCTGGCAGGAAATCACCTCCGGAAACGATTCGGAATTTGTCGGTTACAATACGACCACGGCCGAATCCGACATCCGAAAAATCCGGATGGACGACGGTCGCATCACCGTTGTATTGAGCAAAACTCCTTTTTACGGCGAGTCCGGGGGACAAGTCGGCGATACCGGAAACCTGGTCGGAAAAGGATTTACCATACGGGTGACGGATACGCAGAAACAGGGCGATCGAATCCTGCACCTGGGCACCCTTGCCGAGGGCGTTTTCCCCGACGAACCACGGGTCGAAGCCCGCGTCGAAGCCAGCGTAGATCCGGAAAAGCGCCTGTCCACGGCACGAAACCACACGGCCACGCATCTTCTGCACAGGGCCTTGCGCGAGGTTCTGGGCGATCACATCCACCAGGCGGGTTCCCTGGTCGATCCGGACCGCCTGCGTTTCGATTTCAGCCACTTTGAATCGGTGAAGCCGGATCAAATTCAGCGCGTGGAGCATCTGGTCAACGGGCGCATCCGCCAGGATCTTGCGGTCGAAAAATTCGAGGCCACCCTGGAGGAGGCCAAAGCCATGGGAGCCACGGCGCTGTTCGGCGAAAAATACGGGGACCGGGTGCGGGTCGTCCGGATCGGCGATTATTCCATGGAACTTTGCGGAGGAACCCATCTGAACCGCACGGGAGAGATCGGGACCTTCCGCATCCTGGCGGAGGAAAGCGTCGCCGCAGGCGTCCGGCGGATCGAGGCCCTGACGGGTGAAAAAGCCGAGCAGCGGCTGGTCCGGGACAAGCAAATCCTGGATAGAATGAAAACTTTGCTGCGCTGCAAGGAAGAGGAGCTGGAAACCAGGATTCAGGCGCTGCTGGACGAGCGGAAGGAACTTGAAAAACGGATGAAGAAGGCGCAGCAGACGTCGTCCGCTTCCGATCTGGATGTCCTGCTCGCAAAATCCGGCGAGGTCTCAGGCATCCGTGTGGTCGCATCCGCCATCGATGTGTCCGGGGTGGATGAACTTCGGAACCTCGGGGATGCGTTGAGGGAACGCATCCGATCCGGTGTCGGGGTGCTGGGCACGCTGATCGATGGAAAGGTCCAATTTCTCTGCGTCGTGTCGGAGGATCTCGTCAAAACCGGGAAATTGCACGCCGGCGAAATCGTGAAGCGGGTCGCCCTGATCGCCCAGGGAAGCGGCGGGGGAAAACCGCACATGGCTTTGGCGGGAGGCAAGGACACGCGCAAACTGCAGGAAGCGCTCGGCATGGTTCAGGACATTGTCCGGTCCATGCTTCCATAAAAAAAACCGCAAAGGGCGTAAAGGAATTAAAGCGGGGATAAATAAGGGATGCCCGTTCCTGATTTTCAAACCTTTGCTCGAGTTATCCAAAGACGGCAAAGATCATTCATTGCGGGAAACCCGAGAAAAAATCGCATTCCGAATGGGATGGTCGGAAAAAGACCTCTCCGAAGGTCT
>Ga0315277_10008800_pt1 | contig 12933 bp, 5 predicted proteins | sample YL17G05_15_MG_FD_203695 | JGI IMG/M metagenome (GOLD analysis project Ga0315277, IMG submission 203695) | Sediment microbial communities from Yellowstone Lake, YNP, Wyoming, USA - YL17G05_15 | ecosystem: Environmental > Aquatic > Freshwater > Lake > Sediment | place: USA: Wyoming | collected...
GATATAACGACGCGGATTCAGGGGATCCTGAAGCTCCATTTTCTCAATGAAGGGATATGCCTTGGATGGCTTACCTACTTGCTCATAACTACCTGCCACTCCATGGAGTGCTCTTATTTCATTTGGATTTGCTGCCAGCGCTTTCTTAAAGTATCGAAAACCGTCATATATATTATTGGGATAGTCTTCATAATTGGTAAGCGTTCCGAGTATGCTAAGAGCGCTTGCCAGATCGGGTCGAAGTGCAAGAGCTCTCTTTGCATACTCCTCCGCTTTCTCGAGATAGTCCTCTTGCTTGATGCCAATATTGGTATACTGTGAGTATGCGTTTGCAATACCCGAATACAGATGAGCATTGTCGCCCATGATATCAATGGCTGTCATTAGATAACCGAAGGCACTATCGAGAGACTTTTCGTCGAAGCGCATGATTTCTCGTTCAGCTTTCAAATAGTATTCGTAAGCTTTAACATTGTCAATAGGGCGTTCCGATATTTTTTCGATCTCTTTAGGCGTCAGTTTCAGCTTAAGGGCATTCACAATAGCGGAAGAAATCTCATCCTGAATCGCGAAGACATCTTTTATCTCACGGTCGAACTTTTCCGACCAAAGGTAATAGCCGTCGGCAACGTTGATGAGTTGCGCGGTGACGCGGAGTCGATCACCGGATTTCTGCACACTTCCTTCCAGCACAGTCTGTACCTTGAGCTTGCTTCCGACCTCCTGTATATCTGTTTTTCCCTTAAAAAAGAAGGCTGAAGTCCTTGCAGGTACTCTAAGCTCCTGCACGTTGCTCAGCCGGTTGATCAGCGCTTCGGTCATTCCGTCGCAAAAATACTCCTGATCTTTCTGCGGGCTCATATCCACAAACGGTAGCACGGCGATGGATTTTTCACCGGTGACAGCTACCGGTGGTTGCTCGGTGTGCTGTTTGAATGGATTGAAGATGATTCCAATGACCACCAAAACGAGGACAGCAGCAACAGTAATTCCAATTTTCATCAAGCGAGATTTTGGCACTGCCGTAACTGTAGGTTCTGTTGCAGTTGTGATGTAGCCTGCCTTAACATACTCCAGCTTTTTTCTCTCACGCCGTAAGTCGGACAGCAAGTCATCGACATGCTGATACCGATCTTCTTTGTCCTTTTCAAGTGCTTTGGCAACAATGTGCTCGATCTCCGGTGTCACCTTCTCGTTAAAGCGGGCAATGGATTGCGGTTCTTCATTGACTATTGAATACATCAACGCGGCATGGTGTTCACCCCGAAATGGCAGCTTACCGGTAAGCAACTCGTAAAGGACAACACCAAACGAGAATATATCTGAGCGGTGATCAACTTCTTCACCCTGCGCTTGCTCAGGCGACATGTAAGCTGCAGTACCAAGAGTCGAGCCCTCCTTCGTAAGTTTAGTGGCGCCCTTCACCTTTGCCAGGCCGAAGTCCATGATCTTCGCCTGACCTTTCGATGTGAGCATGATATTTTCACTCTTGATATCGCGATGCACAATCCCTTTATCATGTGCGGCAGTAAGTCCGTCGCACACCTGGATTGCGATGTCGAGACATTTTTTAATGGATAAGGATTCATGTTCCGTCAATTGTTTCAGCGTCTTCCCCTCTACCAGTTCCATTGCGATGTAGAGTTGTCCGTCATGTTCGGCTATCTCGTGGATAACAGTAACGTTAGGATGCATCAGCGCGGAAGCCGCTCTTGCTTCGTGATAGAAGCGTTCCTTTTCTGTAGAGTCACTGGTGAGATAATGAGATAAGAACTTCAACGCAACGTCTCGGTCAAGTTTCGTGTCGTGGGCTTTGTATACAACGCCCATTCCGCCTTCGCCAAGCTTGTCGAGGATCTTGTAGTGAAAAATTGTCTTCCCAATCATAGACCACACCTCCATTTTCCACTCCCGCCATCCTTCGACAAGCTCAGGATGTCCGGGATGCTCAAACTTACATCCACTCGCAAGCTCGTGGGGAATGTTGGCACTTCACGGAGTTTCTCGAGGATCCTATAATGTGAAATCATTTTCCCAACCCCATTTTCTTCAGCAACGCGATGAACCGCGGATCCGAACGAAGGTTATTCCAAGCCGGATCAACTTTCAGACTAGCACAGCCATTATTCCGTTCCTGTAAAGCTCTTTCAAGCCATTGAAATGTATTTTTCTTATCTCCAAGTCCGTTATACACCAAGGCAATTTCGCACGATACGGAATTTCCTTGCTTCGAGTACCGAAGCAATTTCGCGAGCACCTCCAGAGCATCGCTCTTCCTACCGGTTTTTGCATAGGCATGTCCGAGATCTGCCAGCACTTCAAGATCGCCTCCAGCAAGCGTGATTGCCCTATTATAGGCTGTGATCGCCCGGTCAAATTCACCTTGCCTTTCATAGCTTTTGCCTAAATAGAAGTAAGCCCATGGAAAGTTCGGATCGAGATCCCGGGTCTTCTTGAATTGATCTATTGCTCGATCAAACTGCCGCATATCAAGAAAAACCTTACCTACACGCAGATTGATGATCAATGATAGCGGGTCAAGTTCCTGTGCCCGTTTGGTCTCTGCCATTGCATCATCATTCCTGCCAAGAACACTGAAATAAACGCCGTACCACTGGTGGGCAGTCGGACTATTTGGATCTAGTTCGATTGCCTTTTTAAATTCAGTCTCTGCGCTTGCCCAATCCCATTCATATATCTTTATCGATCCCATTACAGCATGGGGTTCAGCAAGTGTTGGATCGAGTTCCAATGCTTTTTGTGCTGCGGCTTCTGCCTTCGGCAGAGCCTCCTTCGCTGGCACAGTATATTCTGGAAGCAAAACATACGTAGATGCCAATCCGGCATAGGCAAGAGCGTAATGTGGATCTTCCCGAATTGCCTGTGTGAAATACTCTATTGCCGTCCTATGATTGGCGAGAGTTCTCTTGTTCCAATGGAAACGCCCTTTGAGATAGAGTTGATATGCTTCTGTATTTTCTGTCTGTTTCCTCTCTATCCGTTCTTTTTCTCCTGGGGATAATTTAGCCTTCAATGCAGCAGCTATTCTTTGTGCAACATCACTTTGGATGACAAAGATTTGAGTCATTTCCTTATCGTACGTATCAGCCCAGAGATGCCCTTCGTTTTGGACATCAATTAATTGAGCAACGATTCGAATCTGATTTCCTGCTCGTCGAACACTGCCTTCGAGGACTGTGGCAACATCAAGTTCTTTGCCGACATCACGAATGCTCTTGTTTATTCCCTTATATTGCATCACGGATGTCCGTGCTATCACCTTCTCAATTCCACTAATCTTCGACAGTTGCGTGATGATATCTTCTGTTAAACCATCCGCAAAATACTCATCTTCCTTACTGTCGCTCATATTCTTGAAAGGTAACACGGCGATTGATCTTCGATTTGCCGAAGTCGAATCGGATTTGGGATAGAAAAGATAAATACTTGCGACAACAAGCACTACCATACAGGCGGCAACTATCCACGGCATTTTTGATCTCCGTGTTATTGTTACAATGTTGCTTGATAAATTTGGTACCGCAGATCGCAGATCCGCTGCCATCTCATCAACATGCTGGTAACGTTTGTCTTTATCCTTTGCCAGTGACTTGTCCATCACCCTCTGCAACTCGTCGGGTACATCGGCTTTGTATCTTGCTAACGGTTCCGGGTTTTCATTCACAAGAGAATAAATGATTGCCGCTTCATGCTCACCCTTAAACGGTCGACGACCTGTAATCATCTCGAACAGTACAACCCCAAGCGAGAAAATATCGGAGCGTTGGTCAACTTCTTCCCCGCGTGCCTGCTCTGGCGACATGTAGGAAAGTGTACCAAGAGTGGAATGTGTCTTTGTAAGTTTTGATGATCCCTTCAATTTCGCTAATCCAAAGTCCATGATCTTTACAAGGCTTTCATCAGTTACCATGATATTATCTGGTTTAATATCTCTGTGGACAATCCCTTTCTTATGAGCAGCATTCAAACCTTCGGCAATTTGAAGGGTAATATCCACTACCTCCTTCAGTGATAATTCTTTCTCCTTCAGTAACACACCAAGGGTTTTACCTTCAACAAACTCCATGTCAATAAACTGTTGCTTCTCAAATTCTTCGATGGTGTGGATGCTACATATATTCGTATGGTTCAGTGCAGAGGCGGCCTGAGCTTCATGGATGAAGCGTTGTTTTACTTCATCGTCAGCAGAGAAGTAGGGAGGTAAAAACTTAAGAGCAACGATACGCTTGAGCTTGGTGTCTTCGGCTTTATAGACGACACCCATGCCGCCCCGTCCCAATTCTTCAAGTATTCGATAATGTGAAATCGTTTTCCCAATCATAGTACGCCTCCGCCAGAAAACGGCGCCTGCCCGCCACGCCGAGTCGTAATTGGCAGGCGGGGATTCTCAACCCGACGAAGCTCCAGAAACTGGAGCGCAGTCTGGCCGCCCTCACCTAACTTTTCGAGAATTTTGTAGTGAGAGATAACTTGACCAATCATGGATGTTATCTGGCCATTGTTAATAAAAGGTTACACCATCTTTTGGCGTCCCTGCCTGCCATAGTGAATTCGATATGGCGGGCAGACAGCCGTTTTTGTCGGGATAATGTGATATGGTCTGACCGATCATTTACTCTGACCTAAATGGACATTCTACTATAAAATCTCATAGGGTCCAACTGAGTCAAAATCTAATCTCTATTTTTTTAAGAAATCGATTGCAAGCTTGGTATACTGATTCTCTGGATATTGCTGTCGGAGAATATTTAAAAGATTATTTGCTTTTATAGTCTCTTGTTTTTTCGAGTATATTTTTACAAGCGAATATAATTGAAGTGGCCGTAAATTACCACCAGGATATTCATCCATAACTTTCTCCAACATTTGAGTAGCCACATCCAATTTCCCCATTAGCTCATAATTAACCGCTTCGAAAGTTTGTATATGTTCAGAAAGATTTTTATCAGCCTTGACGGTATCGGAATCGTATGTTTCACCATAGTATTGATTACTCATATGGGGGACACCAATCTTATGATATGCATCCCCTACAGCTATCTTTAAAAGAACATTTTTTGGATCTTGAAGAAGTTGCCTGATAATAACATAAGGAACAGCCAGATTGTTGGGACAGGCACGCAAAACTTCAATAATTTTCTCCCGGGTTTCTTCTCCTTCGATTCGCCAAAAGATTTTTTCTAAAGGATCTATTATAAGAATGGTCGGATATTTTTTAATGCGAAACTGCATATTTAACCTTTGTGGAATATTGCCTGACTTACCGCTCAGAAGATCGCGACTACATACAAATGATTTGGCGAGTTCAACTACCTTGGGGTCGGTCCATATTTCAACTTCCATTTTGTCCATTTTTAGGGGATTGGGCTTTAAACCGAAATAAAGAAGAACCAACTTGTTTGATTCAAGTCCGGTACGGACTGATTCATCGTAGTATCTGATCCACTCTATGCCCTGCCCATAAGATGCCACACTTAATCCCATGATGAGCAGTGCTATCAGTTCGATACTAAGGATAACCTTTTTCATTTGTTCCTCCTTTATTTTGGTGGATTTTTACCTATCAACCAATAAGAGTGTTATTCCCAACCATAATAGATATGAGAATGGTGATAAAGTATGAAGAAAATAGGGAAGTATCAACTTGTTGTTTTCTATGCATTCCCGCCCTGAGTTTATAAAAAAATCGGCTGAAATACATTGAATTTGTAGAAAGAATTTGTATAAGGCGGTGCTCAAAACCATATAGAATCCGGATCATTACTTGAATTTCCATGGAATATTTGGTACTATATGAGCAGAGAGCGAAGAGAAAAACACAAAGTACAGAGTACAAAGTACAAAGTACCAAGTACGGGCTACAAGGTACAAATGACAAATTACTACTGACTAATGACATTTTTCTTGGAGGTAGAATCATGAAACCAAAACTCATTTCCATCACAATCGGGGTTTTTATTGCAGTCCTCTTTACTGGATGCAAAGAAGAGTCGAATCGAATTACGAATATTGACCAAACACCGGATTTTAAAGGTCAGTTAACGACTCATTCGGATTGTAAGAGATTCCAGATAGCGGGTCTTAGCTCCTACAGTAGTGACAGCTCAAGCTGTATAGAATATTCATTCGATGCGCGTAATCACGAATTAACTTTAAAGCATGTTAACGCCGGATTCAACTGTTGTCCGGAAAGTCTGTATTGCCTGATTAGTTTACGTAATGATACTATTATCATAGAAGAGTATGAAAAGATTTCAGGCTGTCATTGCGACTGCCTATTTGATCTCTACATAGACATTAACGGTGTTGTCGCAAAGAAATATTATTTAAAATTTATTGAACCGTACTGCGGGGATCAGGAGAAGTTGTACTTCGAAGTTGATTTTGCAGTAACACAGCAGGGTAGTTATTGCGTTAAAAGGACTGGCTATCCGTGGGGTGGAGCGTAGTTGATTTCCGATTTTTGACTTTGTTCATGCCTTGATAAAATCGGAAATCTGGCTCAGGAAACATTACTCGATATGTTCTTCGACAGTTGTACTGTCGAAGTTAAGCCGATTTAGAGTTTTACTCTCTGATCCGACGTTAAAGAGTAAAACTCTTAAACCTCCGACATTTTACTAGTTTAGACTGAGATAAATGTCGGAGGTTTTGCTTGTCCTTCATTAATGTATTTTCGATAGTACAACTATCGAACAACTGTTGAATTTCCGATTTCATTGATTTCCATTTTCTGACTTTGTTTAAGCGTTGAAGAAATTGGAAATTGTTGTTTGTACAGAAGTTTCGTGAGGGGATTCTGGTATGATACGGCTATAAAATTTCGTTTAATATGTTATTCTCCACTTCGTTTATCTGATCAAGACAAACTTTCCTAACTGTTGTCCCAGCGCTGATTCCACTGAAAAAATGTATACTCCGCTCGCCAATGCCCTATTGCTCTCACTTAATAAATCCCATGATATCTCTCCCCGATCTTGCCGGTATTCACCAAAATACTGGCGACCCTGCATATATCCTTCAGCTGTATTTTTAATTGTTGTTATTAAATCACCTGCCAGTGAGAATATCCTCAAAGTCCATTCTCCCTTCGGTAAGTGAATAAATTTTATCAAACGCTTATTCTCATCCCAATATCGCGCCAATCCTTCCCATCCACCGCTCTCGTATGTGTACTCTTCATCGACTCTATACGGGTTTGGCACAACCAACACCTCTCCCAATTTATCAGAGGATGAAAACGGTACGTCTATACGTATACGGTTCTCCCTTATGCTCGATTCGCTGTTATCTGAGTAGAGCGTATCATACCTTATACTTCCGTCCGGCTGTGGAATCTGCAGAACAGTAATATCAGGCAATCCAAATGTCGTTACGGAGTACCAGTATCGTTTCCCACGAACGAGATTAGAATCGACAAATATAGAGTCGAGTTTATTTAGATCTTCCAGTGTTGCATCATCAGGCAAAGTATATTCCCGCATCAGAACAAAACTGCTTGACTGGGGTTCCTCTCCGACATCTTCGCTCCGGTACAATCTGAAACCCGAGAATATGCGTCCGCCCGGTAATTTCCCGTTCTCGTCGCATTTGTGACCGCCACAACCCCCTACCCCGGCATTGCACGGGGGATTAACACGCCGCCAGTGAATATCAGGATATGATCCGGCCAATTTATTTGAATCATCCCATATTTCATATGGTGCGATATTACTGCCTTGGCCGCTCTGGTGTGGATACCACTTTAACTCGATGCGTTTAAAACCGATTTTGTAATCTAATTCAGGCGATGTGGGAATTGTAGGTGTAACATATCCGCGGTTGTATAGTTTTATCGCTTTCTCAGCATTCTCTTTTAGATTATTTTGTCCCTCATAGACGCCATATCCGGAGGTGAGGGCTACCGAAATTTTTAATGTGTCGCCGGGTTTAAATTCTTCAAAGGGTCCGAACGAAAAATACATAGTAGGGTCACCGAGTACTTTCGGATCCTGGTTCGGAGCAATCGGTTCACCAGGGAACGCGCTCCCATCCATCCATGAATAAATTACCGAATCTACAGCACCCGCATCTAGCCCCATCGCATAATCACCCCATCGATAAATAAACTTAAGTTCGTCAAGTGGTTTTGGGGCGCCAAGAGCTGTTATGCCTACTGGTGTAGATCCGCGGTCTAAAGGATTGTGTATATATGATGTCCTTAATGATTCGATGTATGCTGAGTAATTATGTGTCCAGAATTGGTCGACATTGATAGGGCCTACATCCATATCCGCGAAAAAACCCACATATACGTCAGTAATTGTTTTCTTTCCCATATTCACAAAGAAGTAGTCGAATGGCAGTACTCCCTCAAAATATTTACCGTCCCACGCATAAGATTTCATTATACACTTGATTCCCATTGGAACATGACCTGCGTACACCGGCCTTGTGAATGTATCGGTTGCCGCGCAGTAGAGATCGTTCTCTGAAATCGCGGCATAATCTTCATCCACACGAGGCTCACCAGGATCCGGCACACCGTTTTTTTCAAAATAAATATCGGAATTATTCTTAAATCTTTTACTCCCGTCTGGTAGAGGGTGACATTGATCTCTCACTCCCGGGTCGTAATCATCTCCTGCGGGATCAGAATTAGTTAAAGGATCATATGGTTTTCCGTCACAGCTAATCTCGTAAGGATCAGCCAATCCGTCGCCGCCCACATCATCAGTGGCAGGATTCCAGTCTCCGTCGTTATCCGTACCATCAAGATCGTCCTCGTCGATTTTACCATCGTTGTCATCATCACAGTTTCTTTTATTTGGTACTCCGATTGTATCCCTTATTGAAGTCTTCCAGAAATGCTCACGCGGTAGGTGTTTGTAATTAGGATTGAATTCCCCGTGCCAGCTTGTATGATTGTTAGCTTCATCAACATGTATAATGCCGTCTATCTTACCGCCGATGCGTGGACCTGCTCCGGATATATGATCTATTCCGGAGCCTGCAGGGTACTCCATGCCAACGAGTGACTCTTCGTAATTAACGACCCAGCGTCCCATTGTCATATCATTGCCAAGCCAAACACGCATGTTGAAACCCTGTAGCGCACGGTCTATGAAATTGACCGCTTGTGATAATGAAGTACTGAGGATACAAATTGTCAAAAGGATAAGATAAAGACCCCGCTTCATAAATTCCCCTTTAGAAAAATAGCAGGTTTCGATTTACAGCCCATATATAAGTAAATACATTAAGAATGTCAATCTTCCTCGATGTCATTTCCGGAAAACTTGTTTTTTTTAATCCTTTATTCAAAAACCAACAGTATTTTCGCTGAATCAGAATATATAGTTGATTTTCGTTGAAAAAGCGGCTACATTCCACCGTTTGTATCAATGGGAATTATGATAGGTCAGACCATATCGCATTATAAAATCCTTGAGAGGCTGGGCGAAGGTGGACTTGTCCGCTGGAGCTTATCATCCAATGGTGAAATCCTATGATAGGAACCACGATCTCCCATTACAAAATACTCCAAAAACTTGGCGAAGGCGGAATGGGCGTTGTATACAAAGCCCACGACACCAAACTCCAGCGTGATGTTGCGTTAAAATTCCTGCCTCACTATCTCACAAGCGATCCAACCGAGAAGGAACGCTTCTACCACGAGGCCCGTGCCGCCGCGGCATTGACAAATCCGAATATTGCCGTGGTTTATGAGATCGGTGAACATGACCAACAGATCTTCATCGCGATGGAATATGTGGAAGGCCAGACGTTGAAGGATATCGTAGGGGCGATGCATGTCGAAGATCCCGCTCTTGGCGGGAAATTGCCCCTACCGATATATAAAATCCTGGACATCGCTATCCAGATCTGTGAAGGCCTGGCCACGGCCCATGAAAAAAAGATCATACACCGAGATATCAAGAGCGCCAATATCATGCTGACACCCAAAGGGCAGGTCAAGATCATGGACTTCGGACTTGCAAAGGTGCTTGGTGCCACAAAGCTAACCAAAACAGGCTCCACTCTTGGAACTGCAGCCTATATGTCACCTGAACAGGCGCAGAGTGAAGAGGTTGATCAACGCTCGGATATCTTTTCCTTTGGGGTCGTGCTTTATGAACTTCTGACAACCAAGCTCCCATTCAGAGGCGAGCATCACGCCGCGTTAATGTATTCAATAGTTAACGAAAATCCTCAACCGATTGCACGTTTCAATGAGAAAGTCACGCAGGAAATTGAACGTATCGTTTCTAAGACACTGGCAAAAGATAAAGAAGATCGTTATCAGCACGTCGACGATCTTATTGCCGATCTGCGGCGTGAGAGAAAAAATATTGAATACGCACGGGCGGGTTACGCGACAACATCCGGAAGCGCTCTTTCTTCGGGCTCGATTTTCACAGGACGGAAGCGCCGGAAATTGTTTTCAATGGCTGCACTTGGGGGGACAGGTATTATCATATTAGTGGTTGCCTATTTGGTCTTCTACCAGAAGCGGGCTATTGAGATCAATCCTGATATGATCATTCGGCTGGTTCAGATTCCAATTGCAGACCTGGATTATCCTAGGATTTCCGGCGACGGCAACTGGATCGTATTTCCTGCTGTTGACCGTAGTGGAAAATCGGGGTTTTATATCATGCATAGCATGGGAGGTGAGCCGCGCTTCATTGCTCCGATACAGGGAAAGAGATCTTGTGACCTATCGCCCGATGGCAGTCTGATCGTGTGGTCCGTATGGGACCGTCAAAGTGGTGAGTGTTATGTCTATAAAGTCCCAACGAATGGAGGTACACCTCTCAAAATTCTTCAGGGGTGGGCACCACGCTTTCGACCTGACGGACGGAGAATCGGATATATCCGTGGCTTAGGGGTTGCCGCTCCGTCGCCTTCAGGAAAAATTGAACTCTGGAGTGCCGGGATCGATGGAAGCGACCAGCGCCGGGAATTCATTGATTCATTCCATGTCGGTGGAGGCGGTAGAGGATATTACGTTTTTTCTTATTCACCAAGCGGGAAAAAGGTAGCATGGATAAGGGAATACCCGGAACTATATAGTGAGATAGTCATCTATGATCTTGAAAAGGACCGGGAGAAAATAATCACTTCCGATAAGAAAAATCTCCAGGATCTTGTTTGGACAGCCGGGGATCAGATCGTTTACACCTCTGACAGGAGAGGCGTATTCAACATATGGATGGTCCCGGCTACGGGAGGAATTCCTGTTCAGATCAAGAAGGAAACAACACCTATTTCATCTGTGTCATCTTCCGCCGATGGTCGGAAGTTGCTCTATCACCAATTGAAATCCCCCAGCGATTTCTGGATAGTTAACATTCCGGAAGACCGGGCAAATCAGATCACATTCAGAGAGGAGAACCAATATTCTCCCAAATTTTCACCCGACGGGAAAAAGATCGCATTTCTGGTCGGCGGGCCGGCAAACTTTTACCCAGGTGACGCTTACAGCGAATCACACCTCTACGTAATGGACAGAGATGGTAACAATAGGCGACAATTAACGTTCGGTGATGAAGTTGTCTGGAGCCTGCAATGGTCCACGGATGGCCGAAGAATTGCGTATGGTTCTCGAAAAGTCGCTGAGCCGGCAGATTCTTTTCGAACATATGTCGTTGAGCTGTCGAATCCCGGTTCTCCCAAATACATTGCACTCGGAACACCGGGTGCTTGGCTTGATTCTGTGAGATTCCAGTTGCTTGTAAACGATGTGAACTATGTTACGTCTATTTATGGGGTACAACCTACAAGAGTGTATGACGATTCGACGCTAGCATATTATATTCAAAGAGGAAGGTATATTATCTACTATGATTTTCACATTGGGAAGGATCCGAAGCAATTGTGGATAGTGGATGGGACGAAGCCGCGAGAAGTACAACGGAAAACTGCACGATTACTCCCATTCACTTCACTTTTCAAAGGAGATAGTAAGAATGCGTATTGGTTGAAGGAAGCCGGAGATATATGGAAGATGACGCTGCCGAACGGCAAGTTAGAACGGATCCAGGCAAACTTTCTCGGGGTGGAATATTTCAATGACTTTAATCCCAGCCAGGACGGGGGAGAGATGATTATTGTAAAACGAAGATATTCCGCGAATGTTGTGATGATTGAAAATCTGTTCAAGTGATTGTATGATAGGGTGCTACCCTCGGTATCTCCCGCGATCATGGCATATTTGCTCTCAATACAAACATTGAACTGCTGCGCATTTCATTCTTGGATGGCAAACAAGAAAAAATCCCTGTGACCTTGAAGGGATCGGGAATGCCGTTGAATATTTCAGGATACACATCACCCGTGATGGCAAGGAGATGGTTTTCCCAACAATTGAAAGAAGGGGAAAGTTGGGCGTGATTGAGAATTTGTTTAAGTGAATTCATTATCAACCGATCCGAATATAATAAACCGTATAAGTTACTTGTTTGTAAATTCCCCTATTATGTGTGCCGTATAAAATTTCCGTTTTCATCTTTCCAAAAACAGAGTCAGAAATCGGAAATTATCCTCCACCTTTGATTTACTTTTTCAATTTGTTATATTTTATACAGAGCAATAGCAAAAAGCGTAGAGCATAGAGCTTAGAGCATGGAGTTGTAAGGGCGGAATAAAGTTCCGCTCCTAATGACGAATGACTATTGACTTTTTACAAAGTACCAAGTACAAACAACAAAGTACCTACCCCACGGGCCCGTAGCTCAATTGGATACCCGCCCGACCGAACGGTGTTCAGTTCAAGCTTCGGTCGTTCGGGCGGGGAGCAACAGTTGCGTAAGCTATTAGTGGTCTGAAGGAATTGAATTTTTAATTTAGTTATTGTATTTTTATTTAATCTCAATCGTGCATTGGGCCCGTAGCTCAATTGGATACCCGCCCGACCGAACGGTGTTCAGT
>Ga0315277_10008801_pt1 | contig 12931 bp, 11 predicted proteins | sample YL17G05_15_MG_FD_203695 | JGI IMG/M metagenome (GOLD analysis project Ga0315277, IMG submission 203695) | Sediment microbial communities from Yellowstone Lake, YNP, Wyoming, USA - YL17G05_15 | ecosystem: Environmental > Aquatic > Freshwater > Lake > Sediment | place: USA: Wyoming | collected...
TTCTCGGGCTGCACCAAGCTGGCCAGCGTGACGATCCCCGGCAGTGTGACCAGCATCGGGGACTCGGCCTTCTACAATTGCACCAGCCTGGCTAGTGTCACCATCAACTCCGGGGTGACCGGCATCGCGCACGCTGCCTTCGCTTACTGCATCAGCTTGGCCAGCATCACGATTCCCGGGAGCGTGACCAGCATCGGGGACTCGGCCTTCTACGGCTGCACCAGTTTGACCGGCGCGGTAATCGGCAGCGGCGTCACCGGCATTGGGGGCTATGCGTTCGCTGGCTGTACGAGCCTGATAGGGGTCTATTTCAGAGGTAACGCCCCTAGCGTCGCGTCGTCTGCGTTTAATTCTGATTACTACGCGACGGTCTATTATGCGACGGGCACGACAGGCTGGGGAGCGATGTGCGCAGGTCTTCCAGCCGTACCGTGGAACCTACAAGTGCAAACCAGAGCCGCCAGCTTCGGCGTGCGAACGAATCAATTTGGATTCAACTTCACTTGGGAAAGCAATCTGGTCATCGTCGTGGAAGCCTGCACGAACCTGGTCAATCCCGTTTGGACTCCGCTGCAAACCAACACGCTCACGGGCGTCTCGTCCTATTTCAGCGATCCCGAGTGGACGAATTATCGCAACCGCTTTTACCGCCTCCACTCGCCGTGACCAGAGAGCGCAAGGGGTCATCCGCTCCATCCGCGATTCAATCAACGGAGTCCGAACCTCGGCTTGGCTGCCCGATCTGCAACCCACCGTGTGGGTGGACAATGCGGCGCCAGCAACGCGCTGCGTCATCGAAGTCAGCGTTGGCGTAGCCCCGTGGCCCAGTGGACGTCTGTCTTCACGATTGCCCCCCGCTTCACGAACCGCGAATGCGGTTTCGTGGCACGATGCGCGTCACCTTGGTAATCGCAGCGCACCGTTACGCCTCTGCAATGATCTCCAGCCCCAAGGCCTTGCCGAATTCGATCAGCGGTTCCCGAACGTCGCCATAGACGGTCACCCGGTGCCAGCCGAAGCGATCCCACTCGTTGAAGAGTTTGCCAATGTCGCCCCGGACCTCGCCGACCAGTTGTGTGCGGCAACCGCGGTCGCTGTCCAAATTGCCCACGGCCTTGGCTTGGTGGATGACCATTTGCTTGCGGGAGAATTTCGTGCGGAACGACGTCGTCATGTAGCCCTCGGGCAGGAACGACTGTGCGCAGCAGCCGCGCGGATCGCGGTTGTGCAGCGTCCGGATGCGGTAGCGGTTCGCGGTGCCGCGCGGGCCGAAAACCCGCGTCGTGCCCACGCAATGGGCGTACACGATTTGGTTCTTCGAAGTGTCGAGGACCGGGTCCGAGACATAGCCGGGGCGCCCGGTGAGGATGCGCGCCATCAACATGCTGAGGGAGTCGTCCGGCATGGCTTCGCACACGCCCTGGCCACCATCATCGAGGATTTGCATGAACCCAAGGCACGGGTAGGCCGGTAGTTGGCCGGCATTGAAGCCGCCGAGACAATTCATCGTCACGCTGTCCGTGTCGTGCTTCTTCATGAGTTCGCGCGTGGCCAGATACACCGCGCCCGCGTTTTGGATCCACTCGGGCGTCGCCTCGACGACTTTCTCGGCGCGGCCCGACCAGCGCCGCGCCCACTCGGCCGCTTCGTCCCGATCCGCTTTGTCGTAAAGGGCCTTCAACTCGTCAAAGCCGAAGTAGATGCCTTTGGCCCCAAGGAACTCCTGCTCACGGCCCGGGGGCTTCCCCGCACCCACGATCAAGAATCGGGAATCCTTCAGCCGCTTGATGCACTCGCCGATGTCGGTCAACGCGACCTTGTCCTCCGCACATTTCATCGGCCCCGCGACCGCGAACGTGCGGCGATAAACCTCCTCGCACCGCTTCGCGAAGGAAACCGGGGTCGTGCCGGGGTTTTTCACTCCGGCGAAGAGTTTCGCGACGGCGGCCAAGTCCTGATCCCGCGCGCTCGACACGGCAGCCACGGGCAAGCCCTGCCGGTGCAGGCCGCTGTAGCCGATGAGGAACACGCCGGAACCACCGAGGTATTCATCCGCGACGAGCATCGGCTTCTCGAGCTTGGCCAGTTGGGCCAGCGTGCCAGTCAGCCCCCAGTTCAGCGTGACGGTGTGGACCAGGTAGCCGTCCACCTCGTCCTTCATGGCCAGCGCCTTTTCCACGTCGCCAGCCTTGGGCACGACCACCGGCACGAACTCAACCTGTGGACAACTCTCGCGCAGCAACCGGATGACCTGTTGGTGGCGACCGGCGGTGTCGAAGCCCGGGTACGGCCAGCTCTCCCGCTCCGTGCTGCTGGAAAGAAACACCAGGGCCACGCGCACCTTCTGGGGCTGCGCCTCGGCCGCAATCCCCGCGAACGGCGCGAGCGCGCCGGCCGTGGCCAGCGCAGCGCCGCATTGCTTCAGGAAAATGCGCCGGCTGAGCGCGGGACCGCAGCCGGAGCACAGAGTCGGACTACAACACTTGCACATGGTTCTGTCCTTTCATCATGGGGCAACCGGCCCGGCTTACGCCACGCCGCCTTCTGCGATGACCTTGAAGCCCATCAGGTCCCCAAGGTCCCGAATCGCCTCCGTGTGGTCGCCGTAGAACACGACGCGATGCAGCAGCGCCATCACGCCGGCCTGAATCTTGTTCTCGCCCCAATCCAGGAACAGCCGCCGCGCATCGGGCACGCTCTGCGCGAACTGCGTCCGGCACGCCATCGGGCTGATGCTCGTCTCCAGGATTTTGCCGGACGTCATCAACATCGTGTCGAGGTTGACGAACTTGGCGCACGTCACCGGCTGACCGACGCGGTTCTCCACCTCCAGCGCCACGCCGCCCTTGCTGTCGGTCTGCGTGCGAATCCGGAAGGGCAGCCGCGGGCCGTTGACGCCGTCCATCTTCGTGGCAGAAGTGCAGTGGAAATGCACCATCGCGTTCTTGGCCTTGTCAATGACCGGATCGCTGATGAAACCCGGCACGCGGAAGGCGTAAGCGAACATCAACATCGTGAGCGTGGAGTCCATGTCACCCTCACAGGCGCCGACCAACCCGAGGTCGTTCAGCTTGCTGAAGGTGAGGCAACCGCGCGGATTGCCCATGCAATGCGAGCTCGCGATTGCCTGGGCCTTTTCCTGGATCATCAACTCCTTGATCGCGAGGAACAGCCGTGCCGATTCGATGATCTCCGGTCGCTTGGGTTCGACAATGGCTTTGGCCTTGCTGATCCAATACTCCTCGGCCTCGGCTTCGGCGGCCTTGGGGTCAATGTCCTTCATCATCTGATGCACCCGCTCGTTGCTGACAGAAATCATCTCTGCTCCGAGCGCCTTCTTAATTTGCTCCGCGGAGCAGGCGGCGGCTGTGCCTTGCGGCGCGCCCCAGGCAATGATGCGGGTCTGCTTGAGCCACGCCGGCACGCGCAGCAGGCCGACGGCGCGGTCAATCTCCTTCCAATCGCTGGTCGGCAGGAGGACGACCTTCTTGCCCTGCTTGTGCCATTGCGGGAAGTACATCCAGCCATGCCCGCTGAACGGTTGCGAGAACAGCACCGTGGGCAACCCCACGTCAATGAGCTTGCCCAGCACCGGCGCGTCACCGCCATGCCCGGACAGATGAATCAGCAGCACGCCGTCCGCATCGCGGACCTTCTCGGCCAGTTGGTCCACGGGCGTGGGGGGAATCAAGTCGCCGCCGATGAACTTGAGGTCGCCGAACTTCTTCTCCAGCCCGGCAAAGTACTGCGCGAACTTCTCCAGTTGGTCTGTCGGATGTGCCAGGTACATGTCGCCGGTCCGGCCGGCATAGACTACGTGGATGCGCGCTGGGGGCAGCTTGGGCCAGTTCTCCTGGCCCGCCGCGAAGGCCCAAGGCGCAAAAATCTTTGAAGCGCACAAAGCGCCGCCGGCGGCGGCGGTGGTTCCGAGGAAGGATCGTCGTGTCATGGTCTGGTAGTTCATAATGTCTCCGATGGTTGCGGATTCACGGGTTTCAACATCCCCTGCCTGCGGGCGGGAGGATTCTCCATCTGACAAACAAGCCCCGGTGCGTTATGACTGATGGGAATTCGCCGCGCGGACGCTCTGCGAGAAGCGGAGAATATGTTCCCGTCGAAACCCATGGGCCGACGCTAATGCGGGGCCGAGCCGTGTCAAGCAACGAATTCAGACAATCCGCCTGCCGGAAGTGTTGGTCAAGTGTCGGTTGGGGGAGATTAAGGCGGATTGGGGCTGAGAGTGAATTGGGGGTGGGATTTCCAATTCGCGGTTCTCCTCGACAGCGCCCGAGCCGCAATTCGTCGCTCGATTTCTGGTTGAGGCGAAGCTCCTGCGCTCGCGCAATCCGCGATGCTACGAGTCGCGGCTGGCGGCAGCAGACTGCACAAGTGCTCGGAAGGTGCGCCCCATGTGTTCCGGATGCGTCAGCGTCTTGAACTGGCGAAGCCGATCCGCATCCCACTCGCCGAAGCTCCCTTTGTCGCGCCAGGTTTGCTCCGCGATGCGCACGAGGAACTGCGCCTGGGTCACGAAACTTTCCGTCGTCAATCCCGCGGCTTCACCGGCGGCCTGGATGGCGGTGAAATTCACGTGCGCGGTGAGGTCTTGTTCGCCGGGGTTCGCGAGCACGTCGCCGGAAACCTGATGCCGGCGGTAGGCGCGGAGCGTGCCGTCGCGGCGGTGCGGCGCGAAGAATTCCTCCGCGGTCAGGCCGTAGTCCAGCGTCAGCAGCTTGCCGTGGTGGAGCACGGATGCCGCCTCGCGCCACCAGTCGGTAGCGGTGGGGCAGACTTCGGTGGCGAAGCCGTCGGGGAGGACGGCGAGCAGGTCGGGTGGGACGTGAAACGGGGGGCGTGAAGCGCGAAGCGTCTCCGGCATCCGCGCCCGGATGAACTTCTCACCGTCGAGCGCCACGCCCCACTCGAACCACTCGTGGCGTTTCGCGTCCCAGCCGAAGCGATGGACGGGCAGGGCGTCGAGGAGTTCGTTGGAGAAGAGCACGCCGGTCAAACGCCGAACGCGGAGCGAGGCCAAGTTTGAGAACCAGCGAACCTTCTCGTCAAACTCCGCCAGCGTGCGGCGCTGCCATTCTTGGCGCCGGGCGGACGGTTCGACGATGCCGTATTCGAGTCGGGCAAAGAGGGCGGGGCGATGTTCGCGCAGCCAGGCGAGGATGTCGCACGCCAGTTTTCCGTCGTGCGCGCCGGCTTCGATGAGGTGCAGGCTGTCAGTTTCGAGTTTCGAGTTCTGAGTTTCGAGTTCGGTGAGCCAGGCGGCGAATTGGAAGGCGAGCAGTTCGCCAAACAGCCGGCCCACGCTGACGCTGGTGAAGTAGTCGCCGCGCCGCCCGAGGTTGTCCGCTTCCTGTTCATAATATCCACAAAGCGGACAATAGAGCGCCAGCTCCATGAAGCGGGCGAACGAGATTGGGCCGTGTCGGCGGACTTCCGACGCAATTGTGTCGCGAACGCTGCTCAAAGTTTGCAGAGTGGTTTGGATTTAGCTATCAAACGGCGGACCGTACAAACTCTTTATGGCGAAGATTGACGCATTCTTCAACTTGATGTTCGAGCAGAAAGCCTCCGACGTGCACCTGTCGTCGGGCAACAACCCCATGCTCCGCATCAATGGCGAGCTGCAGCGCGTGGAGCATCCGCCGCTCGACCCCGACGACCTGAAGAAGATGCTCTACGAGGTCGCGCCGGACTACAAGATCAAGGTCTTCGAGGAAACGGGCGACGTGGACTTCGGTTACGAGATTCCAAACGTCTCGCGTTTCCGCGCGAACTTTTTCCAGCAAAAGAACGGCATCAGCGCCGTCTTCCGGCAGATTCCGAGCAAGGTGCTGTCCTTCGAGGATTTTGAAAAAATCGACGCGCCGCTGCCGGCGGTGTTGAAGAAATTCTGCATGCTGCACAAAGGGCTGGTCGTCGTGACAGGGCCGACCGGCTCGGGCAAGTCCACGACACTGGCGGCGATGGTGGATTACGCGAACAAGAACCGGAAGGATCACATCATTACGCTGGAGGACCCGATCGAGTTCGTGCACGAAAGCAAGAACTGCCTCGTCAACCACCGCGAGGTGGGCTTGCACACGAAGACGTTCGCCAGCGGTTTGCGCGGCGCGTTGCGCGAGGATCCGGACATCATCCTCATCGGCGAACTTCGCGACCTGGAGACGATCGAGCTGGCGCTGATTGCCGCGGCGACCGGCCACCTCGTGTTCGGCACGTTGCACACGCCCAGCGCGGCGAAGACGGTGGACCGCATTATTGACGTGTTTCCGGCGGAGCAGCAGAACAAGATTCGCGCGACGCTGTCGGAAGCGCTCAAAGGCATCATCGCGCAAAACCTGTTCAAGCGGATTGACAAGAAAGGGCGCGTGGCGGCGCTGGAGATTCTGGTGTTCACCACGGCGATTGCGAACCTCGTGCGCGAAGGCAAGACGCATCAGATTCCGGGCATGATTCAGGTCGGCAAGAAGCTGGGCAACCAGCCGCTCGACGACGCGATCATGGATCACCTCAAGATGAAGCGTGTCGCACCGGAGGAGGCCTACGACAAATGTCTCGACAAGAAGAAATTCCGGACGTTCCTGCCGCACCCGCCGGATGACGAAGACGCCTGATTATGCGCCGCCCCGAACTCGACTACGTCCTGACCACGATGCTGGAAAGCCAGCCGGAGGTGTCCGACCTGCTCTTCACGGTGGACAAACCGCTCCAGGTGGAATCCTTTGGCGAGTTGAAGCCCGTGACAATCGATCCGCCGTTCGGCACGCTCACGCCGTACCAAACCGAGATGGTGGCGTTGAACCTCCTCGGCGACAACCCGTGGCACATCGAGGAATTGCTGCGGCGCGGTTCGTGCGACGCCGCTTACACGCTGGGCGACAAGGCCCGCTTCCGCATCAACATCTTCTCGCAACGCGGCAACTATTCGGTGGTGCTCCGGAAACTGAACACGGTCATTCCCACGCTGGACGACTTGAAGTTCCCGGACATCATGAAGCGGATTCCGCTGGAGAAAACGGGCCTCGTGCTGGTGACGGGCGCGACCGGTTCGGGCAAGTCCACCACGCTGGCGGCGGTCCTCAACGAAATCAACCACTCCAAACCGGTGCACATCGTCACGCTGGAGGACCCAATCGAGTTTGTGCACCGCCACGACGTGGCCACGTTCAACCAGCGCGAGCTGGGCAGCGATTTTGACACGTACTCCAACGGCCTGCGCGCGGCATTGCGCCAGGCGCCGAAGGTGATTCTCGTCGGCGAAATGCGCGACCGCGAGACGGTGAAGATTGCGCTGAGCGCGGCGGAAACGGGCCACCTCGTGTTGAGCACGCTGCACACCGTGGACGCCGGCCAGACCATCAATCGTATTCTCGGCATGTTCGAGCCGGAGGAGCAGGAACAAATCCGCCCGCGCCTGGCCGATTCGCTGCGCTGGATTGTCAGCCAGCGGCTCGCGCCCCGGATTGGCGGCGGACGCTTCGCGCTGCTCGAAATCATGGGGACAAACCTCCGCGTGCAGGAATCCATCCGCCTGGGCGAGGCCGAGGGCAAGAGCTTTTACGAAATCACCGAGGCGAGCTACCCCTTCGGCTGGCGCACGTTTGATCACGCCTGCCTGGAAGCCTACGAGACGGGCAAGATCACCGAGGAAACCGCCAATCTCTATTGCACGAAACGCAGCGTCGTGACGCGCGGCATGGATAACATCCGCAAGGAGCGCGGCGAGGCGACGACCGACATCGCCGGCCTGCGCATGAAACAAACCCAGGATGCCGCCAGACCCGGCGGGCCGCCCATTCCGCCCACCCTCAAACTCAAGTAAGCCATGTCCGAGAGATTTGATTTCATCAGCGCGACGGACAAGCCGGCCCTGCTGGCGTTCTCCACCCCCGAGTGGCTCGAGGCGGCGCGCAACGCGCTCATGGAACTGGGCTACAAGGTCCACACGGCCGCGACCCACGGCGATTTTCTCGTCCGCTTCAGCCAGGTCCGCTACCAGGTGGTCATCATCGAGGAACTCTTCGCCGCCAACAACCTCGAGGAGAACACCACGCTGCACGCCATGCGCCAGATGCCAATGAGTCAGCGCCGCCACGCGACGGTGATCTTGTTCGGCGATTCGTTTCAGACCTTCACGCCGCTCCAGGCGTTTCAGCAAAGCGTTCACGCCGTGGTCAACAGCTCTGAACTCTTTCTGGTCAGGCAACTCATCGAAAAGGCCGTCGCCGACAAGGAGCTGTTCCTCTCGGGCTATCTGCAAACGCAGACCCGCGTGCTCTCCGCGCCCCAAACGACGGAGGAATGAGCTGGCGCTGGCGCACGCCGAGCCTGCCATGAACCGATTGGACCAGGCGCTCGTCGAACACGGCTTGTGCGAGAGCCGCGAGAAAGCCAAACGCGCCATCCTCGCCGGCCAGGTCAAAATCAACGAGCGCGTTGCCCGCAAAGCCAGCGAAACGGTTCAGGCCGCCGATGTTCTCTCGCTTGCCGCGGGCGAAAGATACGTCAGCCGCGGAGGGCTCAAACTCGAACACGGCCTGCGGCACTTTGGACTCAACGTCATCGGTCTGACGGCAATTGACCTCGGCGCGTCCACCGGCGGTTTCACCGATTGCCTGCTCCAGCACGGCGCGTCGCGGGTCTATGCGGTGGACGTGGGTCGCGGCCAATTGGCGTGGAAACTCCGCCGCGACGCGCGCGTCGTGGTGATGGAACAGACCAACGCCCGCCATCTCACGCCCGGACATTTCGGCGCGGGCTTCGAGCCGGTGCCCTTGATCGTCGCGGATTGCTCCTTCATTTCGCTCCGGAAAATTCTTCCGGCGGCGATTGCATTGCTGCGGACGGGCGGTAAAATCCTCGCGCTGATCAAACCCCAATTCGAGGCCGGCAAGGCCGAGGCCGACCGCGGCGCGGGCGTCATCAGCGATCCGGCGATCCATGAGCGCGTCCTGCGTGAGTTGCGCGAGTTCGCCACCGAGACGATGAACCTAGCCTGGCGAGGCGTGACGGAATCTCCGTTGCGCGGCCCGGCCGGCAACAAAGAATTTCTGGTGCTGCTTGAAAAAACTGGCTGAACGCATCCGGCGCGTTGGTTTCGTGGGGAACGCGGACAAGACCGCTTGTGCGCGCGTGGTGACCCGCGCTGCCCGACTCGTCGCCGCGGCGGGCCGCGAAGTGGCGGCGGATGAAGCCACCGGCCGGCACGCCCGGCTGCGCGCCCGACTGTCTCCCGACGCTGCCACCCTCGCGCGCGAAGTGGACTTGCTGTTGGTTTTCGGCGGCGACGGCACGTTGCTACACGTGGCCCGCACCATCGCCGGTTCGGCGACGCCACTGCTCGGCATCAACATCGGCGGCTTGGGCTTTCTCACGGCGGTTTCCTCGCAACATCTCGCGCCCGCCCTCGACCGCGTCTGGCGGGGCGAGTTCAGCTACGAACGGCGCGCGTTGCTCGAAGCCGCAACCGGCGCGGGCACAGGCCTTATCCGCTGCCGCGCTCTCAACGACATCGTCATCAGCCACGGGGGAGCACCGCGCTTGATCGAACTCGAAGTGACCGTGGACGGCGCGCCGGTCACGAGCTACCGCTGCGACGGGTTGATCGTAAGTTCTCCGACCGGCTCAACGGCGTACTCGCTTTCGGCGGGCGGCGCGGTGGTATTTCCGACTGCCAACGTGTTCGCCGTGACGCCGATCTGCCCGCACACGCTCAGCAATCGGTCGTTGATCCTCAACCTCTCGTCCACGATCGCAGTCAAAGTGCGGACTGCCCAGCCCATCGCGGTCTTGAGCGCGGACGGGCAGAACATTCCCGAACTGAGCCGCGGCGACACGCTAACGATTCGCCGAAGCAGTCGCACCGTGCGCCTGATGCACCTGGCCGGCAGTTCCTTCTTCGAGGCCCTGCGCCAAAAACTACATTGGCGCGGCGCCAACGTCTGAAATGAAGCAGGAAGAATTCAGGATGAAAACACTGCGCCGGGCCAGAGCCACGGCGTTCCCGGTTTCTCCATTCTTCATTCATCCTTCTGCCTTCTAAACATGGTTCGCCTCAAGGACATCGCAGCCCGGACCGGCGTCTCGATCATGACGGTCAGCAAGGCGCTGCGCGACGCCGCCGATGTGTCGGCCGCCACCAAGGCGCGCATCAAGGCGGTCGCGGAACAGATGGGCTACGTGCCGGACACCAGCGCGCAGGGTTTGCGAACCCGCTCGACGAAGTTGTTCGGCCTGATCGTACCCACGACGACGAATCCGCTTTTCGCGCGTCTCGTGCTGGCCATCGAAGCTCGCACCCAGGAACTCGGCTACGACCTGCTCTGCGCCCACACGCTGAACCTGATTCAACGCGAGGAATACGCCATCCAGCGCATGGTGGCGCGCCGCGTTGAGGGCCTGTTCATCTACCCGGTGCACCGGCTGCAACCGGAGGCGCGCGTTTACCGCGAACTGGCGGAGCGGAAACTGCCGGTGGTGCTGCTCGGGCACGCGGCGCCGTTTTGCAGCCAGTTTCCTTCGGTCGCCCCGGACGATTTGGCCGGGAGTTTCGACGCGACGCAGCATCTCTTGGAACTCGGACACAAGCGCATCGCCTTTCTGGCCGGGCCGATCGCCGCGCCCTGGGCGCACGAACGGCTCGAGGGCTACCGGCGCGCCTTGCGCGAGGCGAACCTCGAACCGGAGGACCGACTGCTTTTCCAGGCGGGCAGCACCGTCGAGGAAGGCGCGAAAGCCGCCGCCCAGATTCTCTCCGAGGCCCGTGGTTACACGGCCATCCAAGCATCGAATGATCTCGCAGCCATCGGTTGCGCGAGCAAGCTGCTGGATCAGGGCCTGCGCATCCCGCAGGACGTTTCCATCGTCGGCTTCGGCAACGTGCTGACGGCGGAGTTCTTTCGCGTGCCCTTGACCACGATGCGCCAGCCGAAGCACCGCCTCGGCCACGCCGCCATGGACCTGATGTCCAAACTCCTGCGCGGCCAGCGCGCCGAATCCCGCCGCCTCCCGGCCACCCTCTGCATTCGCGCCAGCACGGCTCCGCCGCACACCCCCGCCGCCTGAGTGCTGGCATCCAACCTGCGTTCAAGCGGGGCATGATGAAGAGAATTCTTTGGGGTGTGTTGGGCGTCGTCGTGGTCGCGTGCGTCGGCTGGCAAAGTCTCCGCATGGCGAAGAACCAATTGGACACGAAAGTTCTTGCGTTCCATTCGGCGGCGGATGACCTCATCCAAGGTTTGCAGCAATACAAGGAATTCATCGGCAGCTACCCGCCTGGCAACAATTTGGACATCGCCAAGGCGCTTTCGGGACAAACCGAGAAGAAGGTGCTCATCCTCGTCGCCCGCAAAGCTTCGCGCAATCAACAGGGCGAACTCGTGGATCCTTGGGGCACGCCCATCCAGTTCTATCTGTCCGGCAACAGTGTGTTGATCCGCTCCGCCGGGCCGAACAAGGTTTGGGAAGACAGCTCCGTGTTGGGATCGGACGACCTTTTCCGCTCAAACTGAGTCGGCCGGTTTGCGGCGCCACGCTGCGACGAACATCCCGTTCCCGCCCCAATCGTAGGGCCAGATCGTCAACGTCGCCGTGCCCGGATGGGCGCTGCCAAATTCTTTTGCCAGGCGGGGATCATGCAACCGGAGTGGCTCAAACTCCGAATGCGCCCCGTTGAAGTCTAACACGACCTCCGCCGTCTCCGCCCGGGTCAACGTGCAAACCGAGTAAACCAACTTCCCGCCCGGCTCCACGCTCGGCGCGGCGTGTGCCAGCAATCGCTTCTGCCCCGCCGTCAGTTCCTTCACGTCCTGTGACGTCGTAGCCCACCGCGCGTGTGGGTTGCGCTGCCACGTGCCCACGCCGCTGCACGGCGCGTCCACGAGGACGCCGTTGAACGGCGTCTTCGTCGGCGGCTCTGGACCACCGTCCCACAATGCGCTGCGATAGTTGAATGCCTTTGCCCGCGCCGCGCGTTGCTTGAGTCTCTCGAGTCGCCACTCCGCGCGGTCGGTGGCCCAGATCAAACCCTGGTTCTCCATCAAATCGGAAAGATGCAGCGTCTTGCCACCCTCGCCCGCGCAGGCGTCCCACCACGTCTCGCCGGGCTTCGGATTGCACAGCACGCCGACGAGTTGCGACGCGATGTCCTGGATTTCAAACTCACCCAACTGGAACTGCTCCGTCTCGAACAAGTTCTTGCTGCCTTCGTACACCAGTGCCTTCGGCAAGGCCCGCTCGCGACAGCGCGCGCTTCCGAGCTTCTTCGCCAACGCCTTCCCCTGCCCTTTCCGCGCCCGAAGCCAGAGCATTGGCTCGCGTTGCAAAGACCGCAGCCACCGCTCGTTCAACTCCATTTCCCCCGCCAGCCATGGCGGCACAGCCTTCGTGCGCAGATTCTCCGCCGGAAGCGTGAAGGGATTTTTCCGAAACCTCGCGTCGAACTCCAGTGCGCCCTCGATGCGGGCTTCGAGTGAAAGCTTCCGGTCCAACCAGCCGAACCAACGGAAATAGGCGAAGACCGCCCGGCTGACTTCGCGCGCGTCCACGGCGCTCAACTCGCGCTCGCCGCGCAGCACCTCGCGCAAGACCGCATCCGCAGGCCGCTCGCGGCTTGATTCGCGGATGACCTGAACCGCGCGGCTGACGACGCTGGGGTTCGGACGGATCACACCTTCGCCACGATCTGCCGCAGCACATACGGCAGAATCCCGCCGTGCTGGTAGTAGTCGATTTCGACGGGCGTATCTATGCGGCAACGGACGCTCACGTTCTCCACCGGGCCGTCCTTGCGAGTGATTTTGAGCGTCAGGTCCTGCTGCGGCTTGAGGTTCGCGTCGAGACCGACGATGTCGTAGTTCTCCGTGCCGTCGAGCCTCAGCGTCTGCGCCGTCGTGCCGTCCTTGAATTGCAGTGGCAG
>Ga0315277_10008804_pt1 | contig 12927 bp, 12 predicted proteins | sample YL17G05_15_MG_FD_203695 | JGI IMG/M metagenome (GOLD analysis project Ga0315277, IMG submission 203695) | Sediment microbial communities from Yellowstone Lake, YNP, Wyoming, USA - YL17G05_15 | ecosystem: Environmental > Aquatic > Freshwater > Lake > Sediment | place: USA: Wyoming | collected...
CCCTAGAGATTGCCGACCACCATGATGGCCGAATCGTGGGGCTCGATGTTAGCCACTCAATGCTGCAAGCTGGCCTTAGCGCCATCGAGAAGAGAAGCCTGGACGGCAGAATCCAACTTATCCAGGGTCGCGCTGAGCATTTACCCTTTTCTGATGAGACCTTCGACACGGTTGTCTTCACCTACCTGTTGCGTTATGTCCAGGACCCTGATGCAACAATAAGAGAGCTGTCTCGCGTACTGAAACCAGGCGGGGAATTGCTCTCGCTTGAGTTCGGCATTCCAGAAGCCCTCTGGGTAAGAGCTCTATGGGAAATCTACAACAGGGTCGTCATGCCCGTAATGACCATCCCCGTTTCACGAGGTTGGCATCGTATGGGCTGTTTCCTGGGTCCGAGTATCTCGGACTTTTGTCAGCGGTATCCTGTTGATCGCATCGCCGCAATATGGCGTGAAAACAGCTTCTCTGTCGTGGAAATCAAGCACCTGCTTCGAGGCGCGGCCATAGTGATGTGGGGAACGAAAGGAAGATAGAGACCGATAGCCAGCCGTAGTAATTACCTGCACAGAGAATTCTAATCTAAAGAGGCACTGACAATATACGTGTGCGGTTTTCCAGTCGCCTTTAAGCGCTAAGTAATAAATTCAATTCCTCCTTTAAAGGCTTCATGGTGTAAAGCCCATTTTTGAATTCGCCAGACATAAGAAGGTTAGATACATCCTGACTTTTTGTTACAAAGTGGGTTGACAGTTTGTTGACATCGTGGCACATTATTAGTTATTCCCGCTGAGGGTAGAGAATTCATATCTTTCAACGGTTGAAAGGGAGGTATGACATGAAGATAAGGGATCTGTTAAAAATCAAAGGCCGCTCAGTAATTACCATCGGGCCGAATGAAACCGTTGCCGTGGCTATTCAGAAACTAGTCGAATACGACCGGGGGTCAATCCCGGTCTGTAATGAGAAGGGCGAGCTGGTGGGGATTATTACTGAAAGGGACATAGTAAGAAAGTGCTTTGCGCGTATTGGTGCCCTGTCCAGCATCAAAATTGAGGATGTGATGACCGAGGGAGTAGCTATAGGCGCTCCTGAGGACGATTTGGACTACGCCATCAGTGTTATGAAGCAGAAGAGAATCAGGCACCTTCCTATCATAGACCAACAGAAAGTGGTGGGCATGATTTCAATGCGAGATTTACTTGAGGTGCAGTTGAGTGAGGCCAACGCAGAGATCCGTTATGCCAGGCTACTGCCTAGGCCACCCCGACGACCTGTCATCTAGTACTATCCATATTATTGATGCCATAGCCGACTACACAATGTGGCTTCTTGTAACTATAGCTCTCGAGAACGATTGAAGCACTTCTGAAAGTAGCAGCCTGTCAAACATGGCAACGGGTCATGTGCGCTTCCTTCTTCTCCGCACAACATTGAATAGCACAACGACAAAAGCCACGACGGCAAGAGAAATAAGAATGATAGTCATGGTTGACACCCCTGATGGTTGTTGGACTGTCACTGTTGCTCTCATAGTGTCGGAGGTATAGGAATTACCTAAGGAATCCCAGTATTGGACTTCCACCTCAAGTATGTAGGGCTTGGGCACAGCGTCAGCATCAACGCTTATCCTGAACCTGGCTGAGCCGCTTTCGCCAGGTTGGAGTGTCCCGATGTAGGCGGTATCATCAGTGGTTGAAAAGGGAGCAGTGGCAAACGGATTAACAATATTGATCCTGGCGATGGCGTCTTTGGCCTCGTAGTCGCCGGCATTCACAATAGGGATGGTGATAACCATCTCAGACCCCGGAGTAAGACTGCCATCAACCTGGATAGTCTGAACTTCAAAGTTCAACTCGCCCTCTACCATTACGCCTACGGTCAGCAGCGACTGTCTCGGTATGTCCCTGTCATCCTTGTATTTGACCAAGATATTGACAGAGGAATTTTTAGCAACCGCCTCTTTTGAGACCGACACCTTGAATTGAGTAGTAACCGAACTATTTCCAGAGATATCTCCCAGAAAACTGGCTGGGCCGACAGGGGAAATACTAGTTCCCGAGACTATTTCGGCAGTAACGCCATATGCCTCACTGGCTCCGCTATTCTGGATGTCCACCGTAATAATGCCTGTCGCTCCAGCTCTGACTCCCTCCGTCTGGGTGATTACTGCCGAGAAATAGGTCCCAACGACCGTGATTGATATTTGTTCCTGTTGCACTCTACTGCCCCAGTGAAAATCAAACTGGGGCGATGCCTCCCCAGGGTTGAGCCAATCAACATCGCTGAGATATTGGTACTCCAGTTTCAGGTCAAGTTTATAAGTTCCGGGCTGGGTATCTTTGTGGATATAGAGCTGGAAGGTAATCGGTTGCGTAGTAGACATGCCCCTGGACAGTGTACCAAGGGAGGCTGCCCCACTCACGACTTCAATTGAAGACGACCCGGATGTTAGGGTAGCAGTGACACCTACAGCGGTTGTGCACGGTGGCACCAGGGCGACACCCGTAGCGGTAAGATAGCCCAGTGCCATGACCTGGTCGGCTGGGTCTTCGACATCTCCTGAAAAAGTCCCTATATTCTGAATCATTATCTGGAAGGTTCCGATTTGCCCCACTGTGAGCTCCTGGCTCCCCACCACTGTCACTTCCAAATTAGGTTTCCCTGCTACCGAGGCTAGTATGGGCACAGTAGTTCCCACAACCGAGGTAAGCAAAGCCACTACTGCCAAGATTATCAACCAAAAGCGTATTTTGTTAATCACTTGTCCCTCCGTATCTCTGGCACTATTAAATAATTAGCTTTCGTTCATCTGGTGATAGCTCTGTTAAAAACGGGTATGGCGATCACCGTGAATATCACGCCGAAGCCAAGCATCACCCAGATGTCGGTCATCATTCCCGACATGCCTGTGCCCAACACAACGCACTTCCGCAGAGCTTCAACAGCGTAGGTCAGGGGAAGTCCTTTTGAAATCCACTGCATCACAACTGGCATTTGCTGGACAGGGAAGAGTGCGCCGGAAAGAAAAAGCATCGGGAAGGTCAGGGTCATCATAATTGTCATGGCAGTTTCCTGCTGTGAAGCCAGCGCCGATACCATGATGCCGATGCCAATAAAGGAAAAAACCGTCAGCAACAGGAGCAGCGCCAGAAGGCTGTAACTGCCGTGAACTACCACGCCAAAAAGCACCACGGTGAGAATTAATGTCAGCAGTGCTTGTAAAAGTCCACGTACCACCTGGGCAAAGCTTTTACCCAGTATGATCGATAGCCGGCTGATGGGAGCCGATATGATGCCGTCGAGTGTGCCCAGTTCCCGCTCTCTTGATATCGAGCCAGCCAACCCGGTCATTGCCGCAAACATAATCGTCATTGCCATGATGCCGGGGGCCATAAACTCGAAGTAGTTAGGTTTCCCGGCGACGATGCCTTCCGTCTGAACGGTGAAGGGCACAATTAATTGCTGAGGGTTCGGAATATTCGGTAACAGTGTTGCCACATTCTGGGAAGCCAGTTGGTTCGCCATCGCCGACATAAGTCCATTAATTATGCCAGTGATGCCGGCTGATACCTGCGGATTGGACTGGTCGGTTATAAGTATCACCGAAGCTTGTTCACCCGTTGAGATTTCGGCTGAAAAATCGGAGGGGATAATGAGAGCACCATTAATCATCTGGTATTTGATTTGGTCTACAGCGGTCCCCTTGCTGCGCAAATAGGTAATAGCAAAAATCCGTTCATTCTGACCCCGGTTCATTTGTTGCAGCGCCAATACTATTTGGCCACCCATCGATCCCTCATCAAGATTAACCACGCCAAAAGAGACGTTCTTTAAAACGTTCTGCGAGGGAAAGATGAAACCTACCATTAGCATCATGAAGATGGGCATAATAACAAATGAGATAAGCATCATGCGGTCGCGGGCGAAAACCAACAGGTCTTTTATCCCGAGGCGAAGGCTGTGCATAATCAGACCTTTTAAATTCCCAAACATATCGGTCATCCTTTCTTATCTCACTCTGGAGGCTCCGCCCCAGCGGTGTGCCCGTACTGAGGGAACACTTGCAGCTACTTTATCCCTCATCTCCCGCCCGGTTACATGGAGAAAGACATCTTCCATGGTCGGTAGTACGGTGTTGATGGCGCGGACATTTGCTCCCATAGCATCGAGAGCACTTAGAATCGGGGCAATATTATCGTTGTTGCGTGTATGAATTCTGACGCGGTAGGTATCCGATTGTGTGACCGAAGCAATTGATTCCACACTCTTAAGCTGGGAGAGCATCGGTTCACTGAGATTGGCTACTTCCACATCTATCACAGTGGTATTATCAGCAGAGAGGAGCTTCTTCAGATTTGTCGTCGTGTCAAGAGCCACTATTTTAGCTTGGTCAATAATGGCTATCTGCTGGCACAGGGTCTCAGCCTCAACCATATCGTGGGTAGTCAGCACAATGGTCATGCCCTCCTCCCTCAACTCCAGAATAAATTCATGTATTGCATGCGTCGTCTGCGGGTCCAGACCCAGAGTGGGCTCGTCGAGGAAGAGCACATCAGGGTGGTGAAACAGAGCACGGGCAACGTTAATTCTTTGCTTCATACCTGTTGAGAATGTGCCCACACGATGTTTACGCCATGCTTCCATATGAAGACGGCCAAGCCACTTGTCTATAGCCTGTTTGATTTGCTCTTCAGGCAAATTATTCAACCTGCCGAAAAGGCTAAGATTCTCTTCAGCAGTTAGCTGGTCATAAAGGATGAGTTTTTCGGCGACTAGACCAATGTGCCGTCTGACCTGGCCCTGCTCCTTGACTATGTCAAAACCCACCACCCGGGCACTGCCCTCGGTGGGACGCAGCAACGTACAGAGCATCCGGATTGCAGTTGATTTACCAGCCCCGTTAGGGCCAAGGAATCCAAATACCGTCCCTTTTCCAACTGTAAATGAGATGTGGTCTACAGCCGTGAAATCGCCAAAACGCCTGGTCAACCCCTCAACTTCAATCATGTTCATCTTTGATTTGTCCTTTATAGGAGTCCGCTGCCCTGATAAACGCCGAAAGCCCCTGAACGAGGGCAGAAAGCTCTCCCAAACTGAGAAGAGACAGAATCTGGGTCATGCGCTTGATTCCAGTCTCTTTGAGGTTAGACACAAGAGCTTTTCCTTTATCCGTTGCCTGCAGTGTCATCTCGCGGCGGTCTTCCGGATTTTGTGTTCTGCTGACCAGCCCCTGTTCTACCAGACGGTCAACAATGCCCGTTACATTGGAGGGGGTCACTCCCAGAGCCTTTGCCAGTTTCCTGAAATTGGTGCTTCCTTTGTTGGTAATTAAGAACAGACTCTTGAGCTGTGTTAAGGTAAGTCCTGAATCAATCCAGATACTGTGAGCATGCTGACCTATAATGCGGCCGACCTGCTGTTCCAACTCAACTATTTCCTGAACCAATTGTGACTTGTCCATCGTCAGCCTCTCGATTTTGGAGAGCACATTATTAAACATTTAGTTAACCATGAACCCATGGTTGATAGTTTAATTTATATTAACTATTTTTGTCAAGTCCATCGGAGGAATAACGAACGTGGAAGAAATCTGCTGCACATTGTGACGATTTGTGACCCGCAATGTCACCATTGCCTTCATGGGTGACATTCGCACCTAACATCAGGGTATGACAAAACCATAGACCATCAACACACATCTAACATGCAGTTGACTGCTCTACGTTCATATGCTAGTATTCCCCTGTATGCCTGTTAATGACGTGGTCCGCTAAGGTATCCCTGCCTTATCCCATAATCGAGGCAACAAGCGAAGGTATAAAGGAGGACAGCTATGAAAATTCTGAGAGGCAAAACTCTGTTGCATTTGTTCCTCGTTCTGGTTATCGCAGTTTTAACCGTCACCGGCTGCGGCGCATCAGGAGCGCCAACCATTCCACCGGTAGACACTTTTGTCATCCCCTTCGAAGACTTCTCGAATAGTGGCACAGGCGGTCTCGTCACTTTAGCCGTAAATCAATCCAACTGGAATTTTGCGGCGTTTACGGTAGGCGTCTGGAGTGCGATTATCACAGCCGGACTTGCGGTGCCGGTAGCAGCCTTTCGTGCGTCCTTCCAGCATACCCCGGTGCAGCAGCCCGACGGCTCATGGCTCTGGTCATATTCGGTAAACGTCAGCGGCTCCGTATACACAGCCAAGCTGCACGGACAGTTCATTACGGGGGGAGTCAGCTGGAATATGACAATATCGAAAGAAGGCGAGTATGAGGACTTTCTGTGGTATTATGGCGAACACGTCCTCCCGGCAACCGAGGGCTTCTGGATTCTCAAGCAGAGCCCGGCTGACCCAACCGATCTGCTGCGAATAGACTGGTCCCGCAATATATCCGCAGGCACACATGCTATCAAATATACAAACATAGTCCCCGGTGGTCCAGACAACGGAAACTACATCGATACCCAGTATACCAAAGGTGTTCCCTACGACCACATCTGGGATTTATACAACAAGAGCGGGGACAATCACACTTATATCGAATGGAGCAGCACTAGCGGAGCAGGGCGGGTCAAGAACTTCAATCACTTCGGCGATAACAACTGGCATTGCTGGGCCAGCAACCGCACGAACGTTACCTGCTCATGATGCTCACGGATAAAATACACAAAACTCTGCTATCCGGAGTCTGGTGGTACCCTTTCTAATCAACAGAGCTTGGTCCGGACAGCAGCTGTTTTGCTCAAGCGTACCGGGTTGGTGTCTATTTTTTACCTTTTATCCTGGCGTAGATCGCTACAAGAATAACTGCTACGACTATTGAAACGACGAATCCAATCCACCAAAAGGCGTACCAGCCGGTCCAAGTCCCTATACCTCCCGCTATGAAAGCCGAAAGGGCACCAATAAGAATAGTCATGAGCCAGCCCATATTCTCTCTGCCGGGATGAATCAACCTCGCGAGAATACCAACGACTATGCCAATCAAGAGATACCAAAGAACGATCATTCCTTTACCTCCTTATACTATATTGTAGCTTGACCGATAGTATACTCTTATTTTAAAGCTTCTTGCAAGATGTTTTTAACTACGTCGGGAATTCCGGGGACGCCATACCAATCAGGCCTACTGCAAATTAGGTATTATGTCACGAAATACCGCTCATCTTTTCTATGCCTCAGGGGTGCAGTACATTTTTCTTAGATAAGAGTATAATTCAAGGTTAAATTCATTATTGTCTAACGTAAGAGGAGATTGTTATGTCTAACGTTTATGAGAGACTTCGTAAAAGATTGGATATGTTTCCCCAGGGATTCCCTAAAACTGAAAGCGGCGTGGAACTGGAGATACTGCAGCATCTCTTTGCTCCGAATGAGGCCGAGATAATGCTGGACTTGAGGCCCTTCCCGCCAGAAAATGTAGCGGCAATCGCAGAGCGGACAGGGAAAGACAAGGCTGAACTGGAAGAAACCCTGTACGAGATGTCGAGGAGGGGGCTAATAATGCGTTATAAGGCGCCTGACAACGAGCTTTACTACGCCCTGATCCCCTGGGTAGTCGGAATTTGGGAGTTCCAGTTGAATAACCTGACCCCGGAAAACATCAAACTTTATGAGAAGTATTTCGAGGAGGGGATGGTACCTTTACAGCGAAATCGAAAAATGGGGGGACTCCGCGTTATCCCTGTTGAGCAAGAAATAGAAGGGAGCACCGAGATTCAGCCCTACGAAAAAGTGTCACAGATTATCGAATCACATACCAGGTTTGCCGTTGCCGACTGCATTTGCCGGAAAGAAGCCAGAATGCTTGGAAAGGGGTGTGACAAGCTACTGGAGGCTTGTATGAGTTTCGGAGCGTCAGCCGACTTTTACATTGAAAATGGACTCGGCCGGGAAATTTCGAAAGAGGAGGCTAAGAAGATACTGATGAAAGCCGAGGAGGACGGCCTGATTCACTGCTCCACAAACAGCGCGGGCAACAAGGTATTCATATGCAACTGCTGTGGCTGCTGTTGTAAGTCTTTAGCACATATCACAAAATACGGTAATCTGCAAGCCATAGTAAAGTCGAACTACTATGCCACAAAAGACCAGGAGACCTGTACCACCTGCGGTACCTGCGTGGAGCGATGCCAGGTAAATGCCGTCAAATTTGAAAATGACTATACCGTCATCGACAGGGATAGGTGCATTGGCTGTGGGCTCTGTGCATCTACATGTCCCACAGGGTCAATCACCATGGTTCACAAATCACCTCAAGAGGCTTCTGCCATTTTCTCCCGTGGTAAAGAAATGTTGCAGGCAATGGGAAGGGAAACAGGTAAGGTATATCCTTTCGAATAGAGTGGGAGACCTGCTCCGAATAGATTGGTCCCGCGCAATATCTCCGCAGCCACACACAAAGACTCGTAAATAATATGGCGCATCTCCTTCTTGTTTTGATTATAGCATTGACCCCTATTTCCTGTTTGGATTATGTCTTATCGGTTTTCCTTCTATTTTTTCAATCGGATCATTTATGTAGACTCTCCCGAGGCCAATCGCTGAGGTAAGAATTCCACCTCTTTTATCTTCACTAATTCCATCTGAATACCCGAGATCTACTGGTACCTTCCCTCTCCCACCTTGTGCATCAACTACATATAGTGGACGGAGGAAACCTGTAGTGGCTCCGCAAAGGTCTCTACAGATTTCTTTTCCCTTGTATATTTCTGTTCTAAAATGACCCGTTCCCTCAACCAGATCGGCGTAATACAGATAATATGGTTTTACTCCCATTTTACCGAGGCCGTGTACCAGGTCTCTCATTACATCTGTGTCATCGTTAACTCCCTTTAGCAAAACAGTTTGGTTTCCTATTGGAATGCCCAGTTCTCTCAAAATCTTAATAGCTTGATAACTTTCGTCAGTTATTTCATTTGGATGATTAAAATGTGTGTTGATATAGAGCTGTGGATCTCTTAGTGATTGAGGCAAATGCCTTTTCAGCACCTCAATGAATTCTTTGTCTTCAATTATCTTTTGCGGCCATGTGCACGGTACTCTTGTACCGATTCTCATTAATCCAAGGTGTTGAATTTCTTTTAGTCTTCCCAGGATTTCATCAAGCCTGCTATTTGGCATTAGTAGCGGATCCCCACCAGAGATCAATACGTCCCTTATATCTTCATGAGATGCGACATATTCAATTCCCTTTCTTATTTCCTCTATTGAAGGATTCTTAAGGTCATCACCCACCTTTCGTTTTCTGGTGCAGAATCTGCAATACATTGCACACTCGTTCGATGCAAACAATAAGACCCTGTCAGGATACCTATGAATTATTGTCCTTGGCCCGCCGAGAGGAATATCTCCTTCCTCATCCAGTGGATCTGGTGACAGGTCCATATAATGCTCAAGCTCTTCGACATCAGGAATTGCCTGTCTCCAGATACCGTCATTCATCTTTTCGATAAGACCCAGGTAATAGGTATTTACCCTCATAGGGTATTTGGCAATTACTTCCTTAAGTCTGGGATCAACTCTTGTTTTCTGCCCGGTAAGCCATTTCTCTAAATCTTCGAATGTCCTTATCGAGTTTCTCAAAATGTCTTTATATGACATTAACAGTTCTCCTTTGCTTATCTAATAGTAAAAATTTAGATCTCACTTGCGAATAAATGATATTCTTTTTCAAGATGCTATACAAGTGTTCGTATTTGTTCGGTTGATTAATTATGCTTGACGGATTGTGCAGCTTTCTAGTTGCGTTTAAGCGCTAAGTAATAAATTCAATTCAGCCTTTGGTAATCTGGCTCAGAAGACGCTGAAGGGCAATGAGCTAAGATTGCCGAGTAGCTTACTAAGGTACGCGTCAAATTGAGCTGTCATACCAAGGCTGTTCTCAAGCCCGACGACGGAGCCTGCGACAAACTGCTTCGATGCGTGTCAGTGCTTCGTCAACATCTGCGGATGATACCATGCGGTGAGTTACCGCACGGAACGGGCGGCCGTCGCGTAAGCCTATCTTTATCCCTGCTCTATCAAGACCTTCAACAAACTCGACGACAGACAACTCGGGGGAGAGATGGAACATCACGATGTTCGTCGGTATGTCGTCCTGGGCCAGCGTTATTCCTTCGATGCCTGCGAGCCCTTGTGCCAGACGTCTGGCATTCGAGTGGTCTTCAGCCAGACGGTCTACCATTGTTTTCAGTGCCACGATGCCCGCAGCTGCGATAACCCCCACCTGCCGCATGCCACCGCCCAGCATCTTACGGAACTTGCGGGCTCGCTCAACAAAATCTTTGCTCCCACACAGCAGTGATCCAACCGGCGCACTCAGTCCCTTCGAAAGGCATAATGCTACTGAATCCGAGTTCTGAGCCAGTGCCCACGCCGGCACACCCAGAGCAATTGCAGCATTAAAAATGCGGGCGCCATCCAGATGTACCTTTAGCCCGCGTGTGTGGGCCAGATTGCAGACTTCGTCTGTGTAGTCCGTGGTCAAGACAGCTCCACCGCAGCGATTATGTGTGTTCTCCAGACAGAGGAGCGTGGTCTCCGGGTAGTGTATATCATTGCTCCGGATTGCCCGGTCAATATCGTCTAGATTGAGACGTCCGCAATTATCAGTAGGCACGGTGTGCATAATTACACCGCCCAGGGCTGCAGCGCCACCTACTTCGTACCAGAAGATATGTGCCTCGTCTCCCACGATGATTTCGTCGCCATGCTTGGTATGGGTGAGCACGGCGATAAGATTACTCTGGGTGCCGGAGGTGGTGAAGAGTGCGGCTTCCTTGCCCATCATCCCCGCCGCCATCGTCTCAAGCCGGTTGACCGTGGGGTCCTCACGATAAACATCGTCCCCTACTTCTGCCTCAAACATTGCCTGCCGCATTGCAGGCGTGGGATGAGTAACGGTGTCGCTACGCAAATCAATTACTTTCATCTCTCATTCCCTCATGTTCCCACCAAGTCAATTGATGGATAACCGCCCGCTTGTTGAGCCTTCTCAAACAAAAGCTTAGCCACAGCTATGTCCTCGACGGCAATTCCAGTCGAATCGAATACGGTAATAACCTTATTATCTGTTCTCCCTTTCTTCTTGCCCACAACTAATTCGGCGAGTGTTCCGTAGACTTCACCAATACTATAGATACCTTTCTGAATCGGGACGTTAATCTCCCCGCTGGTACTTGCCTGTTTTAAGTCATCGATAACGACAATTGCCTGCTTCAATATCAAAGGATCCAGCTCTTGCTTACCTGGTGCATCAGCGCCGACCGCATTTATATGAGTCCCGGCGGCTATCCACTCCTTCTTGATGATGGGACTACGAGAAGGAGTCAAAGTGCACACGATATCTGATGCCACTGCCTCCTGAATGGAACAATTTCTAATCGAAAACTGTGAAAAGGAATGCATTAGCCTATCCACCGCAGTTTGGGAAACATCAAAAACATTTATTGAGATGGGGTTAAACAGCTCAGCATGAGCTAGTATCTGCGTGTGTGCTTGAAAGCCAGCACCGATAATTCCAATTGTATGCGAATCTCGTCGCGCCAGGTACTTGGAGGCGATGGCCGCTGCCGCACCGGTTCGGTAAGCCGTGATTTCAGTAGCGTCCATTATTGCTAGCGGATACCCTGTCTCCGGGTCATTGTAGATCAGAATAGCCATAATCGAAGGTAGACCAAGAGACGGATTCCGAGGGTGTACGTTTACCCATTTCACACCCGCACATCCCGGCAAGGCGGCAGGCATTGCCCTGAAATCACCCTGTTCAACGGCCAAGTATACTTTGGCTGGCATCTTTCCCTTGCCTTCGCCGCACATCCTGAAAGCCTCTTCCACCACATTGATAACGTCCGACATCCTGATCAGGGTTTTGATGGCGTTTCTATCTAACAAGAGTGTCGGCATAAGCTACCAAATCTGATGGCTACTGAAGAAAATTTCCTATTGAATTTACTCCATTTTAATGGCACGGTCAAGACACAAATCACTGCCTACCTGTCTGTCACCTGTGATTCTGATGGGCGCTTTAAGCGCTAAGAGATAAATTCAATTTCACTTTTGGTAATCTGGCTCAGAAGACGCCGAAAGGCAAAGAGTTAAGATTCAGAGCATTCCTGAAATGGCTTAGCAATTGCCTGACCACCCCACGGGGTTTGAGGAAGCTAAGCGAACAATTTGGCTAAATGTTGCCTCGAGATGTCATGGGCAGAACTGAAACTATTCTAGCCTGTTAGGCAATCCTTTTTGTTCGAGCCTATCCCTCAACGGCTTCACATCAATGCTGCCCGATTAATGGTGCTCTTTGGCTTCAGCCTTCTCGGCCTCAGCCTTTGTCTTATGCACCGTCTTATCAGGATGGTTCGGAGGTGAGTAAATGGTGTATAGCTTCAGTTTAGCTGTCTTTGAGGTGTTGATGACATTATGATAGGTACCTGCCGGTACAATGACGGCATCGCCGTCCTTAACAACGTGTTTTTCTTTTCCTTCAAAAACAAATGTCGCTTCGCCTTGCTCAATACGAAAGAATTGGTCTACCTTGGGATGTACTTCGTTGCCGATTTCTTCACCTGGCTGCAAGCACATTACTACAAGCTGGGCATATTTCCCAGTGAACAAGACTTGTCTAAAATAATTGTTGGCAAGAGTCTGTTTTTCAATTGACCCAACATAGCCTGCCATAATTTCGCCTCCTTTCGTTATTGATGACCTCACTGTAACACTGGCAAGCGCTCCGGTCAATATTTCGCAGGACAATTCCAGGGACACCATACCAATCAGGCCTGCTACAAATCAGGTATTATCTCCCCAGAATACCATGGCAAAGTGAACAATCCGATGAAATGTGTCTGACAGCCAATTTGGCACTCCAGGAGTCTTTATCATTATGGAGTGGTTTTTCTACCAGGCTCTACCCATGCGCTTGTCTTTAC
>Ga0315277_10008806_pt1 | contig 12926 bp, 12 predicted proteins | sample YL17G05_15_MG_FD_203695 | JGI IMG/M metagenome (GOLD analysis project Ga0315277, IMG submission 203695) | Sediment microbial communities from Yellowstone Lake, YNP, Wyoming, USA - YL17G05_15 | ecosystem: Environmental > Aquatic > Freshwater > Lake > Sediment | place: USA: Wyoming | collected...
GGATTATGGAGCGGGCCTTCAGCCCTTTTTCAACCTCCTCATCCATTCCTAGGGCTTCGCCCCAGGCTGGTATGGGGCGCGCCTCCGGCGCTGAGGAATTGCCATATCTTCAAGCTGTGGCCGCTCACAGGCATCGGGCATTTCAAGGTTTAGCGCCGAAGGCGCGGCTTCATACCAGCCTGGGGCGAAGCCCCAGGGATCGCATCCAAGGAGAGACAAGGGCTGAAGGCCCGCTCCATAATCCCGTTACTTTTCTCAGAGGATCCGCAGGGAGTTTGGTTGCGGCCGGCTGTAGCGCTAAGTTCTCTGTGCTTTCAAAAGGAGCGTTATGAAACTTCACAGTCGAGTCATTGCTCTACCGAATAAGAATGTCGACACCGATCAGATAATTCCGGCGCGGTTTCTGAAGACGACGGAGAAGAAGGGTTTGGGCAAGGTACTTCTCTATGACTGGCGCTATGATGCGGCCGGGAATCCGAAGCCGGATTTTGTGCTGAACCGGCCGGAGAACGCCGGCGCGCAGATCCTGCTTGCGGGCGACAACTTCGGCTGCGGCAGCTCGCGCGAGCACGCCCCATGGGCGCTTGCCGATTTCGGCTTCCGCGTGCTGATCAGCACATCCTTTGCCGACATCTTCCTCAATAACAGCCTCAAAAACGGCCTCCTGCCGATCGTGGTCGACCAAGAGACTCATTCCAAACTTTTTATGCTCGCTGAAGAACGCCCTGAGGCTGAGGCCGGCATTGATCTGCAATCCCAGATCCTGACGCTGCAGGATGGCACCCTCGTCAAATTCCCGGTAGATCCCTTTGCGAAAAGGTGCCTGATCGACGGCGTAGACGAACTGGGATACCTGCTTAACATGTCGGATCGTATTTCCACCTACGAGTCCATGCACTGAGATGCGCAACCGTGCCCTGCTCCTGCTGCTGGCCGTCAATCTGCTGAATTTCTTTGACCGGCAGATCCTGGCCTCGGTGATCGAACCGCTGCGCCACGACTGGGGCTTGAGCGACACACAGCTCGGCTGGCTGGTCACCGCCTTTACGCTGCTGTATGCGGTCGTAGGCCTGCCGCTGGGGCGCCTGGCGGACAGCTGGCGCCGCAACCTGCTGCTGGCCGCCGGCCTGACGCTCTGGAGCGGCCTGACTTTTCTCTCCGGCTTTTGCCGTAATTTCTGGCAGCTGTTCGCCGCCCGCCTGGGAGTAGGCGTGGGCGAAGCCGCCTGCGCTCCGGCGGCGACCTCGATGATCGGCGACCTGTATCCCCCGCTCCAGCGCGCCCGGGCGATGTCGGTATTCATGCTCGGCCTGCCGGCAGGAGTCGCTCTCAGCTACCTGGTGGGGGGCGCCGTCGCCCAACACTATGGCTGGCGGGCGGTTTTTTTCCTGGCAGGAGCCCCGGGGATCCTGCTCAGCATCGCGGTCCTCCTGATGCGCGAGCCGCACCGCGAGGCAGGTCGCGGCGGCCCGCCGCGACCTGAAGCTGCCTCACCGGCAATGACAGGTGAGGAGAATAATTCAGTGGGAAGCCATCATGAGGCTGGAGCGCCGGCAGGCCGCCGGCGCCCGCTATCGGCATTTAGCCTCATTCTGGGCATCCCGGCGATGCGCTGGATCGTACTCTCGGGCTTGCTGCATAACTTCATCATGTACGCCTTTACTTTTTTTCTGCCGTCGCTGCTGATCCGCTATTACGGCACGACGGCGCAGACCGCGGGATGGATTTCGGCCCTGGTGATTGGAACCGTGGGCGCCCTCGGGATGCTGGCCGGCGGCTGGCTTGGCGACGCAGCCCGCAAGAGAAATTCCCAGGGCCGCATGATGGTAGCAGCCATGGCGGCCGCTGCGGCCGCGCCCGCGGCGTATATCGGATTGCAGCTGAACCTGCCGGGCTTCGTGCTCCTGCAGGCCATCGCAGCATTCCTGATGTATACCTATTACCCGACGGTATACGCCACGATCCACGACCTGATCGAGCCGCAGCTGCGCGGGCGTGCCATGAGCATCTATTTCTTCGCCATGTATACCTTGGGCGCATCCTTGGGCCCGGTCGTCACCGGCCGCCTCAGCGACTACTTCGCCCGCACCGCTCCCCCCGCCGTCGCCCTCCATCAAGCCATGCACCTGGTCCCCACCCTGACCATCCTCCTCGCCCTCACCCTCCTCAAAGGCTCCAAAACCATAAAAACAATGAAATAAATCTCGACGCCGTGAAACTACATGGTCAAATGGAACTGAATGAGATAACAAGCACCATCATCGGCGCCGCCATCGAAGTGCATCGCACATTGGGACCGGGCCTGCTCGAATCAATCTACCAAAAGTGCCTGGCAGCCGAATTGTCCGACCGAGGCCTGAAATTTGAAGCGGAAAAACCGGTGCCGGTGAGATACAAGCATCACACATTCGATTCCGAGTTGAAGTACGACTTTCTGGTCGAAGGCCAGGTCGTTGTGGAAACAAAGACCGTCGAAAAGCTCCTGCCCATCCACCAGGCACAACTCATGTCCTATATGAAGCTCCTCCACTGCAAACTGGGCCTTTTGATCAATTTCAAGGTATGCGTATTGAAAGACGGGATAAAGCGGGTGATTCTTTGAACCACAGAGGCACAGAGACACCGAGAAAACAAAAATCTCTGTGTCTCCGTGCCTCTGTGGTTCAAGCTTTTCTGTTATAGTAAGGAACTATGATTGGTGGATACCTGTATAGCAGACGAGACGATGACTTTCATGCGCGGCTTCAAGGGAAACTCGATCCGGGATGGCAGCGGATCGAGGTTTGGGACCATGGTTATTTCTTTTACACCGACCCCTTCCAATCGGATCGGCAAACCTATTGCGCATCGAGCGAGCTGATCGCATTGAGCGAGGATCTGCTGGTGGCCGTGGATGGAGCCGGATCCTACCGTCCCATGGACCTGGCATCCGATTTTGCGCCTGGATTCAACGCCGGAAATGCCGGCGCCTTCAATTCCATCCAAAGTGATTTCAGGATGGCGGTGGCTTCCAGCCGCGGCGGCGAACGCCATCTATTCCTGGCATCCAATCGAGCCGGTTCCGGGCGGATCTATTATCACAGGCTCGAGACCGGCATCGTCTTCTGTTCCGACCTTCGTTTCTTACTGAGCCTGGTTCCCTTGGAGGTAAACAAAAAGGCGCTGTACGCCATTTTGAAATATGGCACGATCCCGGAACCGCTGACGATCTGCGACCAGGTCTTCGCGGTGCCACCCGCGCATTACCTCCAATACAACCTGGCCGACGGCCGCGAATCGCTGACGTCCTATTTCAAATACCAATTTGCCGCGGATCCGCGGCCCGCGAAATTCGATGAGGAATCATCGCTGGGCGCGGTGCGCGAGGTTTTGCGCAAATCCGCTAGATTCCTTGGGAGCCATCCGACGGCGATGCTGATAAGCGGCGGCATCGACTCCAGCCTCTATGGCTGCTATCTCAGCCAGGAGAAGACCGGTACGCTGCAGGGCTTCTACTGCTCCTTTGGCCAGGATGATCCCGAATACCAGTACGCCTGCGCCATCGCCGAACGCCTGGGAATCCACCTGCAGGTGGCGACGATGGCAAAAAGCGACGCCATGCGTGCGTTGGATGACGTCGTCCGCCTCACCGATCACCCATTCTCGGATTTTTCCAGCCTTCCGATCGCCTTCCTGCTGCAGTATATTCGGGAGCGCCAGGGCCGGGGCGCCATGATCATCGAGTGCAACGGCGGCGACGACTGCTTCGGCTTCCCTGCTCTGCGGGACGCACGGAAATACAGGCTGAAACACTCCTTCCCGGGGATTTTCAAAAAGGGCATTGCCAAGGCGCTTGCGAACTCATCGTACTGGAAATGGGAATCCTCGGAAGGAATGCTGGCCAGGGTAGCCGCCCTGGCGGACGTTCACGAGAATTCATTCCTGAACTATTTCCTGGTCCAGGCACCCGTGAACTATCTGAGCCTGGACAGGCCCGCGGACTGGGACGACTCGCTGCAGGAGCTGATCGAGCAGACCGCTGCGAACTCCGGGCAGGATTATTCCAGCCTGGGCTATGAAGCGAAGACTACCATCCGGCAATTGCTGTACATCAACAGCGCCCGCTGGGCCGCCAAGGCGCTGTCCGTCGGGGAGAGCCTGGGGAGCCGGGTGGTTTACCCCTACATCTGGCACGACGTGCTGGTGGAGCAGGGGAAATTGCCGTGGAGCGCCAAGGTGCACAACGGCGTCGTCAAATGGCCGCTCAAGAGGCTGCTCGAGGAATTCATGCCCGCGGATTTCATCTATCGGCAGAAAAGCGGCTTTGTTCCCCCATTTGTCCGCTGGCTGACCGATCCCGAGTTCAACGACAAGGTCCGCGGGACTCTGCTTGGCAGCAAAGCTTACGTTCGTGAGGTTATCCCGGCACGGATTCTGGACGAGCTGCTCACCGATGCCCGCCAAGGCAGGAAATTGCGATTCCCCATCCTGAACATGCTCTGGGGCGCCATCTTCACCGAATCCTGGCTCAAATCCCAGCGATAATCGGATCTTTAAAAACAAAGCACAGAGAACACAGAGGGCACAGAGAACACAGAAACTTCATTTTTGGGGTTTTCAGTGAAATCTGTGGGTTAATTTCGAGGGAAAACGGGCGGATAAGGAAGAATTACCCGCTCCAGGCTTGTTCGCCGCAGGATTACCAGCCCCTACCGAGTGGCCCCAAATTCCGCCGCCGGATTTCAATGCTTTACGCACGGCCGCGACATCCTGTGTTTTCAAGGGGAAATGTCAGGCCAGTGTTTAATATCACTCACAGATTTCGCTGAGGAGGCTTTTCTTCTTTTATCTGTGTTCTCTGTGTTCTCTGTGCCCTCTGTGCTTTAAAAGTGACGCAGCGGCGGCGAGCCCAGCGGATAAACGTTGAAGCCGATTTTGTGCAAGGTCTTGTGGTCTAACAGGTTGCGGCCGTCGAAGAGGAAGGCCGGCTTTTCCATGCCTCGATAGATGCGCTCCCAGTCGAGGGATTTGTATTCGTCCCACTCCGTCATGATCGCCACAGCGTGCGCTCCTGCAGCCGCCTCGTACGGTCCGATGGCATATTCAATGTTCCCGGAAAAACCCGCCAGGTCATGGCGCGCGTTTTCCATCGCCTTGGGATCGGTGATCACCACGTGCGCCCGCTCCTCGAGCAGCTTGGATGCCACGTAAAGCGCCGGCGTCTCCCGGGTATCGCTGGTGTTCGCCTTGAAAGCAAATCCGAACAACGCGATGCGCTTATCGACGATCGTATTGAACATCTCCCGGATAATGCAGCGCACGAAGCGCTGCTCCTGGTATTCGTTCATCAGGACAACGGATTCCCAGTAGCGCGCGACCTCATGCAGCCCGTACGACTCACAGATGTACACGAGGTTGAGGATATCTTTCTTGAAGCACGATCCGCCGAATCCGACACTCGCATTGAGGAATTTCGGCCCGACGCGCGAGTCCATGCCGATGGCATGGGCAACTTCCTTGACGTTGGCTTCCGTCTTTTCACACAACGCCGATATGCTGTTGATCGACGAGATGCGCTGCGCCAGGAAGGCATTGGCAACGAGTTTGGAAAGCTCGGCGCTCCAGACGTTGCTGGTGACGATCCGCTCCAGGGGCACCCAATTGGCATAGATATCGACGATTTCCTGCCGTGCCTTCAGCCCCTCAGGGGTCTCGCGCGATCCGATCAACACGCGATCCGGCTCGAGCAGATCCCTGACGGCGGATCCTTCGGCAAGAAACTCGGGATTGGATATCACCTCAAAGCGAATCCCATTGGCATTGAGGATGTTTTCCATGGTCTGCGCGGTCTTGACGGGCAAGGTGCTCTTTTCGATCACGATTTTGGAAGAACTCGAGACGCGCAGGATTTCACGCGCGACTTTTTCCCAGTACTGAAGATCGGCAGCACGGCCGGCGCCTTCACCGAAGGTCTTCGTTGGTGTATTGACGGAGACGAAGATGATATCCGAATCGGCGATCGTGCCCGGGATATCGGTCGTGAAGAACAGATTGCGTCCGCGCGCAGCCCTCACCACATCAAGGAGCCCGGGTTCATAAATCGGCAGGTTATCGGTTTGCCAGGCAGCAATGCGTGCCTCATTGACGTCAGCCACCGTGACTTTATACTGCGGGCACTTCATGGCAATGACGGCCATGGTGGGCCCCCCTACGTACCCCGCCCCAATACAGCCAATCTTCTTCATAGGCTCCTTTTTGAACCACAGAGTTCACAGAGGGCACAGAGAACACAGAGAAATCTAAATCTTTTCATTCTCTGTGTTCTCTGTGCCCTCTGTGTTCTCTGTGCTGAATCTCTTGCAGACGCCGCCCAAGGTATCAAACTTGAATTCTGTCATCAGGCGAATAATTTTGGCTTCCATCCGGGAGAGATTTGTGTAATGCCTCAGTCTGGATTTGAAGGGCGCCGGAATGCGCGGTTGGCCGGGATCGATTTCCCAGGGATGAAAATAGACCATGGCCGGCTGTTTCTCCCGCTGATTGATATGCCTGATGCCCCTGCGCGTCCAGGCGTACGGCAACAAACGCAGATACCCCCCGCCCCCGACACCGAAATTATTCCCTCCCCACCGCACCGTGGACGGCGGAAACTCGAACAGTTTGTTCCCCTGCGCGGTTTTATGCCAATAAGGGAACCGGGGCGCATTGGGAATCCCATACATATCGTGGTGCGCCGGAAAAATCGAGGAATCGATGCTGAACCCCTCCTCGGCCAACACATCCAGCGCCCAGGTGGTCTCCTTGACAATCGAAAAGCTGGGCGCCCGGTAGGCAATTACGTCGTTTTGCGCCTGATCCGTCAAATACCGCCGCGCCGCCCGCAGATCCTCCCGAAACTGCACGGTCGTCAGCCGGCGTATATGCTGATGCCCAAACCCATGGCACCCAATCTCATGCCCCCGCCCGGCAATTTCCCTGACCAAATGCGGTACCCGCTTCGCCACCCACCCCAAAACAAAAAACGTAGCTTTTGCATCGTGCCGGTCAAACAGATCCAAAATCCGCCCGACATTCCGCTCCACCCGAACCGGAAATCGGTCCCATTCCGACACCTTCACACGCCCGGCAAACGCCTCCACATGAAAGTAATCCTCCACATCCACACTCAAAACATTAATCATTTTTTCTGTGTTCTCTGTGTCTCTGTGGTTCAGCTTTCAAAATCTCAATAATCCTTTCAGCCGCCTTCCCATCCCACAACGGCGGCAGTCCACCAGTCCTCCCCTTGCCCGCCAAAACCTCCCCGGCAGCCGCCACAATATCCTCGGGACACACCCCCACAATCCGATTCGTCCCCATCTCCACCGTACAAGGCCGCTCGGTATTCAACCGCAGCGTCATACAAGGCACCCCAAGCACGGTCGTCTCTTCCTGAATCCCCCCCGAATCCGTAAACACCATGCGCGCATGCCGCATCAGCTGCAAAAAATCGACATACCCCAGAGGCTCGGTTGCCTGCACCCCGACTTCGCCGCCGTTGCGCGCAAAAAATCCATCCATCTGCCACACTTTGACATTATTCCGCGTCCGGGGATGCATGGGAAACAGCAGCGGTAACTCTTCCGAGATTTTCCGCAGCGCCTCCAGAATCCCGCGAAACACCTCCGGCTCATCCACATTCGAGGGCCGGTGGAGCGTGATCAGCCCATACTGCCCCGGGGCCAGCCCGAAGCGCTCGAGAACCCGTGATTGCGCCGCAGCCTCCATCTGCCGATGCAGCGAATCAATCATCACGTTGCCGACGAAATGAATCCGTTCTTCGGCAATCCCCTCGTGGATCAGATTCCTCCGCCCGCTCTCCTCGGTAACAAACAGCAGGTCGGAAATGTGATCCGTCAATACCCGATTGACTTCCTCCGGCATCTCGCGATCGAAACTGCGCAGCCCCGCCTCGACGTGGATCACGCCAATCCCAAGTTTCGCGGCCGTAAGAGCGCAGGCTATCGTGGAGTTGACATCCCCCACCACCAGCACGAAATCCGGCCTGCGCTCCAGCAAAACCGGCTCGAACCGCTTCATGATCTCCGCCGTCTGCAGCGCATGCGATGCCGAGCCCACCTCCAGGTGCACGTCCGGCGATGGAATCCCCAACTCATCAAAAAACGCCCCCGACATCGCCTGATCGTAATGCTGCCCAGTATGAACCAGGGTTATATCGAAGAAGTCAGGCGCCTTCCGAAACTCCGCCACAATCGGCCCAATCTTGACAAAATTAGGCCGCGCCCCCGCCACGCAAACAATTTTCATCTTTTCTCTGTGTTCTCTGCGTCTCTGTGGTTAGTTCTTAAGATCCGCGTCTTACCAACACGGTTTTAATAGTCTCAAGAATGATAATGGAATCCAGCAGCCAGGACATATGCTTGATGTAGAAGAGATCGTACTGCAGCTTTTCCACCGCATCCCGTACCGAGTTTCCGTATTCGTAATTGATCTGCGCCCAGCCGGTCACACCCGGCTTGACGGAATGGCGCAGGTGGTAAAACGGGATCATGGTCGCTAGCTCTTTAACGAAATGGGGGCGTTCCGGCCGCGGTCCGACCATGCACATATCGCCGCGCAGGACGTTAAACAGCTGCGGCACCTCGTCCAGCCTCGTGCGGCGCAAGAGTTTTCCCACTCGTGTTACGCGGGCATCGCCCGGTTCGGACCAGACCGGCCCGGTATCCTTTTCGGCATCCGCCTGCATCGACCGGAACTTCCAGAGTATGAAGGGTTTGCCATCCTGGCCGACACGTTCCTGGCGGAAGAATATGGGCCCGCGCGAGTCGAGTTTGATCAGGACCATGAGCAAGAGCACGATCGGTGAAAGCACGATGAGAAGCCCCCCCGAAACCAGGATGGAAAAGAGCCGTTTCTCGAACATCATCGCCTTGGATACGTCGAATCCGGAATTAAAGATCATCCAGCTCGGCTTGAGGTTTTCGATAGCGATTTTCCCGGTTACGCGTTCATAAAAGCTGGTGGCATCCTCGATTGCGATCCCCTGGGTTTTCAGGTGGAGCAACTCCTCCATGGGCATCCTTCCGCGCCGGTCCTGCAACTCGACAACCACGCGGTTGATCTTATGCTTGGGTACCAGGGCCAAAAGCTCCGCGCACAGGCCCAGGACTTGCGGATTGACAATCGATTTGCCTACAAGTTCGGGATCGTCGTCGACGAAACCGGCGATCCCAAATCCGAGGTGGGGACGGCGCAATACTTCGCTCACCAGTTCGCGCGCCAGCCGGCCGGTGCCGAGAATGAGCAGATTCGTTCGTGGCGTCCGAATGCCAAAATAGAGCCGCAGGAGTGTATGCCAGACCGCCAGGAAGATGGAAATCAGGATGAGAGCCAGGGCAAAAATACCGCGCCAGACCCTGAGTTCCGGAAAGAGATAAAAAATAAAAGTTAATGTGAAGGAGGCGAAAATGATCGCCTGAGCCAGATGCGCGAGAAATCGGGCAAAGTTTTGCGTCTGATTAAAGTCATAAACATCGCGCAGGTGCAGGAAGAGCTGAAAGATGAGAGCGATAATGACAGCTCGGAAGATATATTCGGAGAAATCCCGGAAGCTGAGTTCGGGCAAGCGGATATGGACGGCATCCATGACGCAGCCCACGAGCAGGATATGCTCGATGATGACCGCGCCGAATCTTCGGAACGCCAGATATCGGGTAAAGACGCGCCACATCTCTGTCTCGTCCTTTAACTTTGCTTGCGATAGTACGAGTAATAATAATATTTAGAAGAACGAACTCCTTTGCTCCGATTTATCACAATACCGCAGATTCTTTCTTTGCCAATCTTCTGCACGGATTCGAGGGCAATCTTCGCCGGAGTTTTTCCCGCTCGAACCACCAGGAGCGTTGCATCGCACAGAGCCGCTAATAATGGGGCATCGGCAAGCTCGAGAATCGGCGGAGAGTCGACCACAATCCAGTGGAAAAGTTTGGCCATCTTTTTAATCGTCCGTTCCAGATTAGGGGAACTGAGAACGTCGGCGGGATCTTCGGGAACAGGACCGGCGGGAAGCAAAAAAAACTCCATTTTAGAGGAGCTCAACAGGACATCCTCCACGCGCTTTTCGCCACGCAGCACCTGCGATAATCCAGCGGGCGGCTCGACCTCGTTGATTCCAAGCGATGGACCGGTGCGCGGTTTGCGCAGATCGGCGTCAATAAGGAGGACCCGTTTGCCCGGTTCCTGAGCGAAAATCCCGGCCAGGCAGCAGGCAGTGAAGGTCTTCCCTTCCTTCGGCATGCTGCTCGTCACAAGCAATGTGCGGATCCCCTTTTCCTTCTGCATTTGCGCGAGCTTCGTTCGCAAAAGACGATACTGATCCCCGACCTGCGTGAGTGGATCAAGCACGCTTCTTATACGCTGGTCCGCCGCCGCCAGGTTGAAGTGCGTATCGTTGCGAACTTCGAGGGTTTCCGAAGATACGCCATCCGCAAGAGCTGAACTCTCCACGGCTTCCGGGCTGGATTCCTCAAAATCACGGTTATTTTCGATATCGACCGGTTCAATGATCGGCATAGTCGCAATTTTTCCCGTTTGGGTTGCCCTATTTCGAAGGCGGCTGAATATTTCGCTCATTCCATGTCCTTATGTGAAAAATACGATGCTGGCAAACTTATCGTGCATATCTCGGCCGAGGTGAAGTTTTTTTCCAATATCGCCCTTTCCGCCGGCGCCTACAACATGCCTAACGGCGCCCGGCAGGATACAAATACTGCAAACCGACGTGGGCGACATAGGCCTTCCGGTTCTGGGCGAGGCTCCCCAGATTTTGCGCCCGTTGATCCATAAGCATGCCGTTTACAGAGAAAATCAGATCATTGCGAACGGCAAACTCAAGGCCGGAATGAGCCAGGTAATATTCAAGCTGCCCACTTCGGCCATAATTCGCACTTCTCACATAGATGGCGGCAAGCTGAAGGTTCATCCAGGGAGTCAGCCTGCTGCCGAAATTCACGGTCCCCTGCTGGGATTGCATCACGGTATAAAGCCCGATGGCGGAAAACAGGCCGCGGTTATAGTTGACGCCGAAGATGTTCCGCTCGGAGTGCCACATCAATGCGCCCGCCGCATTTCCGGTCCAATATTTCCTGCCGAAATAATTCGTATATTCCACTCCACCGGAAGCTGTGGCCTGCCAGCCCCTGCTCAGCCTGAAGTTCAAGCCGCCCACCTGGATGCGATGAATTCTAGCGTCTCGGTATCTTTCGTCGACACTGTTGAAGTAGGTTGAATAAGTATTGTAGAGCGATAGCCACCTGGTGATTTGAAAATCCAAAGTAGCACCTGTGTGGAATCCATTGATATCCCCCTGATTGGTGGATTTGAATGCATATGCCTGATGCGAGAAGAAGAATCCGATGCCGAGTTTACGGGTTGGCCGGACGTTCAGACTGGCTGTCGCCAGGTTCCGGATGATGCGCTGCCGATCCACGAAAACTTCACTGGAAACCACGGGTGTTGAATAAGTGGGCCCTAGCATAGCGCTGGGCACCGAATAGGACGGAGACAGGACCGAGCCGAAAGTGGATCCATAGCCATAAGGGGATGAAGCAAACTGATCACTGAAAAGCAGGGCGACTTTTCGGGAGAGCTGGAGGTCAAGCGTCGCATTGGCGTAATGTTGGTTGGCATCCAACGACCGGTTGTTCTGGTAAATGGAATATCCGAAGCCATAGTCGAGATTGAATCGCGTGTCTCGCCGGCCGAGGTTAAGAAATATTCGCGGGAAGAATGCCGTCGCAAAAGCCCGAGTCTGCTGCGCGCTTCGGTAATAAACATTGCTCTCGTAGGTTTCATAAACCCCGATCGAGAAACCGAAGCGGCGGCGAGAATTCCGGAATGAATCCTCGGCGAGCGATTTGGCCCCGCTCGGGAATGACTGGGACGATGGATCGCTTTGTGAACTCGCTTGCTTACCCTGCGGCGGCTCCTCAGCCGCGGCGGTCCAGAGAAACGTCGACCATATCAGGAGCAAACCAGACATCCTTCCGAGCACGCTTCTTAGCATGGATCCCATCCTTCAATTTGCATTTTGCCCGATGCGTTCCCTCTCCCCCTAAATCCAGCCCCCAGGGGCGGTAAAAGCGCGCCCTGCAATAGACATCATCGGCAAAAATCCCACACAATTCACTTTTTAAACAAGGGAACCTGATCCGTCAGCAATTCGGCAATGCGGCAACGCTCCGCCTTTTCACCCAATGAGTTGTTCCGCGTCGGAGGCCACGCTCAATGGATAAATATTTTCTTCAATGAGGGGGCAACACGCTCTAGCATCCATGTTACCGCCAATATTAATTACATTCAATCTCTGAATCCAGCAATTCTTATCGTTGCTTTTTGTGTGCATCGTATCCGCGGATCCTTTCCAAACCGGAAACGAACTCCCAACAACAAAGAGCCCCTTAGCGCAGCCAACTTCCGAATATGCGGCCCCCGCGCGGCGAACGGAATCAGAGGCCGATTTGCATGTTTTGCTTGTCTCATGCAACGAATGTGCATACAATGCCCTCATTTTCGAGGCCATTCACTCATTGGAAGGAGTACCGACCATGGTTCGCAACGCCGTTCTGGGTTTTATTGCCTTGGCTTTGATCGGATTTGTCGGATGGATTGCCGTGCGCTTTACAAAGCCTATCCTGGGAGTGTCTCATGACGGATTCCTGATTTTGACACTGATATCGTTGGGTTTTGTGATTGCACTTAGTCTGATTGAGCTCGTATTTCAAGCCAAAAAGAGTTAAGTACTGGAGTTCATAAATATGGTAACGTATTTTCGCCCCTCGGGGATTCACGGGCTGGAAGCCCGTGCCACGTTAACAGGCAGTCGTGGCACGGGCTTCCAGCCCGTGAAACTGCGAAGCCTGCTCCATTCTGCCCCTGTGGCAGAA
>Ga0315277_10008808_pt1 | contig 12926 bp, 11 predicted proteins | sample YL17G05_15_MG_FD_203695 | JGI IMG/M metagenome (GOLD analysis project Ga0315277, IMG submission 203695) | Sediment microbial communities from Yellowstone Lake, YNP, Wyoming, USA - YL17G05_15 | ecosystem: Environmental > Aquatic > Freshwater > Lake > Sediment | place: USA: Wyoming | collected...
GTCGGCGGCCCTGGGGCTGGGGTCGCCGCGCCGGCTATTGACGTCCACGCTCTCGTTGTATTCGGAGGCGAATACGGACTGCGGCGCGCGGCGTGTGGAGTGAAAAGTGAACAGCAACTGAAGGGCGGCAAAGGCGATCGCGAGAGCGCGAAACCGCCAGGCCGAAACGGGGTTCGTGGTTCTTGTCGCAAGCGTTCTCATGGGCGGTCCTCCTTCGCCGAGCCGGTCGTATCCACGGCCCACTGATCGAAACCGAACTCCTCTTTGGGCAGAGGCGTGGCCTCGTTGCCGCTGACTTGCCGGATCACGCGTTCCATGTCCGCCGGCACGCCGCTCTGCAAACGCACGGCGCGAAGGACGGCGACCACCACGGTCTTCCTGACCTCGCCGTTTTCGCTGCCGAACGCCCAGCCGATCACCGGGATCGAGCCGAGAATCGGGAACTTGCGCGTGGACTGGAGGCGCATGGTGCGTTCCATCCCGCCCCAGACGATTTCTTCGCCATCGCGCACGCGAACGACGGATTCGGCGCGACGGGCGCTGATACGCGGCGCGCCGGTTCCGTCGAACCCGAGCAGGCTGGAGGCCTCCATCTGAAGGTCGAGCGCGATGTCCTCGGCGCCGATGCGCGGCGTCACTTTGAGCAGCGTTCCCACGTCCACCGCCGCGATGGTTCGCTGGTTGATCGTCGTGCCGCCGGCGGCCAAGGGGGTCTTCTGGCCGACGACCGTGCGATTGTCGGGGAAAGTCACGTCGTCGCCAAAGGGATCGAGCATTCTTCCCGGAGGTCGCGCGCCGGCACGCGGACTCGGCCCCGTCAGCACCTTGTAGAAGAGCACTTCGTCGGCGGCCCGAAACTCGGCGGGAGCGGCGGCCAGCGCCGGCGGATCGGTGTCCGGGTCCACGGAGGCCTGGCCGAATTCATTGAGATCGGACCTGTAGGCCGTCGGGATTTTGCTCAACACGCTGCCGGCGGTCACGACGCGAGCCTTCCCCTTGGTGACCAGGAAGTCGAAGTACGCCGAGGGGACATCGAGGAAGTAGGCGGCGTTCTGGCCGTGGTTGCGGAAGCGGTGCTGCGGCAGTCCGTGGGTGTTGAAGCCGCTGTCGAAGATATTCTGGCCGCCTTGGAGCCGGTCCACTTTCTCGTACTCGGCGAAGGCGCCAAACGCGAAAGCGTTGCGGCCAGGGCCATTCTTCCAGGCATAGTAGTCAAACCCGACGGCGCCGTCGTTGTTGAGATCCATTTCATACAGAGTGGCTTCGACGAGCACCTGGGGAACGGGAAAGTCGAGTTGCGTCAGCAGCGATGCGATGCGCGCAACGGAGCTGGGCGCGGCATAGACGAAAATGGAGCCGGTCTCCAGCTCGCTGAGGAAATCCACGTCGCCGGCGCGCGACCCGCTGGGCGACCGTGTGGGACTGTGGGTGGCGCCGCTGAAGACGGCCCGGAGAAATCCGGTGTCGTCGGCGGCGCGGTGCTTCAACCGGAAATAGCCGGCTTCATCGCCGCCCGACGTGGTCAGCCCCGGGCGATCAATCGTCGCCATCAGTTTGTCGAGCCAGGCGATCTGGTACTCCGGCGCGACGACCAGCACCAGGCCGCTGTTGCCGTCGGGAGCGACGAAGGTGGCAAATCGCCCCTCCTCGATCTCCATCACCCGCCGATAGAACCGCACGACGTCGAAGGGATTGACGTTCTTGAACTCATACACCTTTGGCACATAGCGGTTGGTTTGTGCCTTGTTGGTAGTGCGCAGAACCTTGACCACGTGGCTCGGCATCTCGTCGGGAGCCATCTCGATGGTCTGTGAGGTTGTGGCGCCCGCTGCCAGACTACAGGCGGCAAAGACCGCCCACGCTGCCGGTATTGCCCGATGCGGCATCTGTCTCGTTCCTCCTTTCAAGAGGTTGCACTTCTCCCCCTCTTGGGTGTTGCGCGATGCACGGCCAAACGAAGGCCGTATTGGATTTCACAGAAGCGACGGTTCGGCATGTTGCGAGCCGCCCCTGCGGGTGTCACGTGTTGTTTCGATGAGAGATGTATTGCCTTATCGTTAAGAGCGTGTCTCAGGACTGCCATCTCTTGACGTCGCTGCCGGCTGGCGGCTTGAAATCCTTTGCGCCGTGTCGCACAATCTCGCCCTCGATCATGTAGATGACGTCTTCGGCGATGTTGGTGGCGTGGTCGGCGATTCGTTCGAGCGCGCGGGACACGGTCAGCATGTTCAGCAGGATTTCGATGCTCTCCGGCTGCGCGAGGATACTTTCCCTGGCCAGATCATACATCTTGGCATAGAGAGCATCCACTTCGTCGTCGTCGGCGCAGACCTGGAGCGCCAGGGCGGAGTCGAGATTGACGAGGGCGTCGAGGCTGCGGCGCAGCATGGACTGCGCTTTCTCGGCCATGTCGCGCAGATTGAAGGGGATGTCGAGTTTGTCCTGGGTGCTGAGGAAGACGGCGCGCTCGGCGATGTTCGCGGCCATGTCGCCGATGCGCTCCAGGTCGTTGTTGATCTTGAGGACGGCGACGATGAAGCGCAGGTCAATGGCGACGGGCTGGTGCAGCGCCAGAATTTTCAGGCAATCTTCCTCGACGTCAATTTCCGTCTGGTCAATGTCGGCGTCGGTCTTGATGACCCGCTGCGCCAGGACCGTGTCGCGTTCCTCGACCGAGCGGATCGCGCGGCGGACGCTGTCCTCGACGACGGCGCTCAGGGCCAGGATCTTCTTCTTGAGTCTTTCGATCTCGCGTTGGAAATGCTGGGACATGGCGGAATTGCCCATCCTTATCCGAAGCGGCCGGTGACGTAGTCTTCCGTTCGCTTCTCTTTCGGCATGGTGAAGATTCGCTGGGTCGGGCCGAATTCAATCAGGTGCCCTTCGTAGAAGAACGCGGTGAAATCGGAGACGCGCGCGGCCTGCTGCATGTTGTGCGTGACGATGACGATTGTGTAGTCGCGGCGCAATTCGCCGATCAGGTCTTCGATGCGCGCCGTGGCGCGCGGATCGAGCGCCGAAGCCGGTTCGTCCATGAGGACGATTTCCGGATCAATGGCCAGCGCCCGCGCGATGCAAAGGCGCTGTTGCTGCCCGCCCGACAGGTCGAGCGCGCCGGCGTCGAGCCGGTCCTTGACCTCATCCCACAGCCCTGCGCGGATGAGGCTTCTCTCGACGATTTCAGCCAGCGATTCGCGCCTCTTGGCGCCGTGGATGCGCGGCCCGTAGGCGACGTTGTCGAAGATGGACTTCGGGAACGGGTTGGATTTCTGAAAGACCATGCCGACCTGTTTCCGCAGCGCCACAACGTCCGTGGTGTTCCCGTAAATGTCGTGCCCGTCAATGAGAAGGCGCCCTTCGACGCGCGTTCCGGGGATGGTGTCGTTCATGCGGTTCACGGTGCGAAGGAAGGTGGACTTGCCGCAGCCGGAAGGGCCGATCAGCGCCGTCACCTGCTGCGCCGGGACGGTCATCGTGATCCCAAACAGCGCCTGGACCGGGCCATAGTAGAAGTTCAGACTCTCCACTCGAATCTTCGCTTGCAGGTGATTGACGGCCGGCATGGTCGCTACCATCGGTATTTCTTCCTGAAATGGATGCGCAGCACGATGGCGCCCAGACTCATTCCCAGAACCAGGACCAACAGAACCAGCGCCGTTCCATATTGCATCGGCCGGACCTTCTCCACGTTCGGCAGCTGCGTGGCCAGTATGTACAGGTGATAGGGGAGCGCCATCACCTGATCGAACACCGAGTGCGGCAGCCGAGGCAGATAGAACGCCGCTACGGTCAGCAGAATCGGCGCCGTCTCGCCGGCCGCCCGGCCGATCCCCAGGATGGAGCCGGTGAGCATTCCCGGAATCGCATAGGGCAACACGTTCTTGCGAATCGTCTGCCACTTGGTGGCGCCCAACGCCAGGCTGCCTTCGCGCAACGATTGCGGTACGGTCCGGAGCGCTTCCTCGCTCGACACGATGATCGTCGGCAGGACCATGCAGGCCAGCGTGAGGCTTCCCGCCAGAATCGAAGCGCCGAATCCCATGAACAAAACGAACAAGCCCAGGCCGAACAGCCCAAAGACGATCGAAGGGACGCCGGCCAGCGTTATGATCGCCAGCCGCACCGCGCGCGTGAATCGGCCCTGTGTGGCGTATTCCGAAAGATAGATTGCCGCGGCCATTCCGAGCGGAAGGGCCACGACGATGGTCCCGGCCACAAGGCAGATCGTGCCGACGATGGCCGGCAGAATTCCGCCTTCCGCGCCGCTTTGCCTCGGAAGGCCGGTCAGAAACTGCCAGCTGATCGCCGGCAGGCCGTGGCGGACGATGTCGAACGTGATATAAGCGATCACGAGGACGATGAAATAGGTCACGCCGCGCATGAGATGATAGACAAGGGCCTCTGTTCGCTTCCTGCTCATGGGGCCATCCGATAGCGCTTGAGGACTTTCTGCGCGACCAGATTGATTCCAAAAGTCGCGATCAGCAAAACGATTCCGATCCAGAACAAGGCGCGATAGTGATCGCTGCCGAACGGCACCTCGCCCATCTCCGCCGCGATCGTCGCCGTCATCGTCCGCACGGAGTCGAACGGCGACAGCGTGGTGATGGCCGCATTGCCCGTGACCATCAGAACGGCCATGGTTTCTCCGATCACCCGGCCCATTCCCAGCATGACGGCGGCGACGATCCCGGGCAGCGCCGCGGGAACCGTGATCCGCCAGATCGTCTGCAATTGGCTGGCGCCCAGGGCCAGCGACGCCTCCTTGTAGGAGGTGGGAACGCTGCGAATCGCATCCTCGGAGATGGAGATGATCGTGGGAATGGCCATGAGGGCCAACAGGAGGGCGCCGGTGAGCGCGATCTGTCCCGTCTGGAGGCCGAACACCTGCTTGACCAGGGGAGCCAGCACAATCAACCCAAAGAAACCGATCACCACCGATGGAATGCCCGCCAGCAGTTCGATGAACGGCTTCAGGAACTCCCGTTCGGCCGCGGCGGCCACCTCGGAGAGATAGACCGCGCCGCAGACTCCGAACGGTATGGCAATCAGCGTGGCCAGAAGCGTAACGAGTGCCGAACCCGTGACAAGCGGGACAATCCCGAACGACTGCTTCTGAAATGACACCGGCATCCAGCGGTCGCCCAGAAGCGCGGACAGTCCGGGATTCTTGAGGAACGGCGCGGCCTCTTTGATCAGGAATAGGAAGATGAGAAGGACAATGAGAATGCTCGTTGACGCGGCCATCCCCAGCGCCAGCCGAATCATTCCTTCCGTCAGTTGGTGTCTTCTCATCGAACGACCCTGCTCTCACTTCACGGTCACGAACCCCGCGTCGCTAACGATCTTTTGCCCGGCCGGACCCTGGCAGAATTCCAGGAAATCCTTCATTGCTCCGGTCGGCGTGCCATTGGCATAGAAATACAGCGCCCGCGCAATCGGATAGGTGGCCGCCTTCACGGTTTCCTCCGACGGCACGATGGCCGGCGCGGCGGCGTCCTTCTTGACCCGGAGCACCTTGACCGTGCCTTTGGCCTCGGCGGCATAACCGAGGCCCACGTAGCCGATGGCCGGCTCGTCGGAGGCGGTCGCCTGAATGATCGCCGACGTGGCGGGCATCAGGCGCGCCTTCTGTGTGTAGTCTTCTTTGTTGAGAACGTGTTCCTGAAAGAAAACGTAGGTCCCGGAGCTCGACTCTCTCGACAGGACGATGATGGCTTCATCGAGGCCGCCAACCTGGCGCCAGTTGGTGTAGGCGCCCGTGAAAATCTTGCGCAGTTGCTCGATGGTCAGTTCGTTCACGGAGTTCTTGGGGTTGACCACGACAGCGATGCCGTCGCGGGCCACCGTGAACTCGGTCGGGTTGATTCTCTTCTCCTGCGCGAGAGATTCTTCTTTGTCGTTGATTTCGCGCGATGCGGCGCACAGGTCCGTCGTCCCATTGGTCAGGGCCGCGATGCCCGTGCCGGAACCGCCGCCGGTCACTGAAATCTCGGTGTCCGGGTGCATTTTCAGAAAGGCTTCGGCCCACAGGCTGACCAGTTGGACCATCGTGTCCGAGCCTTTCACCGTTACGCGGGTGGTTGAGGCATTTGGCGCTCCGCGTTCTTCGACTCGGCCCGAACACGACACCGCCAAGCCCGAAATGAGCAACGCCGGCATTGCGACCGCCGCGAATGTCTTGAGGTTCATTGGCCGTTCTCCTCTTGCGGGATTTTGGGGATTTCCGCAGTTCCCTCACCCGTCACAAGAACCAATGCCCGGCGGTCGTTAGGCCATGATGAAGCGAAAGTTAGGATTGCGTGAAATCGGCGGCTGTGGCTTCGGATGATGAGCGATTTCCGAGTGAAGGGTTGCGGGAATTGAGTTGGGAAGCCGGGTTGGGCAAATGCGCTGCCCGGCGCGTGTTGCGTTGCGCTATGCCGAAGGCAGGCGGATGGTGAACGTGCTGCCCTGGCCGGGCGTGCTCTGAACCGACACCTGGCCGTTGTGGGCCTGCACGACGTGCTTGACGATGGCCAGACCCAGCCCCGTGCCGCCGAGTTTGCGGCTTCGCGCCTTGTCCACGCGATAGAAGCGCTCGAACAGGCGCGGGATGTGCTCTCTCCGAATTCCGCAGCCGTGATCGCAGACACTGATCGCGACGTCGCCGTCGGTCCGAGCGGCTTCGATCTGAATCGCGCTGCCCGGCTCGCTGTACTTGATGGCGTTGTCGAGAAGATTCACGACGGCCTGCTCGAGCAGAGTCGCATTGAGCCGCGCCCGGACCGCGTCGTCGCACGCCAGTTCGATCCGGATGTTTTTGGCGTCCGCGCTGATTCGGCACGACTGGATGGCCGCGGTCAGCACGTCTTTCACCGCGCCGGTCTCGAGGGCGATCTCGCGGCGCTCGCCTTCCTGCTCGATGCGCGACAGGCTCAACAGGTCCTCGATGATCGCGTTGAGGCGCTCGGCGTGCCTGGCGATGATTCCCAGGAAGCGCTGGGCGTCTTCGGGATTGGCCATCGCGCCGTGAAGCAGGGTTTCGACGAATCCCTTGATCGAGGTAATGGGCGTTTTGAGTTCGTGAGAGACGTTGGCGACGAACTCGCGGCGCATGTTCTCCAATTGCCGCAGACGGGTCACGTCGTTGAGGACGATCAACGCGCCGATGCTGGTTCCCTGAGCGTCTCGCAGGATCGTCCCGTGCGCCTGAAGCGAGCGCTCGTCGCCATTGCTCGCGACGATGTCGCCTTCGACCGGCTCACGGCTTCTCAATGCCCGCGCCACAAACTGCTGGAGCGCGGGATTGCGGACGATTTCCTGAATGCTCCGGCCCGTCGCGGCGGCCGCCTCGACGCCGATCATCTGGGCGGCGGCCCGGTTGATCTTGATCAGGCGCTCGTCCATGTCCACGGCCAGCACGCCCTCGACCATGCTGGAGAGGACGACCTCGAGTTCGTTGCGCTGCTGCACGATGGCGTGGATTCGGTCGTCGAGCTGCGCGGCCATCTGATTCATGGCTTCGGCCAGGCCGCCGATCTCCTGCGAATCGTAGATCGGAAGTTTGAGGCCTAGTTCGCCCTTGGCGAAACGTTCCGCTCCCCGTTTGATCTCTTCGATGGGCCGGCTGATCCGGCGCGAGATGGCCAGGCTCATGGCCGCCGCCACCGCGGCAATGGCCAGGCCGCCGAGCGAGATGTGCCAGTAGATCGTGCGAAGCGCGCGGTCTATGGCCGTCACGGGGATCGCCGTGCGGATGATGCCGGCGATGGCGCCCTGCGTGTTCATCGAGATGGCGACGTACATCATGCTCTCGCCAAGGGTGTGACTGTAGCGAAGGCTTCGGCCGTTGCGACCGCTCAGGGCTTCGATGACCTCGGGCCGGTCGGAATGGTTGTCCATCTTCGCCGGCTCCTCGTCGGAGTCGCCGATCACCTGGCCGGAGGGCAGGACCACCGTGATGCGCGTGAGGCTGACCTTGCCCATTTCCTTGCACAAGGCATCCACGCCCTGCGTGTCGCCGGTTTCGAGAAGACGCTGAACGTCCTTCTTTACGAGCAAGGCCCTGGCGACGAGCTCCGATTGAACGTGTTCATAGTAGAAATTTCGGAGCGACGTGGTGGCATACCAAGCCACACCCAGCAAGGCGAACAGCGTGATCAGCAGGTAGGAGGGATAGAGTTGCCAGAGCAGCCGCCGTCTGCGCATGATCTACTCCTGGAAGCGATAGCCGACGCCGCGGACGGCCTGGATGTATTTGCCCGCCGGCCCGAGCTTCTTTCGCAACCCGACGATGTGGACGTCCACCGAACGATCCGTGACGGGATAGACCTCGCCGCGCACGGCCTCGACCAATTGAAAGCGCGTGAAGACCCATCCGGGCCGCCGCGCCAGCGTATGGAGAATGCGAAACTCCGTGAAGGTCAATTCGACCGGCGTGCCTTTGACCAGGACTTCGTGACGGCCCGGCTGGATCACCAGATCGTGAATCTGAACCGCCGAATCGTCCTCGACGGCCTCCCTGGCCCGCCGGCGCAGGACCGCCCTCACGCGCGCCACCAGAACCTTCGGACTGAACGGTTTGGGAATGTAGTCGTCGGCGCCAAGCTCGAGGCCGGTTACGATGTCGGCCTCCTCGCCTTTGGCCGTCAGCATGACGATCGGAATGTGCTGCGTCTTCGGATCGGCTTTCAGCGTCCGGCACACTTCGAGGCCGTTGATTCCGGGCAGCATGAGGTCGAGCACAACCAGGTCGGGCATGTTGGCGCGAACCGCCTTCAATGCTTCCTCTCCCGAGGCCACGCCGGCGGTCTGGTGGCCCTCCTTGCCCAGATTATAGCGCACCAGCTCCTGAATGTCCTCTTCGTCTTCGACGACCAGGATACTCTCGTTGGCCATTGGCTTGTCCTCCTGGCTTTCGACGTTCACACCGGAACGAATCCATGGAGCCGGCATGTTAGGAAAAGACTATGGCTCGGTGAGGATCGTATTCGGAATCCACACGTGTCGAATGCTGCGTCCGGCACGCGGGACGATCAAGGCTTTTTGGCGTTCGCGGCGGCCGTATGAAGCGGCAGGAAGTCCGCAAAAAGGAATCCGTCGCGTTCGACGGTTTCGCCGCGACGAACTCCGATGGCGCGAGTGAACATCGGGCCGTTCCAGGCGAACGTGTGAAACTCGCCGTTTTCGCCGCAGGGATCAACGCCCGGAGGCAGGCGATCGAGAAACGACTCGTCGAACGCGGCGCCACACAGCTCGCGCGGCATCTTGCCTGGGTCAACGCAGGTCGCATAGGCGCGCAGGCCGCCTCGAATCATCTCGCGCGCCAACGACGCCGTGTCGCGCGCCCAGAGCGGAAAGACGGCGGTCATGCCGGCGCGCGCCATCTGCCGCTCTCGGTGCGCCCGCAGATCGGCGAGAAAGAGGTCGCCAAAGACAACGCACTCGATCCCTTGGGACTTTGCGACTTCAAGTATCTCTTCAAACTTCGCCTCGTAAACCTCGTTGGGACAAGGCGTCGGGATGAACACGCGGTGGAGCGGCAGGCCGACCGCCCGGGCCTGCGCCTCGACGAGTTCCTCGCGCACACCGTGCATGGTCACGCGCGCAAAGGTCTCCGTCACGGTCGTGAGCAGCCCCGCCACCTCGAGACCGCTGTTCTGCCGGGCGACCCACAGCGCCCATGCGCTGTCCTTGCCGCTGCTCCACGCCAGCCATGCTTTTTGAGGACTCATCATGCACCGCCAACCACGGACCAACCACGGACCAACCACGGACCAGCCACGGACCAGCCACGGACTAGCCACGGACTACCAACCACCAACCACCAAGCACCAGTCACCAGCCACTAACCACTGTTCTACCGGAGCGCTCGCTGCTTTCGGCTGAGGAGGTAGATGAAAAACGGCACGCCCAGAAACGTCGTGATGATGCCGACCGGGACTTCGCTTCCCGGGCGAATCGAGCGGGCCAGCGTGTCGCTGAGCACGAGCAACGCGCTTCCGCCGAGAAATGACGCCGGCAGCAGCAGGCGATGGCGCGGCCCGACGATCTGTCGCATGATGTGCGGCACGATCAGGCCGACGAACCCGATGATCCCGCACTCGGCCACGGCTGCGGCGGCCAGAAGCGTCGCCGTGGCCAGAAGGATTCGCTTCAGCGGCTCGACGGCGATGCCGAGCGTCAGGGCTTCTTCCTCGCCGAGCAGGAGGGCGTCCATTTCGCGCGCGAAGTAGAAGAGCACGAGCACGCCCGCCAGTAGATAGGGCCAGATCACGCGCACCTTGATCCATTCGGCGGCCTGAAAACTCCCCAGCAGCCAGAAATAGACCTGCTGGATTTGGTTCGGCGTGATCATCAGGATGAATGAGGTCACCCCCATGCACAGCGACCCCAACGCCACGCCGAACAACAGCAGATGCAGCACCGGCACTTTGCCGAACCGCGACGCCAGCACATAGACCAGAAACGAGACGATGAGGCTTCCCGCGAACGCCGACGCCGGCAGCGCGTGGGCGCCGAGACGGCCCACGTCCCACCCCAGCGCGAGGGCCAGTGTCGCGCCGGTGGCCGCGCCCGGAGCCACGCCCACGACGTAGGGGTCGGCCAGCGGGTTTTGAAAAAGCGCCTGCATGGCCATGCCGGCCACGGCCAGCGCGCCGCCGACGAGCAACGCCAGCAGGATTCGCGGCAATCGCAGGTCGCGAATGATGACGATGTGGCTGGCTTCGACCCCCTTCTGCTCCGCCGTTCCCGTCAACACGGCGCCGATCTCGCGCCACGCAATCGGCTCGACGCCGAATCGGAGCGACGCGATCGCGATGGCGGCAAGCAGCGCCGCGAGTATGGCCAGCGCGACGAGCCGGCTACTGAGGTTTCCTGGCGCCATCGGTTGGGAACCTTTCGGGATAGAAGAGGCGCGCCATGTCGGCGACGGCCTCGGCCAGGCGCGGTCCGGGCCGGTGAACCATGTCATCGTTCATAATGAACACGCGGTCCTCGCGCACGGCGGCGATCTTCGACCAGACGGGATCGCCGCGCAGGCGTTTGAGCAACTCGTCGCGATGGCCGCCGGCGGCGTCCGCGTGAAATCCTTCAATGACGACCTCGGGGTCGCGCGCGATGATCGTTTCGATCGAGAGCGTCGGCCAGGCGCCGCGGATTCCCTGAGCGACGTTGTCGCCTCCGGCTGCGGCGATACATTCGCCGATGAAACTCGACGGCCCGGCGGCCATGTATGGCGCGGCCAAGCTGCCGAAATAGACGCGGCGCCGAGGGTTGACATCGCTCACGGTTTTTTGGACCGACGCCAACGTTTTCTGCATCGTCTCGCAGACCTGCCTGGCCTGCTCCTCGTTGTCGGTGGCGCGGCCGATTCGCAGGATGGCGCGCTCGACCTCATCGAGCGACTCGGTGTTGATGGCCGCGAGGATGGTCAGACCCTGGCGCGAAAGAGCCGCCAGGGTCGGCTTCGGATTGCCGCGGCTGACGACGACGAGATCGGGCGAAAGGGCGACGACCGCCTCGACGCTGATGTCGGTGTAGCCGCCGACTTTCGGCAGACGCTTGGCTTCGGGCGGATAGTTGCAGAAGCGCGTGACGCCGACGACGCGGTCGCCCGCCCCGACGGCGAAGAGGATTTCGGTCACGTTCGGCGCGAGGCTGACGATCCTCTGCGGCTTTCGCGTGATCGTAACCGATCCCCCCAACGCATCCGGCAGCGTGAACGGATAGGTCGTGGCGCGGGCCACCGTGGCGTACGCGGCCATCGCAAGGACTACGATTGGCAGGGTCAGGGTTTGTCTGGACACCGGCATTCACCCAAATAGTGGAAGCGACCCTATTGGCGACTTGGCGAGACTGACAACAAGAATCTCACGGCCGGGTGGAGGGCGGCTGCGGCCTTTGCACTATGGCGAGATAGTCGAGCCACTGGCGAGCAGTCTTTGTCCCCTCGCGATGCCAGTCATATTGCAGCTGTAGTTCAAATTCCTTTCGCGCCTGGTCAAAGAGTTCGCGCGCCTTGGGCTGGTCCTGTGTCTTGGCAGCGATATTCCATAAAACGATCCCCTTGGTCGTATGGAGTCGGATATAATGCGGCGAAATCGCGGCAAGTTTCTGACACGTGGCAAGGGATTCCTCCCAAAGACCTTGTTCAGTCTGAGCGTGCGCCAGCCCATAGTACGCTCTGACTAGTACTTGCATCTGCGGGCCGGGTGTTTTGACTTCGCCCTTCTCTACACGCCCAACCAGTTCCGCCCAAATGCGCACCTTTTCGGTGTCGGAGGTTGCCCATTCTTGCCGATAACTTGCATCCTCGAAGCATGTCCAGGCATCCGCGGAAGGCTCTTTTGCGCGTTTCTGGACCATCTCGGCTGCTTTGTAGGGATCGCTCCGACTGAGCACCGCCGCGTAGTGGCAGAACGGACTACGGTCGCACGTCATTGGAAATCGTGTCTTGTCGTCGAATGTCTCAAGGAGGCGTTTCGCAATTCTCCGCGCCTCTTCTTCGTGTCCCATCTCGCAAGCAACGGTATCATAGTAGGCAGCGAACTCGAAGATATCCGGTCTCATCTCCATTGCTTTCTTGAACATCCTGAGCGCCTGGGCGCGATACTCCCCGCTCTTGGCTTCGAGCGTACCAGATGTGAGTCGTGCTGCCTTCCAATACGCATGGGCCAGTCTGTAAATGCTTATTGGGTCAGTCGTGCGGTCTTCATCGGGAACTGCAGAAGGCTGGCCAGCGGGTATGGGACGAAGCCAATCACGCCGCATTTCCTTGAGAATGCCCTCGATATCGGGTTTCTCTGTCACGTTGAAGGGCAGAACACCTTCTACCCCTGCCAGAATCTCACCGAAAAGCTGAGGATTGAGGAGGTGTACCATTTTGTCGGCGGCTGCCAATTTGTCCTTCAGCCGATCTGTGCAGTACTCCACCTCGAAGA
>Ga0315277_10008813_pt1 | contig 12924 bp, 9 predicted proteins | sample YL17G05_15_MG_FD_203695 | JGI IMG/M metagenome (GOLD analysis project Ga0315277, IMG submission 203695) | Sediment microbial communities from Yellowstone Lake, YNP, Wyoming, USA - YL17G05_15 | ecosystem: Environmental > Aquatic > Freshwater > Lake > Sediment | place: USA: Wyoming | collected...
CTGCGATACAGGGAAATTCGACGACGTGCTCAAAGTCTATATTCAAGAATTCTTCGGATACTTCGATTCCCTTGAACGTGTAATCCAGGGCCTTGTTCTTGCCGACCTTGGCGAAGATGTCCAATTGGTCGATGACCTTCTCGCCCTGGAGCTTTACGCCGAAGATTCGCTTGCCCGCCTCATCGTAATTCGGCTCGCAGAATTTGAGCGTCACCGTATAGGCGCCGTTGGGGACTTTCAAATGATAGGCCCTGACGTCCCAGATAACGGTCTGGTAGAGCGTATCTTCTTCAGTATCGGCCATTGGATTATTGGGAAAAGCAGCGATGTTGCCGCCGTTGCGTCCTTCGACAAGTTGCGGCACGGCCACGGGCGTGCTCGAGACAGGCTTGGCCGTGTTTTCATCCGCCCCCCGGCGGAGAAGCCCGTGCCACGCGGGGTTCCAGCCGGCCTGATCCCAGGCTGCGTGGGCAAGGGCTGAGACGTTCGGCCCCAGGATGCGAGTCCGCCAGTGGATGCCGAGCAGGCCGGTGCAGCCGTAAGCCAGGGCATCGGCGGCGTCGCGCCTCATTCGCCCGGCCCAGAGCTGCGGGATTAGCAAAGCGGGGTCGTCCTCGAGCCAGGGAATCGCCCATTTGGGCCTGCCCTCGACTTCGGCGAAGCCCGGCTCGACGAAGGAGAAACCGACGTTGCGATTGATGCAGCTCATCGGCATTTCCTTCGGCAGCGACTGGTCGAAGAGCGCCCGGTCCTGCTGCGGTCCCAAGACCCAGCCGCACGTCGCCAGTGCAAAGGGGGCATCGGCTTTCTTCGCAGCGGCGACGGCGGCTCGGAAGTCGGCCAGCGTCGCGGCGACCTCTTCATCCTTGACTCCGCCCCAGGTCCAGCCTTCCGGCGTCCAGAACCAATAGTAGTCGAGCGGATAGGCCGCGGCGATCCGGCGGAACATGCCTTCATAAAGCTCCTGCACGACGGCCTGATCTGCCGGGTCTTTGCCAGCCGCCTTGAGACGCTCTTTCACGGCGTCGGGTATGATGAGCGGCGTCTCCGTGCCGACGCAGGTCTTAACGCCGAGGGCGCGGGCCAATTCGAAGGCATCTTTCAGCACGCCGGCCATCCGGTCGAACAACTCGTTGGCCTTCTCGCCGGACATCTGCGGCCAGGGATTCATCCCCTGCATATAGTCCGGGCCGAAGTCGTCTCGCTCGAACAACTGGTCGGCGCCGAACGCATAGTCGCCCGTCTTCATCGGCACATATCCCCATGCGCCTGTGGTATTGGCCGTAGTGAAATGCCTCGACGAATAGCTGGACTTGACGGTTCCATCGGCGTTGAATTCGCTTGGCGGGCCGATCCAAACGGTCGGCTCCGGGCCGACGCCGCCCTGCGGATAGGTGTGCAGGCCGAAGAAGTTCATCCGCAGCTTGGGAAGCTGGGCGATAATCGCCTTGTAGTCTTCGGCGTTCCACCAGTCCGGCCCTTCGGGAAAATCGTGGAACGGCTGGATTCCCCGCGTCTCGAAGAGCGGCTTGCCCGTCTCATTGAGATTGGGTATTTTCAGAGTGATTTGCTCATCGGGAATCGTATCGCCGTGCAGATAGAATCGCACGCCCAAGTGTTCGGCGAACCGATAGGCGCCGTAAAGCGTTCCGATTGCATCTCCGCCGGCAATCAAGACCGCAGTTTGTTTCCCCGTTTGGATAGTCTTGAGCATGTACTGCTGAGATTCGAGCGTGTTGACGACAGAGGCCGTTTCCCGGTCGTCCACAGCAAGCGCCCTGACGACTGCCCGGTCTTTGCATCCGAGGACAATCAAGCCGCCCGCTGTAGGCAGCTCTTTATCCGCCGGAACAATGGACACGAGCTTTCCGGTCCGCAGATACAGATACCGCCGAATTTCCTTCGCCGCCAGCTTCTCAGCCGGGCCTGCATCAGACGAGCATACGATGATCACGCCTGCTGCTCTTGAAGAGGTCCGTTCCTCCGCGACTCCACAACCGGCCATGATTACAAACGCCAAGACAAGAACAAGAACTGCAGTGTTAGTACATTTTCTCATCATAACGGTTTCCTTAATAGCTCAGCCAATATTCCTTCCTGAGCAATACTAACGAATAAGCACGTGGGCCGCAACATCCGGCTTCACATCAGAGGCGTTGAAATCCAACCGCATATCATGCTATTATGATGGTCGTATCGTACAGAAGCAGCGTTCATAGACCCTTATGGGAAATGCGTCCGATTATGAAACAGATAAATCAACCAGCAAAGCAGAACAAAAGACAAAGGCATCGATACCTGTTTGTTCTTGGCGCAGCTCTGGCAATTCCGGCAGGCTGTGGCGCGTTGCGAGTACAGGAAGACGAGGGCCAAGCCCTCCTGCAGGAAGCCATTTCAAAACTACACTACCTGACGAAGGAGAATGACTTCATCACGTACGGGCGCGGCGATCCGCCGCCGCACAAGCTCCCGCCTGAAAAGAAGCGAGAAGTCGGACTCGTGCGCGAGACCTGGTGGCTGGAGGTCGTGGCGGATCCAGAAAGCGACTCGAAACTCGATAATCCTCTAACAAGAGAGGCCGGTACGGCACTCGACTGGGACGGCCTGATGAAGCTGGCTGAGACAAAGGCCGTGCGCTTCATGACGGTCCTGACCTGCACCAACGGTAACATGCCCCTCGGTATGGGGCTGTGGGAGGGCGTGCCTTTAAGAGACGTGATCTGGCTGGCTCGGCCGCAAGAAAACGTCCGCCGGCTGTACTATTACGGCTATCATAACGACGACCCAAAACAGAGATTCCAGAGTTCGCTGCCGATAGGAGAGGTGCTCGAAGAAGCGCCGGGCGAGCATCCGGTGATTCTCTGCTACAAGCTCAACGGCGAATGGCTCACGAGCGAGCGTGGCGGACCCGTACGCATGCTCGTGCCCGGTCGGTACGGCAACAAGTGGGTTAAGTGGCTCCAGCGTATCGTTCTGACCAACGACTACAAGGCCAACGATACCTATGCAACCTGGAACAACGACACAGTGAGCCCCATAAAGACGTGCGCCCGCTTCATCGAAACGCCGCAGAAGATCAAGGCCGGCGAGGCCGCGCCGATCACCGGCGTAGCGCAGGTGGGTTTATCGGGCTTGAGCAAGGTCCAGTACTGGGTGTGCCCGAAGGATACGCCTGCCGCTGAAGACGACCCCTATTTCACCGGGGCCGACTGGAAAGATGCCGATATACTGCCTGCACCGACGCATTGGGGAGGCTCGCTGCCGGATGGCAAACTGCCGCCCGTGCCCAGCCAGATCGATCCGAAGACGGGCAAACCCTACCAGTGGCCGATACGCTACGCCATTGCACATTGGGCGGCTCTCGTAAAGATCGACAAGCTGGGTCAGTATGACCTTCGCTGCCGGACTATCGATGAAAACGGGATCGCCCAGCCGATGCCACGCCCCTTTCTCAAATCGGGTAAGAACGATATCCAAAAGGTCCAAATAATTGTTGAACAATAGCGGAGATTATGGAGTATAGCAGAAGTGGCGCCAAAGACCCTGACAATCTATTGCGATTGTGCGTACTACAATCTGGTTCAGCCGGATATGAAGTCCAAAGCCCTCGACGCGATTCGTGCCGGCGGCGAGGTCGAGGCTGTGCCCGATCTTTGCCGGTTGTGCGCAGAGCGCGACGCCAGACTCAAGGACTGGGCGAAGGCCGACTCGCTGAGGATCTTCGCCTGCTATCCGCGGGCGGTAAAGTGGCTGTTTCACGCCGGCGGAGCGCCGTTGCGAGACGAGGGCGTCGAATTCATCAATATGCGGACCGGCGATCTCGAATCTCAGATTTCAAATTTCAAATTGGAGATTGGTGATTCTAAGCCGCAGGACGAAGAACTCCATTTGAAATCTGAAATCTCAAATCTGAAATCCGAGGTACGGGCGGGTGACCTGCCGCGACGTGCGGGCGGGCCTGCCGCGACGTCCGGGCGAGCCCACGTCGGCGGCACGGCGGGCTGGATTCCCTGGTTCCCGGTGATTGACTACGACCGCTGCCAAAACTGCAAGCAGTGTTACGGATTTTGCCTTTTTGGCGTTTATCAGCTTTGCGACGGCGATAGAGTTGAGGTTCGCAATCCCGCCCACTGTAAGACCAACTGCCCCGCGTGCGCGAAGGCCTGTCCGCACGGCGCTATTATCTTCCCTAAATACGCACAAGGCCCAATCAACGGCGATGAGCCGCTTACGCCAGCGCCCGAAGAAAAGGACAAGGCGGATCTCGCCGATGTCCTGGGCGGCAATATCTATGATACAATTCGCAAGCGCGGCAAGAGATTCTCCGGCAATACCTCGCAAGGCCCTTCGGTTATGAAGGAGCTGCGGGAGAAGCTCGATATCCCTGCCGACGTCCTGGCCTCTATGACGCCTGCGGAGCTGGCCGGAATTAAGAAGAAGGCCGAGAAGAAGAGCGCCAATGCGAAACACATCTCCGGCGAGAGCGATAACAATGAGTAACCGACGCCTCGAACCGGCAGTCATCCTCGTTGCGGATAGGACGCTCAGCGCCAACTACAAGGTCCTCTTCGAGGGCATCTTCGCAACAATGCAGACGACGAAGGTCCCTGAAATAGCGATGCGGAGATTCGTTTCTCCCCCTGTTGCGACGGATTCACGCGGTCGCGCCTCGACGGCGGCGCTCGGCCTTCGCCGTCTCGAATCGGCCCTGCTCAAATTCACGAATCTGACCCGTAATGACGTTGTATGCACGACGCCGGAAGCCCTGCCCCGGCTTCTCGGCCCGTGGGTCAAGGTCGTCGCCTTCAGTTCGAGCGACCCTTTAGGCAGGGGTATGAGCAATACTACGACCACGAATTTCTGGAAGGGCGAGCTATACACAAGCTTCTGGACTCGGCGGATGCTCGAACGGTTAGCCGAGCCTAAGAGCAAGTACGGCTTCAAGATCGTGGCCGGTGGCGCGGGCGCCTGGCAGTGGGCGTGCAGCCCGCAGGAAAGGGCCAGATTGGGTATCGATGTTGTCTTCGAGGGGTACTGCGAGTCGTCCGCGCCCGACCTCTTCACGGACCTGATCAACGGCGGCGAAACACAGCACGATATTTGCGAAAAGGATGCCGCCGCCGACAGAATTCAGCCCATAGTCGGCGCATCGATGCTGGGGATTATCGAATTATCGAGGGGCTGCGGCAGGGGCTGCAAGTTCTGCAGCATGGCCGGCAAGAAGATGGAGCATCTGCCGGTCGAGACCATCCTTGCCGATTTGCAGACTAATGTCGCCGCCGGCGTTACGTCGGTCGTCAGCGGCAGTGAGGATTTCTTCAGGTACGGCGCAGCGGGATTAAAACCGGATTTTGAAAAGCTCTACGCCCTGCTCTCGCAGATGAAGCTGATAAAAGGTCTATCGTTTATGCAAATAGACCATGGCAATATCACTTCCGCGTTGCAGCTTACCGACGAGCAGTTGAGACAAATAAGAGAACTGCTTACGTGGGAGAAGAAGACTGATTATCTCTGGGTGAATATGGGCATCGAGAGCGCCAACGGCAGGCTGGTGGCGGCGAATTGCCCCGGCAAGATTTCGCCGTTTCGCCCGGAGGACTGGGAGGATCTGGTGCGGCAGGCCGCCGAGAAGATGACCAGAAACGGGTTTTACTCGGTCTTCAGCATCATTCTCGGATTGCCCGGCGAGACGCCCGACGACGTCGCCCGCACCCTCAAGCTCTGCACCGACCTGGGCAGGCAGCGCGCGGTGATCTTCCCGATCTTCTACGAGCCTGTCTCGGCGGACGAAATCAAGGCCGACAAACGATTCACCCTGCATAGAATGAGGCCCGACCATTTGGAATTATACAGGACCTGCTACGAGATAAACTTCAAGGCCGTGCCGCGTTTATTCGTTGATAACCAGCGGGCCGGCGGTGTATCATGGACTAAAAGAACTATGATGCAGCTTTTGGGCAAGGGCGAAGTGCTCTCCTGGCGACGCACCTTTAGAAAGCTGCAGAAGCAATTACTGGATTCTGAATCCGGAACGATTGTGAAGGAAGCTAAGTATGCCGGATGAAGCCGTTTTGGTAAGGCCTCTACGGCCTCCACAGGATAATATTCCGCAGACAAGGCAGCAGCGGGATGCGCTGCTGCAGGCGGTCGCAGAATACGTCGAGCGGGAAAGGCCCGTCAGCCCACTATCTATTGATGAGCTGCGGATTCACGCCGGGGCTGTCCTCAAGGCTCAGAGGCTCGACGAAAAATACCTTGATTACGCCGCTGTCCTCGTAAGCAATGAAGTCTGGCGTCCGACGGTGGCGCGAATTCCCTATAACCGGCGCCTGCTGCTTCTGCCCAAGTGCCTTCGCAGCTCCGAGGAATGTCCGGCGGTCTTCGATGAAATCGGCCTTGTATGCGAGCATTGCGGGCGGTGCGCAATCAACGAATTCAAGGGCCAGGCCGAGCGATTGGGATACGCGGTTCTCGTTGCCGAGGGCTCGCCGGTGGTTATGTCGCTCATCGAGACGGGGCAGGTCGAGGCCGTGGTCGGCGTAAGCTGTCTTTCGGTGCTCGAACGAGTTTTCCCGTATATGGAAGCCGGCGCCGTCCCCGGTGTTGCAATCCCTTTGCTGCGCGACGGATGCGCCGAAACCGTAGTCGATGTGGATTGGGTTTGGGACGCCATTTACCAAAGCAATGAGGAGCAGACCCGCCGTCTTAACCTCGATGACTTGAGAAATCAGGTCGATAAATGGTTTACAGGCGAGGCCCTTTCCGAAGTGCTCACCGGCGTCGAGAGCGAGACCGAGGAGCTGGCGATGGAGTGGATGACCAAGGTGGGCAAACGCTGGAGGCCTTTTCTCGCCGCTTGTGCGTATCAGGCCCTGGTGAAGAATAAGCAAGCCCCACGGGCCCCACCGGAAGGCGTCCCACCGCAAGGTGTCCCTTCCGGGACTTGCGGGACTTGCGGGGATGACCTGCCCGACTGCGTTAGAAAGGCGGGCGTTGCCGTGGAGTGTTTTCATAAGGCGTCCTTGATTCACGACGACATTGAGGACGGCGATGACCTGCGATACGGCGATAAGACCCTTCACGCCGAGTACGGCGTCCCGATTGCGCTCAACGTCGGCGACCTTCTTCTCGGCGAGGGCTATCGGCTACTGGTCGAAAGCGGCGTATCCGATAGTCAAAAGACAAGAATGCTTGCCGCCGCGGCAAAGGGGCATCGCAACCTGTGTCTCGGCCAGGGTGAGGAGCTTTCCTGGATACGTCGGCCAAGAAGTCTCAGAGTCGGCGAAGTGATCGACATATTCGCAAACAAGACCGCCCCGGCCTTCGAGGTCGCTTTGAAGCTCGGGGCGATACTGGCCGGCTGCGGAGACGAGCTTGACGAGGTGCTCGAACAGTACAGCCGATCGCTTGGGATTGCATATCAGATTCGCGACGACATCGAGGACTTCCGCGCAAGCGACCGGTCCGCCGCTCTAAATGCAAGGCGTCCGTCTTTGATGCTCGCGCTGGCCTATGAACGCGCAGGCCGAGCCGAGCGAGAACTGATCGAGAAGGTCTGGAGCAGTTCAGCCGGGTCGGTTCCGCCGGTCCGGGAGATTGAGAGGGTATTGGCCAAATTGAAGGTCGAGAAGCTCGCATCCGATTTGATGGAGGCGTATAAATCGCGGGCTATCGGCTGCCTGCATCAGCTCACTAACCCCGACCTCAAGGGTCTGCTGCGGCGCGTGATAGGCAAGATATTCAATGATTTTGAAATGATGGGCTGCTGCAATGACCGTAAGGCTGGACATGATTACAGCGGCGAGTCGAGCCAGGCGTCTTCTGGGTGATTCCGCCGCTCTCGTCGCCGGCTTTATCGGCAAACAGCTCAACGCAGACGGCGGCTTTAAGGGAAGGACAGAGCAAAGCGACCTGTACTATACGGTCTTTGGCATCGAAGCCCTTAGGGCACTGAATTTCGAGATAGACTGCAACCGGGTCGCCGCTTACCTCAGAGAGTTCGGACACGCCGACCAGCTCGACTTCGTCCACCTCGCTTGTCTGGCCCGCTGCTGGGCCAACGTCTGTGAATCCCAAAACACTTCCATCGATCCAATTCTGCGCGAAGCTATTCTCCGGCACATTGAAACGTACAGATGTCCCGACGGAGGCTACAGCGGCTCCGCCAACGCTCGGCAAGGCACGGCTTATGCGTCTTTTCTCGCTCTGGGGGCATACCAGGATTTGAATACGGATATGGAAAACGCCGCCGGTCTGGCCGACAGCCTCAAAGCCCTTAGGACGCCGGACGGCGGCTATTCCAACGACCCGGCCCTGAAAATCGCAGCGACCCCGGCGACCGCCGCGGCGCTGACCATCCTGCACTATCTCGATCAGCCCATCGACGATCAATCCATTTCCTGGCTGCTTTCGCAAATTCATCCCAAAGGCGGCTTCGTCGCGTGGCACGGGCTTCCAGCCCGTGAGACCACGGCAAGGCCTGTCCCGAGCACAGTCGAGGGAATGGCCGTGCCACACGCAGGCAGCTACGGCATACCGGATTTACTATCCACAGCTACCGCTCTGCACGCATTAGCGCTCGCAGGCGTTTCAACAAAGAAGATAAAAGAGAATTGCCTCGACTTTCTCGACAGCCTCTGGAGCGATGAAGGGGCATTTTGCGGCAGTTGGGCCGACCCGACCTGCGACTGCGAATACACTTACTACGGCCTGTTGTCACTCGGAAATCTGAGCGGCAGCGTCGGAGAATCGCAATGATAGGTATTGACGAAGCCGCTCTCGATAAGACGCTCCAAGCCATCAGAGAACGACTGCTCCGGGCGCGAAACTCTTACGGTTTTTGGGAGGGCAGATTGTCCGGCAGCGCCCTTTCCACCGCAGTGGCGGCCTTTGCCCTCGCACTGGCCAATAAGCGCAAATACGCCCTCCTGATTAACAAGGCAGTCGCCTGGCTCATCCACAGTCAGAACTCCGACGGCGGATGGGGAGATACGGTCAAAAGCATCAGCAATATCAGCACAACGATGCTCTGCTGGTCTGCATTGACCATAGCCGAGCCGTCCAATCGCTCCAATGAAGCCGTCGCAAAGGCCGAGTCGTGGCTTGCCGATTTCGCCGGCAGCATCGATGCTGATATTCTCGCCGATGCAGTCAACCAACAGTATGGCCGGGACCGAAGTTTTTCCGCCCCTATTCTTACCATGTGCGCCCTCGCTGGCAAATTGGGCGACTCTACGCAGGCCTGGAATAAAGTCAAGCCCCTGCCCTTCGAACTGGCGATGCTGCCGCACCGTTTATACAGTTGGCTGCGATTGCCGGTCGTGAGCTATGCCCTGCCCGCACTGATTGCGATAGGCCAGGTGAATTACTATCATCAAAAGCCCGCCAACCCCGTCACAAGACTCGTGCGGCGACTTTCGCTCAGGAGAATCCTCAAAGTCCTCAAAAGTATCCAGCCGGAAAACGGAGGCTTTCTCGAAGCCGCGCCCCTGACCGCCTTCGTCGTAATGAGCTTGGCTGCCTCCGGGCAAAGGGATAGCGACGTAGTCCGCAAAGGCGCCGAGTTTCTTGTCAACTCCGTCCGGGAGGACGGCAGTTGGCCGATTGACACTAATCTGGCCACCTGGGTAACGACCCTGTCGGTAAATGCCTTTGCCGCCGCCGGCGATCTCGAGCAGACGCTGCCATCCGGTGAACGCGACAAGATTTGGCAAATGCTGCTCGGCTCGCAGTATCACCGTACACACCCTTACACGCACGCGGCCCCCGGCGGGTGGGCCTGGACCGCCCTACCCGGCGCGGTCCCCGATGCCGACGATACCGCCGGGGCGCTAATCGCCCTGAAGAATCTCGGCCCTTCGGACGAAAACACCGCCAAGGCCGCCTCTGCCGGGATTGAATGGCTTCTGGGAATTCAAAACAGTGACGGCGGAATCCCGACATTCTGTCGCGGCTGGACTAACCTGCCCTTCGACCGCAGCGCGCCGGACCTCACGGCGCACGCATTGGCCGCCTTCACCGTATGGTCGGATTCGGCGTCGCAGGTGCTGCAAAGACGCGTTGATAGGGCCGTCGAAAGAGGACTTGACTATCTGAAGCAAGCCCAAAGGCCGAACGGCGCCTGGGTCCCGCTATGGTTCGGCAACCAATACGCGCCGAACCAGGAGAATCCTGTTTACGGCACGGCCAGGGTTCTGCTGGGTCTGCTTCGGCTGCCCCGGCATCTCGCCTCCACACATACCGAGATGCCGACAAGGGCAGCCGAATGGCTTCTATCCGTCCAGAATCCCGATGGCGGTTGGGGCGGCGACAAAGGTGTAGCCTCATCTATTGAGGAGACCGCCCTCGCCGTAGATGCACTCGCAGAATACATCGGCTACGTCGGCGCTGCCGCATCCCAGGCTGTACGGTCGGCTGTTTCGCAAGGAGTCGCTTGGCTTCTCGACCAAGCCAAGACCGACGCGGCGATGACCGCTTCGCCGATCGGCCTTTACTTTGCGAAGCTCTGGTACTTCGAGGAACTCTACCCGCTGATCTTCACGGTGTCCGCACTGCAGAAGGCCAAACGCCTTTTCTGAGGGGGTATCGAGCATGGTGCTGTGTCCAAAGACCTGCATCTTTTGTTTTACGGAGCCTGTCAACACGGTATAATCGCCCCGTCTAATTCGCAGCAGTTTTTTTGTGAGACGATATGAAAGACAGATTTGACGTTATCAAGGCCGCGTTCTCGCGGATGTGCTTCGGCATACTTGCTTGCTTTTTGCCGATTCTTGTTGCGCCAATTGACGCCCGCGGCGCCGCAGAGGCAGGAAGAAAGGCGCAGAGCACTCTCAATAGGGTCCCTTCGCCGCGAACGGCTTTGAATCTCAAAGATATCCCCTTCAAGATAGTCTATGAGACTTACCGCAGGACCGGCGATATGTACAACTGGGAGCTGTTCATAATGAACGCCGACGGCTCCGAGAAGGTCAATCTCACCAATACGCCCGACCTCGACGAGATGTATCCCCACGTCTCGCCCGATGCGACGAAGATATCTTTCGTTGTCGATGAAGGCGCGGGGCGAGAAATGACCCGCAGCGTCTATTGTATGAGCATCGACGGCGCCGACAGGGTCAAAGTGGCCCGCAACGCCCGCGAGCCTTGCTGGAGCCCCGACGGCAAAAAAATCGCCTATTTGAAGGGCGAGTACGAGCGGTACAGCACGCGTGAGTACGCCACGTCGGAGCTTCTAATTTACGACATCGAGACCGGGGAGCACAAAATGCATCCCAATAATGAGCTGGAGCACATTTACGCCATCTGCTGGTCGCCCGACGCTAAATGGCTACTCTGTGCCGTCCAGGGGAACACCGCCTATAGCGATGCGATCCTCGCCTTCGAGGCCAATGGGACGAAGGTCTTCGACCTCGCTAAGTGGGGAGTCAAAGGCTGTCGCCCGGATATCAGCCTCGACGGCAAAATGCTCGCCTGGGGCGAGACCGACTGGGAGATGTGCATGGGCGACCTCGACCTGAATTCGCCCGACGGGCCGAGGGTCGATAATGTGCACTACGTCTTCGGCTGCGTCCGCGACGCGAAAATCTATCACTTCGATATATCACCCGACGGCAAATACCTCGCCTTTAGCTACGGCCCGGAAAGAGGAGGCCAGCAGGTCGGCGGAAAGGCCAAAGGCTGGAACATCTGCATCGCAGACCTCAACGGAACGTGGGTCAAAATCACCACCGATGGAAACCACAACAAAGAGCCTGACTGGGTCCCTATCCCATCAGCAACTACGTCATTAGCTGCGAATACACCAAGACACTAAGACTCATGTGGCACAGAGGATACAGAGACGTAGAAGGGTAAATGCCCAGGAATGTGGTTTCGCTGCTGACTTATGTAACAGCGATGTGGATTTGGAATCCAGGCTTGGTTTTGATCATTTGAACATTCGAGTTTTAAATTTGCCTCGGATTTCGAGCTTTTGCTCTATGTATCCAACCAATCTGAGTCAATCTGTACTACTACCTCATAACATTTGATTATGGTAGTTGATTTGTATTGCGGATATTCCTTTCAGAAGGTCATTTATCTGAAAGGAATCGGCATGAATAAGAAATATATTGTCCGGCTTACAGCAGAAGAACGCAAGGAACTGGGAGACCTGGTGAAGAAAGGAAGAACTCAGGCATATCGAATAAAACACGCCAATATTCTACTGGCGGTAGATGCTGATGGGCCAAATTGGCCAGACCATCAGGCAGCTAAGGCTTACCAGTGTCATCACAATACAGTCGTAAGCGTTCGCCAGCGTTTTGTGGAACAGGGCTTTCAGGCCGCTCTGGAGCGTAAAAAGCAGCAGTTGCCATCACATAAACGAACCATCGATGGAGAAAATGAGGCGAGGCTGTTATCGATTGCCTGCAGCAAACCGCCGGAGGGATGCGCCAAATGGACTATACAAATGTTAGCTGACGAACTGGTTGGCCTGAAGCAGAGAAAGTGATATTGGTTTGCGACAACTTGAACACGCATACGACAGCATCGCTTTATGAAGCGTTTGACCCGAAAGAGGCCCGCCAGCTTGCCGAACGTCTTGAGATACATTACACGCCCATGCACGGCAGTTGGCTGAACGTGGCGGAGATCGAACTGTGCATTCTGGGTCGGCAGTGCCTCTCGCGACGAATCGACAACATTGAGGAACTACGCCAGCAGGCAAAAACCTGGCAGAACAACCGCAACGAAGCCGAGGCCAAAGTGAACTGGCAATTCACCACAGCCGACGCCAGGATAAAGCTGAGGCGGCTTTATCCATCAATTGATGAGTAACGGAGCACTAGTAGTCTGTAACATTTGATATACAGGGTTAGAAGTCTTCTTGCCGATATTGAAAATAAACGCATATCGGTAAGGAGACTGCAAATGAAGAAGTAT
>Ga0315277_10008814_pt1 | contig 12922 bp, 9 predicted proteins | sample YL17G05_15_MG_FD_203695 | JGI IMG/M metagenome (GOLD analysis project Ga0315277, IMG submission 203695) | Sediment microbial communities from Yellowstone Lake, YNP, Wyoming, USA - YL17G05_15 | ecosystem: Environmental > Aquatic > Freshwater > Lake > Sediment | place: USA: Wyoming | collected...
ACAGATTATTCTGACTTCCCAGTTGGTGGAGGTCGAGAAGGGTAGAGTTCTGGCAGCACAGCGCATCACCGGAGAGCCCAAGGAGAAGATATTCTCAATTGTGGACAAGCTGACCTTAAAGGTAAAAAAGGACCTATTCCTTCCCGCTCAAGCAGAGAAAGAAGAAACTCCTAAAGTGGCAGATGTTACCACTCATTCACAGGAAGCATATCGGTACTATCTGGAGGGGATGGATAACTATAATAAATATTACTTTACAGAGGCGGAGAAAAGTTTTGAGAAAGCTCTGGAATATGATTCCACGTTTGCGATGGCATATTACAGGTTGGCTTCCTCAAAAAGGGGTGAGGAGCTGAAAAGATTAACGGCTAAAGCAGTGAAATATTCGAACAAGGCCAGTCAGAAGGAAAAATATCAAATAAAATCCTGGGCCGCGTATGTATCACTGAATTACAGTGAGTCGATTAAAGAACTACAAAAGATCGTGGAACGCTATCCCGACGAAAAAGAGGCATTTTATATTTTAGGGGCCTACATGTATGCTGATAAGCTCCACGAGTTCAAAGAGGCAATTTATTACCTTAACAAAGCCATTCAGATAGATCCTCTCTATAAGGTTGCATATAATGCCCTTGCCTATGCTTACAATGAAATCGGGGATTTTGATAAATCCATCTGGGCTATAAATAAGTATATAGAATTAGCCCCGGATGAACCTAATCCCTACGATTCAAGAGCTGATTTATATGCCTGGAATGGTAAGCTCGACCAGGCAATTGAATCTTACAAAAAAGCTTTAGAGATAAAACCGGACTTCTATATGTCTCGGTTCAAACTGGGGGATATGTATCTTTTCAAAAGGGATTATGCTCATGCGGAAAGCTGTTTTGAGGCACTTTCTTCCAGCAACGAGAAGGTTTACAGGTCAGGAGGCAGGCTCTGCTTAGCTTTGATTCCCCTATACCAGGGAAAGCTCGAAGAAGCCCTTAGGACTTTAGACGATGGTATTGCAGCAGACAGAATGGAACAGGTTGAGGAAGAGGCGAATGCATATAAACATCTCATAAAGGCATCAATCTATGAGGATAAGAAAAAGTGGAGTTTAGCACTAAAAGAAGCAGAAATTGGCATAGAAATTCTTAAAAAGGTAACACCTAACGACCCGGACAATGGGAAGGATTATTATGCCAGTCTTCTGGCAAAGAGTGGAAAAATCAGTGAAGCTGAAGAACTCACCCGGGCTTTCAAAAAGGATATTGAGCAAAAGAATCCAACCCTGATGTATATTTATTGGTGGACCTTAGGTGACATTGAACAGGCTAAAGGAAACATTAAGACGGCAATAGATTATTTTGAAAAGGCAGAGAAAGATGCCCCGACCCCATCTTTTTACAGGCGTACTCATCTTGCGGAAATTTACTTAAAGATAGGCAGACTGGACGAAGCAGTAGCTGAATTAGAAAAGGCACTTTCAAGATATGAGGAGAACAGGGTAGGTACCATAGCAGTGAAAGCTTACTATCTTCTGGGCTTGGCTTATGAGAAATCTGGGTGGAACAAAAAGGCGATCGAGAAGTATGAGGAGTTTTTGGATATCTGGAAAAATGCAGACCCGGGGATAAAGGAAGTTGAGGATGCGAAGGAAAGGCTGAAAAAGCTAAAAAAGTAGACAGTAGACAGGGATTAAGGCGACCCTGAAAGGGTCGCTTGAATTATTTGGGCAGACACGCAGTCCTGCCCCTACGGTTTACTCCCACTCGATTGTGGCTGGGGGTTTGGAGCTGACGTCGTAGACCACCCGATTTATTCCTTTGACCTCATTTATTATTCGATTGGAGATTTTTCCCATCAGATCATAAGGGAGATGTGCCCAGTCTGCAGTCATCCCGTCCAAGCTGGTAACAGCTCTTAAGGCAACGACATTTTCGTAAGTCCTTTCATCCCCCATCACCCCAACTGACTGGACCGGCAGAAGAACGCAGAATGCCTGCCAGACTTTCTGGTAATGTTTTGAGCTTTTTAGCTCCTGAATAAAAATGTCGTCTGCTTCTCTCAGAATATCTAACCTTTCTCTGGTGATCTCGCCTAAAATCCTCACTGCCAGGCCAGGCCCGGGAAAAGGATGTCTTCCCAGAATATTGTCAGGCAGTTTCAACTCCTTTCCTATTCTGCGGACCTCGTCTTTGAACAGTTCTCTTAAGGGTTCGATCAACTGCAAATTCATCTCTGCAGGCAGACCTCCAACATTATGATGGCTCTTGATGGTAGCAGAAGGTCCTTTAAAAGAGGTTGACTCTATCACGTCCGGATATAAAGTACCCTGGGCTAAAAATTTTACTTCTCCGATTTTGTTAGCTTCCTCCTCAAAAACTTCAATGAAGGTTCTGCCGATGATCCTTCTTTTTTCCTCCGGGTCGATTATTCCTTTTAAACGGGAAAGAAATTTCTCAGAGGCATCCACAAAGACTATGTTCATATCAAAATCCTTAAAAACCTCTTTGACTTGCTGGGCTTCATTTTTTCTCAACAGGCCGTTATCCACAAAGATACAGTTGAGTTGTTTTCCAAGTGCCTTGTTCACCAGAACTGCACAGACAGAGGAATCAACTCCTCCGCTTAATCCCAGGACAACTTTTTCATTTCCGACTTTTGCTTTTATATCTTTTACCGTTGATTGGATAAACGATTTTGGGGTCCATTCGCCGTAACATTCACATACATCGTAGAGGAAGTTTTGAATTATCCTTATTCCGTTCTGGGTGTGGGCGACTTCAGGATGGAACTGCACCCCTAAGATTTTCTTTTTTGGATTTTTTACTGCGGCAAAGGGTATATTCTCAGATGAGGCTAATTTTCTATACCCTCTGGGTAGTTTGGACACGAAATCTCCATGACTCATCCAGACCTGAAGCTTTCTCTTGAAACCTCTAAAGAGGTCTTTGTGCTCCTCGATTTTGATTATCGCTTTTCCGTACTCTCTGCTTTTACTCCTCTCAACTTTTCCTCCAAAAAGATGAGCCAGAAGCTGAAGCCCGTAACAGATGCCTAAGATTGGAACGTTTGACTCAAATACCTTTTTATCACATACCGGAGCATTTTCATCAAAGACACTGGATGGTCCGCCGGAAAGGATTATCCCTTTAAGATTTTTGTCTTTGAAAGAATCAGGGTCAGCATTAAAGGGTAAAATCTCGCAGTAGACTTTGCTTTCCCTGACCCTCCGGGCAATAAGCTGGGTGTACTGGGAACCGAAATCCAGAATGATAATAGTCTCTTCTTTTTTTAGCATTCAGATCAACTCCTTCTGCTCCTCAGATTCAACTTCAAAGAGAACCGTATCCTTTTTCCAGTTCTGGTCATCCTTTTTCGGGTAATCCTGATTATAATGCAAGCCTCTGCTTTCTTTACGCAAAAGAGCGGAGCGAATGACAAGCTCCGCAACCTGTGAAATGTTTCTCAGCTCTATAACATCATAGGTCACCGGATTTTTATGATAAAATTCAGTTATCTCTTTAAGCAGAATGTCTATCCTCGCTTTAGCCATCTCCAGACGGCTGTTCGACCTGACGATACCGACCAAATTCCACATAAAAGACTGTATCTCCTGCCTGGCATGGGAGATTATCACCCATTCCTTCTGGTCGAAAACCCCTTTGGTGCTCCATTCGGGTATCCGGGGAAACTCATGGTCTTGGTTAGATTCAAACTTTTTTCTTGAGGCTTCAGCAGCAAAATTCGCAAAAGCAACTGCTTCCAGCAAGGAATTGGATGCCAGCCGGTTGGCACCGTGCATTCCGGTCATCGCCACTTCACCGCAGGCATAAAGGTTGTCAATGTCAGTTTCCGCTTCCAGATTGGTGATAACTCCTCCGCACATATAATGGGCTGCAGGAACAACCGGTATCCAGTCTCTGGTTATGTCTATCCCCAAAGCAAGGCAGCGGCCAAAGATATTGGGGAACCTTCGCACGATGAACTCCTTATCCAGATGAGTGATGTCCAGATATACGCAGGAGTCTCCGCTTTTCTTAAGCTCCGCATCTATGGCTCTGGCAACCACGTCTCTGGGGGCAAGCTCTTTTTGAGGATGGTAGTTCTCCATAAAGGTTTTTCCAGATTTCAATCTCAATTTCCCGCCTTCTCCCCGAACCGTCTCAGAGATGAGAAAAGAGTCGCCTTCAGAGTGACACAGGGAAGTGGGATGAAACTGAATGAATTCTAAATTTGCTATCCTGGCGCCTGCCCGGTAAGCCATTGCAACCCCGTCTCCTGTGGCTATATCCGGGTTGGTAGTATGCTGGTAGATCCTGCCAGCACCTCCTGTGGCTAAGAGGGTTGTCCGGCTCAGGAACTTATCCACTTTCCCCTTCTTTACATCCAGCACATAAGCTCCCCAGCATTTTATTTTCTCACTTGGTCTCCTCTGGTAACCTTTGAGATGATGCTGGGTTATAAGATCCACAGCTATATGGTCTTCGAAGATTTCAATATTTTTTTTGCTTTTTACTGCCTGGATAAGGGCGGTTTCTATCTCCTTTCCGGTCAGGTCAGCAGCATGAGCCACCCGCTTGCGTGAATGCCCGCCCTCTCTTCCCAGGTCAAGCTCATCTTTCGCCCTGGTAAAATTCACTCCTATTTTGATCAGCTCCTGGATTTCGCCTGGGCCTGCCTCCACTATTTTTTTTACCACCTGTGGATTGCAGAGCCCGTCACCAGCCTTCAGGGTATCCTGAATATGCAGCTCAAACGAGTCATCCGCGGAAAGAACCGCAGCAATCCCTCCCTGGGCATAATTGGTGTTAGATTCTGAGTCCTTTTTCTTGGTAATTATGGCAACGCTGCCTAACTCCGAGACTTTCAGAGCATAGGAAAGTCCAGCTATGCCTGAACCGATGATTAAAAAGTCCACTATGTCTGGTTGAGTGGAGTGAAACATCTGATTCTTAAAGGCTTGTAGGTTATTAGTATTTTATTTCATTGAACTTCAAATTATCGTTTTCCAACTCATACTCGATATATTTTATTGACATGCAGCCATTATTCTTCTTGTTAAATTGTTTAAAGCTTTCTATGATTTCTTTATAACTTACTGAGTTTTTATCGGGTATCTTTTTAGAAACTAAAACCGGTTGTATATCGCTAATCCTATTAGGAATATAGTATTGTTCTAACCAATCAACATATCTTTAAATCTGGATAATATTCTCTACGCTTTTTCCAATGGCTTTCAATTCAACTGCTTAAATTATTTTTGAATGTCCTTTAAGTAAGAAAAAGCAACTTAATCCTTTGCACTCCGAATACAAATTTTATAACCAAGTGCAAAATGGTAATCGGATTTTTCAACCAGCTTTAATTTTATTTCCTCTGCCGTAATCAGTTTAGGTGCGTTTTCAAAATATCCTCTATAGACACGAAAACCGACTTCATCATCCTCAATTAAGAAATCTCCAATTTCGCCAAATTCTCCTTCGACAGTATCAAGAATTTTTATGCAAATTTCTTGGCTCAAATTGGTAAAGGCAGTTATTTCGTAACCATCAATTATCATCACAAATTTGTTTTACTCAATGCTATTTTATAATCATATTCTACTTGGTCATAAGAAAAGAATTTACATCTATTTCTTAATGACTCAAAAGCAGTTTTACTTAATTCCTTTTGAAACTTTTGTTTTTTATCTTCGCGTGAAACACAACAGAATTTAGTTCTGAAATCTTGTAACTCCATAAACTTAACAAGGGCATCTCTAAAATTAGTAGAATGTTCTATTTCAAAAATCTGAATTGGAAAATTTCTACGATTGAACCAAATTACGTCAAAGAAACGAACAGTTTCATTTATAATGTTTTCAAAAGTAAAAGGCGGGACTTCTGCAAGGGTTGCTAAACTTCCCAAAGTCTTATTATCAAAAATCCATTTCTTGTCATTTGTATAAGTGTTTTCGACTTCATTTCTATTATTACCAATTTCAATAAGCATTCCTTGAACTCTTGCATGTAGTCGTTCTTTCTTCTCGGATTCGGTTTTTGGTGAAGTTATTTTTGGTAATTTATCAAGAAATTTGGTAAGTGCATATACTCCAAGTCCAATTCTTGTAAATCTTGCATCTCTCTGAACTCTTTCTTGTATTGTCATATGCGGTGTCTTACCAACTATTTTTGATTGGTCTTTATACTTCCAGATTTCTTTGTAAAGCAATTTTAATGGTGCAAAATATCCATTATTCAACATTACTTGCTCAATCGCTTCTGAATACGTCAAGTCCTCTTTATGCTGCATATCTTAAGAATTCCTTTTGATTTATTTTTCCCTTTGTCTTCATCTTTGACCTTATTTTATTATAAACTTCCCTGCATGTCAACTTTTAAATATTCAACACCTCCCAGAGCTTTTCTTCTCCGGAGATTATTTTTAATTCTACTTTTACCACCAGCAGAGGGATAGTCAATTCGCCTGTATCCGGAAGCCTTATCGAATCTTTTTCAGTAGTGATAAGGTATTCAGCTCCTGATTTTCTTGCTTCCTCTTGCAGTAATAAAAGGTCTTTTCGGGTGTAAATATAATGGTCTAAAAAGAAAAAAGCATTCAAAATCTCCAGACCCAGAGATTTCAAGGTCCTCTCAAAGGAAAAAGGGTTTCCGATGCCGCAGAAAGCCAGAGCCTTTTTACCTTTGAGCTCATTCGGTTCGATTTCGTGCTTATCTTTCCAGTTCCCGAACGAAGTTACCCGCAGAATACCTTCAGCAATCGGTACCTTGGGATTATATTTCTGCAATATCTTGACAATATTATCTCTATTTACGGACTGATCGACTCTGGTGAGAACGAAGAGGTTTGCTCTATTGAGAGAGGATAGTGGCTCTCTGAGCCTGCCAGCGGGCAACAGTTTTTCTTTTTTCAGATCAATTGAGGAATCGATCATCACGATATCCAGATCTCGTTTCAATCTCCAGTGTTGGAAACCATCATCCAAGAGCAAAAGGTCAGCTTTATATTTATCCTGAGCTATTGTTCCAGAATGAAATCTGTCCTTGTCAACAATTATCGGGACTCCAGGCAGATGGTTGCTTAAAAGATAAGGTTCGTCACCAGCCTGTTCCCATTTCATATGCAAAGAGTCACTTTTTTTTAGTTCCAAAGTTTCTTTTGATAACCTTTTGTATCCTCTGGTTAAGATGGTAAAAATTATTCCTTTCTCTTGAAGCTTTTTTGCTAGGTAGAGGACAAAAGGTGTTTTTCCAGAGCCTCCAACAGTGATATTGCCGATGCTTATTACTGTAGCCTTTAGCTTTTTGGGTTTTATCAGGCTGAGTGCATAAATGGATTTTCGGATCGTGTATCCAAAGAGAAATAACAATGAAAAGAATCGCAGGAGAAGAAATGGGATACCCCTCTGTTGGTTTTTCTCCCAGTAGCTGAAAAGTCTACTTGTTTTCATTCGGAGATATAAGTTTCAAAAGTAGCTGAACGGTTTGATCGGAAGTCCCGGTCTGTGAAAGGAGCGCCTGTTTCCCATTTTCCCCAATCTTTTTGCGCAGGGCATCGTCTTCCAAAAGCTCTGACATTTTCTGATAAAGCTCCTCCTGGTCTTTTACCATTATTCCGCCCCCGAATTTCAAGAGCAGGTCAGAAGAAGGCTTGAAATTGTCGATGTAAGGACCGAAAAGCACAGGTATCCCGTAGCTGGCCGGTTCTAATATATTATGCCCTCCAGTTGGAACTAAACTTCCTCCCACAAAAGCTACCTCGCTTATGCTATAAAGGTTTTCCAGCTCACCCATACTATCCAGAAGAATAACTTCAGCCCCTTTACTCTTTTTAAGCATGCTTTTCTTTACATACTTCAGCTTTAGCTCGAAGAGCAGTTCCTGGATCTCATTTAAGCGAGACAGATGTCTGGGGGCTAAAAGCAGCACAAGATTTTTTTGTTCTTCCTTCAGCCTTTTGAAGACGGTAAGAATTATCCTTTCCTCTTCCTGATGCGTGCTTCCGGCTATTATCAACCGGTCGTCTTTTGAGAGACCAAGCCTTCTGCGCAAAACCGTCTTATTCAAGCCGTTTATTCCCAGAAGCGCGCGGTCGAACTTCAGATTCCCAACGATCTCGGTCTTGCTTTTGGCTCCTCCTAAATTCCAGAGCTTTTCAGCATCTTCTAAGGACTGCATACAGAAGAGGTCAAAATTTGATAAAACCAAACTGCTAAAGCTTTTTATCCTGCGATATCTTTTGAAAGATGTTTTGGAAAGGCGGCCATTGATCAGACAGAGTTTGCAGCCGTAATTCCTGGCTTCCCGGATAAGGTTGGGCCAGAACTCAGTTTCTACTAATACCAGAAACGAGGGATTTAGTTTCCTGAATACCCTTCTCCAGATAAATGGAAAATCCAGAGGAAAATAGAAAATCAGATCTACCTGGGAAAGGGTTCCTGAAGCTTCTTTTTTGCCGGTTTTGGTAACCACTGAAACAGCTATGGAGCAATCAGGTCTCAAGCTTTTCAGCCTGGGTAGAATCGTCGCCAGGGCTTTAACCTCACCGACTGAAGCCGCATGAAACCAGAGCAGGGGAGAGGATAGTTTTTCAGGTATGCGGATTTTCCCCAGGCGCTCTAAAATGCCATGCCTTCCGAATAATCCCCTTAAGAAAAGATAAGGGAAAAGCAGAATAAAAGTTATGGAGTATAAGAGACTGTAAACGAAATACATCCTACTCCTTAAAATAGTTGTCTGCTTTTTCAGTCAACAAGTTCAGATTTTCTTCCAGCTCCTTGCTTTTCAAATCGAGCTCTTCCTTCGACAGTTCTGCCGGAACGTAGATCGGCTTCCCGATAAAGATTACCGCCCTGGAGAACGGTTTGGGGATGATGAACCCATCCCAGCTTTTGAAGGCCCATCTTCTCTGGGCTGAGTTGGTAATAGGGATTATGGGAACTCCGCTTTTCCGAGCAACGAAAACCGCACCTGGCTGAGCTTTGAAAGCCGGTCCTTTGGGACCGTCCGGAGTGATAGCTATGTCATACCCTTCCCTGACCTTGTTAACCATCTGCAAGAGAGCCTCAACTCCTCCGTGAGTAGTTGACCCCCATACTGTCCCGAAGCCAAGCCTCTGGATGATGCGGGCGCTTGTCTGTCCATCCCGATGCCGGCTTGACAATACCTGGTTTTTCTGTCCCCGGTGGGTGTAGGCTAAGATCAACATCCTTCCATGCCAGAAAGCATAAAGAACTTTCCCTTTTCTCTGCCTGATCTCCTTAAGATTTTCCTCCCCGACCCATTCTATTTTCAAACTTTTACCTAAAAGCATAATAATAACTGATCCCAAAATCGAGATTAAAAATATATAAAATTTGTCTTTCAAACTCATAGAAAAACCTGTGACAGCATCTGGTTCACGATCCTGGCACCTTTCTGGTATGCTCCTTTTTCGCCTAATCTATCTCTGACTCTGGCCAGGTCGTTTTTTATCCTTTCATATCCGGCCTGGTCCGTCAAAATCCTTTCCATCTCTCGTGCGATTCTCTCAGGTTTAGCTTCAGATTGTATGAACTCCGGAACTATTTTTTTTTCTGCCACAATGTTAACCATTCCGATATTAGGTATTTTCACCAGAGTTTTTGCTAAAAGATAAGTGAAAAGACTGGTTTTATACAAGACAATCAAAGGCGTGCCGGAGATTGCAGATTCTAAGGTAGCTGTGCCTGAGGTGGCTAACAGAAGGTCTGAATAGCTCATCAGGTCATAAGTCAAATCTTCCAGGGTAATTGCTTCTAAGTTCATCTTCTTCAAAAAAATCTGCAACCTTTCCTTGTTAATATTAGGTGCCACACCAATGGCGATTTTCAAGTCTGGAAATCTTTTTTTCAAGATAAGGCAAGCCCGTACCATCACTGGCAATACCTTCTCAATCTCCTGCCATCTTGAGCCAGGTAGCAGCCCGACAAGAGTTTCTTTGCCAGTTAACTTTAATTTTCTCTGAAATTCCTCTTTTGAAAGAGAAGGCTTGACTAAGTCCAGAAGCGGGTGGCCTATGAAGTTTACCTCAACGCCTGCATTTTTATAAAGTTTCTCCTCAAAAGGGAAGAAGACCACCATTCTGTCAACTAATTCTTTTATCGTTTTAATCCTTTTCTTTCCCCATGCCCAGACCTGTGGACTGATGTAATATAAAATCAGGATTCCCCTTTTTTTGATCTCCCTGGCAAAGCGAAGATTGAAGCCGGGATAATCTATCAATATAACTAAATCAGGATTGTCCCAGTCTATAAAATCAAGTAATTTTCTTTTGAGCTCCCGGATGACTTTTAGATTTTTCAAAACCTCATAAAATCCCATAAAAGAAAGTTTTTCTATGCCGAATAAGAGGTTCATTCCTTCCTGTTTTAACTTAGCTCCTCCGACTCCGGAATATTCTATGTCCGGATTTATCCTCTTAAGTTCCCTTACCAGACCAGACCCATGCAGGTCTCCGGAAGGCTCGCCCGCGATTATCAAGACTTTTTTCTTCATCTTGTGCTCTGGAGATGAAGAGCCGCTCTTTCCCTTATGAGCAGAGCTAATTCTAAAGCCTGTTTTGCCTGTTCCCCTGAGACCAGAGGAGGAGTTTTTCCAGCTACTGCCTGAAGAAAAGAGGAAAGTTCAGAGGTTAGCATATCTTCTTTTTTAGTCTCCAGTTTTTCATAAACTATGGTTTTTCCGAGCTTCTCTATGGGGATTTCTCCAACCAGCGTTTTCTCGATGGGTAGTTCTGCTCTGGGAATTTCGACTAATTTATAAATCTCAGCGGACTTCTCTAAAAAATCTAGCGAAAGATAGGCATTTTTCTGAAATATCCTCAGCTTGCGCATAGGCCGAGCTGAGATACGGCTGGCAGTGATATTAGCCACACATCCTTTTTCGAAAGTTATCCGCGCATTGGCGATATCCTCAGTCTCAGCAATCACCGAAACTCCGGAGGCTTCCACGGATTTTATTTTATCTTTAACCAGATAAAGGACTAAATCCAGATCATGAATCATCAAATCCAGAATTACTGCCACGTCGGTTCCTCTTTCTTTAAAAGAGGACAAACGGTGCGATTCGATGAATTTGGGCTCCAGCTTGATGCTCTCAACTGCTTTTAAAGCCGGATTGAACCTCTCGATGTGTCCAACCTGCAGGGTGAGATTTTTATTTTTTGCTCTCTGAATAAGCTCTTCTGCCTGTTGAACGGTTTCGGTGATCGGTTTTTCGATCAAAAGGTTGATATTTCTATCTAAGACTCTTTTTGCCACTTCATAATGCGAGGAAGTGGGAACTACAAGACTTATTGCTTCTACTTTTACTAAAAGCTCATCTAAGTTCTCAAAATAAATGGTCTTGTATTTTTCTGCTTTGGTTTTAGCTTTCTCTGTATCCAGATCATATATCCCCACAAGCTCAGCCTGGGGAATCTCTGAATATATCCGGGCATGATGCTCGCCCAAATGCCCTACTCCTATGACTCCGACCTTGATTCTTTGCATGTTTTTCCTCAAGAAAGAGAACCGACATTTACATTTGTCATTGCGAGCCCTATGGGCGAAGCAATCCGTTCAGTATGGAGAGATTGCTTTGTCGTCTCCCGCAAAATGCGTGAGTACTCTTCGCAATGACGGGCTATGTTCTCATCACAAGTTGCTAATATATAATAAATCTATGTGGATTAGTCAATTAACTTTCAGGTAGTGGCGGAAACCTACAGGTTTCCATCTTTCTAAAAAGTGGAAAGCTAAAAGGCTTTTGCTGCATAGGATTGGTGGAACAGGCATCCTGCCTGTTCCTTCTGGTCAGGCAGGAATGCCTGACCTACCTTTCATTTCTCAAGGACATGTGACCAGACCCATATTGAGGGCAAGATGGCTCTACTGAATGTTAAAAAGGTGGTAATCCCGCCTTGCCCTCAAGGCGGGAGGATTCTACGAAATTGTAGGCGCTCGATTTATCGAACAGGAAAGACCCCTCCCTTGATGGGAGGGGTGGGGGAGGGTGACCCCTCTCCCACAAGGAGAGAGGGAACTAAGCCCAATAAATTGGGCAACTACCATAAAAAAATGGAAGGCTGAAGCCTTCCTCTACAAAAAAGCAAGACCCATCTTGAGGGCAAGATGGGTCTACCGAATGGGCACATCTGCAAAAATCCTCGATTGGTCTGGAGCAACCAAGAGCAAATATCAAAAAAACCTAAAGGGTAGGGAAACCCCGCCCCTACGTTTCACTTTATAATCCCTCTTTCGCTTTTTTCAATGAATTCCAGAAGATGCTTTATTTCAGGAAGAGGTTCGATTTCTGATTTGATTTTCTCTACTGCCTGGGTTGTGTTATACTGTGATTGAAATAGGATCCTGCTGGCTTTCTTCAAAGTCAGAATAGTATCTGAGGAAAAATTCCTCCTTTTTAGACCGATGATGTTGAGTCCTATATAGCGTAAAGGATACCCTCCAGCTAAGATATAAGGAGGAACGTCCTTGGGAACCCGGAACCCTCCCCCGATGATGGAGTGGGCTCCGATTCGGGTGAACTGGTGAACCGGAACCACTCCGCCGATGATGGCGTAATCCTCAACCTCCACGTGACCTGCTATATTGACCGAGTTGGCTAAGATAACGTTGTTTCCGATTATGCAGTCGTGAGCTATGTGAGCATACATCATTATGAAACAATTAGAGCCAACAGTGACTTTGCCCCGATGTCTGGTACCGCGATTTATTGTAGCATATTCCCGGATTACCGTATTCTCCCCGATTTCCAGAAAAGTTTTCTCTCCGCCAAATTTTAAATCCTGAGGAGGGGTCCCTAAAACAGCGCCGTGATGAACCTTGCAGTTTCTTTCAATGATTGTGCCTGAGTCGATCAGAACATTAGAGCCTATCTGCACATTATCCCCGATCCGGACACCTTCATTGATT
>Ga0315277_10008815_pt1 | contig 12922 bp, 8 predicted proteins | sample YL17G05_15_MG_FD_203695 | JGI IMG/M metagenome (GOLD analysis project Ga0315277, IMG submission 203695) | Sediment microbial communities from Yellowstone Lake, YNP, Wyoming, USA - YL17G05_15 | ecosystem: Environmental > Aquatic > Freshwater > Lake > Sediment | place: USA: Wyoming | collected...
CTGCATAGGGCATATCCTCCTTTCTATCGTTTCCTAAATGGATATGCCCTTTCGCTTTATCCTGTCAATATAAATTTACACAAAAGAATTTACACAATAGTATACCTCTCTCCCTATTTCCCCCTCTCCTCAAGTGAGGGTGTGTCAGAATTTCGGTTTTTGTAGCCGCAGACTTCAGTCTGCGAAATCGAGATGTTGAATTCCAATGACTTACGTCCATATGGACGGCTACAACCTCAAAACACAATTATGACACAGTCTCAAGTGTGGAGAGGGAGATAAAGGGGGAGAGGTCGGAATTGACTGTATTTTCCCTCTTGCGTTAGGGTGGGGGTTGCACCCCCACCCTCAGCACGGGCAGGGGTGCTACCCCTGTCCGAACTAGAAGTTTGTCTACTGTTTTATTCTATAAATAATCCCCCAGGTTTTGGAGTCATATTTTGCGGTGGTATCAGTTACTGCATCGCGGCTGATAGCATCTACAAAAGCATGTTTATATCCTTTGGCAATATTGGGATCATTGGTAGTAGTCCAGCTCGCAGAAAAAGTACCATTTCCGTTGCTTAAAAAGGGAAACTTTTTAAAATTCCCATCTTCTCCAATGTAGAGAAAAAGATAATCTGTAGTATCTTTGGGCTCAAGAGTAAAAGTGACTTTTTCCCCCAGGCTGAAATGTAAGGTACTATCTATGTCAGGCCACCATTTGTTAAATCTTACTAGCTCCAAAATCACACTATCGTCAATGACAGCATCAACTCCACTCGAAGTTATGCGTAATGTGTAAAGTTGCCTGGGGTTGGTATTCAACGAGTTAATTACATTGCCGCTGATCTTCCTCAAAAGCCATCCCCGGTGTGTATCATAAATCTCTCCCCATCGCTCAAAATAAGCATACATCAGGGAATAGGCATGGATTGGTTTGGTATATTCTTTTCCATCTATGAAATAGTGAAAAACTCCTTTTATGCTGTCTTCCCAGGGGGCGTAAATATACTCAAAAGGATGTAAGGAATCTGGAGGCAAAAGGGGGGTGCCTTCTTTCAGATCAAGGTTCCTCGAGGTTATCTCCCGAAAGAAAACCGGATTCACCGTGGTGTCTTTATTGGTGTCAAATACATCCACCAGAAAAATATCCGGGTTCTCATAAATGATTGCCTTTATCGCCTCCCAATCCGTGCGTTCACCACCTTTGGTCGTCTTCTTTTCGCAGCACAAGTTAAACAAAAAAAGAGCAACCATTAAAAGAGATAACAGAGCTGATACTAAAAGGTTTTTCCTCATCTTTCCTCCCTAAAAGTTTCTCCTTTTCGATTTCCCTTTTCCTCTTTTGCTGACCAGTTTGGCTAATTCATCCCGAAATAAAGCCGCCTTCTCAAATTCTAAATTGGATGCGGCCTGCTTCATCGCTTTCTGCAGCTCTCTGATCTTGTCCTCTAAAGAAAACTTTTCCAAAAAATCCAGCTTTTCTTCTTTCACTGGGGCAGTGGTGCGAGAATCGGCGAAGGTGGTGGTCTTCAAAATCTCCTCCCTGGTTTTATAAATGGTCTGGGGGATAATGCCATGTTTTTGGTTATATTCCTCTTGCAGTCTTCTTCTCCGATTGGTCTCGTCGATGGCTTTTTTCATAGAGTTCGTGATGGTATCAGCATACATGAGCACCTCGCCGGCTTTGTTTCTGGCCGCCCTTCCGGCAATTTGAACAAGCGAGGTCTCCGATCTCAAAAAGCCTTCTCTATCTGCATCCAAAATGGCAACCAAGGAGACTTCAGGTAAATCCAAACCCTCCCTCAATAAATTGATCCCCACCAACACATCGAACTCCGCCAATCTTAGATTTCTTAAAATCTCCACTCTATCTATGGCATCGATCTCCGAATGAAGGTAACGCACTTTAATATCCATTTGGGCTAAATAATCAGCCAAATCTTCCGCCATTCTTTTGGTCAGGGTGGTGACCAGAACTCTTTCCTTTCTTTGTGCTCTCACCCGGATCTCCTCCAAAAGATCATCCACCTGTTTTGCCAATGGCTTAACCGTTATTTTGGGATCAATTAAACCGGTGGGTCGGATCAGCTGTTCCACCACCCCCCCCTTACATTTTTCCAGCTCATATTCCGCAGGAGTGGCTGATACAAAGATGACTTGATTTATAAGTGACTCGAACTCCTCAAAGAATAAGGGTCTATTATCCAAAGCTGAAGGGAGGCGAAAACCATATTCCACCAAAACCTCTTTTCTGGATCTATCTCCGGCATACATCCCGCGAATCTGGGGAACAGTTTGATGGGATTCATCTATAATAATCAAAAACTCTTTGGGGAAAAAATCCAGAAGCACATAAGGCCGTTCGCCCGGCTTTCTCCCAGAGAGATGGCGGGAGTAGTTTTCAATTCCGGTGCAGTAGCCGATCTCCCGCATCATTTCAATATCAAAGCGGGTGCGTGATTCCAGCCTCTGTGCTTCCAAAAGCTTTCCTTGAGACCTGAACCACAAAAGCCTTTCTTCCAATTCCTTCTCAATGTTTTTGATCGCCTCTTCCAATTGGGGATAGGTGGTGACGAAATGTTTAGCTGGATAGATCGCTACTTTCTTCTTTTCCTCCAAGATTTCTCCTCTGAGTGTATCCACCACTGATATTTTCTCTATGGTGTCGCCCAAAAGCTCTAATCTTATGGCGGTCTCTTCGTATGCCGGGTGGATCTCAATGGTATCTCCTCGAACCCTGAACGTTCCCCGTGCAAATTCGATGTCGTTGCGGGAATAATGAATGTCGATCAGATCCTTTAAGATTTGATCCCGCTCTTTTTCCTGTCCTACCTCCAAGAATAGCAGAAGCTCTCTCCAATCTTTGGGAGAGCCTATCCCGTAAATGCAGGAAACGGATGCCACGATGACCACGTCCTCCCTTTCCATCAGGGAACTGGTCGCCCTCAATCTCAATCTATCGATATCATCATTGACGGAGGTATCCTTTTCAATGTAAGTATCGCTTGCCGGGACGTATGCTTCAGGTTGATAATAATCATAATAGCTTATGAAAAACTCCACTGCGTTATGAGGGAAAAAACCTTTAAGTTCGCCGTAGAGTTGCGCTGCCAGGGTTTTGTTATGGGAGATGACGATGGTCGGCTTTCCCACATTGGCGATAACGTTAGCCATGGTGAAAGTCTTTCCCGAACCGGTCACCCCCAAAAGAGTGTGATATTTTTCGCCCTTTTTAATGCCCTGGGTTAACTCAAGAATAGCCTCAGGCTGATCCCCTTTGGGTTTATAATCCGAAACTAAATTAAACTTCGCCATATTTTTAACGTCCGCAGACCACTGTCCGCCGTCCGCCGCCATTCTTTAATCAAATCCCCTAATGTATATTACGGGATGAAGTTTTGAAGTCAAGTTAAAAAAAAACAGTGCATTCAATCGAATGAAATCGGATTTTATCCTGCAATTTTTTTCCGAGATATAACAAAAGATAACATTTTCTTGATTTATCTAAAAACATACGTATTTTTACATAAAAATAGTCGAAGAGAACACATTTGAAAAGATATTTCTATTTCTGACAGGCAGAAGAATATGAACTTCTGGGTAATGTGTGAAACGAGGTGAAACCGAGAGGAATTTAATGGGAATGGAACAATTCAAAAAGATCGCAGTTGAAGCCGCTTTAAAAGGTGGAGAAATTTTAAGCAAGCATAAAGGAAAAGTCAAAAATATCGGCTATAAAGATGAGGTGAATTTAGTTACCGAGGTCGACAAAATCTCAGAGGGAGCTATATTACAGATCATAAAGAAGAATTTTCCGGATCATGCCATCTTAACCGAGGAGAGTGAAGAATTCATCCCAGAGGGTAAAAAATCCAAATTGATCTATAAGTGGATAATCGATCCTTTGGATGGAACCACTAACTATGCTCACGGACTTCCTATTTATTGTGTCTCCGTTGCCTTAGAAGAAAACGGAAAGATCATTTTGGGGGTGGTGTATAATCCCAATTTGGACGAGCTTTTTGTGGCAGAGAAAGGCAAGGGGGCTTTCTTATCTTGGGGCAAGACTAAAAGAAGGATTTCAGTATCGCAAGCGACTCAATTATCCAAAAGCTTATTAGCTACCGGTTTCCCTTACGACATCAGAACCAGTAACATCAACAATCTGGATCATTTTGCCAATTTTTATAAAAAAGCTCAAGCCGTGAGAAGAGGAGGATCAGCCGTTTTAGACTTATGTTACTTGGCTATGGGCAGGTTCGACGGATTTTGGGAACTGAAGCTTTCTCCCTGGGATACGGCCGCGGGAAGTTTAATGGTCGAAGAAGCCGGAGGCAAGGTCACCAATTTTTCAGGAGGACCATTTAATACATATTTAAAAGAAATCTTAGCCTCCAATGGAAAAATACATCAACAAATGATAGAGGTCCTAAAACTGAGTTTGTAAATCAACTATGTGTTGTTATGTTGATAACACTGCTATTTTATTAACTATTAAAAGCGGGAGCAAAACATGGTAAAACCTGCAATGATTTTATTACTGATTCCCATGCTCTTAGGATTCTTTAAGACTTCAGAAGCTAAGAGCTGGTATGTAGATGATCTGGGAGATGGAAAGGTAGGTTTGGGTTTGAAGGATGATCCGTTTCGCGATCTTCAGAAAGCCATAGATTTTGCCAAAGATGGTGACGAGATTTTAATAATGCCCGGAACCTATGAAGCTCATCCAGATTCTTATCCTGAAGATCTCTGTGGTAACTGTGAAACGCACAAAACCTACGTGAAAGCATCCAGAGGCTTTTTGATCAAAGATAAAGCTCTTGAGCTTGTGGGCAGTGAAATGGATTCAACCGTTTTGATCACCAAAGCCGGATATGGAGTTTTATTTGATCATAGTCGGGGATCGAGTATCGAAGACCTTAAGATTACTGGCGGAGTTCGCGATCCAGATGGAAATGCCACTGATGCTGGGGTAGTAGCAAAATTCAGCACGGTGACCGTTAAAGGGGTCAAAATTGCAGATAATACCCATCAGGTTAAAGATATGGTAGTGGGGATCGGGGGAGTATTCGGAAGGGAGGGCTCCGAGCTTTTTATCATGGATAATGTCATAGAAAACAATGGCTGGGATGGGATAGCACTTTATCGAGGAGCAAATGCCTATATTTCTGATAATTTGATCTGCGAAGGAAGAGGAGCCGGCATCGGCATCACCTGGGATGCCACCGCCATAGTCTATCGCAATCAGATTTCCAAATACTGGAAGGGGATTGGCACCTTCGGGGATTCGAAAGCAGTGGTACGAAACAATGCGGTTTACGACAACCTGGGCTGGGGAATAATAGTCACTGGAAGTTCTTTTATGGAAGCTTCCAACAACGTAGTCACCAGAAATGGAAATTGCGGAATGGCACCCTGGGGCGAAACTGCTCGTGGAGTTTTTATAAACAATATCGTCACTGAAAACGGATGGAGAGCCGAATGGGTCTGCCCTTGTGTGGGAATCTGGATGTATGGGCTTTCAGAGAATTTTGTGATCTCTCATAACGATGTGTGGGGGAATAAAGAGGGAAACTATAAGGATATGGACGATTTGACCGGGAGGGATGGAAACATTTCGGCAGATCCGCTCTTCAAAGACAAAACCGATTTTCATCTTTTGCCGAATTCACCAGCCATCGGCTCCGGCGATTCGGTTTTCACCGACCCGAATGGGAGTCCCTCTGATATGGGAATCTTTGGGGGTTCAGGCGCCCGACTTGACCAATGATTTGGCCTTCTACTGTAGGCGCAGGCTTCAGCCTGCGTTTTTCTTAATCGTCTTCAGCTAAATGAAGGCCCGCAAACTTATCCTTTGTGGCTAAAGGATCAAAAAATCCTTGTATTTTAAAAAAGTTTTGTTATAATGATTTTGTATGAACTTGAAGAAGGATCTATCGTTGGGATGTTAAGAATTGAAAGGAATGAATAAGATGATTACGAAAAAGATTGAAGAGAAAAGGATCAAAGAATTTGTAAAAGAAAGATATGGGGAAATAGCCCAGAGGAAAAGAACATCGTGCAGTTGTTGCGGAACTTCGGTATTGGAACAGGCAGGGGCAATTGGCTATTCTTTGAAAGAATTAAAAAAGATTCCCGAATCCGCCGTCATGGGTTTGGGGTGTGGGAATCCGGTGGCTTTGGCAAAACTCAAAAAAGGACAGACCGTTTTGGATTTAGGCTCAGGCGGAGGAATAGACGTCTTCTTGGCGGCAAATAAAGTTGGGGAAAAAGGCAAGGTTATCGGCGTGGACATGACACAAGAGATGATAAGAAAGGCAGAGGAAAATGCAAGAAGAGGCGGGTACAAAAACGTTGAGTTTCGTTTAGGCGAAATTGAGAGCCTCCCTTTGGAGGATGAATCTGTGGATGTGATAATCAGCAACTGTGTAATAAATCTTTCTACAGACAAAAGAAAAGTTTTTGAGGAAGCCTATCGGGTATTAAGGCCAAAGGGAAAGATGATGATCTCTGACATAGTCACCGATAAAAAACTTCCCGACGAGATCAGAAAATCCTTTTCCGCCTGGGCCGATTGTATCGGAGGGGCTTTGGTAAGAAGGGATTATCTCGATGCCATCTTTCAGGCGGGATTTAAGGATATTAAGATTATGGACGAAAAAATATTTTTGGAAGAAGGTATGTCCGAGAAGATAAAAGGGGAAATAATCAGCATTAAAGTGGAGGCAAAAAAGGCAGGGAAAAGGCAACAGGTAATAGGCAAAAAGAAAGACAAAAATGTTTTGTTTACTGATTAACTAATACTTTTGCGCCAGTTGGTGTTCTTCAGCAACAGACGATTAATATAAAAGTGTAAAATTGATTTTCTACTGCTTTTACTATTGCCTATTGACTTTTCACTATTGACTGAATTTTAAGGAGAGGTGGCCGAGATGGCTGAAGTCTCCCGCCTTCGGCGGGATAAGCAGTTGTGACCTTTAGATAATATATTTTGAAGTCAAGGAGAGGTGGCCGAGATGGCTGAAGGCAGCTGCCTGCTAAGCAGTTGTAGGGTCAAAAGCTCTACCCCGGGTTCGAATCCCGGCCTCTCCGTTAATTGGAAAACATAAGGAAGGGAATCTCCAGCTTAACCAATAGGAAGATTATGGTGGTTAAATCAAAAATCGAGCATATAAATTATGCATTGGTTGCTAAAACACATACTCCAATGTATTTGATGCATAAATACTGGGCAAGAAAACCGCATAATGTAGTTTCTGAATACATCCGGCATTATTCAAAAGAAGGGGATATGGTTTTAGACCCTTTCGCTGGTTCTGGGGTTACCGCAATTGAAGCTATAAAATTGGGGAGAAAGGCTATGGCTGTTGATTTGGATCCAATGGCAACCTTTATTACAAAGGCAACAGCTATGCCCGTCGATTTGAAGATTTTTGAGCAAGAGTTTAGAAATATTGAAAAGAAAATTAAAGAAAAGGTCTACGAGCTATACAAAACTAACTGTGCTAAATGCAGAAAAGAAGTTATTATCGAGGCAGTCATTTGGGAAAAAGATAAACCTAAAGAGATCAGATATAGTTGCAAGTGCATCAAAGGAACGCAGTGGAAAAACGTTACAGATACTGCTTTAAAGAGATTAAAAGAAATTGAAGACAAATCTATTTCTTATTGGTATCCTAAAAACGAGTTAATCTGGAATAGCAGGGTTAATGTTAGACAGGGAGAAAAAGTTTATGAACTATTTACAAAAAGAAACCTGTTGGCTCTTTCCATGATCCTAAACGAAATTGAAAAGGTGGAAAATGAAAAAGTAAGAAATTTATTGAAATTTACTTTTTCTTCTGCGCTTGCACAAGCAAGTAAGTTAGTTTTTGTATATCGCATGAAAGAGAGAAATCGGGATGTAGGAGGTTGGGCTACCCGCGGCTATTGGGTCCCAAATGAATACTTTGAAATAAACGCTTGGAATTGTTTTCAAGAAAGATTCAATAAGATTTTAAGAGGGAAAGAAGAAAGTAATAGCTTAATCAAAGAATATAAAGAAGCAAAAAATTTTGATGAATTGAATGACGGAACCAATATCTTAATCAAAACATTTAATACACTTGAACTCGATAAGGTTATTCCACGAAACAGTATTGATTATGTTTTTACAGACCCTCCTTATGGAGATGCAGTCCCTTATTTAGAATTAGATTATATGTGGAGTTCTTGGCTTAAATTCAGCCCAGCTTTTGAGGACGAAATCATAATAAGCGACAGCCCGGTTAGGAATAAAACGACAGAAATTTATGAAAGAATGCTCAAAGCGGCGTTCAGCCAAGTATACAAAGTTCTAAAACCCGGAAAATATATGACTGTCACTTTTCATAATACGGATATAAAAATATGGAATGCCATCATCAGTTCTTGCATTTACGCTGGTTTTGATTTGGAAAAGATATTGTATCAGGTCCCCGCAAGACCTTCAGCAAAAGGCCTTTTAGCGCAATACGGATCTGCTATTGGTGATTATTACATCAGATTTAAAAAGCCGGAACGGGCTAAGCAAAATGAATTGGAGCAAATGAACGAAGAAAGATACAAGCGGATTATACTCGATTCCGCTAAAAAAATAATCGCTGACAGAGGAGAGCCAACACCATATACATTTATTTTGAATGGGATAATAGTTGATTTAAAAGAAGAAGGTGCGCTTCTTATGGGAAAAAGCAATCCGGATGATGTGATGAAAGAGTTTTTAAATAAAGAATTTGTTTTAGTTGATGTTAGAGATGAAAAAGGGGAAATTATAGGTAGAAAATGGTGGTTTAAAAATCCTTCTTCGGTTTCATATATTGGCTTTGTTACTCTTGCCGATAGAGTAGAAACGGCAATTACCGATGTTTTAAGGAGAAAGGTGAAAATTTCCTTTGATGATGTTTTGCAGGAGATATTCATAAAATTTCCAAATGCACTAACTCCGGAAACGCAAAACATCAAAGAGATTCTTCGGGAATATGCAACGCCAACAAAAGATGGTAATTGGATATTGAAACCACAAGTTAAAATAAGGGAGTCTCAACACTCAGAAATGATATATTATTTAGCCTTGCTCGGCAGAAAAGCTGGATTGGATGTCTGGATAGGACAAAAAGAGCAGGGTGAGACTTACAATAAACAAAAATTATTCTCCCTTATGACCAATAAAGATCCGCTCTGGAGACATCTCCCCACAATGAATTTAGACAGAATTACACAGATTGACGTAATCTGGCATCATGAGGGCAGGGTTAGAATCGTGTTTGAGGTTGAAAATACGACTGCAATAACCGAAGCGATAGTAAGAGGCTCAAACATACCTCATGAAAGTGTAAAGCGGTTAATCGTTATTCCTGAAGAGAGGGAGGGTTTGCTTTTCAGAAAAATGAAAGAGCCAATGTTAAAGGAAAATATAATAAAAAATAACTGGAAATTTTTATTCTATAAAGATATAAAAAATTATTTTGAGAAAAATAAAAAGAGCAAAAAAATCGATTCGAGCGATTTTGAGAAATTGTTTAAGTTACCAGAAGAAGCAAGACCAATTCAAAATTCATTAGATATATAGCTATAGCTAACATCCTCGTCTTCATCGCCTCGTAACATATTGCCTGCTTACGCAGTTATTGATATAAAGAAAAAGCTATGGCAACAAAAAACTTCGATACCAGGGAAATTCTACTCTGCTTACTTCGTTCCGCTCCTTGCTACGCTATCCTTTGGGCGGTGAGAGATAACAGCGACTAAACGGCTCCGTTGCACTTCGCTTTCCGAAATTGGCTTCGCCAACTCAAGAATCCCGGCCTCTCCGTTTTTTAATTTCCGCAGTTTTTTTCATTCTACCTACTACCTAATCTTTAAGATTTTCCCATTTTTGTGAAGGATTTTATAACTGCGGAATCTCATTCATTTTAATAATCTCGCCGAGTTAGGGGAGTTCTCCCTCTATGTGAGCATAATCGAACCATTTGTGAACTTGCAAGATGTATGAACATCTTTGCATATCTCAAGACACAGAATTCGTGCTCTCTTCTTAAAAGATCAGCCTCTTTGGACAAAAACCTTTCCTCCTGAGGTGAAGCCTAATCATCTTTTTGATTATCCCTATATTTCATAACAAATTAACCCCCCCAAAGGTGTGGTGACAAAAAAGACCAAAATCCATTTGCGAAGTCTCTGTCTTGAGACCAGTGGCATATAATTTGCTTAAATCTTCAAGTGAATGATAACTTTAAACCTTGAAAGACAATTTAAGAAAGAGACATGAATAAGAATTTATTTTCGCTTGAGTTTGTTCATCTGGAAGACCTTCTGTTTCACGAGACCTGCGATTTTAAAAGGACCGTAAAATTAGCAGAAGAGATTAAGAAGGATGGACACTTGAAAAATCCGGTGTTAGTGGCGTCCATAAATACTGAAGAGAGTGAAAAATTAAGTCGATCCGTTGGTTCGAGATGCCCTAACCCCGAACCACTCAGACGAGCGGATCACTGCTCACTTATGGTAAGCATGTCGAACCATGAATTGTTGCCGGGTAATCCCGGCAAAGGTATGAACCATAAGGTTCATACCAAAGGCGGGACGCAACAACAGCCAAATCACCAGAGAAGTGGAAAGCTGTTGGTTTTAGATGGGGTCAATCGAGTCTCTGCTTTGAGACTTTTAAATATTCCGGATGTATTAGTCCAGATGGTCGATTATGAAGATGAGAAGGTGAAACTTTTTTCCTGGAATCACCTGATCTTTAATGCTCCCAAAGAGGAGATCATCGACAAGATCAGAAATCTAAATCTGGAAGTATCGTTTTGTCCTTTGAATTGGGGAGAAGAAGCTTTGAAGCACGAAAGAACCATCTCATATTTTCTTTTTAGGGACTCAATCGGATTTGTGGTTAGCGATGGTATGAACCATACGGGTCATACCAATGGAGATCTTACTCCGGAAGAGAAGGTTAAAAATCTTCATCAATTGATCGCCACATACTCAAGCAGATCGGAGATTTTTTACCTGGATTCCGACAACCATTTCCTTTCGATATTTGAGCACTTTAAAAATAGCTCTGCCGTTAATCTGATTCCCCGATTTAACAAGAAGGAGATTTTGAATCTGGTTCAAAAAGGCATCCTTCTTCCTTTCGGCGTAACCAGATTTATAGTTCCCAATAGGGTTTTGGGCTTAGAGGTTTCTTGCTTGGTGCTATCTGCCCAGACCCCACTTTCCGAAAAAAATTTGTTTTTAAAGGAGCTTTTAGCTTATCGGATAAAAACCAAAAAAGCGAAGTTTTATCAGGAATCTGTTACTCTTTTCAACGAATAATCTACCGCCCAGGCGGGCATCTGCCCGCCACCTTTAGTGCCTCCTCCGAATACCCCATTCCATTGCATAAGGATTGGGGTATTTTTTTATTTTAAAGAGACCTCTGAAAAAGTCATTTTTGCTGGGCTGGGAGCCCCGCCTACGCGAGAGTAAGTTATTCAATACCAAACTGCGTAGGGCGGGCTCTTAGCCCGCCGAATTCTAACAATTTTTCAGAAACCTCTTCAAAAAATGTGTCTTCGCAATATAATAATGTCAGTAGTTTGCAAATAGAATATGTCAGGTTATAATCATCCCTACGGATGATGAAAGTGTTAAACCTGACCATGAAAGAGGCCCAAAGGTATAAGGTAATTTCTGAAGTAGAAGAGGGTTATCTTAAGGTTAAAGAGGCAGCAGAAGTTTTAGGATTGAGCCAGCGGCAGATATATCGGATAAAGGGGCGGGTGGAGAAGGAGGGAATGGGAGGGATAATCCATAAGAGTAAAGGTAAGAACGCTCCGCGTTGGCTTACGGAGAAGATCCGGGATAAGATAGACCATTTTTATAAGACTAAGTACAGAGGTTTTAACCTTACTCATCTGACGGAATATTTGAATGATGAGGAGGGGATAAAGGTTTCCCGGGAATCGGTGAGGCAGATTTTATTGGGAAAGGGGTCTTATGTTAAAAAGAAGAAATATCCTAAGCACAGGCAGTGGAGAGAACCTTCTGAGAGGGAGGGTCAGATGGTTCAATTTGACACCTCGGATCATGATTGGCACGAATTCTGTGTCTTGAGACTGGAGGGGAGAGGACCTAGACTTTATTTGATTGGGGGTGTAGATGATGCTACTAGCAAGGTGGCGGGGGCTAAGTTTGTGTTATCTGATGGGGTAAGACAGAATATGGAGGTATTCTGGGGTATTGTCCGGAGGAGAGGTATACCTTTGAGTGTATATGTGGATTGTGGCTCTAACTTTAAGACTACCCGTTACCAAAGCACCTAGTACCAACTCAAAGGAGAATATCCTGACACTCAATTTGCCAGAGCCTTAGAGGAGTTGGGGGTAAGGATAATTTATGCTTACTCTCCCCAAGCCAAAGGAAGGATAGAGAGGAAGTTTGGGGTATTCCCCCGCCTTTGGCGGGGTTCGGAGCTGAGGTTACATAACATCTCTACCTTGGAAGAGGCTAACCGCTATCTGTGGGAGAAGTTTATTCCCATCCCGCTCTGCGGGACTTCCGAACCGCTAAAGAACCTGGTTCTGCCTATAGACCCTTACCGAAAGGGTTAAGCTTAAAGGAGGTCTTCTGTTTAAAAGAGGGAAGGACGGTTGTCCGAATCTGGATCCACGGGACTGGGGATAATACTATAAGTTACCAGGGAAAGGCTTTTCAGATACTGCCCAATGAATACCGGTTAAGCTTTTTCAAAGCTAAGGCGGAGGTACATGAATATCTGGATGGTCGCATCAACATCTTCTACCAAGACAAAAGGCTAAAACACAAACCTATATCAAAAGAGAAGATCAAATCTTTCAGTTGCGTTATCGAACAAAAGGAAACAGAGTTTGTAACCATGAATTATCTCAAGACTCAAATTCGAGCTGACATTTTT
>Ga0315277_10008816_pt1 | contig 12922 bp, 9 predicted proteins | sample YL17G05_15_MG_FD_203695 | JGI IMG/M metagenome (GOLD analysis project Ga0315277, IMG submission 203695) | Sediment microbial communities from Yellowstone Lake, YNP, Wyoming, USA - YL17G05_15 | ecosystem: Environmental > Aquatic > Freshwater > Lake > Sediment | place: USA: Wyoming | collected...
GGTGCGTAATATGGCGGCAAAACTCGTCGTTTCGACCCTCGCCGACGTGCGGCATTCGATGTTCATGAGCGGCGTCACGCCGTTCGCGCGCTCGCACTGGGAGACTCTGGCGCCGGCGATGAAAACCCAGGCGGCGCTGCACGCGCGGCTGGCCGGCCACAAACCGCGCGGCCCCTTCAAACATTTCTGGGGCGAGCACAGCCGCTGGGTCGGCGACGACCGGCCGTTTAGTCTCTTCCTCGCGAGCGGTGTACCGTTTGAAGTCACCGACAAACCGGCGCGCGATGGCTGGACGTTTCTCTCCGACTTCGACGCGCGGGCGGTCGCCGATGGCGAACTGGTTACAGCCGGCACGACGTTTGTGCATCGCCCTGCCAGCGGCGCGCAGCTTGCGGCCACGGATACTCTGACCGAGTCACTGGAGAGTCTCTTTGCCTTCAAATCCCGCATTGCGCCCGAGCTGGAGCACGTGGCGCACGTGGCGGAAAACGAGCCGGTGGTCTGCGCGTGGTATCCGACTGCGCGCGCCGTGCTGCTTTGGAATCTGAGTGAGCAGACGAAAACCTTGACCGTGAAGCACCGCTCGGTTCGCCGCGAAGTCGTCGTGCCCGCGCTGGGCACGAGTTTGCTCGAACAGATTGGATGAACCGCCTGCCATGACAAACCAAGCCCTCCGCCACCTTTCCGCCGCCGATCCCGTGATGCGCCGCATCATCCGCGAGTGCGGGCCGTGCACGCTCACGCCCGAGACGCGGCGACCTCCGTTCCAATCGCTAGTCCAGGCCGTGGCGCACCAGCAACTCAACGGCACGGCGGCCAACACCATCCTGCGCCGCTTCATCAAACTGTTCCCGGGCCGCCGCTTTCCGCGACCGGAAGACATCGCCACGGTTTCGGACGAAACTCTGCGCGGCGCCGGATTCTCACGGGCGAAGGTCGCTTCCATCCGCGACATTGCCGCGAAAACTTTGGCCGGTGTTGTCCCGACTTCCCGACAAATCGAACGCTTGTCGGACGACGAAATCATCGCGCGGCTCACCGAGGTTCGGGGAGTCGGCCGTTGGACCGTGGAGATGCTGCTGATCTTTCAACTGGGCCGGCCGGATGTGTTGCCCGCTGACGACTTCGGCGTGCGCACCGGCTTCCACCTCGCCTACCGGCGGCGTGAACTGCCGAAGGTGAAGGAGTTGCTCGCGGTCGGCGAACGCTGGCGGCCCCATCGCACCACTGCCGCATGGTATCTCTGGCAGGTGGCCAACCGCACGAAGAATAAGAAGTGACGCCTCGCCCGGTTTCCGCTATCACGGGAGCGTCGGGACTGTTTCCAGAATTCCATTGAACGATGAAACATCTTTTGAGCATCGAGCAACTCTCGCGGGCCGAGATGGATAAAATCCTCGGCGACGCCGTGGTGATGAAGCGCGAGCGGGGCCGGCACACGGCGAAACCGCTGGCGGGCCAGACCTGGGCGATGGTGTTTTCCAAGTCGTCCACGCGGACGCGCGTGTCGTTCGAGGTCGGCATCCGCGAGCTGGGCGGCGACGTGATTTTTCTGAGCGCGAACGACATTCAACTCGGCCGCGGCGAGCCGATCAAGGACACCGCGCGCGTGTTGGGCCGCATGGTCCACGGCGCGATCTTCCGCACATTCGCCCAGGGCGACGTGGAGGAATTCGCCCGATTCGCCGGCATCCCGACCATCAACGCGCTCACCGACGAGGAGCATCCGTGCCAGATTCTCGCCGACCTCCAGACGATTCAGGAGAAGCTCGGACCGGTGGCGGGCAAGGTCGTGACGTTCGTGGGCGACGGTGCGTGCAACGTGGCCAACTCGTGGGTGTTCGCCGCCGCAAAGCTCGGCTTCGAACTCCGCATCGCCGCGCCGAAAGCGTTTCAACCGCCCGCCGAAGTCTTGCGCAAAGCCGGCGGCAAAGTGAATTGCACCGAAGATGTGCTGGCCGCCGCGCGCGGTGCGGACGTGCTTTACACCGACGTGTGGGTTTCGATGGGCAAGGAAGCCGAATCCGCCGAGCGGCTCAAAGCGCTGGCGGGCTACCAGGTCAACACTGCGCTGACGAAACTCGCCAAACCGGGCGCGCTCGTCATGCACTGCTTGCCCGCGTATCGCGGCAAAGAGATTGACGAAGCGACGTTCGAGGTGAACGCACAGACCATCTTCGATCAGGCCGAGAACCGGCTGCACACGCAAAAGGCGATCTTGGCGTGGGTCGTGGAGTGAGTTATCTCCGTGGCCGCGTTCCGGATGGCGCGGCTGGAAACAGTTTCGATCATCGCTCCCCGTCGCCGCGCGACGTCCGCTCCATGGTGACTGAGCCGCCATTACTGCGGTTTTGGCGTGTGGCCTACCGTACCGAAGGACACCGGCCCATCTGAAAATTGGAAGGGCTCCCATCCGTAGGCCAGTCCGCTTTCGGTGGCGAGTTGCTTGGCGCGGATGAAGGCTGGGAAGGAATCTTCAAAGACGCAGAACGCCACATAGACGGAGCTTCCCGATTGGTTTCTAAAGTAGGTTCTGAGTCCTGCCGCATTGACGACCGGATCAATCCCTTTGCCCTTCTTCGGCTCAGCAATTTCGCTGGTGAGTGTGGAAGTCCATTCGATGTCTGTCTCGTTGCGGCTGAGGTCAAAATTCCGGCATGGGTAGATTTGTCCGTAGCGGGCGATCATGTAGATGACGCGTTTGCCGGTTTCATGTTCCTTCGGCAGACGCAATTCACGCTGGGATTCGTTGACTAGGTCGGCTGCCTGCTTTTCGAGGCTCACAAGGCGGGTTTTCAAACGCTTGGCGTTCTCCTTTGATGCAGCAAGGCTGTTTTGAGCTTCTAACTTCCGAGTCTGGGCGGCGGCGAGTTGTGCGTTCAGATTCTTCATCCGCTCTGCCGGGTCAGTGCTTGCGGTGGCATCGAGTTCCTTGGCGTTTTGCGCGGCAAGCTCGCGGATTGCCTTGATCTCGTCCTGGATTTGCTGGCGCGTGGCGAGCAGTGACACCTGCGTTTTCCAACGCTCGTCGTTGGCTTTCGCCTGCAACAATGTCTGGAGTTGAAGGGCTTGCTGCAAGTCGGACTGCGCCATCGCAAGGCGGCGCTGAAGCATTTCCTGCGTGTCGGATGCGGTGGCCGCGCTGCCGTACCGCTCCCTGCTGGTCAGAAGTGTCACAAGCACCGCCAACAGGATGATACCGCCGAACGTGTTGCACATCGTGTCGAGCAACATGTCGAGGCTATCGTTGGGGCGTTGACGACGGAGATTCATTTTACGCGAGGCCGATCCATTCCAAGAGACGCTGCCACCAGCTTTTGGGTTTGGGCGGCGGGGGTGGTGTGGGTTGGGCCACGGGCGGGGATGGGTTTTTCTTTGGGTCTGTGAATGCGGATGAATTGGTGTCTGCTTTGCGCTCGCTGCCGTCGTCACTCTTTGAGGCTGCCGTACCCGTGCCATTTGTTTTTCCGGAACCTGAGCCGGCGCCATTCCTATCTCCGACGCCTGAGCCAGCGGCATTCCTGGCGCCTGAGCCAGCGCCGCTCCCTACACCTGAGCCGGCGCCTCGGCCTTCTGCCGCTTTCCCATGATTCGCGACTACAGTTCCGGGCCTGCCTGCGGGATTACTGCCGCCATACTCACCACTTCCGGCCTGTGCCGAAGACGATCCGGACGGCTCCGCCGAGCCGTTGCGAGGGTGTCCGCGACTACCGCCTCCTGCAGTGCCCGCCGCTGTGGATGGTGCATCCCGGCCTCCACTATCTGGTGCGGCACTAGAGCTTTGCGCGCCCCTGGCTCCACCTCTGCGACCGTCAGCGCTTCCGACCTGGCCGGAGCCGCCTTTGGGGCCAGAGAAGCCGAGCCACTCCACGAAACGTTGCCACAAGGTCCTGTCTTTTGCCGCAGAAAGTGGTGTGGGCCGGGCTGCGGCGGTGGGCGGTTTTTTGCCTGGCTCTGTGGATGCGGATGAGCCGTCGCCTGCTTTGCGTTGGCTGCCGTCTGAATCCGGAGCCTTTGCGTGCTTTTCTCCGGCACCTGAGCCGGAGGCCCCAACCTCGCGGCCGCCCCCTTTGGAATCAGAGTAGCCCCCGCTTCCGGGCTGGTACTGAGACGCAGTACGGCGTGGTGGTGGAGTGGTTTCATCCGGGATAGGCGGTGTGGAAAAGTACACGTCCTTGTCCTCTTCCAACGCATCGAAGCCGACCTCAAACCCTTTCTCCCGCGCCAATTTGACGAGACGTCCAAAGAGCTCGATACCCGATGGCCTGACTAGGAAGACGACATACTGGTCAAGCGGCTTTGCTTGCCCCAGGTAGGAACCGAACTCGGTGCGTGCGCTCGACTTGCCGAATTCCCTCGCTTGGTCCGGATGGTCAAACTGCTCCACTTTTGCACCGGTGGCACTGATGACCGCGAGGATCGGCTCCTTCGTCGTGGAGCTTTTGTCAGGGATGAGCCAGAGTTTTCCCTCCCGCTCATGGAGTTTCAGGAGTTTTGACTGAACACTGGCAACGCGTTGCTCAAGGCCCGCCATTTCCTCGCGAACTTTGGCTTCCTGACGAGCGAGGGATTCCGTTTCTTGAACGACTCGTTGGATTTGTGCCTTGAGATCGGTGAGGCCGAGCGTCCGGTCGCGCGCTTCGATGGCGGACTGACTCGCGGCCAGTTGTTCCGCCACGCTGACATGCTTCGTTTTCTCATGGGCGAGTTGCGCGCGAAGTCGCGTGATGTCCGCCTCCAGCTTCTCTGCGGCAGGCGCAGTTTCCGCCGCTGCCAGCAATCCCTGCAAATTCCGGTTCTGCGCATCCACCTCGGCTTGCTGGCGCAATGTTTCCGACAGCTTGCGCTCCAGTTCCGGGTCGGCTTCGTGGGTCGTGCGGTTGGTCGGACGATCCAATTCCGTCGCCAGCAGCAAGGTGACGAGAATGAGAATGCCGCTGACGCAAGTGATGATGTCCTGAAATGCGAAAAAGCTGATCTTCGTCGAGTTCCAGCTTCTGAGGCGGCTGCTCATGGCTTGGCGTCAGGGGCAGCCGGCGCGGGCGTGGCAGGCGTGCGGTCAATCAGGCGAAGTTTTGAAACGAGATGCGAATGACAGTAGTCGTTGCATTCGTCGAGGAAGGACATTTCGCGCTTTTGCGTGAACGTGATCCAGAGTTGCAGGATGAGCGCGAAGATGAGGGCGATGAGGGTTGTCTCGAACGCGGTGGCAAGCCCGGTGGTGACGCCTTGGAGCGAAGTGCGAATCATGGAGATGTCGCCACCGGCTTGAAGCGTTTGCGTGAACTGGCCGATCGCCATGCTCAAGCCTTGAACTGTGCCGATGAAGCCCAGCACCGGAATTGCCCACACCAACCCGTTCAGCAGTGTGTAGCTGGACGCGACCTGATCTTCGTCGTTCTCCGCCTGGGCGCGCAGAATGGAGGAAACATCGTTCACTTGGCCGATGTTTTTCAAATTCGACAGCGCACGGTCAATGCGATTGAGCAAGACGAAGTGGCGCGGATGGTCCACAAGCGAGTGGATGCGGGCGAGCACCGTGGCAGCGGTGGCTTCGGTGAGGACGAACTCGGGCTCGGCAGGGACGGCGGACAATGACAACGCGCGCTGTTGGAATTTCAGTTTCCTGCCTTTCAAGAAGAGCACCGCTGCGCCACCGAAGAAGAATAGTGTTGCGGGTATCATGGTGTATTGGTTGCTCGGGCGCAGAAACATTGCCGCCACCGTGTTGGCGAAGGGCAGGCGCTGGAAAACGAACACCGTCAACGCGTAGGCGATGCCCGTCAGCAAGACGGCGATGATGAACGCGAAAACATGATTGACGCCAGTGTGGCGACCGCCTTTGAAACCAAACCGGTTTTCGATGTCGCCTTGCGACCATGCGAGCAGTTCGGGATTGCCGGTTCGGCTTTGTGTTGCCGCTGAATTGGTGGGGAATTGAGCCATAGAATTGAGTTGTCAGGTTTTTCCGCGTGCTCCGATGACCAGCATGATTGTGCCAACAACACCGAGACCAATGCCGAAGATGATGCCGTTCTGCCGGTCTGCCATCAGTCCAAGATTGTTTACCCGCCCCATGCCGCTCTCGACAGACGTGTCGAAAACCAGGAAGAAATAGGCGGCAATAGCAAGTCCAGCGACAAGGAGGAGAATGCCAAAAGTCCGGAGCCCAGAGGAGCCTCCGGGTGTATGCGCTGGCTGGGGAGGTGGCGTGCCGGCCTGCTGATGACGCAAGCTGTCAGATTCAGCTTGTGCTGCTTTTCGCCTTTCCTCCGCCAAGAGTTCCGCCCGGCGCTGTTCTTCCCTTTCTCTTGCCTGCAGTTCGGCTTCTTCGCGCGCCCGCCGTTCCTGTTCTTCCCTGGCCTGACGTTCCGCGCGCAAGACGGCCTCCCGCTCTGCAAAATAATCACGCAGCGTAACCCACTGGCCGTTGTGGGAAATCTCGTGAAGCAGGCCGATTTGATTCGCGGCGAGTTTCGCCTCTATGACCGCCGTCGTGTATGGCCCTTCCTGCCTGCCGCGCCAGCGAATCAAAAACGTCGCGCTGCTGTCATCGGACAAGCTCACCTGCGATGTGTGAGGGTTGTTGCTCATGGTGTCGTGGCAGCGCGGAACAGCGGCGGCAGCGCGTTTGTGAAAGAAGCCGCGTCCGTGCTGACGCCAGCCTTGGTCAGATATTCAGCACGCGAAACAGGCAGGGCAAACAGGGGTGACAGCGGCATGGCCGAACTGGAGACGGGAATCGGCTGTTTGCGGGTCGCGTCGTAACCCCACATTTCAGTGGGTATCGGGTTCTCGGTGACGACCGGCTTGCCATCCAGGCCAACAAAGCCAACGTAACGCAGGCCATCCTTGGCCGCTGACTGCGCGAGCGCTAGGTTGCCGGCAGCCTGCTTCGCGTAGGACAAGGGTTTCTCGGCGGCAAAGAATTGGTCGAGCTTTTCGCCCCAAGCTTTTGCCTTCGCGGGAACAAACCAATCGCCGCTCGCAATCTGCCCGCCGACGATGCTGCGGATATGCGCGACGTGTGCGCGTGCGGACGGACAGAAGGAAAGCCCCCACGCATCAGGCTGGAATTCCATGAGTTCGACCAGGCTGGACAGAAGATACGCACGGAACACGGGCGATCCATCGTGCGAGTCTTTGACGGCATCGAGAACTTCCAGCATCGGCCTGCCGTAGGTGCTGCCGCCCGACCAGACTTTCCCGAGGCCGACTGCGCCAAACGCGGATGCGTCCTTCAAGTTGGAAACTTGTTCGAGGCGATAAATCGGTTGAGTTGGCGACAGTTTCCACTGGCCGTCGAAATAACCGTAATCCCGATCTTGAAATGTTGCGCTGGTCGCGGACGCCGACGGTGTCCACGCTTTGATCTGCTTCCAGCTCTGCGAGTTGTCGAATGCGCCAGCCGTAATCCATTCCACGCTCTTCGTGCCCTCACGATCCAGCCAAAGGCGGTACTGGTAGTGGCTGGCGCCAACTCCTGGGTCGGCGCTGAGCTGTTGAAGAAACTTGAGTTCGGCGGGCATGGCGATTTCAGGAACCACACTCGCGGGTTTTCCCTTGTTGATGAACGCCCAAGTGCCGGCGTTGGTTGCGCCAAGCAACGAACGGAGGGCCGCCTCGTCGGTTAGGCCAAGCGATTGAATGGACGCTGCGGCAGACGCTGCCGGCGCGCTGGAAAACTCAGAGGAGGCAATGAGGCTGATCGCCGACGAGAATTCATTGAAGGCGCGGGCTTTTTTCAGCGCTGCCATGCCATCGTCGAGTTTCTTCAGTTCACGGTCGTAGGCGGTGAACTTGGCGCGGGCGACTGCCGCGCGTTGGAGCAAATCGCTGCGGAGGTTCACATGATTCGTGAAGCCCGCTTCGCAATCATTGATCTTTTGGATGACGCCGGAGAGGGCGGAGATCTGGGCCGCCGCCGTTTCGACCGGTGCGCGAAAATCGAGTTGCGAGCATTGCTTTTCCGCGCTGCTGATCCACGCCTCGAGAAGCCCGTTCACCGCCACTCCGCCTTCCGAAAGGAATTGCTGCCACTGCTTTTCAAAGGCGTGAACACGTGGTTCATTTTCGCTCTTCAGGTCGGGGGCAAGCGCATTCAGGGCGGTGCGCGTTTGTGTCAGTTGGTCGGCAATCGCGTTCACCCGCGTTACATCCGGGACACCGCCGAGCTGAGTTGGGAGTTTCGCGAAAGCCGTCTCGAAATTCGCCAGCAAACCGCGCTCCTTCGTCACGAACGATTCGGCTGCGGCGACGGCGGCGTTGAGGCTACCCACACCCAGCAACCGTTTCTCGCTGTTGCGCACACGATCGAGCAAGTGCTCGGCAGCGCGGGCCTGTCGTTGTGAAACGGCGGCCTGTAACGCCGTGGCGAATTCGCGCGCCCTCATCTGTCCCAAGACAAACCAAACAACGATCGCACCGACAATCAAGGCAGCGGCGCTGCTCACGAGAATGGTGCGGCGGCGAATGGCCTCGCGCCGGGCGATTTCGGCTTCGAGCAGCGCGGACCGCTTACGAAATGCGGCTGTGGTGTCGTCGGGAATGGGGCGCGTGAAGTCTGTGAGCGAGCGCCACACCTTGTGCAACGACTCGAAGTCGTCGCGCAACTCGGCAAGTTTGACGTAGCGGGCCGAGGTGTCTTTCTCCTCGCTCTGCTGCACACGGAAGTGGAGTTCGGCAAGCAACGCACGGAATTCGCGCTCCTTTCGATTCTTCTCCTGCTCTCCGTGCGCCCACGATTCAAGAGCTTCCAACTGCTCCACAAGTGCGGTGGGGAATTCGAGCTTGAGTTCGTCTTGCAGCCGGCGAATGAAGTCGAGTTTTGCCAGCGCGTCCACCCACTGTGACGCGGCTTTGAGCTTGGCGGCTTCCGCCAGCAAGAACCCACAGCGGACGGTTTGCGCTTTGCACCACACTTCGCCGCCGAGCCGAGTCTTGAATCGGAACGCCTCGATGCTTTCGATTGCGGCGACGATGAGCGCGGTGTCTCCGCCGTTGAGCACACCGGCCAGATGTTCCAAGCGCGCGGCAAGCACCTTTGCGTCAAGTCGTGCGAGTTCGGATGCGGCATTGCCGTCACCAGGATTCAGGCGCGTGATGGTTTGGAGGGCGTTCAACGCCTCCTCATCGTTACGGTTCAAGACGGCCTCGCGGTAAGCCGCGTAAAGCGGATGGCCGGTGGCGATGCCCATGGCGTAACAGTCGTTCAACGCGTGAACGGAACGTGCGTCAATGCGCTCGGCGACCGGCAATGCATTTTGCTGGCAGAACGCCCGCCAGTCGTCGGCGCTGCGAAATTCCAGAACCGTGATGAGATCGAGAAGATTGGGCGCGGTTTCGGCAAGTTGGATGGCCTGATGCCGGTCACCGGCCTTGATCATCGCCTCACACTGCTGCAAGCGCAGATTCGCGGCGTGACAAGCGGCGGCGAAATCCCCGGCGAGTTTCGGCGCAATGTCCGGATTGCCGCCCTGCTGGAGCAGTTCGGACATCTTGCGGATGAGGCGTTCGGTTTCGAGAAGCGTCATATCATGTTGGCAACTGCAAGGGAATCGTTTGGCATGACAACGTTTTCATTGCGCCAATACGCCACCGAATTTTGCCACGACTTTGTTCGACGAACTCCCAGAAGAAACTGCCAAACCGACCAGCATCGGAGCGCCTTTCGGTACCGCATTCGAAAGACCGCCCGTTTGCCACGTCTTGGAATCGAAAGAATACAGGGGGAAAATGTGCTTGCCGTCCACCTGAATACGCAAAAAAACCGGCTTTGTCTGATTCGCTCTTGGAATCTCGTGGTCTGTTGAATCAAACTTGCCAGCGTGGTCTCTGCGGTAAGTGATGATTTTAGATGGAGAAGCGCCAACAAAAAGGAACGCTGCGTTCGCTTTTTCAGATTCTCGGGCCATGACACCGCACACACTGCTGGTTGGGCGCGGTTCGTCCCTGATTAGCGCAGCCTGAAGTGCTTTTGTGATGTTCGTCCTGCACACAAACCATGAACTGTCTCCTTGGGCGGCAAAACCCTCCGCACTTCCGGAAAGATCGTAGCGTGGCGAAATGAACTCGGCGTTGGGATTCGAGACGTTTCCGACTGCAACGCGCATCCATCCATCGGGCAAATTGAACTCAGTGGGAGCTGGTGTCGTAATCACGCGCTCCGCCCTGGTGACCTGCTCTGGGATCGCAACCTGCCCTTCCGTCGTCTTGAGTTGGGTTTTGGCTGTGTTAAGTGCTCCTGTGCCGTCCGCTGTTGGAACAACCACCGGAATCTCAGGGGATGCGACTGCGTTGGATGAGTTGATTTCGTCGCTGCTCACGCTCGGCTGTTGTTGCGGGCGCTTCAACCAAAGCGCGACACCCAAAACAGCCAGCCCTAGAATCACCCCGCAGATCGCCAAGACCTTCTTCCGGCGCAGCCCTTTCTGGCGCACGATTTCGGCCTGTTTGGCTTCGATTCGGCGGCGCTGGCGTTCGATGTCGTCCGCCGATTTCACATACGATGGTGAAGCAGGCTTGACCGGGCCGCGCACTTCACTGACTGGACGCGATTGCGACAACCTGAGCTTCTGTTCAACTGATAACGTGGCGACTTCGCTCGCGACGTCTCCCTGGGAGTTGCTGGCGCGAACGATGTAACGCGACAGGCCAAGCGGCGGATTCTGGACCAAAAGTTCCGCCTCAGTTCCGTTGGCGATAACCTGGCCGTTGCCGGCGCGGTCCAGCGCAAACCATTGATAGCTGGGCGAGGGAACGCCCTCCGCCTTTGCGTGAAGCCGGGCCGTTTCCCCTTCGGTGCTGCGGACGTTTTGGGGCTGAATGACAAAGCGTGGCGGCTGCCGGCCAGACCGCGCAAACATCGTTTCTTCGCTCGTGACACGCAGGGCGCGCACGTCTGAGAGCGGACGGCAATCCGGCCCGGCAAAGCGACTGGAGGCCGGGTTGTCCGAGTGAAGACAGCGCCAGCGGAAGTCCGCAGGGTTGTCCTGCTGCTGCATGGAGGTCGTGAAGGTGTATTGCCAGGCGGTCGCGCGGAAGTCGCGGCGGGGATCGCGAAGTTCCAGCAATTCCAAACTTTCGGCAAACAGCGCGAGAATCGGTTCTTCCGCGAGGTTGTCCACGCGAAAGGCGATGCCCGCGCGCGATTCGAGCAACCCGTAGCCGTTGACGGCATCACCGGTGATTTGCTGCCAAGTGGTTGCCGGGACAGAAGCGCTGGCGGACAGTCTTGCGAGTCCCGACCAATCCTCGTTTTCGAGCAACTGCGGTTCTTTCGGCCAACATTTCACCCAACCTGTCCACCCGCGCAGAATGACTGGCGGCGACGGAAATTGCCGAACCTCCTCTGGAGTGAAAACGAGGTGGTGCGCGAGAAAATTGGTGCGCCCGGTGAAGTCCAGCCCAGCATCCTGAATCCGACTCAAGACGTGATAGCGTGAACCGCGAATGTCCACGACGCGGCAGGAATAAATCGGCCGTTCCTGACCGCCGCTCAGAGAAAGATGCTGGTAATAAGTCAGTTTTTCCAACTGAAGCATGAGCGCTTCGCGCATCGTCGCACTGCGCGCCACGGTGCAATGGCCCGACCGCCCAGCAACTACTCCGCGAGGCGCGCTCGTGTAGATGAGTTGCTGTGGCATACCAAGGGCGCGCGGATTACCGGGTGAAAGGTTGCGGGGCAACTGTTCCGCCGGTTGTGGTGAGGGGCGGGCAGATTTGTGAGAGAATCCAGAGCAGCGGAACTTCGACGTGGACTGGCTGGAGCTTGGACGGGTCGGGAACGTATTCGCCTGGGCCGATTTTCAACGGCGTGTGTCCAAACGAACTGGCCGCGAAAAACATGACGTTGGTGCTGAGGGCTTCTGCATTGGCAACGACGGACGGACACAGCCGGTACATCAGCGCACGGACAACCTGGGAGTTCTCCTCGATGACGGCTTTGTCGAGCGTCCCGCCGCGCAACGGTGTGCGGAGTGGCTGCTCGTCCAGCAGTTGAAGCCAGACGTCACACTTGCCGACAACGAAGGCGACGGGCGTGTTGATGGCCTCGCCGGAGCGCAGGTTGCGTATCGTTTGGATGCGTGCCCGCATCTCGGCCAGGATGATGTCCTGCTGATCCACGATGGGCCTTTCGATCTGCGGGTCTTTCGTGTCGCGAATGCAGCGGCGGAACTCGGGGCTGTTGAACGGGTCAAACAGAAAAATGATGCCGGCGGCGCTGGCGACGTGCTGCGCGCCGGGTTGCTCAACGATGTTGACGCCGGGCTGAAAGTGCTCGCCGGCGTTGTCGTAAAAAATCAGCGCGCACTGGTCGCGGGTCTTGTCCTCCGGTGCGAGCGTGTAAACAAAAGGGCGAGGCAGCGCGACCGTTCTGCCCTGGCGCGGTAAGCGTTCATACATCGCGCCTTCAAAGACCGTCTTTGCCAGTTTTGCCTGCGCGGGTGTTTGCGCGCCGAAGAGCGCCTTGCGCATGTCGTTGACGGGCGCGTTACCGGTCGGATCGCTGTCCTGAAAGACAACGCCGAAGTCGCGGTAGAGCGTGGCGGGCAACACTTTTGTCAGCACGCTGAGGAAGTAGGACTTCCCGGCGCTTTGATCGCCGACGAGCGAAATGATGTGATGCGGCATGCCGAGAAAACTTGGCGGAAGTTTCCGGCGACAGTGCGGACAAGCGATTTCGGAACAAGGCAGGCCCATCGCATCGAGCGCCTGCCCGGCGTTGTTGAACCGCGTCGCGAGAAAACGCTGCTGGGCATCCTCGCCAAGAACCGGGTCGCCACGCAGGGAGTCATACTAAACGCTATTGAGTTCCGGCACAATGCATCTGAATGAACTGTTTGCTTGAGTGTGCAGCCAGTGATGCACCAGTGATAGCACGCGGGTCGGGTTTTCCCACAGGGGACGCAACCGCTCCGTT
>Ga0315277_10008817_pt1 | contig 12922 bp, 8 predicted proteins | sample YL17G05_15_MG_FD_203695 | JGI IMG/M metagenome (GOLD analysis project Ga0315277, IMG submission 203695) | Sediment microbial communities from Yellowstone Lake, YNP, Wyoming, USA - YL17G05_15 | ecosystem: Environmental > Aquatic > Freshwater > Lake > Sediment | place: USA: Wyoming | collected...
CGTGGGGGTGGTGCCGGAGCGGACCCTGCGGCGGCTGTCCTGTATGATGGTGCTGCTGGTATGTACGGGCAACACCTGCCGCAGTCCGATGGCCGAGGCCCTTTTCCGCAGGATGTTGGCCAAACGGCTGGGCTGTTCTGCCGACGAACTGGAGGATTGGGGGGTAATCGTCACCTCGGCCGGCATCGCCGCCATGACCGGGGGCTGCGCCAGTCCCGAGGCCGTCCAGGTGATGTCTGAGATGGGTTTGGACCTCAGGGGCCACGAAACCCAGCCACTCAACGAGACGCTGGTGCGGCATGCCGACGTGATCTACGCGATGACACACTCGCACCGCGAGGCGATCGTGGCCCAGTGGCCCAGCGCTGCGGAGCGGACTCGGCTGCTTTCCGCCAGCGGAACCGACGTCTCAGACCCGATCGGAGGACCCCTGGAGCGGTACCGGCAGTGCGCCGCTTGGATCCAGGCCGAATTGGAGTCGCGGGTGGACGAATTGGAGCTTTAGGCCAACAATTACGGAAGAAGTGCTGCCTGTTGCCCCTTAGCCCTCACGAGAAAACATGCGGATCGCAGTTGGCACCGACCATCGTGGGTATTCGATTCGATCCAAGGTGATCGAGCTGGTTAAGCGACTCGGCCACGACGTCGAGGACGTAGGGACCTATAGCGGTGACGCGGTGGACTATCCCGACATCGCCGCGGCGGTCGCCCGGAAGGTCAGCCACGGCGAGGCGGACCGGGGAATCCTGGTGTGCGGGACGGGAATGGGAATGGCTATTGCCGCCAACAAGTTCCACGGTGTGCGGGCGGCCCCCTGCCACGACGATCTGACCGCCGAGATGAGCCGCCGGCACAACGACTCCAACGTCCTGTGCCTCTCGGCCGACCTGTTGGGCCAGCGCCTGATCGATCGGATGGTCGAACTCTGGCTCTCGACCCCCTTCGAGGGCGGCCGCCACGCCCGACGCGTCGAGAAGATCCGGGAGCTTGAAGAACAGGCCGAGAAGGGCGGAACCAAGGGCCAATGACCCTTCAGATCGTCCGGGGCCCTGTGCCGGCGGAATCCGCTCGTGGAAGTCTTCTGTAGGAGGCCATCGGGCTGCCTCTTGTCCCTTCCCAGCCGATAGAGCCGCCCAGTCCCGTCCCGTTTTTCCGAGGCGACGTGTGCAGCGGGCACTCCTGGGGCGAGGGTCTCGCCGATGGTCGGCCGAGCAGCCGCTTGCCGGCGCGGACTTTTACGGTTCTTCCGGCGATGGCACCATGTTGCGGTGGTAACGATTCCCGAGCGAAAAAAGTCCCGGGAACTGCTTGCCGGCGGAGGATAGGTGCTTGGAAAATCTGGCGTTTCTTGTTAGAGTCAAGGTTTGGGGCGGGGCCAGGGGAGAGTCGCCGTGTTGACCGAGACCCGAAGGGCGGGGGATCCATCTCATGTATAGGCCGCGCCGTCCCCAACCCGATGAGGTCGAACAGTTGCTCCGCAACGCCGAGCTGCGCGACGAGCTGGAACGGTATTTCGACGAATCGATCAGCCGCGTGAACGTGCAGCATTTCACGCTGGCGGCGGAGAACGAGTTTCTGGGCTGCATGCTGGCCTGGGAACAGGCCCCGGTATTGCCGATCTACCGCTGGTTCGAGCCGGAATTGCGGCCCCCCCGCCCGGACTCGCTCTGCGACAAGGATCTGCACGACATCCTCTGGGAGGTGATCCGCAAGCTGTTTGCCAAGCGGATCGTGCTGGATTTCGCCGATCATCTCTCTGACCGCGAGTTGTACTGCCTGATCTTTCGCGACATCCTGCCTGCCCGCGAAAAGAAACTCGATTGGCCCAACAACTACCTGCACTGGGATTGCACGGGCCCGAACCGTGATCCGGAGATCTGGCTCCGCTACTACGCCACCGAAGAGGAGCGAGAAGACTGGGCCGCGACCTACCGCCAGCCGCTGCCGCCCGCCGCCCAGTGCCCCCACCGCCGAGACCTGCCCCGCGAACCGGGATAGGGCGGCTTTCAGCTCTCAGAACAATCGACCGGGGATCACTCCCCAGAGCTCCTGGCGGCGGACCACTGTCTCTCCATGGCCTCGTTCAGCGCCAGTTCCGCCTCGGCCAGCCGGCCGGCCTTCTGGCAGATCAGGCTCATGGCCATGAAACTGAAAGGGTCCTCCGGGTCTAGTTCGCAGACCTTCTGCGCTTCAACGACCGCCTCGTCGTGGCGGTTCATCTTGCTGTAGAAGGCGCTGAGCCCGGCGTGGGCCAAGGCGTAGTCGGGAGCCTGGTCCACCAGGGCCTCGAGCTTGCCGACCGCCTCCTCTAACTTGCCCGCCTCCTGCAACGCAATCGCCTCGTCGTACTCACGTTCTACACTCGCCATAGCAGGTCGGGCTCCGTCAGAGGATGGGAACAAGCTGCGATGCAGTCTGAGTTAATTTACCAGGCCGGACGGGGTGGCTGGCGGTCGGCCGGAGGCCGCCCCCAGCCAGCGAACCCCCGGGGGCTCGCTGCGCTCGACCCCGGCCACCCCAACCGTTCCTTCGGGTTCTGGGATAGGCTTCTAGTCTACCGGGCACGGAGATCCGCGGCCAGGGGTGAGGGCAGGGGGTGCCATCAGTCACAAAGCACAAACGGCGAGCGGCGGTCTGGACTCTTCGCTGGTGGCCCATTCTCGGCCACTCCCCTTTGGTGGGGTTTCAAGTGGCAAAGGTGGGAAAGCCGTCCCGAGCATTACATCTGGATCGATGGGTTCCGCTTAGGCAACCGATAAAAGTCGTAGCGTCAGTTGTCGTCAGCCATCGGTTATCAGTTCTTGGTCATCAGTCTCTGGTGGCCGACAACTGAAAACTGACAACCGAGAACTGAAAACTGCTAGCTGAAAACCCACAACCGGCCCCAGGCGTCACCCCTTGGAGGTCCCCCCCCCGTGAGCATCCATCCACTGGCCTCCGTCAGTCCCGAGGCAACCATCGGGCGGGACGTCCGCATCGGTCCCTTCAGCATCGTCGAACCACACGTGACCATCGGCGAAAGGTGCATCCTGGAAGGTCACGTGGTGGTCAAGTCCGGAACCACGCTGGGCCCGGACAACCACGTCTTCGAGGGCGCCGTCCTGGGCGGATTCCCCCAGCACGTCCACATGCCCGACCATCCCGGCCAACTGGTCATAGGCTCGGGCAACACCATCCGCGAGAACGTGACCGTCCACCGGGCGTTGGAGGCGGGCAAGGCCACCATTATCGGCGACCACAACCTGCTGATGGTCAACGCCCACGTGGCCCACGACTGCCGCCTGGGCAATCACACCATCGTCACCAACAACGCGATGCTGGCCGGGCACGTGACGGTAGACGACCGGGCATACGTCTCCGGCGCCGCTGCCGTACACCAGTTTTGCCGCATCGGCACGCTGGCCATGGTGGGCGGGCAGGCCCACCTCACCAAGGACGTCCCCCCCTTCGTCACTGTCGACGGGCTGAGCAGCCTGGTGGTCGGGCTGAACCATATCGGGCTGCGCCGGGCGGGATTCGACCAACAGACTATCTGGCGACTGAAGGCCGCCTACCGAATGATCTATCGTGGTGGGCTGGCCTGGGCGGAGATCCTCAAGCAACTGAAGTCCGAGTTTGCCGACGCACCGGCCGCCGAGTTCTACCGCTTCCTCTCCACCACCACCCGCGGAATCACCCCCGAACGCCGCGGCCCCGCCGAGGCCACCATCAAACTCCACCAGGACCTCGGGGCCGCGACGGAACGCCGTGCCAAGGTCGGCTAGCCCGGATTATTCATAAGCCGGGGAGAGCAGCCGCAGTGTGCCACTGCTTCGTCAGAAGCAGTGCCGTGCGTAACGTCGGTGCACTGCTTGCCTTGCGGCAAACAGTGGCACACCGCCATGAATCGTCCAGGTTCAGCGGCTGGGCGATTCACTGCGCCGCGTGTTTCAACACGAACGGCTCGAACAGCCCGTAACCGAGGGTGTGGTATTTCTCGCCCGGCGGCGGGCCGGTCTCGGGGGCCACCTGAAACATGTTCGGCCAGGCACGGCCGACCACCGCGCCGGCGTGGTGCGGGCCGAGCGTGTTCTTTAGCGTCCCTATCACCACCACCTCGACGGTATTGTTGCCGGGCTTGATCAGGTCGGTCACCTCGCACTGCCACGGCCGATGGGCGATGTAGCCGGCCGGCTTGCCGCCGACGGTCACCTTGGCCACGCTCCCGTACCACTTCGGCAGAGAGACGTAATACCGTCCCGCAGGCTGCGGCACCTCGAAGCTCTCCGTATAGGCCACACCGGTTGCGTACAACGGATGGCCCTGCTCGTTCCAGGGACCCAGCTTCAACGGCGCGTCGGGGACGATCACAAAACCCGAGGCGGCCGGCTTTAGGGCGAAGTTGCCCAGCACGTACGCCGGTTCCAGCTCGTGGTAGATCGTAAACGGCGAGGCCTTGATCGTCACGGCGTTCTGGCCCACCTTGGCGGTCTGGCTGATGTCGATCTTGCCGAACGACTTGTCCAGCCACCACGCGCCCTTCTCGGCCGCCACCGGCTTGCCGTTGCAGGTGATGGTGTACAGATCGGGGCGCTCGATGACGAAGTGAAGCTGGTCCGGCACCTGTTCTTCGATCGTGAACCGATACGTGGCCTCAAAACCGCTCTCGGGCGGGAACTTCTTGCTGATTAGCTCATCGCGGAACTGCACGGAGCTGTCCCACGGATTGCCGGCCATGCCGTGCTTTTGGAACGCGAACCGGTTGGCCTGATAGAAATACACGTTCTGCTTGGTCTGGCCGCCGGCGGTGACGTCGACGTAGTCCAGCGTGAGCACGTTGGGCGCCAGCCGCCGAATCTCCGGCGGCCGGGGCACCCACGCTTCGTGGGTCCCGACCGAAGGTTGGCCGGGCGGCACGACGATCGGCGGCTTCGCCTCTACGGGGGCAGGTGTGCGGGCTGCGTCGGCCAGGAGCAGCAACAGGCTGCCGCAGGGCGGCAACTCAAACTTCAATTGCACGCTCCCTTTCTCGGACGCAAAGCCATAGGGCAAGATCCTGCCCGTTTCGAGCTCCCATTGTTCGACGCCCTGGGCCTCAACTTGAAGCGAGCCGGCGGCCGGCGCCTCGATGCTGGTGTTGACCAGCAGCAGCAACTCGCCGTCGGCCAGACGTCGACGGTGATGGAAGAGGACGCCCTGATCATCTCCAGCGCGATGGAAGACCAGGCCGCGCTGCGACCGCTTCTGGGCCAATGTCACGGCCTCTGCGGTCTCGACCTGCCCCCAGGCAGGCCGCTGCGAAAGCTCCCGGCCGCGCTCGGACGGAACTCCGTCGACGTAACTGGGCGGCTGGCCGCAGCAGAGCACTCGGCCCCCTGAGCGGACGTAGGTCTCCAGCAGCTTCATCGTCTTGGCATTCAGGTTCTCCGTGTGTGGAGGCAAGATCAGCAGGTCGTATCCGCGCCTGCCCACGCGGAACTGCCCGGCCACCACGGCCCCGTGGCGGCCGACGATGTCCTCGCAGCCGATGTCATATTCGGCCTGCTGCTTGGAAAGGTCCGTGACGAGCTTCTGGAACGCCTCGCCGATCTGGTCGAGCCGCTGGCGGCCGGAGCCGTCCGGCTGGTACATCCAGGCGGTGGTCGTCGGCTCGATCACCAGCACCGGGTTGATCTCTTCGCCGCTGGACATAACGAGCGACAGCCGCGTGAAGTATTCGGCCATCACGTGATAGGCCTCCCACCACGGCTCGTGGTAGGAGAACGATTGGGGATGGTCGCGCTTCCGCGCGCCACGGATGGTGATGTAGGAAAGGTGCTCGTCCAGCGTGTTCACCCCCAGCACGTAGAGCCAGTCGCCGATCCGCTTCATGTCCTCGAACCTGAGGTCCCAGCCGCCGGCCCCGTAGGCCTCGCAGAGCGTCCGCTTCCGGCCGAGCTGGTTGGCCACGCTGGAGAGCTCCTTGACCGCCCGCACGTTGCCAAACTGGCCGTGGACGTCCTCGCTGTACTCGTTCATCAGCGTGTCGATCGCCGGGCGCTGGTGCCAGGCGTACATGGCCATGTTGTCGCCGCCGTGTCCGGCGTCGGGCCAGCCGTGCTCCCAGTAGTGGCCGGTGAACTCGAGATGGTGTTTCTCGCAGTATTCGTAGCACGGCTTGGCGAAGCGATCGATGAACTGTTCGAGCAGAAACTGGTAGTAGTTGTGCCGCACCCGTCTCCAATCCCCCACCGGGCGGACCAGGCTGGGCAGGTGGTCCATCAGGTCGTAGCCGAAACGCTTCTGGAAGTCGGCCGGCAGGCGGTCGGACCAGTGGATTCCGCCGGCGGGGCTCAAGTGCGGCTCGTCGGTGAACCAGCCCGGCAGGCGCTTGCCGAACTGCTCGCCCAGCTCCCGCTCGTATGCGCCCATGGTGATCTCGATGAATTTCTGCGTGACGCCCGGATGGAGCAGGTCGACGTAATACTTGCCGCCGAACCATCCGCCGGTGGGCGCCAGCCGGATCGAGGCGACAAGATATCGTCCTTCGGGAAGGGATTGGCCGGCCTTGGCCTTCTGGGTGACGTTCTCGAATGCGTCGTCGGTCAGGCGGTAGACGGCCAGCACGTCGACGCCCGGTTTGCCCACGCGCTTGACCTCGGCAAAGTGCAGTCCGCGGCCGCGGGACTGGGGCATGGCCTCGGGCACCAGCCCGCCGGCAAAACCGGAAGGGTAAGAGTTTTCGTCGTAGATCCAGATGTTCATGTCCAGCCGCTCGGCCTCGTCCAGGGCGACCTTCCAGAGGCGGAACCAGTCGGGGCCCAGATACGGGGTCATCAGGCCCGGCCGCGGGTGCACAAAGGCCTGCTTGACCTTCTGCCCGGCGAGGTCCCCAAGCGTGCTGCGGATCTGCTCTTCGGTGAGCATGTCGTTCCAGACCCAAAGCGGGGCGGAAGCGTACTCCCGCGGCGGAGCGGCAAACTGGGTCTTCACACCGGCCGAATCGTCGCCGTTTGCGCTGCCGTCGACAACGAAAAGGGCCACGATGCAAAGGAGAAAGAAAAGTCGGTCCATGGTTCCACTCCGGCTGGCAAGTTGCACGGGTTTCCAGGTTTCAGGCCGTCAGGCAGGATTGTCACATCTGCCGGGGGGGTTGTCAACCAGACCGTTCGGCGCCGGCGCTGGGGGTTGTCGAGCGTCAACGGCGCGCAGTGACAAGCCAGCCTCGCCCGGCAGGGCGAGGTTTCACTGCGAGTCTCCGCGGTGTTCTCGCCGCAAGCCAGCCCCGTCCGGGAGGGCGGGTTTCACTACGAGATTCGGCGGTGTCCTCGCCGCAAGCCAGCCCCGCCCGGGAGGGCGGGGTTGGACGTGCGGGCATTCCATCACCCCCGCCCTTCCGGGCGGGGCTGTCGGCAAGCACGTGCATCTGAAGCTGTTCCCCGGGCGGGGCTGTCGGCCAGTACGTGCATCTGAAGCTATTCCCCGGGCGGGGCTGTCCGGCTGACGGCCTATCCACCCCCGAACTCGTCGCGCAAGAACTCCGCCGCCGTGTCCCACTTCTCGGCGGCCTGCTGGAAATCGACCCGCATCGGCTTGATCGTTCGCGGTGTCTCGACGCGAACCTTTGCCTTCACGTTAGGATTGAGCGGAATCTGGGCGCTGGCACCGGCGGCCAGCTTGGCCTCGACCTCGGGCGACAGGAGATACTCGACCAGCCGCCGGGCAGACTCCGGGTTGGGACCACCCTGGATGATCGCCAGCGTGTTGGGGATGAACAGCGTGCCCAGGCCGCCTGCCTCCTGGTCGGGATAGACGATCTCCACGGGCAACCCCTTCTCCTTCTCGATGATCGCGTCGTCGGTGTCGGTCAGCCCGAAGGGCAGTTGCCCCCCCGATACCCAGGTGGCCACCTGCTTGTTGCCCGACAGAACGTTCACGTCGTTGGCCTTCAAGGCCCTGAAAAACTCCTTCGCCTTCTCGTCGCCCCAGTAGGCGAACAGGCAGGCGGCGTGTGTGGCGGTGGTGCCGGCCAGAGGCTTGGCAATGGCGCAGCGGCCGCGCCACTTGGGGTCGGCCAGGTCGCGGATCGAGTGGGGCCATTCGGACTTGGGGAGCAGCTTCGTGTTGACCACCAGCACCCTGGCGCGGGCGGCAAACCCGTGCCAGGTACCCTGCGGCGAGCGGAACACCTCGGGGTACTGCTGGGCGATCTTCGACCGATAGACCTCCAGCAGCCCTTGCCGCTCAAGCCGCAAGGTGTTGAGGATCTCGTTGTTCCAGAAGACGTCGCACCGCGGCCGGTTGCGCTCCTGGAGGATCAGTTGGGTCAGGCCGACTGTCTTGGTAGACTCGGCGTCGAACTTCGGCCGCACCGCGATGCCGGTCTGCTGGGTAAAGTCGCTGAAGATCGGCCGGGAGAACTCGGCGTCGAGCGCGGCATAGACGACCACCTCCGGCTCCGACCCACTCCGGCAGCCCGATAAGGCTAGGACCAGGCAGATCGCCAACAGGACAAGCGTGCGAGCCATGTTCGGCTCCTTCTTGTGAAGGTGGCGGGGAAAAAGGGGACAGGTCCAATTTGCCGGAACGGCCCGCGACCAACCTTCGGTCGGTGCCCGGCTTCGCACAGATTGGACCTGTCCCCTTTTTCCTCCTCCCGTCATCGAGCAGGGGGGTGCACAGACCGGCTCCGTTCAACGTACAATGACGTGAGATGGACGAGAAGGCCCTGCCACCGGACCACTAAGAGCGCGCTCAGAGACAGCCTGGACAAATTGTAGCAGGCACACTCCGTGTGCCGTCCGCGGACTACGGCACACGGAGTGTGCCTACTACACTGGAATTGAACGGGTTATTACTGCGCGCCCGCTAACCGGCACCGGGGTCCAGGTTCTCAGGTGATTATGTTCCCTCGCGTCACAAAGTGTCTGGCCGCCTGGCTGGCGGCGGGGTGTCTGTTGGCCGGATGCGGCAGCCGGCGGGGTCCGGCCGATCGCCCAGCGGAGAAGTCCCCGGGCGCCAGCGCGTCGCGCTCAGCCCGGCAGCCTGTCGCCCGGCGTCCCAAGGCAGAGGGGAGCATTCCCCCCGACACTGGGACTCCGCCAACGGCCGTGGCCCGGGGACCTGGCGCCGACGAGATCGCAGCCGCCGTCAAGCCGGTCAACGCCGCCCCGCGGCCGATGGCCAACCTGCCGCGTCCGCGGGTGGACGACGCCCGGGCAACGGCGGCGGGGATTCGCAAGCTCTCAGGCCAGCGTTTGACCCTCTACACCGACCTGCCGCCCGGCGAGGAGATCGACCAGTTGCCCAACCTGTTCGACCAGGCCTTCCCGCAGTGGTGCAAGTACTTCGACGTCGACGCGGCCGGGCACTCCGACTGGAAGATGACGGGCTTCTTGATCAAAGACAAAGACGCTTTCCGGCGAACCGGCCTGTTGCCCGAGGGCCTACCTCCCTTCCAGAACGCCTTCTCGCGGAATCGCGAGCTGTGGTTCTACGACCAGCCGAGCGGCTACTACCGCCGGCATCTGCTGCTGCACGAGGGGACGCACGGGTTTATGAACACGATCCTGGGCGGCTGCGGGCCGCCGTGGTACATGGAGGGAATGGCCGAGCTGTTGGCCACCCATCGCTGGCAAGACGGCCGATTGACGCTGAACTACTTGCCCGCCCAGCGCGACGAAGTGCCCTACTGGGGGCGGATCCGCATCATCAAGGACGCCGTGGCCGCCGGCCGGCCGATGTACCTCAACGACGTTATCGCCTACCCGATCCAGGCACATCTGGAGACCGAGCCGTATGCCTGGTGCTGGGCGGCCGCCGCGCTGCTGGACCGGCATCCCCGCTACCGCGACCGTTTCCACCAGCTCTCCAAGCTCGTGGCCAAGCCCGATTTCAACCAGCGGTTCTACGCACTGATGGGCGACGACTGGGAGCCACTCTGCGAAGAGTGGCAACTGCTGGTAACGAACCTGGAATACGGGTACGACATCGCCCGCACGGCCGTCGACTTTACGCCGGGCAAACCGCTGCCGCCGGTGGGTGCCAGCGTCGCGGTCGCCGCCGACCGGGGCTGGCAGAATACCGGACTGCGGCTGGAAGCCGGCGTAGAGTACCAACTGCGAGCGTCGGGACGCTACCAGGTGGCCGACAAGCCGCAGATCTGGTGGTGCGAACCCGGCGGCGTCTCGATCCGTTACTACCAGGGCCGGCCGCTGGGGATCCTGCTGGCGGCCGTGCGGGCGGACTCCGGGCTCCATGCCCACGCAAGCGTGGGCATGCCACCCTCCTCCGCGCAAAGCGTGGGCATGCCACCCTCCTCTGCGCAAAGCGTGGGCATGGCACCCTCCTCTGCGCTGCTGCGGCCGACCGTGGTGGGCCTAGGAGCCACACTGACGCCGAACGACACGGGCACGCTCTACCTGAAGACCAACGACTCGCCCGCCGAACTCGCCGACAACGCAGGCCAGTTGAAGGTCGAGATCCGGCGGCGCTGAACGCGAGTCCGTTTCCCCCTTTCCGCCAACCTTCCCGCGCCATATAATCGCCCTGCGACATTGTGGTTGTCGCTCACCGAAGAAAACAGGTGCAAACACCCATGGCCCACAGAAGAGTCTTGATCGCCGACGACAATCTCACCAACGTCGAGTTGTTGGAGGCCTACTTGAGCGAAACGGACTGCGAGGTCGTGGTGGCGACCGACGGCCGCGAGACCCTGGAGAAAGTGGCCGAAGCGGAGCCGGACCTGATCCTGCTGGATATCATGATGCCCAAGCTCAGCGGCTTCGAGGTCTGCCGGAAGGTCAAGCAAAACCCGGCCACCAAGGGCATTATGATCCTGATGGTCACGGCGCTGAATGAGCTGGGCGACATCGAGCGGGCGGTGGCCGCCGGCTGCGACGACTTCTTGAGCAAACCGATCAACAAACTGGAGCTGCTCAAGCGGGTGGAGAACATGCTCAAGCTCCGCGAGGTGACCGACGAGCTGGAGCGACTCCGCCGCTACATCGACGGCGTCGATGACGCCGCCGGGCCGCGCAGCAACAGCCAATAGAACGACGACCCGTAGCACAGGCTTCCAGCCTGTGATTCACGGCCAAGATGGCCGTGTCACTGCTCAACGGACTAGCCCTTCGCCGGGTCCTTCATCTCGATCGAGAGGATCTCGATGACCAGCTCGGTCTCTTCGCTCCGGGCCGGTTCGGGTTTCTCCTGGGCCATGGTAATCAGGATGTCGACCGAGCGTTTCCAGCCGGTCTTGTCGATCGGGCCCTGCTCCTCCGTCTTGGGCACCCGCGCGACCCTGTCCATCCAGAAGCCCTTCTCGACGGTGTGGACTTCGGGCATCCTCAGTTGCAGTTGCCGGCGGTAGAAGCCCAGCCTCTTGGTGAGGTCCGACTTATCCGTGATGCGGAGGTAGTGGATTTCCATCGGACCCGGGGCAATGCCGGAGAGCTTTGACCCCAGGTCGCCCGGCCAGTTCAGGTGATACTCGGAGACCACGTTGGCCTGGGGATGGAGCTTGACGGGGAGGTTGTCGTTTGGCTCGGCCCCGCCTGTGCCTGTTCTTTTGGCGGCCCCCGCCTGCGCCAGGCCCGCGGCGTTAAGCCGCGCGCACCATGCCCGGACCAGGCCTTCGGAGGTCTTCATCCAGTCCCGCTCGGCCTGCAGCCGTTTTTCGACCACCTGCTGGGCCGTTTCCACGGCCTCGGTGGCCGCGCCGGACACCCCGGGTTTAGGGCGGGGGCGTGGCCGGTACCGGTTTTCCGGCTGAGCGGAATCACCCGGCTGCCGGGGATTCCCCCGCGAGGACGCCTTGGGCGCCCGATACGAACCGTCGGGCGTGGTTCCTGGGGTCGCCCCAAGATCAGCTTCGGCTCGGCGGGGCAAGGTCTTGATCGTCAGCAGCAGGCCGGGGTCGGTAATCACGCTGGTCGATAGACCGGCCGATTCAAGCTGCGCGGGGCCGTCTGCCCAGCGGTCGTGCAGTATCTTGGAGGCCACCGATCGCGTCGAGTCCACGGGAAAGGTGCCGGCCAGCATCAGCAGTTGCGCCTGACCCTCCAGCGACTTGAGTTGGCCCAGGCGGCCTTCGACCGTAGAGGCGGTCTGGGGGCTCCAGAGTTGTCGGGCCCGGCGATAGGGCGCCTCGGGATCGGCCGGGGTGGTTTGAGGCTGGTTGACGCCCGGCGCGACGGGGGGCCTCCACAGGGGACCCGTATTGGGAGGATTCGGGCGATAAGCGGGCGCCGGGAAGCCGCTTGGCCCGACGGGCCCGTCGTACTGCGTAGGTCCTTGTGGCGCAGGACGACTGCCGGGCCCCACAGGCCCGCTGTACTGCGGCGGTCGCTGCGAGGGATTCCCCATCGGCTGTTGCCCGGGTTGGGTGGCCTCTACCGCGGGAATCCCCAGCACATCGCCCAGCGCAGCCGAGCTATAGGCGATAAAGTACTGGTCCAGAGTCGCCTTCATTTCCGGGGCCGTCTGGGCACTCTGGTACAGGATCAGTTGAGCCCCCACGTTGTCCGGGTGCTGCTGCGAGAGGAACCCGCCCATCTGCTCTCGCAATTGGGGCGACGTGCCCGGCTGGGCAAGGTAGGTGGCCAACCTGGTCCGCAGCGGCTCGGACGCCGTGGCGCTGACCGCTGTCAGCGCCGTTTCCCGGAGCTGATCGGCCGTGACGTTGCCGCCGGATCCCGTCCGCAGCTTCTCTGGCGCGGTTAGTGCTCGAAACAGGAGGTCCTGGGCCTTCGTCGAGGGATGAGCGGCCAGCACATGTAAGGTGGCGTCGACCGCCGTCTTGTCGTCCGCGGTCGCCAGGGTGCCCGCCAGCAGTTGCTCTAGCATCGCCATGGCCACGTCGGTGCCGTTGATCGCCAGCGCCGCCACGACCGCCTGGACCAGTTGCGGATTGGCCTGGCCGTACTGGGGTCCATAACCCGGCTGGGAGCCCTTGGCGGGATCT
>Ga0315277_10008818_pt1 | contig 12921 bp, 4 predicted proteins | sample YL17G05_15_MG_FD_203695 | JGI IMG/M metagenome (GOLD analysis project Ga0315277, IMG submission 203695) | Sediment microbial communities from Yellowstone Lake, YNP, Wyoming, USA - YL17G05_15 | ecosystem: Environmental > Aquatic > Freshwater > Lake > Sediment | place: USA: Wyoming | collected...
CTTGATATAAGATATGGACGGAGCCATCCAGATGTTCGTGCACTTCTACTTTCGCCTTGAAAAAGCTTAACCTATATTCATCCGGTAGTATCTGAAAGAACTTCCCCTTATAACTTATGGTGTTATCTGCAGCGACAGTCCTTTCCTCTTTTAAACAGAAGATATCCTTTAACTTTAATCCCTTAGGTACTGGTCTATAGGCAGGGTCAGGTTCTTTGGCCAAACGGGAAAATCTCCGGTTGTGTCTGGGAATAAACTCCTGGGTTAGATAGCGATTGGCTTCCTCTAAACTGGAGATGTTATGTAATCTTAACTCAGAGCAGAGCCTATCCTGTAATACCCCGAACTTCCTCTCAACCCTCCCCTTGGCCTGAGGTGAATAGGCGTAGATCATCTTTATACCTAATTCCCTTAAGGCCCTGCTAAATTGGGTATAAGGATATTCCCTTTTAAGCCGGCATTCTATCTCCTGGTATCGAGTGGTTTTGAAGTTGGAATCACGATCCACATACACGCTTAAAGGTATTCCTCTCTTCTGGACAATACCTTTAAATACCTCCATATTCTCCATTACCCCATCTGTCAACACAAACTTTGCCCCTGCCACCTTACTGGTAGCATCATCTACACCCCCAATCAGATAAAGCCTTGGACCTCTCCCCTCCAGCCAGTCATGATCAGAGGTGTCATATTGAACCATCTGACCCTCCCTAAAAGAAGGCTCCCTCCACTGCCTGTGCCTGGGATAGCTCTTCTTCTTGATATAAGAACCCTTCTCCAATAAGATCCGCCTCACGGATTCCCTCGAAACCCTTATCCTCTCCTCGCTATTCAAATACTCTGTCATATGGGTAAGATTAAAACCTCGGTATTTGGTCTTGTAAAGCTGACCTATCTTATCCTTCACCTTCACAGTTATCCAGCGAGGACTCTTCTTACCCTTGCTCCTGTGAATTACTCCCCCTCCTCCCTCTCTCTGAACTCGTGCCTTTATCCGGTATATCTGTCGCTCACTTAACCCTAAAAACTCTGCCGCCTCCTTGACCTTAAGGTACCCCTCAGTTACTTCCGAAATTACTTTATACCTCTGAGCCTCTTCCATCGTCAGGTTTAACATCCTAATCACCTCCTCAATAGAAGGCGATTATAACCTGACATTCTCTATTTGCAAACTACTGACATTATTATATTGCGAAGACATAAATTACTGTGATTACTGAAATTTTGTGTCCATATTCCTCTTTGAGATTAACTATCTCTCTTTTTGGCACAATTTCTGTTGACAAGAAGCAGTTTTTTCTCTTGATTAAATCCGGAACGACAACCTCTACACAAAGGGTAAAGTGATAGGTAGAACCATTTCTCATTACAAGATACTGGAGAAGCTGGGCGAAGGGGGAATGGGCATAGTGTATAAAGCCCAGGACATAAAGCTGGATAGAATAGTGGCATTAAAGTTCCTGCCTAAACAATTTCTGTGCGATAATGAAGCCAAAATTCGATTTGAGCATGAAGCTAAAGCAGCCTCTTCCCTGAATCATCCGAACATAACTACAATTCATGAGATTGATGAATTTGAAGGTGAATGTTTTATAGCAATGGAATATGTTGAGGGGAACTCCTTAAAAGAGCTAATCAAGGAAGAGACATTCATCATAGAAGAGGTTTTGAGCACAGCCATCCAGGTAGCAGAGGGCTTAAATGCTGCTCATAAGAAAGGTATAGTTCATCGGGACATTAAGTCAGACAATATAATGCTTACGGCTGAAGGCTTGGTTAAGATAATGGATTTTGGATTAGCCAAGTTGAGAGGAGTATCCAAACTAACCAAAACAGGTTCTACAGTCGGCACATTAGCATATATGTCCCCCGAGCAGGTTCAAGGTATAGAGGTCGACCAGAGGTCAGATATTTTCTCCTTTGGAGTGGTTTTGTATGAGATGATAACCGGACTGCTTCCCTTTAAAGGCGAGCATGAAGCGGCAATAATGTATTCTATCTTAAATGAGACTCCCGAACCACTAGCGAGGTATAAAGCGGATGTACCGGAGGAACTCCAGAGGAGCGTTGGCAAAGCTTTGGAGAAAAACCGTGAGATACGTTATCAAAACGTAGACGAGTTGCGAACTGATTTAACAAGAATCAGAAAAGGACTCGAGTCCTCGAGCGTAATCCCATCCTCAAAAAAACCTCAGCCTTCTATCGCCGTGCTGCCATTCACCAATTTGAGCGCCGATAAAGAGCAGGAGTATTTCTGTGATGGCATGGCTGAAGAGATTATCAATGCTTTAACCCAGGTTGAAGGTTTGCGTGTGGTTGCCCGAACCTCTGCTTTCTTCTTTAAAGGTAAAGACATAGATATACGTGAAATCGGCAGGAAACTAAGCGTGGTAACATTACTGGAAGGCAGTGTGCGTAAGGCAGGAAATAGACTGAGGATAACTGCACAACTGTTAAATGTTGCGGATGGTTACCATCTCTGGTCCGATAGATACGACCGTGATATGGAGGATATATTTGCCATTCAGGATGAAATATCTCGAGCCATCGTAGAAAAGCTAAAGTTTAAGCTTTTGGGAGAAGAAAGAGTAGCTTTGGTGAAGCGGTATACTGATAATTTTGAAGCTTACAATTTGTACTTAAAAGGCCGCCACTTCTGGAACAAAAGGACAGAAATGGATTTGAAAAAAGCAATCGAATATTTTGAGCAGGCGATTGAAAAGGATCCAAACTATGCTCTTGCGTACGCAGGGTTGGCTTCGACATATGTCACACTTCCAGAGTATTCCGGACTCCCGCCAAAGGAGATTATGCCAAAGGCAGAAGCTGCAGCAAAAAAAGCATTAGAGCTTGATGCTACAGTTGCAGAAGCCCATGCTGTCTTGGGTTCGATTAAGACTTATTACGACTGGGATTGGGCTGGTGCAGAGAGTGAATTCAAGCGAGCAATCGAGCTTGATCCGAGCTATCCAACAGCCCACCATTGGTATAACACTTATTTAAGATGTCTCGGCAGGTTTGATGAAGCTCTCGCAGAGATCAAACGAGCACAGGAGCTTGATCCACTCTCGCTTATCATTAATGTGAATATAGGATTTATTCTATACCTCATGCGGCAATATGATAAAGCCACAGATCAATACAAGAAAACACTTGAGCTCGACCCAAACTTCTCTGCTGCTCATGGTATGCTGGGTTGGCTATATGGAGTACGAGGCAAATTCAACGAAGCTATCGCTGAGCTTCAAAAGGTAAGAACACTGGCTGGAAGTGGTCCTTTTGTACTAGGACACCTAGGATACTGTTACGGACGAGCCGAAAAGAGAAATGATGCCATTAACATACTTAATGAATTATTTGAATTCTCGAAGCAAGGGTATTCAGTATCTTTCGACATTGGCTTTGTTTATTATGGACTTGGGGATAAAGAAAAAACATTTGAATGGCTTGAAAAAGCTTATCAGGAACGCTCTAGCTGGCTTCTATACTTGAACGCAGATCCAATGTGGGATAGCCTTCGTTCAGACCTGCAGTTCATCGCACTGATGAGGAAAATTGGGTTGGAGAAATGATCGGTAAAACAATATCTCATTACAAGATCATAGAAAAGCTTGGTGAGGGTGGAATGGGCGTGGTGTACAAAGCAGAGGACACCAAGCTCAAACGTACCGTCGCTTTGAAGTTTCTTCCTCGTGAGCTTACCTGCGATCCATACGCTAAGCAACGATTCCTCCAGGAGGCGCAAGCCGCCTCAGCCTTAGATCACTCCAATATCTGCACCATCCATGAAATCGGTGAGACGGGCGAAGGCCAGTTGTTCATTGTCATGGCATGCTATGAAGGCGAAACGCTGAAGACACGGATTGAACATGGAGCTCTGAGTACCGAGAACTCTCTGGACGTTGCCGCGCAGATTGCGTGTGGACTTGCCAAGGCGCACGAACAAGGGATTGTACATCGCGACATAAAACCGGCAAACATCTTCATCACACGTGACGGTGTGGTGAAGATCCTGGACTTTGGATTAGCAAAGCTGGCGGGAGGCAAAACGACGCTGACGAAAGCTGGCACAACGCTCGGAACGGTGGCGTATATGTCGCCAGAGCAGGCACGCGGCGAGAACGTCGATCACCGCACCGACATCTGGTCGCTTGGCGTTGTGCTTTACGAGATGCTCAACCGACAGCTCCCGTTCAGAGGGGAATTCGATCAGGCAGTCGTGTACTCGATCCTGAACGAAGAAGCAAAGTTAATGATGAGTCTACATCCCAATGTACCGCGCGAACTTGATTTGATCGTCAAAAGAGCCATTACAAAAAATCGGGATGAGCGATACCAACAGATGAGAGATTTCTTGACTGACTTGATAGCAGTTCGAGAGAAGCTCGAATCTGAAATCTCCAAAAGCCAAGCTACAGGGAAACAGTCTGTTCCCTCAATTGCTGTACTACCATTCAAGGATATGAGTCCAGCGAAGGACCAGGAGTACTTCTGCGAGGGGATCGCAGAGGAGCTTCTCAACGCTCTCGTCCAGATTGAGGGATTGCAGGTGGCGGCGCGAACGTCGAGCGCCCAATTCAAGGACAAGGCCGTCAACCTGCAGTCCATCGGCAGGGAGCTCGGTGTCCAGAGCGTCCTCGAGGGAAGCGTCCGAAAGTCGGGCGACCGTCTCCGGATAACGGCGCAGCTAATCAATGTCGAGGACGGATATCATCTTTTCTCCGAGAAGTACGACCGAGCCACCGACGATGTCTTCGCGATCCAGGACGAGATCTCGCTCGCCATCGTCGACAAGCTGAAGGTGAAGCTACTGCCCGACGAAAAATCGAAGCTCGTCAAGCGGCACACCGAAAACGCGGAGGCCTATCGGCTCTATCTCCAGGGCCGATACTTCTGGAACCGGCGCCACGAGGGAAAGGTCCAGCGGGGGCTCGAGTACTTTCAGAAAGCAATCGCAATCGATCCCGATTATGCGCTCCCCTACTCAGGCATAGCCGATTGTTACTTCTCTCTCGGCTTTTTCGATTTTCTCGCGCCGAAGGTAGCATTTGGGAAATGCAAGGAAGCGGCCTTGAGGGCAGTCGAACTCGATCCTGATCTTGCCGAGGCCCACGCTTCTCTCGGAAACGCACTTTTCTATTTCGATTGGGATTGGCCGGCTGCCGAGGCGGAGTTCCGGCATGCGATCAGTCTCAATCCAAACTACGCGGCCGTTCATTATTTCTACGGTATGTTCCTCACGGCGGCGGGCAGATTCGATGACGCGGTTGCCCAGGAGGGGCGTGCTATGGAGCTCGATCCGATCCAGCCGGCCATCCGAGCGGCGCAGGCATTTACCCTGAGGCTCGCCGACCGAAACGACGAGGCGATTGCGACGAGCCGCGCCTCGATCGAGTTCGATCCGAACTTCTTCGTCAGCTGGCTCAACCTCGGCCAAGAATACGCGCTGATCGGGAAGTTCGCAGATGGGGAGGAAGCCGTTCGGAAAGCGGATGATCTCGTGGGAGGCACGTCGACCCTCATTCTCGCGATTTTGGGACAGGTGGTCGGCTTGGCCGGGAAACGGGACGAGGCGCGATTGATTCTCGACCGGATACTCGAGTTCAGCAAATCGAAATACGCCTCGGCGCAGCTTATCGCCATATTCTACTGGCTCTTTGATGAGCACGATACGGCCTTCGAATGGATCGAGAGGGCGATCGAGGAGCGGGATCATTGGGTCTGCTACTCGAGCAATCTGCCCGCTGTGTGCGAGATGCGTTCCGATCCGCGGTTCACGGCTCTACTAAAGAAAGCGGGGCTCGAGATATGATAGGTAAGAACATTTCTCATTACAAGATTTTGGAAAAGTTAGGCGAGGGTGGCATGGGCGTGGTGTACAAAGCCCAGGATATAAAATTAGACCGCCTGGTGGCTCTAAAGTTTTTGCCTCCGCACTTGACGTCCCAGGCTGCTGAAAAGGAAAGATTCGTCCACGAAGCCAAAGCCGCCTCAGCTTTAAATCATACCAATATCACCACCATTTATGAGATCGATGAATTTGAAGGGCAGATGTTTATAGTGATGGAATACTGCGAGGGTAAAACTTTAAAGCAGATAATTGAAAAAGAGACCCTTTCTATAAAGAAGGTTTTAGATATCGGGATTCAGGTCTGTGAAGGATTAACTGCAGCTCACAAGAAGGAGATAGTTCATCGGGATATAAAATCAGATAACATTATGGTTAGCAAAGAGGGTCAGGTTAAGATAATGGACTTTGGTCTGGCAAAATTAAAGGGAGCCACCAAGCTGACCAAGACTCGCTCAACTTTAGGGACTCTTGCTTATATGTCTCCAGAGCAGTCTCAAGGCGAGGAAGTAGATTCCAGGAGTGATATTTTCTCATTTGGAGTTGTTCTGTATGAGCTTTTGACCGGGAAGTTGCCCTTTGCAGGAGAACATCAAGCTGCTATTATCTACTCTATAATAAACGAGGAACCTCAGCCCATAGCCAGATATAACAGTAGAGTTACTTCCGAGTTAGAGAGAATAGTCTCTAAAGCATTGACCAAAGAGAAAGAAGAGAGGTACCAGCATATAGATGACTTACTTGCGGATTTAAGGCACGAAAAGAAGAGCCTGGAATATGTGAAGACCGGTCAGATTCCCATAGAGGCAATTGTTCCAAAGGCTAAAAGGAAAGTTCTTCCGATTGTAATTCCTGCCTCATTGGTTTTCATCCTGGTTTTGCTTTTCTTGATTCTCAAACCCTTCAAATTTGAAATAGCTCCAGAAAAAGGGGCAGTAGCCAAAGAGAATTCCTTAGCCATAATGTATTTTGAGAATTTGAAAGATCCTGAGGACAAAGATAAAATTGCACGGATGATTACCCATCTATTGATAGCAGGTCTTTCTGAATCGCCTCAATATCTGCAGGTGGTTAGCAGTCAAAGATTATATGATATCTTAAAGCTTTTAGGCAAAGAGAATTTGAATGTAATAGATAAGACCGTTGCCTCAGAGGTTGCCAAAAAAGCCGGGGTGAAATGGATTGTGACCGGAACGGTACTTCAGACTAAACCGAATATAGTTTTGATCTCTGAGCTGTCCGATGCCGTGGCAGGTAAAATTTTGGCTACTCAGCGGGTCAGCGGTGCGATAGGCGAAGACCTTTTTGCAGTAGTTGACAAACTGAGCCCGCAAATAGCGAAGGCTTTATCTCTACCAGACCAGGCGAAAAAGGAGCTGGAGAAACCAGTAGCTCAGGTAACGACCCATTCTCAGGAAGCATACCGTTACTATCTTGAAGGACTTGACTACTTCAACAAGGCCTATTTTTTTGAGTCTGTGAAGAGTATGAGTAAAGCTCTGGAAACCGATTCCACCTTTGCAATGGCATATTATTGGCTGGCTTATATGAGATATATGAGTAAGGATATTAAGACAGCAAGGGAATTGATGACGAAAGCTATAAAATATTCAGATAAAATAACCCAGAAGGAGAAACTTTACATTAAGAGCATGGAAGTATATATATCGGGTAATTATTCTCAGGCGATAAAAGAGCTTCAAAAAATCGTTGAGCAATACCCTGATGAAAAGGAGGCGTTTTTTGAATTAGGAACCATTTATTTTAATGACTTACACCAGTTCAAAGAAGCAGTTCACTACCTTAGCAAAGCTATTCAGATAGACCCTTTCTACAAGATGGCTTACAATGTGCTTGCCTATGCTTACGATCAAACGGGGGATTTTGACAAATCCATCTGGGCTATAAACAAGTATATAGAATTAGCCCCGGATGAACCTAATCCCTATGATTCGAGAGCTGAGTTATATGCCTGGAATGGTAGACTTGACCAGGCGATTGAATCTTACAAGAAAGCATTAGAGATAAAATCCGACTTCTATTCGTCTCAGTCCATGCTGGGGGTTATGTATCTTTTCAAGAAAGATTATGCTAAAGCGGAGAGCTATTTTGAGGCACTTTCTTCCAGTAGCGAGAAACTTTTAAGATCAGGAGGAAGGCTCTTATTGGCGTTCATCCCCCTGTACCAGGGAAGATTCGACGATGCGCTCAAGGTCTTAGACGATGGCATTGCCGCAGACAGAATGGAACAAGCTGAGGAGCAGACGAATGCCTATAAACATTTCATAAAGGCGGATATCTATGAAGAGAAGAAAAAGTGGGGCTTAGCACTGAACGAGATACAAGCTGGTATACAGATTCTTGAAAAGGTTGCAACTGATGACCCGGTGAATGAGAGGGATTATTATGCTCATCTTCTGGCAAAGAGTGGAAAGATTGCTGAGGCGGAGGAGGTTGCCCGGGTTTTGAAGAAAGATATTGAGCAAAAAAATCCAACCCTGATGTATTCTTACTGGTGGACCTTAGGTGACATTGGACAGGCTAAAGGAGACCTTAAGATTGCTACAGACAATTATGAAAAGGCAGACAAAGATGCCCCAACTCCATCTTTTTACAGGCGGTATGTTCTTGCAAAGATTTACCTGGAGACAGGCAGACTGGACGAGGCAGTAGCTGAATTAGAAAAGGCACTTTCAAGATATGATCAAAACAGGTCAGGTATCGAAGCAGTGAAAGCTTATTATCTCTTGGGCTTGGCTTATGAGAAATCCGGTTGGAACAAGAAGGCGATTGAGAAATATGAGGAGTTTCTGGATATCTGGAAAAATGCAGACCCGGGGATACCGGAAGTTGCGGATGCGAAGGAACGGTTAAGGAAACTAAACGCATCGATTAAACGCTAGTCAAATTGGATTAAACGCAAACACCTGACCGCACCCTTTCTCAAAAAACCTCCAAGAAAATCCATTTCCGGTCTGGTGTCCAAATAGTGTCCATGAACCGTCCAAAATGGTACAAAACTATACTAGACTATACAAATAAAACTCTTTTGTAAATCTTTATCTGAAAATGGATTATGTTGTGTATCAACAGGATAGCGTAAAGGGTAGGATTGGTTTTTCAGTCCGGCGTCTTTTGAAAAAAACCTTCTGACCAATATACAGTTAACTACTGTTAGAAAAATAAATTCGGATGTCCAATGTTTTCTAGAGTTCAGGGCGGAGAGGTTAACCCCTCTCCGCTTTTTTGTTTGCTCGCTGAAAATCGTCCTTTCCTTTTGAAAAATTCTTGACAAAAATGTTTCAGTTCTATACTCTTAACCTGAGTTTACAGACTTATGGGTAAGGTACTATTTATCAGGATATGTTTTAATTCTCTTTATAAAGTAGGAGGAATAGTATGTGGGTAGAAGAATCGTCATGTTTTCAGAGTATCCTGAGCCTAGCTGGAGCTTTCACAATTTGCTTATTCAGCTTTGCTTACCCGGCACAGGTGCCCCCTGTTCCCAGTACTCCCAGGAAGGAGGTGACTGAAGACTATCGTTGGCTGGAAAACTTCAATGATCTGGCTGTACGCACATGGAGCGATGAAGAAAACAAATATGCACGCGCTTTTCTCAGTAGCTTACCTTCTCGTGATGAGATTCATAAAAAGCTAAAGGAGATATACGACAAGCAATCGCCGAGCTACAATTCCCTTAAATACCGCAATGGACTGTTTTTTGCTCTGAAGTTTCAGCCCCCTAAGCAGCAGCCGTATTTAATCAGTTTTAAGTCACCAGATGAGTTAACCTCTCAACGAGTCATCCTGGACCCAAATACGCTCGACACCAGCGGCACGACCGCAATCGATTTCTATGTTCCGTCCCTGGATGGTAAGCTGGTTGCTGTTTCCCTGTCTCAAAAGGGGAGTGAGGATGGAACCCTTCACCTTTACGAGGTTGCCACCGGCAAAGAGCTCCCGGACATAATTCCGCGCGTCAATTATGCCACAGCTTCAGGCAGCGTTGCCTGGGACTCGAATGGTACGGGTTTTTATTACACCCGCTATCCCAACAAGGGTGAGCGTCCACCTGAAGATATGAACTTCTACCAGCAGGTATATTATCACAAGCTGGGCACTTCCATAAATGAAGACAGGTACGTTATCGGAAAAGAATTTCCCAGAATTGCGGAGATCTCATTGACTACTTCAGGAGACGGCAATTACTTATTAGCTCGAGTGGCTAACGGAGATGGCGGAGAATATTCTCATTATCTAATGGACAGGTCTGGCAAATGGACGCAGATAACTAAGTTTTCAGATAAAATCACCCAGGCTGAATTTGGGCCAGTTAGTGCCCTGTACATGCTGTCTCTGAATGGTACACCTCGCGGGAAAATCATCCGCCTGCCACTGTCAACACCTGAGTTGAAAAATGCGGTGACGGTCGTTAACGAGACTGAAGTGGTTATCAGGAGTTTTGAGGTAACTGACTCACGTCTCTTCGTTGTGGATCTGGTTGGGGGTCCTTCCCAGATTCGGGTATTCGACCATAAAGGAAATCCACAGAAATCTGTGCCGATAAAGCCCGTTTCCACGGTTTCACAGGTGCTAGGTACCTCAGGCGATGATATCCTTTTCTACAGTGCAACTTTCATAGATCCACCGGCCTGGTATCAGTATAACCCCACGACAGGAGAAAACAAGCTCACGGCTTTGTATGTTATCTCTCCTGTCGATTTTACGGATGCAGAGGTGATACGGGAATTTGCCACTTCAAAGGATGGCACTAAAATCCCGATGAGCATCATCCGTCGAAAGGGGGCTAAACTTGATGGCCAGACCCCGACCCTTTTGACCGGTTATGGAGGTTTTGGCATCAGCCTGGGTCCCGGTTTTGATGCAACCCGAAGGATATGGCTGGACCAGGGTGGAATCTACGTCATAGCTAACCTGCGCGGTGGAGGCGAGTACGGTGAAGAATGGCACAGGGCAGGAAATCTCACCCAAAAGCAGAACGTTTTTGACGACTTTATTGCTTGCGCACAATATCTCATAGACAACAAATATACTAATCCTTCTAAACTCGCCATCGAAGGAGGTAGTAACGGTGGGCTTCTGATGGGGGCTGCTTTGACCCAGCGCCCGGAGCTGTTCCAGGCAGTGGTGTCGCGTGCCGGAATTTACGATATGCTGCGGGTAGAGCTGGATCCAAACGGAGCTTTCAACGTCACTGAGTACGGCTCAGTCAAAGACCCGGACCAGTCCAAGGCGCTTTATGCGTATTCACCTTATCATCATGTGAAAGAAGGGACTGCCTATCCGGCCATTTTTTTCTACACTGGGGAACACGATGCATGCGTGAACCCTGCCCACTCCAGGAAGATGATTGCACGCCTGCAGGCAGCTACAAGCTCAAAGCGGCCCATGCTATTGCGCACCAGCTCCACGACTGGGCATGGAATAGGCACAGCCTTGAGCGAGGAGATTGCTCAAGAGGCGGATATTTTCGCCTTTTTGTTCGACCAACTTGGGGTGAAGTATAAATAATTGATTTGTTACGTGCACAGGATACCTGACCTACTACTAATTGAGATAGTCAGGAAACGGTTGATGATGTAATCTATCTTATAAACTATCTTTTCAAAGGTGGACCACCACCTGCCTGTTAAAGGACAGAGAAAATCTTAGTAACCTAAGGGGACAGACATTTGTGAACTGTCCCCTTTTTTATTCCAACCTGAAAATTTCTTGACGCACTGTGCGTGTCAATAGAAGGCCCAGTTACCCCACCATCTAATTCTACATATTTGCTAAAAACTATATAGAACTGCACGGTGGGGTAAACCTTGCTCGACTTACTTGCTCTGTTTTTAGTTGTTGCTAAGTAAGTTTGCCCCAGGAAATGTATGTAAGATTCTATCAGGGGAATATAGTCTAAGAGAGATAGGGAGTAGGGGGATGCTACCCCCTGTTTCGATTTCGGTTTTTCCTTGACAAACCATAAAATAAGGCTATTTTTGAGGTAAAGAATTATTCTCTTTTTAGAGTCACCGAGGGGGAATTGCTCATTTTCAAAAATCTAAAGAATGGGGTGTAATATGAGAAAAAAACTATTAGTTTTTGCGCTTTTCTTTCTGTGGGCAGTGCCTATTTTTGGTCAATCTGTGGGTACAGCCTGGGTGAGGAGGTACAATGGACCTGGAAACGGCAATGATTATGCTTCTGGTCTAGCAGTAGATGGTTCTAGCAATGTCTATGTAACTGGAAAAAGTTGGGGTAGTGGAATAACTTATAAGTCTGCCATAGTAGCATCTGGATTGTGTCAATATTATGATTACGCCACCATTAAGTATTATCCCAATGGAGATACTGCCTGGGTGAGAAGATACAACGGATCCGGGAACAACGATGATGTTGCTACATCTATAGCTCTAGATGGTAGTGGTAATGTGTATGTGACCGGTCAGAGTTACGGTAGCGGAACAGGTGAGGATTATGCGACCATAAAATATTATCCCAATGGAGATACTGCCTGGGTGAGAAGATACAACGGATCCGGGAACAACGATGATGTTGCTACATCCATAGCTCTAGATGGTAGTGGTAATGTATATGTGACCGGTCAGAGTTACGGTAGCGGAACAGGTGAGGATTATGCGACCATAAAATATTATCCCAGTGGAGATACTGCCTGGGTGAGAAGATACAACGGATCCGGGAACAACGATGATGTTGCTACATCCATAGCTCTAGATGGTAGTGGTAATGTGTATGTGACCGGTCAGAGTTACGGTAGCGGAACAGGTGGGGATTATGCCACCATTAAGTATTATCCCAATGGAGATACTGCCTGGGTGAGAAGATACAACGGACCTGAAAATGGTGATGATAAAGCATCGGACATAAGCTTGGATGATTCTGGAAAGGTTTACGTAACAGGAACCACTGGTTACGGCTCAGGTTTTGATGATTTTGCCACCATTGCCTATTATCCTAATGGAGATACGGCCTGGGTGAGAAGATACAACGGACTGGATAATGGCTGTGACCGCCCATCTGCTATCACCGTAGACGATTCTAACAATGTC
>Ga0315277_10008819_pt1 | contig 12920 bp, 8 predicted proteins | sample YL17G05_15_MG_FD_203695 | JGI IMG/M metagenome (GOLD analysis project Ga0315277, IMG submission 203695) | Sediment microbial communities from Yellowstone Lake, YNP, Wyoming, USA - YL17G05_15 | ecosystem: Environmental > Aquatic > Freshwater > Lake > Sediment | place: USA: Wyoming | collected...
CGCGGCGGGTCCCGAGTCGCATAAGGCCGGTTCCGTTCACTCCAAGCACGGGACGACCCCAGTCGCAGGCGGAGCGCACGGAATCGGGACGCGGCGACACGGCCTTAATGCCGGCTCAATGCCGGCTATCGTCGAAACGTTTTATGCGCGTTCATCCGAATCGCAGTTCGCTCGCTTGACTGCTCGTATGAAACCGCATATACAACTACCGGCTGCGCGGACTTCGACTGCCGCGTGGTGCCGATCCCACCTTCCCGCCGGCGGGCCACTTCAACGCGCTGAAAGCGTCACGACGAGTGGTGTCAACGGGCCCCGACGGATCACGTCTCAAAGGAGGCCTTGTGAAGAAGACTCTGCTCTTGGCCGCCCTGGCTTGCACATGTCTGTCCGGTCGTGCCTGGGCACAGCCCCCGGCGGACTGCAAACCGAGCGCTCTCAACATTCCAAGCGCACCCTACCCCTGCATTCTTCCCGACAACCGAGCCATGTTCCGCGTCGTGGCGCCGAACGCCCAGAAGGTGACGGTCCGACTGGGTCCGGGCTTCGACATGAGCAAAGAACCCGATGGGCTCTGGTACGTCACGACGCCGCCGCTGGTCGTCGGCTTCCACTACTACACGCTCTCCATCGACGGGGCGGTCGTCGCCGACCCGGCGACCCGGACGTTCTTCGGATCCGGCTTCGATAACAGCGGCATCGAGGTGCCGGAGCCGGACGCCGGCTTCTACAGCCTGAAGGAGGTGGCGCACGGACAGGTTCGCCAGTGCTGGTACTACTCGAAGGTGACGGCCGCATGGCGGCGGGCCTGCATCTACACGCCGCCTGACTACGACACGAGGGCCAAGGCGCGGTACCCGGTTCTCTACTTGTTCCACGGCTGGGGAGAAAACGAGCAGGGCTGGCACGTTCAGGGCCACGTCGATCTGATGATGGACAACCTGATCGCGGAGAACAAAGCCAGGCCCATGATCATCGTCATGGACAACCTGAACGCCGTGAGACCCGGCGAGAGCGCCGCGCTCTATGCCGCTCGTGGCGCCATCACGCAGACCGTGCCGCAAGCCCAGCCTGCGCCTGGAGCACCCGCGGGGCGAGGAGCCGCGGGCCGTGGAGGCGCGCCTCCACTGGGCAATGCGGCGTTCACCGAGATGATGCTGATCGACTTGATCCCGATGGTCGAACGCACGTTCCGAGTAGCCCCGGGACGCGAGAATCGGGCAATGGCCGGACTCTCCATGGGTGGCATGCAGACCTTCACGACGGCCCTGGCCAATCTCGACAAGTTCGCCTACGTCGGCGGCTTCAGCGGGAGCAGCGGCGGCCGGGGCGGCTTCGATCCCAAGACCGCCAACGGTGGCGTGTTCGCCGACGCGGCGGCCTTCAACGAGAAGGTGAAGCTGCTGTTCCTGGGCATCGGATCGGTGGAAGGACCCGGCACGAAGACGTTCAGCGAACAACTGACGCAAGCAGGCATCAAGAACGTCTACTACGAGTCGCCCGGCACGGCCCATGAGTGGCTGACGTGGCGGCGCTGCTTCAGGGAGTTCGCGCCGAGACTGTTCCGCTGATCCGTATCCTCGCGAGGGCGGGGGCGAGCGCACCAGGCGGCCCGCCCTCGATCTCCGTCACCGAAGCCGGTCAACTCCGCTTGCGGGCGCATCCGAGGTCCGCCCATGAGAATCAACGCTTCATCCCGAATCGCTTCGATCGTTCTCATCGTCCTGCTCTTCGCGGCGCCTCGCGGCCGCTCGCAGGCGCCAACGCCTGGCGCCGTCCTCGCCAGCGCCACGCTGCACGCCGACACTCCCGGACCGGTGGTCAACCGCAACATCTACGGTCATTTCGCCGAGCACCTCGGAAGAGGCATCTACGAGGGCATATGGGTCGGCCCCGACTCGCCCGTCCCGAACACGCGCGGCATTCGCAACGACGTGCTCGCGGCGCTGAAAGCTCTCGACCTGCCCGTGCTGCGCTGGCCCGGTGGCTGTTTCGCCGACGAATACCACTGGAAGGACGGCATCGGGCCGCCTGAGAAACGGCCGGCGATGATCAACACCCACTGGGGCGGCGTCGTCGAGAACAACAGCTTCGGCACGCACGAGTTCATGGATCTGGTCGAGTTGCTCGGCGCCAACGCGTACATCACGGGAAACGTGGGCAGTGGATCGGTGCAGGAGATGATGGAGTGGGTCGAGTACATGACGTCCGACGCGACGTCGCCGATGGCGAACCTGCGGCGGCAGAATGGGCGTGAGAAACCGTGGAAGGTGGCGTACTTCGGCGTCGGCAACGAGAACTGGGGCTGCGGTGGGACGATGCGCCCCGAGTACTACGCGGACGAATTCCGCCGGTACAACACCTTCATTAAGAACTACGACCGGGCCAATCCCATCTACCGCATCGCCTGCGGCTCGAACGGGGAAGACCTCTGGTGGACCGAAGTGCTGATGAACGCCGCCGGCAGGCAGACGAACGGCCTCTCGCTCCACTACTACACCCTGCCGACCGGCAACTGGTCCAAGAAGGGGTCGGCCACCGAGTTCGGCGAGGACCAGTGGTTCTCGACGCTGCGGCGCACGCTCCACATGGATGATATGGGCAGCCAACGCGCCGCTGGCGTTTGTGGATCAGTACGTCGGAAGTCTGCGCCGGTATCGCGCGATCGCGATGGACGTGGGCGACAATGACGATCTGCGAGTCGATGCCGGGAAGCTGCACGACATTCTCGACAAGTACGGGATCGCGAAAATATTCCGGTAGGCATCGATCCCACCTGCGATCAAGAGCGCCGCTTGACAAGAATCTGAATGGTGTGATCATTACCCATGAACTCATGGCTCAGACAGATGTTCGAGGCTGGACAAGCCAACAAAGGCGGAATCGTTCGCAGGTCTGTCAAGAGTGTGATCAAATATCGCTCATCGCGCATTCGGGTGATCGCCCGTCGAGGGTCAGCGGCAGCATGAGAAGTAGAGGATCTGCATGAGATTGTCGGGGTTGCGGTAGCCGTGGGCGCGATGGCTGATGCCACGAATCCTGGCGTTGTTGCCTTCGAGGGCTGCGTTCGAGAGGCCGTGCTTGGCCCAAGCCAGGACTCCGAACCAGTGGGTTTCGAGCATCGCCCAGAAACGTTTGAGCGGGCTGATGCGTTGCCAGCGAGGCATGCGCCGCCAGCGTTGGAGAGCGAGGGCCATGCCCGCCTCGGTCTTGTAGTGCCAGACTTCGTCCGTTTGCGCGTCCTATTCCCTAGAGAGGAGGAGGCTTGTTATGGGGTTTTTTGATCATATTTTCGGAGGTTCAGCAAAGAAAGCGGAGGCGGAGCTGGATCCGAAGGGGTTGTCTGACAAAGGCGCTGTCTTGACTGCGGCGGGCCGTCATAAGGAAGCCATTGCTTGCTATGACAAGGCGCTTAATACTGACCCTGAATTGGCTTTTGCATGGTTTAACAAGGCAAAATCGTTTGCCGCCTTAGGTCGAGCTGACGAGGCGACCAAGTGCATAATCACAGCGGCCAATCTGGGGCTTGATGAAGCACAGAAGGTCTGTGAGAAATCTGGAACGTTGTACAAGAAGCATGAACTGGATGCGGATGCCAAGATCAGCGAAGGCCTTGCCCTTGGTAAGCTTGGCAAGTGGCAGGAGTCGTTAGCCTGCCACAATAAAGCACTGGAACTAACTCCAGAGAATCCGAAGGCATGGCTCAATAAGGGGCAATCACTACGTAAGCTGGGTAGGGTTCCGGAGGCTCTAGAGGCCTTTCGACAGTTCGTTAAGTATGCCAATCCTACTAAAGACGCTGAAATTGTGGCAGCAGTCAAGAATGAAATCGCAAGGCTTGAGGCTTGATCGTACTGTGTCCCACTCTGATGGGAAATGGCACAGTTTTAGAGGGCAGGTCGGGGAATAGTCATTTCAAGCGCCATCTTCCATCACCTGCAAAAGACGCCGATAACAGAGTCGAAAGTCGATGTAACGTTCAACAAGCGGCGCCATCCCAGACCACCGCGATGATGCTGTTGCCCCTACTGACACCGAAGGAGACTTTCAATGGGTCAAAAGAAACAGCTCGCGAATGATCTGGCCACCGCGTGGTGGGCCTCGTCCACGAAAGGCAGTGGGATTTGCGACCGGTGCAGCGCGCCGCTCCAGAGAGGCGAAGGCTATCTGTGCAAACCCGCGATTGTGGGCATGAACCTGGGCGGCATCATGGCCGATGTCAGCGACCTGCCGGACATGATCTGCGAGTCGTGCTTTGATGCCTCGCCGACCGCCGAGCCGTTCGAGGGCAAGTACACGGCTGAGCAGACGGCTGCCCCGACGGCACCGGCGTCGGGGCAGGCGGCCGCCGCCCGCCCGGCCGCCGTCGCGATTCAAAACGAGGTGGCGCCGCGCCTCAAGGATCCCTCCCTGACGCCGGAAGGCCGAGCCGTGCTGCTCCTGGAAACCTGCCGCATCGCCCGCGTGCTGGAGCCGGGCGTTTTCCCGACGTATTGGGAAGAGCTGAAGCGGAATGCGGCGCAGCTGGACGCCGCCGGCAAAGCGGAGTATGAGAAAATCGTGGCCGGCCTCCAGGCCCAAACCCAGAAGCGTGAGGCCCCGCAGGGGGCGCCGGCTGGCGGCGGGGACGGCCGCCCCGCCGATAACCGCCAGGCGCTGCTTGACACGGAAGCGAAGCTGACCAAGCGGCTGCTGCCGTTTGGCAAGGCGGCCGCCTGGAAAGCGCTGGCCGAAGCCTGGCTCAGGCTGGATTATCAGAAGACCATCGCCCTCCTCAAGAACCTGAGCGGGCCGGACCAGCAGGCGCTCGTCGCGCGGCTGGCGGCCACCGTCACCCTGACCGAAGCGGACTGGACCGCGCTCTTCCAGGCGGCCCGGCCGGCCAGCCTCCAGGTGATCCGGGAGAAGCTGGCCGAGGATAAGCCCGAGCTGAACCTGTCGGCCCCGGTGGCGCAGCAGGTGGTCGAAAACCTGGCGGCGTCGCTCTACGCCGGGCCGGCGCCGGTGGCGGTCGACAAGGCCAAAGACGAGCGGCGCGAGAAGGGGCTGGCCACCTGCCTCAAGCTGGTCAAGCTGCTGGAGCAGCGGCAGCCCAAGTCGGCGCTGCCGCTGGTGTCCGTACTGCTGCTCAAGATCAATCAGACCGCCATCTTCGGCGGCGAGCGGTGGTCCGGGCGCTTCCTGGACCTTATCCACGCGCTGAATGCCTTTGCCTCTCAGCCGGCCCTCGCTGCCGATGTGGAGACGATTCTGAAGTCCCAGCTGCCGCAGTACCGCGAATTTGCGCTGGCCCACTGGTATGCGCGCCAATGCCATATCGCGGCGGATGTGGCGCCCTACGCGCAGAAGCTGGAAGAGGCGGCCGCCCCCACGTATTTTGGACGCCTGTGGTTCCTGATGATGCTGGTGACCGGCGGCCGCGGTCTGGAAGCGCTTGAGGCCGCGAAGGGAATGCCCGACGCCAACCTCCTGGTGACCCATGTGCGGCGCGCCCTGCTGGACCGGTCTCCCGAGTTGGCGGCCACCGTGCTCACGGCCGCGGACTTTGAGGGGGATGTCATTGGGCAGTTCCTGCTCTGCGGCTCGGCGGAAGATAAGGCCGCCTGCTTGCAGAAGCTGACGAAGGACGGCACGGAGTCCCTGCCCGAGGCCATGTGGTCCAAGGAGGGCAACCTCCATTTCCAGATCGGCATCATCCTGCCGTTCGTGTCTGACAGCAAGAGCGCCTATACGCCCAAGATCCACCCGGAGGCGATTAAGGACGTCATGTTTGTGAAGACGACGACGCCGGACAAGCAGTTCCACAACGTGGCCGTGAGCATCGGGTATGAGTTCTGGCGCAGTGAGAAGCTGGATGCCGCCCTGCTGCAGGCGCTGGTGGCCTGGGGCGAGCGGGCCCCCGCCCAGGTTAAGAAACTGCTGGACCTGACCTGGCAGCGCCTGACCGACAAGAAGATGTCCAGTTTCGGCTCCAATGACCGCGATGACACCCTGGCCCGCTGCCAGACGGTGTTCGCTGCCGACCCCGAGATGTTCACCGGGACTGTGGCCAAGTACATTCGGACCGAGATGGTGGAGAAGACTACGAGCGAATACCGGAACGGGCAGATGTACTCCGTCTCGTTTAAGCCGATTATGCCGTTCCTCCACCTGCTGCTGGCGGCGCAGAAGGTGTCGGGGGTTTCACCCGCCCGGTGTGACGCGATCCTGACCAGCGCCATTCGTGATTTCACCGCCAATGGCGACCTGATGGCCGCCGCCGCCGGGCTGTACGCTTCCGACAAGGGGCTGGCGGGGCTCCAGCCGCCGGCCAAACTCAAGGACAGCACCCAGCTCAAAGACTGGCAGACAGGCGCCATCCGGGCGGCCACCCGCCAGCTATTCACGCGGTTGCTGATTGCGCAGCTGGGCGCCTAGGCGCCGGCTGCCGGATGCTGGTTGGGGGGAGGGCCGATGGGACTCTTAGACTTTGCCTTTGCGCCCAAGGTCAGCGACTTGCTGCAGAAGCGGGATCTCCGCGGGCTGACCCGGACGCTGCAGAATCTTAAGTACCCGGCCGCGCGCGCCGAGGCGGCCCGGGCGCTGGGGACGCTGCGGGCCGAAAGCTGTAAGCCCGATCTCTATGCCGGCCTGGACGACGCCGACGAAAACGTCCGCGTCGCCGCCGCTGAAGCGCTGGACGCCATCGACCAGCCGACCGCGACGCGGCGCCCCGCCGGGCCCCGACGCGAGATGCGCATCTTCATCTCGTCGACGTTCCGCGACATGCAGCTTGAGCGAGACCTCCTCATCCGGCAGGTGTTTCCGGCCATCCGCCAGCTCTGCCGGTCGCGGGGTGTCGGCTTCACCGAAGTGGACCTGCGGTGGGGCGTGACGGAGCAGCAGGCGGAGCGGGGCGAAGTGCTGCCGGTGTGCCTGGCCGAAATCCAGAACAGCCGGCCCTACTTCATCGGGCTGCTGGGCGAACGCTACGGCTGGGTCCCCGGCCAGATCGCGCCGGGCCTGGTGCGGGAGCAGCCCTGGCTGAAAGAGCATCTGGAGGCCAGCGTCACCGAGCTTGAGATTCTGCACGGCGTGCTCAATGATCCCGCCGGCATGGCGCGGGCCCTGTTCTACTTTCGCGACCCGGCCTACGTGGCCGGGCTGGCGCCCGCCGAACGCGCCGACTATGTCTCTGAAGAGCCGGCGGCCCAAGACAAGCTGCAGCGCCTGAAAGACCGCATCCGCGCCAGCGGGCTGCCGATGGTGGAGAACTACCCGAATCCGGCGGCGCTGGCCCAGCGGGTGCAGGCGGACCTGACGGCGGCGGTCGAGCACGATTTTCCGGCGGCGGCGCTGGACCCGCTGGCCCAGGAGCGGGCCGACCACGCGGCCTTTGCCGAAACGCGGTGCAAGGTCTATATCCGCCGGGCCGAGCTGCTGGCCAGGCTCCACCAGCAAGTGGAAAGCAGCGCGGTCCCAGTGGTGCTGACCGGCGATTCGGGGCTGGGCAAGTCGGCGCTGCTGGCCAACTGGGCCGCCGATTACCAGGCGGCGGCCCATCCAGACGCGTTTGTGCTCTGCCACTTTATCGGGGCCACCGCCCAGAGCACCGGCTACAGCGCCATTCAGAGCCGGATCATGGCGGAGCTGAAAGGTCGCTTCCAAATCGACCGCGAGCTCCCCACCGACCCGCAAACAATCCGCCGGACCTTCACCGAGTGGCTGCGCCTGGCGGCCCGGCGCGGGACGGTGGTGCTGGTGCTGGACGGGTTGAACCAGCTGGAAGACCGGGACAATGCCCCCGACCTGGTCTGGCTGCCCGAGACCTTTCCCGCGACCGTCAAGGTTGTTCTTTCGACGCTGCCGGGCCGCAGCCTGGACGTCGCCCGGAAACGCGGCTGGCAGGTGGTGGCCGTGGAAGGCCTGGACCGGGCCGAACGCAAGCGGATGATCTATGCGTACCTGGCGCTGTACCGCAAGCGCCTCAGCAACCGCCACGTGGATGAGATCGCCGCGGCCGATCAGACGGCGAACCCCCTGTTTCTCAAGGCAGTGCTGGACGAGCTGCGCATCTTTGGCATCCACGAGCAGCTGGACGAGCGGCTGCGCTATTACCTTCAGGCCGACACCGTGGGCGGCCTCTACCAGCGCATCCTGGAACGCCTGGAGCAAGACTACACCTATGCCGACGGCCGCGCCGGCCTGGTGAAAGAGGCCCTCGCGCACCTGTGGGCGGCGCGCGACGGCCTGCATGAAGACGAGCTGCTCACGCTGTTGGGGCCGGGCGGCGCGCCTCTGCCGCGCGCGGTCTGGTCGCCGCTCTATCTCTCTCTCCAGGAGTCGCTGGTAAACCGGGCCGGCGCGCTTGCTTTTTTCCATTCCTACTTGACCGAGGCCGTGCAGCAGCGCTACCTGCCGCAGCCCGAAGATCAGCGCGCCGCTCACCACCGGCTGGGCGCGTTCTTTGAAACCCACCCCGTGGCCGAGCGCCAGATCCGCGAGCTGTCCTGGCAGTGGCAGCAGGCCGAAGCGTGGCCGGAGCTGGCCGCGCGGCTGGCCGGCCTGGATTTTTTTACCCGGCTCTGGCGCCTTAGCGAATATGAAGTCAAGACCTACTGGACGGCGGTCGAGGCGCATTCGGCCCTGAGCGCCGGGGACGCTTATCGCCCGGTTTTGGACGCGCCCGAGACGCATACGCCGGTGGTGCGCGAAATCAGCGTCCTCCTGGCGGATATTGGCCACGTGCGCGAGGCCGTGGCGCTGCGCGAGTTTCTGGTGGACCTCTACCGCGCCCGCGGCGAGAAAGACATGCTGGTGGGGGCGCTCAACAACCTGGCCGTGCTGCTCCACCAGCGGGGCGACCTCACCGGGGCCATCCTCCTGGAACAGGAGGCCGAACAGCTGTGCCGGGACGGCACGGCGTCCACCGTCGACCAGATCGTGACCGCCAATAACAAGGCGGCCTTTGCGCATGCGCAGGGCAACCTGGCCGGCGCCCTGGAAATGTGGGAGCAGCTGGCCCGCTACTGCCGCGAGCAGGATCGCACCGCCGAGCTGCCCCACATCTTGACGAACATGGCGCTCGTACGGGTGGCGTTTGGAAAATGGAATACCGCCCTGGAGAATTACCGGGAAAGTGAACAGCTCAGCCGGGCGGAGAGCAATTCGGAAACGCTGATCCTGGCGCTGGCCGGCCAGGCGAATGTGCTGGGCAACCTGGGGCGCCATTCCGAGGCGTTCGCCCTGAATGAGCAGGCGGCCCAACTGTGCCGCGACCTGGGGAACAAGCGTAACTTGCTGTCGGTGTTGAGCAGCCAGGTGATATTGTGCCAGACCACCGGCCAGCCTGAGAAGGCCTACCCGCTGGCGCAGGAAGAGGCGCAGATTGCCCGGGAGCTGGGCGACCAGGAAGGCCTGGCCAACGCCCTCATGCTGCTGGGAGTCGTGGAGCAGGCGCGGGGCAACCTGGAGGTGGCCTGGGACCGGTTCGGCGAATCGGAGAAGATCTGCCGCCAGATTGGCAACCGGGAGACCCTGCACAGCGCGCTGGGCAACCGGGCCACCCTGCTGCGCCAGCGCGGGCAGCTGCGCGAGGCCCTGCAGCTACAAAAGGAAGTGGAGCAGATTTGCCGCGACCTGGGCAACCGGCTTGCCCTGCAAACGTCGCTGGGCAACCAGGCCAATATCCTCTTTGATCTCAACGACCTGGAAGGCGCCCTGAACCTCAACCGCCAGAAAGTGGCCATTTGCAAGGAGATGGGCTTCATCCGCGGGCAGGCGCTGGGCCTGGCCAACGAGGCCGGCGTGATGCTGACCATGGGCCGGACCCAGGAGGCGCTGGCCTGCGCGGACGAAGCCTCACGGCTGGCGCAGGAGTACCAGCTGCCGGGGATCCGGCAGCAGATGGAGCCGATCTACCGCGCGGCCGGCCGATGAGAAAGGGACACAAGGATGTCTGACTCTGCCACGTCCCCGGCCCCCGCGGGCAGCGAGGGGGCCACGTCGTTTGTGCAGCGCTGCCTGACGCCCGAATACGCCGAAGCGCCGGAGCCGCGCACCTGGCAGACCTCGCCCGGTTTTCGCCGGGTGCTGGACCCCCTCAACGCTCAGCGCTATGCGGCAGCCTGCCAGGAGGCTGAGAAGCTCCTCCCGGCCTACACCGACTTCGACCTTATCTATGTGTGGCATGCGTCGGCGCTGCTCTACCAGAAGCAGCTGGCGCAGGCGGAGGCGGTGGCCCAGGAGGGCCTGGCGCGGTCCAAGCGCAAATTCAATCTGTGTGTCCAGCTGGGCCAGATTGCCTGGGAAGCCGGCAACCTGGCCGATGCCGTGTACTGGTGGGCGCAGGCTTGGCATGGCCAGGAGACTCTGCCCCGGTGGGGCGGCAACGAATCGACTTTCCTCTATCTCTACTACGTCGCCGCCGAACTCCAGCTCGCCGGAGCGGCCGCGACGCTGTTGCGACGGGTGGACCAGATGCGCGGCGGACAGATCCGCCTGAACGCGACAGCCGCCAGCTCGCTGCGCAGCCTGGCGCGCGCTGGCGACACGCCGGACATCCAGCTCGTGCTGCGCCGGCTGGCTGAAAAGTACCTGGGAGAGGGCGCCCCGGCCGACGCGCCCGCGTCCGCTGCGGCGGCGCCCGCGCCCGCCTGGGCCCCGGGGCAGGTGGTGGAGACGCCCGGGCGGCTGGAGATCGGCCTGATTGCGGGGCTGATGTGGGATGAAGACCGGCCCCGGCCGCCGCTGGGTGGGGCCTGGGTGATCCCTTGCCTGAAGGTGGACGCGCAACGCTGCAAGATCAACATGACACTGGCGAAGCAAGCCAACGCCACCCAGGCCTGCGTCTTTGAGACCATGCCCCCGGGCGAGTATGTGATTGCCTATAACCCATTCCCGGTGCCAGACGAGGCCGGCTATCGCCGCCACTGGGACGGGAAAATCCTGGATTTCAGCACCGCCGAGACTCTCTTCGCGTCCCTGACGCCGGGGAGCGAGCGGCCGGTGGAGCTCTTCGCTGGGCCGCGCGGCGGGACGGTCCAGTCTGAAGCTGGGCCGGTGACGCAGATCAAAGCCAACACCGCCGTGGGGGTCAGAGACAGTTTTCCCCTCATCGTGGAGTTTCTCGCTGAGCAGGTGCCATATTCGATTACGGTGAAACCGGCGCAAACCAGCCAGCTCACCATCCGGTCGCACGCCTGCGTCCGCTAAGAAGCGGGGTGCAATCGGCCCGCCCACAGACAATGGTTGTGTAGCCACAAGGAGAATCCGTGTCAACACAAACCCTGCAAGCTGAAGCCGAGACGGTAGAACTGGCGCGGGCTAATCTGAAGACCCAGATTCCCGACGGCTGGTTCATCCAGTCGGAGGAGATCCTCTCCACGGGCAAAATTCAGATCAGCCGCGGCACCGCGGAGACCTACGCCGAGGCGGCGGTGAAGGCGGAGGCCAATGTTCCCCACGACTCGCGCCCGCTGGAGACGAAAGAGGTCCAAAAGGCCGAAACCTGGACGCTCACCGTGGAGGCGGAGACCCAGGCGGCCGCCCAGGGCCTGGTGAAAGGCAAGCTCGCCAAGACGGAAGTGGTGAAGTCCGTGGAGCTAGCGGTCCCGGGCAAGAAGGGCTTCCTGGGAATCGGGAAGACCCTGGACCAGTATAAGGCGGTGATCGTGCGCCAGTCCATTGTGGAGATCACGCATAAGAAGACGGCCCTCCTCCGGGTGGTGGTCGGCGACCAGGTAGCCACCTGGGAGGGGCTGCTGGCGGTGCTGCGATCTGCGCCGGAATCTTCCCAGGCCAAGCAGCTGTTTGAGCAGTTCCCCTACCACGTCTTGTTTGTGGCGGTGTCCAACCGGATCGGCGATGCCAGCTATTTCAGCCGCATCCCCTTTGGGCCCGTGACGCCGGCCATGATCGCCGGGGCCAAGCACTACGTGGAGAACCCCTCGACCGGCCTCCTCGGCGCCTTTGGGGGCGGGCTGGACCCGGATCGGTATGTCGTTAAGCCGGACGGCAAGGTCTATCGCAAGGCGAACCTGGTGACGGATGGCGCGATTGTGTCGGTGGCCGATTGCCTGACGGGGCGGGGCCAAGTCAGCCTGAACGACCCGGCGGGGGCCGCGCGCTTTGCCTTTGATGCCATCATGCACTACGCCGAGCTGCCGGCCGCGGCGTTCCTGTTCGCGCTGCCGTACCTGGAAACGGTGGTGACGTCGAAGAAGGTCGACCTGCAGCAGACCCAGGCCACGCAGTACAAGGGCGTCGAAGGGCTGCTCGTCGAGCTTTACAATGACCTGGGTGAAGGGGGCTTGATCTCGGACCGGATGGTGCTGGACAAGGTGGACTCCCTGCTGCGGGCGTAGCCCAGCTGTGTGCGCGGACCTTTGATCACCACTGATCCAGTAGACGCTGGTGGCATCGACCGCGACGCCCGTCTATGGCTCGAGTTCCTGCTTTTCTCCGCAGGAGCGGCATTCCTTCGCAGAGACAGATAGGCTACGGCCACAGGACCAGCAGGTTGCCAGACTACTCTCCCTGATCTGCTGAGATTTGGCGAGGAAGCCGCTGATATCTTGCCCAGAGGCATTGATGACCAGCCCACTCCCCATCAGAGCGGCGACCTTGAGCTTGAAGTACTTGCCTTGACAAGCTGAGGAGCAGAAAAAATGTACGCTCTTCTCGGATGTTTCGATGTTAGCGAACGTTGAAAACCGGCCACGCGCGAACGTCTGAAAACCGGCCACTCAGGTAGGCGGTTCTGAGGCATGCTTCGGGCTTTTGACCCGAAGGAGCCGATGGCCAATTACCTGACAATGCCCAAGAAACAGCAGGTTCTCGCTCTTCTCGACCTCGGGTGGTCGTACCGCCGCATTCAACGCGAGGTCGGGGTTCGCCGGGAGACGGTCTCCAAGTATGACGTCGAGCGCCAGGCAAAACCGGCC